>Ga0335072_10010279_pt1 | contig 13480 bp, 8 predicted proteins | sample Lox_Sample_21_FD_206725 | JGI IMG/M metagenome (GOLD analysis project Ga0335072, IMG submission 206725) | Soil microbial communities from Loxahatchee National Wildlife Refuge, Florida, United States - Lox_Sample_2.1 | ecosystem: Environmental > Terrestrial > Soil > Wetlands | place: USA: Florida...
GTGCCGCTGCGGAAGTGACGCTTAACAAGATTTACGATGTCTATATGAAGCCCGATGGCCGTGTCGAAGGCGAAGGCGAAGATATTGGGGAGACGCTAGACCGTAGCAACGAGAGGCTGCGGAGAACAGCAGTTTCGAATCAATCTCCAAAAAGGTAGATGAGATAGCCAATCCGTCCGCCTTTGTTTTAGTTGCTTTTGCGAGTGTTTTTGAGAGAACGATCAGGGAACGATACCTGTTCTCGACCGCTCTTTTCCGCTCTTTCTCGCATCCACGAATTCCTTGTAAATGCTTGAAAAGACGTAAAGCGGCAGGTTCGAATCCCTGGGGGGCAGCCAAATCTTTTCCTGACGCTCGCGGGAGCGTTGGGAAGCTGCTCGCGGCAGCCGTGACCAACCGTCCAACATTTCTTCCCTTGTGCCCCGGCGATTCTGTCATTCGCCGCCGGGTTCGGGCATTCTAAGTTGACGAACCGGCGGATGGCCTAAATGTCGAAGCCGGGCGTGTACCTCTGGTAACTGGTGAACCGCTACAACTTCTAGCTAAACTCCGATCCACCAGGTGTTCCAGGAAGGGATGGCGAGGCCACTCGCGAGGGGCGTGTGCACGGCAAAAAAAGACTGAGGGGTCCGACTCGGATCGGGTTGGGTGTCCCAACCCCGAAGCCGTGTCACGGAGCTACGAAAAGCGCAAAGCGGGTTTCCGCCTGGGCATTCTTCTGCCTGGTCTTGTTGGCGGGGCCGCGTACAACCACGGCGCAGATCTCTCCTGGACCGCTCTCGCGACCACATCAATCGTTGAATGGATCGACGAACTGCGCCTCCTGCCACAAATTTGGGGGCGAGGCGAGGCTGAAATGCCTGGACTGTCACGCCGAGATCGCGAACCGACTGTCGGCCCACCGGGGCTTGCATGCGAGCTACAAAATTGCCGCCGGCTCCAGCCAGGAGTGCGCCAATTGCCACTCCGAGCATAACGGCGAAGATTTCCCCCTAATCAAGTGGGACCTCAAGACGTTCGATCACCGGCAGACGGGATACGTGCTGGAAGGCAAGCACGCCGGCCTTGAATGCGCCAGGTGCCACAACCCGAGTCACATTTCTCCGCAGGAACGTTCCACGATCAAGGTCAAGGACGTGGGTCGCACCTACCTCGGCCTCTCGCCCGCGTGCCTCTCTTGTCACGAAGATGAGCACAAGGGACGGCTCGGTGCGAACTGCCAGCAGTGCCATAACTTCTCGGACTGGAAGTCACTCAGCATCGGACAATTCGATCACTCGAAAACACGGTATCCGCTGACCGGCATGCACACACAGGTGACCTGCGCCAAGTGCCATACGAACGGGCAAGACGGCAAGCCACAGTATGTGGGCATCCCGTTCGATCAATGCTCGGATTGCCACAAGGATCCGCACCACAGCAGTTTCGCCCAAGGCTGCCAGTCCTGCCATAACACGAGCGGCTGGAAGAAGATTTCTCTCACCGCTGTGCATGAGCGATTCGACCACTCCAAGACGAAGTTTCCTCTGGAAGGCAAGCACATGAGCGTCGGTTGCGCTGCTTGCCATGCGGGCGGCGATTTCAAGAAGCCGCTGGCCTTTCAGAAATGCATGGACTGCCACAAACCTGATCCGCACGGCGGCCAGTTTGCCAAGCGCGCGGATGGAGGCGAGTGCGCGTCCTGTCATACGGAGCAGGGATGGAAACCCTCGACGTTCACCGTGAAAGAACACGCGGCCAGCGCGTATCCGCTGCAGGGCGGGCACGCGCGGCTGGCATGCGCGCAATGCCACATCCCCAAAGGAAGAGACACCCTTTACAGAATCAAGTTCGACCGCTGCACGGATTGCCATGCCGACCGGCATGCAGGACAGTTCGCAGCAGATCCGTACTTTAATGCTTGCAACCGCTGCCACAATCTGGATGGTTACAAGCCCTCCACATTTACACTGGCGCAACATAAGAAGACAAAGTTCGCGCTGACCGGCGGCCACCTTGCGACTCCGTGTGCGGACTGCCACAAGCAGTCGACCGATCTGCAGGCACAGCCGACGGCCATCTACCACTGGAAGGATCTGGAGTGCACGAGTTGCCACGCGGATCCGCACAAGGGCCAGTTCCGGGAACGCATGCTACAGAAACGGGCGGACGGCTCCGCGGCAGGATGCGAGGCCTGCCACAGCACACAATCGTGGCATGAACTCGCGGGATTCGACCATTCCAAGACATCGTTTCCTCTGCTGGGAACGCACCGCGCGACCGCTTGCGTTGCCTGTCATAAGCCGCCGAACCTGGAGACCCGGCTGACCAACGTTGACTTCAAGTCGGCGCCAACCCAGTGTGAGGATTGTCACGAAGATGTTCACGGGAAGCAGTTCGCGCATGGCGAAGTCACGCATTGCGCAGACTGCCACAACAGCGCGAAATGGAAACCTTCGCTGTTTGATCACGACAAGCGGACAGCCTTTCCTCTGCGAGGAGCCCATCAGAATGTGCGCTGTGAGGGCTGCCACAAACTGACGCGCGTGGTGGCGTCTAAGACCGTTCTGTTCTACAAGCCGACGCCAAAGGATTGCGCGGCCTGCCATGGTCCAGTCAGCCCGGTTCCGGGGAAGCAGCCGGGACTCTAAGGCCAGGAAAGTCGTTTTTGCACCGATGGTTCTAAAACCGGCGCCTGTGAGCCAGATGGTGAGAGAAAAAAGTGCGAGGCAACTCGCAGAAACTACATTTCACTCAAAGTAATACCGGCCTTGCGCACAGGCGAGAAGATTGAACGATCGCCGCGACTGGCATGGCCTTGAGTAACTTTGGCGCGGGAGAGCTCAGGCGATATCGTAATTGGACTGAGAATTGCATAGCTTGTCGCTACTTCGTCTTGGGGTTTCCATACATTCAGGCTATAGCGTAAGGCGCGGGTCATGGCGGCGTCAGGGGGCGTGCTCAATCTCGTCGCAGTGGTGTTGCTGTCGCTTTCGGGGTCTACGGGAGCATTGTCGGCGCAGGTTGCGGCAGGCACCCACAGTCCTCACGGCAACCTGGCAGTCCCCTGCCAGAACTGTCATACGGCCAACGGATGGAAACCGATCCGAGCGATCCCGGAGTTTGATCACAATCAGACGCGCTATCCTCTCCGGGGCATGCATCAATCCGTGAGTTGCAGCGCATGCCACGTCAAGCCCGTATTCACCAATGTTGGGCAGCGCTGCCAGGATTGCCATGCCGATATTCACCGGCGTCAACTGGGAGCCAACTGCGAGCAATGCCACACGGTGCGGGGCTGGCAGGTTTCGACGCAGCAGATCGAGCAACACGATAACCGCTTTCCCCTGACCGGAGCCCACGCCGCCGTGGACTGCGATGCATGCCACAAGGGCGCCGCCAGCAGCCAGTTTCAGGCCATGTCGACGCAGTGCTACTCCTGCCACCAGCCGGATTATCAGGCGACGACCAATCCCAATCACGCCGCCGGCAAGTTCTCCGTCGCCTGCGAGACCTGCCACAGCACTGACAGCTGGATGGACGCGAAATTCGACCACAACACGGTGGGATTCCCGCTGACCGGAGCCCACAGCGTGCCGCCGCGGCAGTGTGCCGACTGCCACGTCAACAACAATTACAACCTGAACAGTACGGCCTGCGTGACCTGCCATCTGACGGATTTTCAGGGCACGACCAACCCCAGCCATGTCTCGCTGAATTTCCCTTCGAATTGCGCGCAGTGCCACACGACGGTTGCCTGGTCGCCGGCCACCTTCGATCACACGACGGTGAACTTCCCCCTCACGGGCGCGCATACCGTACCGCCGCGGCAATGCGCCGACTGCCACGTCAACAACAACTACAACCTGAATACGACGGCATGCGTGTCGTGCCATCTCAAGGACTTCCAGGGAACGACGAATCCCAACCACGCGGCCGGCGGTTTTCCGCAGACGTGCGAAACCTGCCACAACACGTCGGCGTGGTCTCCGGCGACCTTCGATCATTCGAAATCAGGATTTCCGCTGACCGGATCGCACACGGTACCACCGCGACAATGTGCGGATTGCCACGTCAACAACAACTACAACATCACCAACACCGCCTGCGTGAGTTGCCATCAGAGCGACTACAACAACGCGACCACGCCGGTCAATCACGCCGCGGCCGCGCTCCCGACGACCTGCGAGAACTGTCACGACACGGTGCAGTGGAGCGACGGCACCTTTAATCACGCGTCGACCGGCTTCACTTTGACCGGGGCGCATACGGTGCCTCCGCGGCAGTGCACCGATTGCCATGTCAACAACAACTACAGCCTGAACAGCACGGCGTGCGTGACCTGTCACCTGAAGGACTATCAGGGCACGACGAATCCGAATCATGTCACGGCGAACTTTCCGCAGACTTGCGACTCCTGCCACAACACGAGCAGTTGGGATAACGCGACGTTCAACCACAGCAGCACGGGTTTCGCGTTGACCGGATCGCATACCGTGCCGCCGCGACAATGTACAGATTGCCACGTCAACAACAACTACAACCTGACGACAACTGCCTGCGTGAGTTGCCATCAGAACGACTACAACAGCGCGACGACGCCCGTGAACCACGCGGCCGCCGCGTTTCCGACCACCTGCGAGACCTGCCACGACACGGTGCAGTGGAGCGACGGGACGTTTGACCATACCTCCACTGGCTTTGCCCTGACCGGCGCCCACACGGTGCCGCCGAGACAGTGCACGGATTGTCACGTCAACAGCAACTACAGCCTGAACAGCACCGCCTGTGTGACCTGCCACCTGAAGGACTACCAGGGCACGACCAATCCGAACCACGCTTCCGCGGGCTTCCCGCAGCAATGCGACCTGTGCCACGACACCACGGTGTGGACGGACTCGACGTTCAACCACAACAACACGGCGTTTCCGCTGACCGGATCGCACACCGTGCCTCCGCGGCAGTGCACCGACTGCCACGTCAACAACAATTACACGACGCTGCCGACCAACTGTTACGGCTGCCACCAAACCGACTACAACAACACGACCAATCCCGGCCACGCGGCGCAGCAGCAGTTCTTCCCGACGACCTGCCAAAACTGCCACAACACCACGGCCTGGACGGGCGCGACCTTCAATCATTCGCAATACACGCAATTTCCCACGAGCCACGGCAATGCGAACAACGTGTGCTCGACGTGTCACACAAATTCCAATGACTATTCCGTCTTCCAATGCACCGGCTGTCATGGCGGGAATAATGCAAAGACTTTCGAACATCCGAAGGTAAGCGGGTATGTCTACAACAGTATCAATTGCTACCAGTGCCATCCGAGCGGCCACGGCGGATAGATGCAACGCGCCGGCTGACAGGTGAAGACACTCGATATGTAGAACCGGAAATCCTGAGAGGAAGAAGCGGCGAGCGCCGACCAAAGATGACTGTGCTTCAAAGATACGCCGGTAGCCTGCTGCTTCTGCTGTCGTGCGCCGTGGCGCAGGAGGCTGGTCCGACGCTCACTGTGAAACAGGTAACGGCGTGGACGAAAGGAAATGCTCTGCGAGTCGAAGTCACATTGACCGGCACCGTGAATCCTTCCGTGGCGAATGCATTTCATCCTGACCGGCTGCTGCTGGATTTTCCTCAAACCGTTTGCAGCGGTTGTGCGAAAAGCATTGAGACTCACGCAGCGGGAGTGCGGCGTGTCCGCATTGCGCAGCATAGTATCGAACCTCCGGTGACCCGACTGGTGCTGGAAATGGATCATCAGCATCCTTACGCATTGGCGACAGAGAGGAACAAAGTCATTCTTGTCGTCACGTTGGACGGCGCCGAGGGCAAGGCATCGAAGGGCGCTCCCGCAGCGGCGACGTCCGGCAATCTGATCGGAGTCTTCCGAAGAAGGCGGGAGCCAACGTCGAGTGTTTCGGAGGACGATTCGGCGGATAACGCTCCGCCGGCGCCTGGCGCCGATACTGCGCCTGGGGCTGAACCCTCGTCCGGTGTTTCGGAAGGACAAAGGGCTTCGGAGCAGCAGCCCGCGACTGCGGGTTCCGCCGGTGGGTCAGAGACAGCCGATAACGTGCCTCCTTTCGCGCAGACGCAGGTCATAGTTGCGTCAGGCGCAAAAAGTCCTCGACAGTCTTTGCCGGCGGCTGTGCCTCGGGCTGCACCGGCACTGATTTCGTCCGAGCCATCGGCCAATACGACTGCTGCAGCGGAGGCCGAGCCCGCCGCCGTGATTACCCGTCCGGATGACCCCAGCCTGCGCACGGTTTTCAGAGTGAAATACGTGGCGGAAGGTGTTGCCTATCTCGATGGCGGCCGGGCCCAGGGACTGACCGAAGGCATGAAACTCGAAGTTGAGGACTCGAACCTGCCGGCGCGTCAAGGCGAGAGCGTGAATGCAACCGATCCGCGAGTGGTCGCGGAACTCCAGGTGAGCGCCGTGGCGGAGACGTCAGCGATCACAGATATTCATGTTTCGCAGCGCGCAGTGAAAGTAGGCGACCTGGCCTATCTTTCCAGCGGCGATGCCGAAGCACTGATCCAACAGCGGGCGCTCAGCGCAACCCGGCAGTATCCCGCGGTGATTTCGTTCACGGAAGGAGATCCTCTCGACGAAGAAGTGCGCGAGCAGGTCCCGCGGCCACCGCTGCCCTCGGTGAACCGGGCGCGCGGCCGCATCGGGTTTGATTCGATCGAGACCATCAGCCACGGCAGCAGCACGATCACAAGCACTGACGCGGGCATGGTCTTCCGCGGCGACATCACCCGGATCGGCGGCACCTATTGGAATCTCAGCGGCTACTGGCGCGGGGAACTGACCAAGGAATCGGCCGCCAGTCAGCAGACGCTGCAGAGCCTGATGAACCGCACCTATCACCTGAACCTGACCTATGACAATCCGAACTCGACCCTGGTGGCGGGCTTTGGCCGCTTGTATCTGCCGTGGGCTCCGAGCCTCGACACCATCGACGGAGGGTACGTGGGCAAACGGCTTTCTCCGGGCACCACGCTTGGGGTATTCGGAGGGTCGACGCCAGACCCGTCGTCGTGGGACTACAGTCCGGATCGTGCGATGGGCGGAACGTTCATAAACTTTACGGGCGGTCAATACGACGGCTTCCACTACAGCAGCACGGCAGGAGCCGGAATCAGCATGCTGAAGTGGGCGATCAACGATCCTTTCATTTTTTTCGAAGACTCCCTGTCGTACCGGCGGACATTCGCCGTCTACGAGTCCGCGCAATTCGACAGTCCGAAAGGCAACTCGGTCGCGCCCGCCGCCGGCGCAGGATTGGGCCGGAATTTCTTCACTCTGCGGCTGAGTCCGCAAGCTCGGGTGGAACTCGACGTGAACTACAACTACTTTCGCGAAATCCCGACGTTTGACCCCACTCTCGTCGGAACCAGCCTTCTGGACCAGTACCTGTTTCAGGGCTTCAGCGCAGGCGGCCGCGTGGAAGTCTGGAAGCAGGTCTGGATCTCGACGAACCTGGGAAAGAGCAGCGGCAGCGGCGACGCCAAGAGCTCTCTGAATGAGATGTATGGCATCACGATTGGGCGACTGCCGTTTCTCAATCTGCGCGCGGATGCGCACTACACCCGGTTCAACGGCTCCTTTGGCAATGGAGCGTATGAGGCGCTGTCGTTGTCGCGGCAGATGAGCGACCGCCTGCAACTGGAGGTGTTAGTCGGACAGCAGGATTTCAACTCCGGGTTGACCGCCAACAATCGCGCGCGATTCCTGACCGGCACGGTCGAGACCACGATCGGTCCGCATTACTACCTGCAAAGCAGCTTCACCACTAACCGCGGCGACTTGAACTATGACCAGATGATGTTTTCCGTGGGCTACCGTTTTGATTCGAAGAGGAGAGGCGAATGAGAGGCGGGGGAATCGCTCAAGTCGCAGCCAGCATGTTCGTGGTGATTCTTCTGCTGCAATATGGGGTCGCGAATTCGAGCGCGGGATCGCCCGACCCGCCGGGTCTGGACGATCTCCTGGCCCGGACCGCCGGGGAAGAGGCATCGTTCCTCGATCAATTCTCGGACGTGAAGTGCACTGAATCGGTGGTCCAGGAAAAACTGGACAAGAACGGCAGGCTCGAACTGAAAGAGGAGTCTTCCTACGACTACCTCGTGATCCTGACGAACACGGCGGGGGAGCTGAGCCTCTCGGAATCGCGCATCCCACTGCGCCAGGCAAAGCCGGACCGCAAGGACACTTCGATGCTGCTCAGCAACGGCTTCGCCACGCTGTTTCTTGTCTTTCATCCTTACTATGCGGATGCCTTCAAGTTCAGTCTGGCCGGCGAGGAAGCACTCGACGGGCACGTATTCGAGAGAGTCGCGTTTGAGCACATTCCTGGAATGAAATCTCCGGCGGCACTGGCTCTGCGCGGCAGAGAGTATCCGCTGGAATTGTCGGGGATCGCATGGATTGACCCGAAGAGCGGCGCGATCGCGAAGATCGAGGCCGGAATTGCAGACAGCCTGGTCGATGTCGGGTTGAAATCCCTGAGTTCGGAGATTGACTTCGCCCCGGTGTCGTTTGCCGAAAACCAGCATGTCTACTGGTTTCCGGCAGAGGTGCGCGTCGAGGTGGAAACTCCGAGACAGCACTGGCGCAACTTGCACCGTTTTACAGCGTACAAGAGGTTTTCCGTGAGCACTGAGGATCAGGTCATCAAAAAATGAGCACAAACGCCACAGCAACAGCGCGAATCGGAGTCGTTGGACCGAGGACGGCGACGACGGCGGAGCGACGCCATCGTCTTCGACTCTACGCCTTATACGCTCTCGCGATTGCGACCAACCTCGCAATCTTCATCTACGGCTTCGACTATTACAGACTGCCGGCCATGGAGCGTCCGTTCTCGCCGAAGCATCACTGGCTGCGACCCAGCGGGCCGGTCGGGCTGTACCTGGGATTCATGGGCGTTGCCCTGTTTCTCGGCATCTTCCTTTATCCGTTACGCAAGCACTGGCAGTGGCTGAGCACGAAGGGAAGTACACGGCACTGGCTCGACATCCATGTGCTGATGGGCCTGACGGCGCCCTTCATCATTGCGTTCCATTCGACGCTGAAGTTCCGTGGCATTGCCGGAATGGCCTTCTGGATCATGTTCGCGGTGTCTGCCAGTGGCGTCGTGGGACGCTACCTTTACGGGCAGATTCCGCGCAAGGTGACTACGGCGGAACTGTCGATGAGGGAACTGCAGGAGTTGCAGGAAAGCCTGTCTTCGCAGTTGGCGGCGCAGCACCTGTTGCGGGAAGAGGACTTGCGCGCGTTCCTGCGGATGCCGGATGCCAACCGGGTGTCGCGTCTGCCCATCGTGATCGCCTTGCCGTACATGATGATTCTCGACGTGATTCGCGTTTTCGGAGTTGCCAGGCTGCGGCGTCGCGCGCTCGGCTTCGGAGCTACCCTCCGTACACTCGGGGGATTCCTGCCGACGCGGAATCGCGAACTGGAGACAGTCATCCGAGCGGCGGCGCAAGAAGCTGCGCTTTCCAAGAGAATTCTGTTCCTATCGCGCTCGCAGAAGGTGTTCCATCTCTGGCATGTCGTGCACAAACCGTTCAGTTACGCCTTTGCGGTGCTGGCTTTGCTGCATATCGGATTGCAGTTCGTTCTGGGGTACTTCTAGCGCACATGGACACTCTCATCACTTACGGAATCGGGGCCTGCATTTGCCTGGTCTTCCTGGTCAGCTACCTCAGAGGCCTGAAGAAGAGAGAGGCGCGGGCGCGCGAAGCCGCGGAGAAAGGGGAACTCTTCTCGGAGGGTCCGAAGTGCTGGCGATGATCGGCGGCAAGGCGGTAATCGTCAACGGACATAAATGCATCGGTCATGGCCTGTGTGCCGATGCGTGTCCGGTGGGCGCAATCACGATGGTGATGGCGAGTCCGAGCATGGGAGCGGACATGCCGCAGCTGACGCCGGAATTCGAAACGACTGTGGCCAACTTGTTCATCGTGGGGGAACTCGGCGGCCTGGCCCTGATCAAGAATGCGGTCAATCAGGGGCGCGACTGCGTGGACACGATTGTTGCCCGGCGTAAAGCCGGTACTGCGGCTGCATCCTCGAGCGGCGTCTACGATGTTCTCATCGTGGGTGCGGGTCCTGCAGGAATCAGCGCGTCGCTGCGCGCCATCGAGCACAAGCTCCACTACCTCACGCTCGAGCGTGATGAAGTCGGCGGCACGGTCGCCAAGTACCCGAGGCAGAAGCTGGTGATGACCAGTCCGGTGGAATTCCCGATGTACGGCAAGTTCAAGAAGCTGCAGTTATCCAAAGAGAACCTTCTGGCGTTCTGGGACATGATCTTGAACCGGTCGGACTTCAATGTTTCCACCGGAGAGCACGTGCAGGATGTTCGGAAGGACGGCGACGGCATCTTCACGGTAGTGACCGGGACGAATCAATACCGCGCACGGGCCGTGATTCTGGCATTAGGTCGTGCGGGCGAACCACGCAAGCTCGGAGTCAAAGGAGAAGATCTGCCCAAGGTGATGTACCGGCTGATCGAAGCCGATCACTACATCAACAAGAAGATTCTGGTCGTCGGCGGCGGCGATAGCGCCGTGGAGGCGGCCATGGGCCTTGCCCGGCAGCCGGGCAATCAGGTGACGCTGTCATACCGCGGACAGCGCTTCAGCCGAATCAAAGAGCGCAACCAGAAACGCGTGGAAGAATGCAGGAGAACGGGGATGGTCAATGTGCTCTTCAATTCAATTCCTGTCGAATTCAAGTCCGGTTCGGTAGTACTCGAGATTGCGGGTCTGCCGCAGGAACTCGCCAACGATTTCGTCTGGATATTTGCCGGAGGCACGCCTCCGAACGAGTTCCTCAAGAAAATCGGCGTAGGTTTCGGTGCGCGCGATCTGACGCTCGAGGCCAGCCGCGCTGCCCAGCAGGCGGACGCGGAGGCCAAGCAACTGGTGCAGGCTGCGAGCGCGTCGAACCGGCCATGAATGGTTCAATCGCTTCGGAACGAATCCCTTCCGGGATGGGAACTCTGGCACGAGGACGAGTGACAGGCTCCTGGACAGCACCCGTCATGCCCGTCGCCAGCAGCGCGGCTTCCGAATGCGCCTGTAGGCTTCCCATCGTCCATCGCCGGGCGAAGCAGGTCTCCGCGCCGCACGTCTTCCGAGAGAGCTAAACTCCGCGACGCCAGTGCCGATAGAAGAACCTGCAGGTATTTATTGGGTCTTCGATCGGGACTGGGCGCGCGCCGCGTGTGAGTTCGAGACGGAAAGGCAGGCGTCGCCTCAGGGAGAGGTCCTATGTTGAAATGGTCGCGATGTTTGCTTCTTGTCGTTCCGCTCGGGTTCTTCCCGATGCTGGGATGCGCCGGTGGAGTTGGCGTCAGCCCGACTTCTCCGTCGGCTCCGGCAGCTTCCTATCAGGTCGTAACCATCTCCGACCTGCACTTTAATCCGCTGTACGATCCCAGCCTGTTTCCGCAGCTAGTGGCGGCCGCTCCCAGCCAGTGGGACGCCATCTATAGAACGTCCACGATCTCGGCTCCCTCGATCGGGGGAACGGACACGAATTATCCCTTGCTTGCATACGCACTGGCGAGCGTGTATCAGACCATGCAGCAAAACCAAAGCAACAGTCCGGTGGTGCTGTTTACCGGCGACCTGCTCGGGCATAACATACCGGCGAACTATTGCGCCGCGCAGTACAGCCCGAACCCACCGCCCCCGGACTGCGTCACCAATGAAAGCTCGGCCATCCAGACATTCATCAACAATACGTTCACTTTTGTGGCCGGTAAGATGCGCACGGCCGTGGGCACTGCACCGGTGATCTACGTGCCGGGAAATATCGATACGTACTCCGGGGGCTACGGACCCAGTACGTCGTTTCTGGTGGCGAACGGCGCAACCGTCTACTCGGAGTTTCTCAATGGCGTTGGCGACAACGCGACCTTTACGAGCAATTTCGAAACCGGAGGATATTACTCGGTGGCACCTCTGGGATCGAACTTGCTGGTGGTCGGGTTGAACAGCAACTCCTTCGTGTACGGATGGCCCAGCTATGGCAGCGCCGATACGGAGATTGCGTGGTTGGATGCGCAACTGCAAGCGGCCCAGAATGCCGGCCAGAAAGTTTGGATCCTGATGCATGTTCCGCCCGGAGCCAATGCCCAGGAAATCGTCCTGGCAGCCCCTGTTCCGAAAGATGTGAATGCGAGTCTGTTTGCGAATGAGGCCGAGGATATGTGGCAATGGGACCCGGGCGTGCAGAAATCGTTTATGGACACACTGAACCGGTATCCCGGCGTGGTGACGCTCATGCTGGCGGGACATACGCACATGGACGAATTCCGCATGCTTGCGCCCGGCTATGTGGTGGAACAACTGCCCAGCATCAGCCCGTGTTTTGGGAACAATCCCGCCTACAAGGTTCTCACGGTGACGCAGGACACGTTCACGCCCACCGATTACCAGTCGTTCGATTTCAATCTGGCATCCCAGATGCCACTGCCGTTCCTGCCGCTTTACGATTTTTCCAGCACGTATGGCGCAACCCAGGGCCCGCTGGCGAATTCGTTGGCGCAACTGTATCCACAGCTGGACTCGAACCCGAGCACGCTGGACATGTACAGGTTCTTTTACACGTCGGGGGGCCAGGGCGTGAACCCGAGCACCCAGTCGCCCTGGAATCCAATTAACGACCTGAACTGGCCGATCTTTGGATGCACGATCGGCGAAGCGGACGAACCGGGGTATATCAGCTGCGTGAACACCTCGGAGCCAAGCACAACGGATTCGGCTCCTGCGCACCACTAGGGTGACGAAGAAAGGAAAGGCTCGGGGAAGCGCGTGCAATCTTCCCCGAGCATCTTCTCCTGGCCGAGCGGCGCTTCGATCAGTCCTGGTCGGGCGGCGGTTTTGACACAGACTTTTCTATTGCCGGTCCGCGATGGTCTGCGGGTCGCTTCTCGACCTTTTCGCGCCGAACGTCGCCGTCATCCTCAGAATGCGCCTTCATCAACGACGGAGGGTAAGGCCGGTCGTGCATCATGCCCTTCCATAAAATCCGGTTATAGAGCAGCGGATCGACGCGATCGGCATCGGTGAAGTCCAGCCCTTGGGTGACGCGCGCCCAATACGTCGCGTCGTGCGTCGACTGCGGAATTCTCATACCGGTTGGGGCGGAGGGCAGCGGCAACGCGGTCGCGTAGAGATAAGGCGAAGGCGTGGCCGCGAAACTCCACTTCTGCGGCGTCGTGGTAAAGATGTTGGCCATGGGATGGCCGAGGGCATCATTCAGATTCAGGAACTGCTTAACGCCTAAAACCTCTTCCATGGTGCGGATGAAGTCAACCGTGTTGTAGGCGGTGGAGACTACCGCGCCTTGTTTCACGTAAGCGCCGGCGACAAAGGCGATGGTGCGGTGAGAATCCACGTGATCGGCCCCATCCTGCGCGTCGTCCTCGATCACGAAGATCAGCGTATTTTGCGCATAGATGCT
>Ga0335072_10010281_pt1 | contig 13479 bp, 19 predicted proteins | sample Lox_Sample_21_FD_206725 | JGI IMG/M metagenome (GOLD analysis project Ga0335072, IMG submission 206725) | Soil microbial communities from Loxahatchee National Wildlife Refuge, Florida, United States - Lox_Sample_2.1 | ecosystem: Environmental > Terrestrial > Soil > Wetlands | place: USA...
TGGCTCCTGTCTGCGGCTAGATCGGCCTAGCCGGTTAGCTGGTGGTGGCCGGGCGCGGGTAGCGGCGCACCTGGAACCGCTCGCCGTGCCCGGTGACGTGCGCGGGCTGGCCGGCCGGCGCAACCGAGGTGAACTCGATCCGCTCGCCGGTCACCCGGACCCCGACGAGGCGCATGGGGTCCACGCCCAGGCGGCCCATGTACGGCTTCGCCAGGGCGCGGACGGTGCCGAGCGTGTCCGGGCCGAATGGCTCGCCCTCGATGAGCGTTCGGCCGTCTAGTACGACTCCGAGCGTCCTCATGGTGTGCTCCTCCATTCCGGTGTTCGATCCCTGGGGCGGCGGCAGCCGCGCGGGCCGACGCCGACCCGGGGGGGTGGGCTAGTTGGTCGTCCAGGCGGGCGCGTTGCCATCCGCGAGCGACCCGGGCACCTGCCAGGTGAGCTCGCCCGTGTTCGCCCGGGTGATCTGGTAGTCCGTCAGCAGCGTGTTCACGACGAGCTTCGGGTAGCCCGAGGTGGTGCCGATGGGGTCGATCTCGACCGACCGGATAACCGAGGTGGACGGGATGGTGGAGAACACGGCGTGGCTCATGTTGCTGGCGGTGTTGAACACGCCGTTCAGCGTGACCGTGTAGTCGGCGAGCAGCAGAATCCGCTCGTTGGCGTACTTGTCGACGCCCGTAGTGTCCTGCACGGCCCTGGGCGTAGTGAACTGGTAGTTCGTCACGTCGTTGGTGATGGTCTGGGCGGTCTGGGTGGCATCGGCCACCTTGATCACGCCGCCCAGGCCGGAAGTCTTAGCCATTGGTCTGCCTCCATTCGAGGGTGTAGTCGCTGGTCAGGCGTCCGTGCCCGTACCAGGTCCCGCCGTCCTCGTCGTGCTTCTCCAGCCGCACGCCCTTGACGGGGAGTTCAGGCCCCGCGGCCGATCGGATGAGGACGTCATGCCTCTCGCCGTCCAGGATCGGGCGGAGGTCATCGGCGCGGCCCGCGAACGACATGCCGAACCCCGACACGCCGAGGATCCGCCGCGCGTTCGGGCGCCCTGGGGGCTGGAGAAGCTCGTGCACCGTCTTGGGCGTGTCGAACGTCAGCTGTTCCACGGGCACTTCCGTGCCGTCGATCAGCAGCCTGTGATCAGTCATGGGTCACCCTCTCTGCTTGATCGCCGCTACCCGGGCCTGGTGCTCGGAGAAGTCCTCCACCCAGTCCTCGGGGCGCTTGTGGACCCGCACCGGTATCCGGCGGGGGTTGCCCCTCCAGTCGCCGCCGGCCACGTACAGCCGCGCGGGACGCTCCAGGGGCACCCTGTGGTCCCCGGAGCGGAAGCACCGCTGGCCGGGGCCGTACAGGAGCTTCACGACCGTCATTGACACGCGCTGCACGCTGTAGCGGCGCTCCCGGTCGTGGGTGCAGTAGTCGTACTGCCGCTGGCCCAGGTCAGTGCCCAGGTCGAACGTGGACACCCAGCCATTCAGGTAGGCATCACAGTCGACCTCGGCGCACGTCGCCCGGCGCCAGTGAGTTGCGAGGGGCATTGACGCCCCGTAGGTCTTGAAGTGCTCCGGCCCGGCATCGGGGGCAATCCGGTTGACTCGCGTGTGCCCGAACGGGACGCTGACCATGCCCGCCATCAGAAGCTCACCGGGACGACGTTCTTCATGACCACGACGTCGAACGACAGCGCCGTGAACCCTCCGGTGCTGATCACCGACGCCTGGACGTACCGCCGCAGGTTCGTGCCGTTCGCGATCGCGATCCGCTGCGCGCCCGGGGCGCTGGTCACCTGCGCGAACGCCATCCCCGACACGTTGGCGAACGTGATCCCATCGGCCGAGTCCTGGATCTCGATGGTGCAGTCCGTCCCGGTGAACGCCAGCACCTGGAGGTAGGCCGACGCGCCGCAAGCCGGGTAGCAGACGACGTCATCGACGTAATGGACCTCACTGCCCGCCGACGTGCTGTCAGCCGTCACGCTGACGGTCGCCCAGGCCGCGGCGGCCGGGGCGGTCAGCAGCGCCGAGGCGAGCGTCCAGGCGGTCGACGAGTCGGTGACGCCCGTGCCGTAAGCGGTGGACAGGGCGTTGCCGTTGACGTCGTACCAGGCAATCCCGACCTGGACCGTCTCCGTGGTCGATGCCGCCCAGAACCAGGCCCCGGCGTAGTACACCTCTCCCCCGGTGACCGCGAAGCCCCCCGTGAGGATGCTCGCAGCCGCGCAGCCCTGCGCGGCCATCGCCCCGGCAGCAGTCGACGTCAGGGACAGCGAGTGAGTTCCGGTGTGCGCCTCGGCGGTTGACTGAGCAATCGTGCAGTTGGTGGTGGCCGCCCAGTTGGCGATGCCGCCCTCGAACGTCGAGGAGTTGCCGGTGAACAGCGGCCCGATGCCAGTGTCAAGCGCGGCCGGGAGGAGGATCAGCTCCACGTCATCGACGTAGTGGACTTCCCCGGAACCGGCGACGCCCGTTACCTGGATGATCACCGTTGCGAAGGCCGCCGACGCCGGGGCGGTCGCCAGGGTGTTCGACACGGTCCAGGTGGACGTGTTGTCCGCGACCCCGGCGTTAGCCGACGTGGTGAGGAGCGTCCCGCTGGAGTTGTACCAGTTGATGGCAACCTGGCAGGTCCGCGCGGTTGACCCGGCGAGGAACCATGCCTGTACATAGCACTGGCGGCCAGGCGTGACCGCGATGCCGCCGGTCCCGCTGGAGACGTGCTTCGCGGCCATCGTCCCCGCGGTGGTCGACGTGACGGACATGCTGTCCGAGCCGGTGTGCGCCTTGGCGCTGGAGTCGGCGAGCGTCGGCGAGTTCAGGCCGGTTACCCAGGTGCCGATGCCGCCCTCAAAGCCCGTGTTCTGGCCGGTGAGGCTATTGGAGGTGGTGTAGATCCCGGGGGTGAGCTGCGTCCCCCAGTGGAGGCCGTAGCCGTCGCCCTGGACCTCGACCTTTAGCGTCAGGTTGCCCGAGGTGTCGCGGGTCGGGTCGTAGTTCAGCTGGCGCCCGTAGATGCACGCGGCCGGGTTGCCGGTGGCGTTGCCCCGCAGGTAGGAGGCGATGACGTCGGTTCGGGGCAGCGTCGACAGCGCCGGGTGCTCGACAGACGGGTCGAAGAACGAGGTGAACTGAAGGTCGCCGTCCCGAAGGCCGCCAATGCGGGTGTTGGCGCTGACGTTGATTGGCGTGACGTCCAGCAGCGCGGGGCCGCCGGATGCCTGGTCTAGCGACGAGACGTTGCCCGACAGGTCATAGCCGCCGATGTAGAAGTTGTCCCCCAGACCCGACTGCTTGGCCATTAGTCGCTCACCTGCTCCCACATGTCGTTGACGATGCACGGGACCGTGATCGTGAATTGGCGGTACATGGACCCGGCGATCGTCACGTAGCCCGCCTGGCCTGCCAGCCGCTGCCCGTACTCGCCGAGGAGGTCGATGTTGCGGACGAGGCCGCCAAGGGTGAAGTCCGCGCTCAGCGCGCCGATGAGGCCGGTCACGGCGCTGGTCATGCGCGGGTCGATCTCGTCCTCTGGCCTGGCGAGCATGTTGCCGTAGGAGCGGGCGAATAGCACGAGGTAGCCGCTGGTGGAGGCCAGCCCGGACGCGGCGGCGATCGGTTCCACCGACTGCACCCAGATGGCCAGCGTCAGGCCGTTGCCCGGTGCCGACTTCGGCTCGTGGGTGTTGACGCGGCGGTACTCGCCGGTCTGCATGGCGATCGCCTCGACGGCGCTTATCAGCGCGTTCACGGCGGCGGTGTCGAAGGCCATCAGTTCATCGCCTCCACGAACGGGGCCGCGGCGGTGGCGGCGATGGCCTGGGCGCGGGTGTCCAGCTCCTGGGCCGCCTGCCGGTACCCGTGGTAGCCCTTGAACGCCGTGGTCTCGTTGCGCGAGCCCACGCCTTCCAGCCACGGGCCGTAGCTGGCAATGTCGGTGGTCACGATGTCGGTGTCCGGCCCGGCCGAGACCGACATCGAGTAGCCGTCCGTGGTGAAGACGGTGGACCGGTCAACCACGGTGATGCTGTCGAGGAACGCGCCCGTGCCGTTGCGGATCGACGCGGCGAACGCGGCACCGACTAGCCTCGCGCCCTCGGCGGCGACGGCGTCACGGACCGCCTGCGTGGCCTTGGCGCCCAGGGCGATCGCGCGCCCGTCGAAGACCGGGCCGGCAACGATGACCTCGTTCACGTCACACCACCCTCTGGCGGCCCTGGCGGGCGAGGGCTTCCTTGCAGCGGGCACGCAGGTCCGGCAGCGACCCGCCGGGCACGGGTGCCGCGCCGTTCTCGCCGATGGTCCGCGCGTAGCCGCTGACCTTCTGGTACACGTAGTTGAGGGCCTCGCCGATGGCCAGCTCGCGGGCCTCCGGCGGGATGAGCGACACGGCGACCGTCTCGGCGCTGTCGTGGCTGGCCGCTGTGGTGCCCCCGAAGCCCCGCAGGACCGTCAGGGCGCGCTGCGCGTACACCTCGGCCCCGGAGTGGGCGGCGATAACCGTCCCGCCGTAAGCGCGGTCCACGGTCGCCACGTCGCCCGTGATGGACTTGGCGAGCATCCACTCGGCGTCAAGCTGGAGCACCTCTCCGGCGTGCAGCTGCGTGCCGTCCGTGACGGTCAGCTGATTGTCGGCCGGGCTGGCGGTGCTGCAGCCGCTCCCCTGCTGGGCCTGGCCGGTGTCGGCCATCGCGCAGTCCGAGACCAGCATCGATTCCGTGTCCACGGTGATGACGTCGCCGACCCCGACCACGCTGGAGTCCGACACGGTCACGGTGCCGGCCGAGCTGGTGGCGCTCGCGGCCAGCGCGCCCCCTGGCTTGGTCTCCAGCCAGTAGCCGAATGTCGCGGTGATCGCCACGTCCCGCTGCGGCGTCGACCCCAGGCCGAACGAGTACGACTGGGATCGGTCCAGCTCGAGGAACTCGTATGGCGGGCTGTAATTCCACGGCCCCCAGAAGATCGCCGACGAGGGGATGACGGTCCCGCCGCTGGTGACCACGGGGACGTTCACGGTCACGTCGGCGATCTCGCGCTCGTCAAAGTAGATCTTCCACGGGTAGGACCGCTGGAAGTTCGGCCAGTCCCAGTACTGGGTGATGTAGTTGTTCCAGAACCGGCGCTTGCACAGCCGCTCGACATCCTTAGCGGCTGCCTCGATAGCGGAGTCAACGTGCCGGATGTAGTCCTGCGTCTGCTGGATATCAGTCGCGGACATGACATCCTGCCTGGTGCAATAGCACGCTCGAAACACGGCCATGCCGTGTGCCTCCCTCCGCCATCCTCGGTCTCGTTTTCTGGGCCTGGCCGTCGTCGTACCGGCCGGACTGGCTGATATTCGGTTGTGCCGCGCGCTGCGCGCGGGTGCTGCTGGCCTGCGGCTACAGGCCGCTCATGGACTCGGCGTCCCAGTCCCTCGGGTACTGCCAGCCGTCATGCGGGCAGTAGAGGACTCCTGGCTCGCTGGGCGGCCCTTCCAGCAGCGGCGTGCCGTCGTTCGGGCAGGCCACGGGCGGCTGCGACCGGTAGTAGTCCGCATATCCGGCCTGCTCCTGGAGCGTCGAATACAGGTCCCACCCGGTTACGCCACCGCCCTGTCCTGCCATGGCGTTAGCTGCCTTCCGTTTCGCTGCCGCTGTCCGGCGCGGAGCTGGCCGCTGCGGCCCTCTTCCGCTTCGGCGTGGCCGCTGGCCCTTCCGGGGCAGCCGGGGCCGCTGCCGCCTCTCCTGGCGCTTCGGTGCCCTCTGGCTCGGCGGTCCCGGTGACTGCGGCGACGTCGGCCGGGTCCATCCCGGCACCGGTGAGCACCTGGGCGGCCTCCTGGGCACCCTCGGGCGCGATGTATCCCGGCTCGCCTGGCTCGGCCTTGGCGTTGCTGGCGCCACCGGTCGTTGCCTTCGGCATGCTTGCCTCCTTCGGCTTGAAGCAGTGGGGGCAGAACCCCAGGTCACGGACGATGGCCTTGCACCCGCACAACAGGCAGTCCCACATCACGCCCCCCAGATCTCGGCCCACACGGTGGAAGCCCCGCCGGTTAGCGCGGATGCCTGGGCAACCGTGACAGTGCTGCCGGCCTTAACCTGGCACGCGACGTAGTTCGCGTTCACCATCCCGGCGCTCTTGCCGCTCGAATAAAGCGTCGGCTGGCCCGTCGTGCCGTCCGGCAGCGTGACGTTAACCACGACCCCGCCACCGGTCTCCGTGCTGGTGACGTCCATAGTGGAGATCACGAGTACGCGGTGCAGCAGCCCGTCATTCGGGACGGCCCACGTGAGGATGGTCGGCGTGCCGTTCTGCAGCGCGAACCCGGCAACCGGCGTTGCGGCCAGCTGCTGGAGGGACGTCACCGACGGGAACAGGGGCATCAGGTCACCAGCTCGTCACTCGGGCGTTGCCGTTGGCGGACGCCCAGATGCCGTCACACTCGCCGCCGTAGCAGGGCTGCGGGAACTCGTAGTAGCCTCCCGCAGGCACCTGCACGGTGTAGCTGGTCACCGATGCCGTGGTCCCGAACTTCAGGTACAGCACGGCTGTGGAGTCGTTGAACACCGCCCGGCCGTTGGTGTGCCCGGTCGCCGCCGCGAACACGGTGGTGCTCGTGGCGCTGGACGCCACGCTCGCCGTGGTGGCCGCTTGCGGTGAGATGGTGCTCACGGTGACTCCTTCCCGGTCAGCTGACCGATGCGCCCGTGTCGAGCGGGACGTAGGTCAGGTACCAGGTCACGGCACCGGTCTCGCTGGCCGCCGTGGTCAGCGTGATGTTGCCGGCCGGGACGACGAACGGCGTGGTGGTCCACACCGCGTTGCCTGCGTGCGCGCCGTTGACGAGCGCGCCCGCCTTGCCGCTGCTGGCCAGTACCCCGATCCAGGTCCCGACCTCAGCAGAGGTCAGGGCGGTGGAGGTGGCGATGCCCGCCGTCTCAGCGGTGCCCGTGGTCGGCGCGATGCCGATGGTCAGCTGAGGGTCAGTGCCCGCAACGACCGTGGACACGAGGCCGAAGAAGCTCGTCACCAGGACAGAGCCGCCCGCGATCGTGTACAGGTTCGCGGTCGCCGTCTGCGGGAACGCCACGGCGGTCTTGATGACCTGGAACCCGAAGACGGTCTCCCGTAGCGCCGTGCCCTTGATGTAATTCGCCATCGCAGGTCAGGCCCCCAGGATGGCGAGGTTCGCCGGGGTGCGCTGCACGGTCAGGTCGTGCAGCAGGGCCGTCACGGTGCAGTTGGTCCCGGTCACCGCCAGGTAATCGTAGGTGTCCGCGAGCTGGCTCACGAACAGCTCCACGACCGACAGGTAGCCGGACGTCCCCGCGATCGCGAGCGAGTTGGACGTCCAGGTGGCCGTCTGCTTGGTCCAGGCCCCGGTGCCGTTGTTCTGGGCGTTCTGGTAGTAGTGGCTGGGCTGCCCGAACCCGTTCGCCGTGGTCCAGTTCGCCGTGGTCGACGCGGCGAACGAGGTGGCCGCGACCAGGGCGACAGACGTGGTCGTGGTGGACGACGTCTTGCAGATCAGGGTGACGCCCGAGCAGTTCTTGAGGGAGAAGTAGTTTCCGGACGCCGTGTACACGACGTCGAAGACCCTCCCGAGTGCCTCCATGCCGGCCATGCCTTAATCCCTCCCGGCAGGGGCGTTACTGCCTGCCTGGTTAGCCCTGATCGGGCGGGTTTCCCTGGAGACGGCGGGTTGCCGCCTCCAGCCGGTCAGCGGCGAGCCGCAGCTTGGCCGGGTCGTCATCGAACATGCCGATGCCGGTGTTGCACTTGCCGCACGCGAGGCCGCGCACGCACTTCCCGCACATCTTCCGGCCGGGGCAGCACGAGTGATCGTGGTCCACGTTGACCGCGCCCTTGGCGATGCCGCCTCCCGCGCTGAAGTCGAGAGGCGCGTCGCAGAGGTAGCACAAGCCGTTCTGCTCCAGCGCCATCTCGGCGAGGCGTTCCGGCGTGATCGTCCCGTACAGGTACTTGCGAGATTTCGCCTTGGCTGAAGCCCTGAAATTCGGGTCAGCGGCGTACTTCCCGCGGGCGTAGTCGCGCTTGTACCTCTTGACGGATTCCGGGTCGTCCCAGTCGACGCCGCTCGTGTTCGGCCTGCCGGGCGCAGTGTGCTTCCCGCATGTACAGCCCGGCTCGCACTTGGACTGAGTTCTCGGCCCGGTGTGCCGGCCGCAGGTGCAGCCAGGCGGGCACTTCGCACTTCCCATGTACCCAATTCTATAGCACCTCCAGTCGTTATTCTAACCAGACCTGAACTTATTCCAGGTGGTTTTACTGCTTACCGGCTAGCCAGCTGCACGAACGCGCTCAGGGTGTTTGAGCTGCCGTTATGCGGGGTGAGAGGACTCTGCAGCCAGGGCCGACCATCAACCCTTTCTATGATCCGATACGCGGTCTGGTCGTTCTGGAAGAACGCCTGGTCAGACGCGGCCACCTCGACCTGCTGCCGGTCGCCGATCAGGTAGTAGGAGAGGTCAACGAAGTTGATGTCTCCCGTGGTGCCGAGCTGCGGGACCTTCTCCGTGAAGATCACCGGGCGCCCGAGGATCGTCATGGGCGGGGTGTCCATGCCGCCGCTGTTGCCGTAGCCGCCGATCCAGACCGGTCCACCACCGGTGCCGACCGACAGGGCCATGGTGGCGAGCTGCGGGAAGGTGTCGATGGCGCAGATCCACACGGCGTTCTTGAGGGACGTCGGCAGCATCCGCGCGTACATCGCCACGATGTTCTCCCAGACGATCGTCTGGGTTGCCTGGCCGGACTGCGCGGAGACCTGCACCGATGCCGGGCTGTTGATGAAGCCCTGCGGGGTGCCCGCGCCGGTCTCGGTCATGAACGCGACGTCCTCGGACCATGCGAGGCCCGCCGGGATGCGGGTGTCGAACCAGCCGGAGAACGCCGGGGCGTCGGCCAGCAGCTCGTTCGGGACCTTGAAAAAACCGGTCAGCTTCTTGGCGTCGAGCACGACCTTGCCGAACTTCGCCTGGGACTCCACCAGGCTCGAAGACTCCTCGGCCCAGTAGAACTGAACGCCACCGAACAGGCTGGACACGTGGCTCGTGTCGTCCACGGTCGGGATGGGCACCCGGAGCGTGGTCATCGGGATGACGGTCGCGCGGCTGCGGACGATCGAGTCCTCGATCGCCAGCTGCAGCAGCTCCGACCGCATCAGCTCGGGAATCAGGAAGCCACCGGCCGCCGGGTCCTCAGAGCCGAACGAGTTCTGGAACGACCGGACGTTGTCCAGCTTCTGGAGCAGCTGCTTGCGGTTCGGCAGGGACGAGGAGCGGTTCTCCTCGCGGATCGCCTGGCAGTACTCGCCGATGGAGGCGAACCGGTCCTCCTCGCGGTACTGCGCCTCGAACTGGGCGCCCGGGGCGAACTTGTTGTAGACCGCGCCACGGCCCCGGCTCACCGAGGGAGTGCCGTCCGCCGACAGGAACGTCGGGCGGCCACTGCGGAAGCTCAGGGTGTTGGCCAGGTCGACCGCAGGCTTCCGGCCGCCGCCGCTCTCGCGGATCATGTCGAACAGCGCGGACTGGACCTGGGTCTTGATGTCGTCGATCGCGCCGGGGTGCTTCTGGGCGTACACCTGGGCGTACGAGTCGAGGAACTGCCGGGTGCTGCCGTCCGCCATGGCCTCGTTGCTGAAGAACGCCCGCAGCGCGTTGGCGTCCCCGAGGACTTCGCGCAGGCCGTCCGGGTCGGACGGAACCTTCACCTTTGTCACTTTCCCGCCCCTTCCAGGCCGAGGTTGAACACTGCCGCGAGCAGCAGCGGGTCCATTTCGTTGTCCGGCGCGGTGCCGGGGCTGACTTCCCGCATGGCCTTCTCCAGGGCGGAGCGGGCCTCTCCGGGGTTCGCCAGGTCCTTGACGGTCGACAGCTCCGCGAGCGCGGAGCGGACGCCGGAGGAGTTCGGCGGGAGCGTCGGGGCGTACCTGTAGGGCAGCGCCCACGCCTGCGGGGTGGACGGGTCACCTGGGCGGCGGCCCGCGCAGATGCCCCGGTAGAACGCCTCCGGGTCGCTGGACGCGGCTGCGGCGGCCATCGCCGCGGCCGGGTTCCACTGGCTGTCATCGACCGTGGCGGCCGGGAGCGTGAACATCGACGCGAGCAGCGCCGGGGAGGCGGCCAGGGCGTCGGGGTCGTAGTCCGGGTTGACCTGCTTCATGGCCGCCTGGAGGGTCGCCTTGGCCTCGGCGGCGTTGGTGAGCCCTTCCGTGTCGGGCAGCCGGGACAGCGCGGCCTTGACGCCCGCCGCGTTGACCGGGTCGCCCGGGTGGTACTTGTACGGCAGCGCCCAGGACGACTGATTCGCCGGGTCGCCAGCCTTCCGCCCGGCACAGATGCCCTTGTAGAACGCGGCCGGGTCGTCGGACATCGCACCGTTGTGCCACGCCTTGGAGGCGTCCCACGGGCTGTTGTCGACGCTGGCCAGGAGCGGGAACCGGGCGCTGTCGGCGAGGGCCGGGCCGGGGCATGGCGGGATCGGCTTGACCTGGTTGCCGTCCTCGTCGAAGTAGTCGTGGTCCGTGTCACCCGCCGGGGTCGCGTCGTTGTCGCCGTCGCCGTCCGGGTCGAACCTGACGGTGCCGTCCGGGTCCTCGACCCACCCGTCGCCGAGCTGCACCGGCTCGGCGGCGGCGTTCTGCGGCCGGGTGCCGGTGGCGTCGCTGGTCGCCGGGACGGAGCCGGGCGCCTCAGCCGGGGCCTCGTCGCCCTGACCCTGGGCGGGCATCGCGGCGCCGCAGCTGGCGCATGTCTTGGCGTCGGCCTTGTTGAACTTGGAGCAGGCCGGGCACTTCACCGAGGGCGCGGCGTTGACCAGCGTCCCGGCGTAGTTCGCGTACACCGACAGGTCCCAGCCGTTCGACGGGCCCGACTGCCCGGTGATCCGGTCGGCGAGTCCCTCGGCCACGGCCTCTTCCGCGCTGTACCAGGTCTCTGCCTGCATCTTGCCCAGCCAGTAGGCGGCAGGCTTCCCCGAGCGCTGCGCGTACATGTCCGCGATGTCGGCGGTCTTCTTGTCGAGCAGGTCGGCGGTCTTCCGCAGGTCCGCGGCGTCCCCGATCGCCATCGTGAAGCCGTTGTGGATCATCATCTCGGAGTGCGGCGCCATCTCCAGCTGCCCCGGGGAGGCGGCCATGGCGATGAACGACGCGGCGGACGCGGCCAGGCCATCGACGATGACGTGAACGTCCCCGCCCCGCGCCTTGAGCCGGTTGTAGATGGTGATCCCGTCGTAGATGTCGCCACCGGGCGAGTTGATGTGCATCTCGATCGGGCCGGTAATGCCGTCCAGGTCAGCCATGAACTGGCCGGCCGACACGCCGTAGAACCCGATCTCGTCGTAGATCGTCACCAGCACGGGGCCGGTAGTGGCCGAGTTGGCGATCGAGTACCAGGCGGGCCGGTCCCACGCCCGGTTGGACAGCCTCCGCGTGGACCGCAGGGGCCTGCTTTCCAGCGTCATCAGCACCTCCCGCTGTCGATGGGCACGTAGCCGTCGCTGAGCACGCGCCGGAGCAGCGCGGCCATGTCCTGGTCCTTGGGCGGCGCGTTGTCGGGCGCGGCCGGGGTCGCCGGGGCGGCCGGCGGCGGGGTGGCGACCCAGCCGGGCGGCAGCGCGGGCGACTGCGTGGCCTTCTCCACGACGTCCATCGGGTTCAGGCCGACCTGGTCCAGGACGTCGTCCGGGTCCCATCCGGCGTTCACCAGCGCGGCGGCGGACTGGCACTTGATGAGCAGCTCCTGAACCGCGGCTTCCTGGTTGACCGGTGACGGGTCGTCGAAGTCGAACTCCACCCCCTGGCCGGTGGCACCGAACAGCGGCAGCAGCTTGTAGTTCAGGGTGTCGCGGCGCCGCTCGAGCCGGGGAATCTGGAGCTGGGAGGAGAACGTCTCCTCCGCTGTCTGGGCGTTCGCGCGGTTGACGTCCTCGACGGTCCCGAGGAGCGCCTTGTGCATCCGGTACGCCTCGCGGATCTCATCGCGGTTGTTGAGCCGCAGGTTGGCGTACTCCATGTCCTTGTTCGTGGTGCCTGCGGCTGCCGCCCAGGTCGCCCCGGCCTCAAGGATGCCGACGCGGCCCGCCCGGGCCACGCCCTGGTGCGACTCACGCCACCGGTCGACGAACGTGTCGAACTGCTTGTCCGTGTACGTGCCGGGCAACTGGATAATGGCGCCCGGGTCGGCGCCGTTCAGGAACAGGTTCCGCTGGTACTCGGTGGCGTACCGCTGCTGCTGGAGGTTCGGCAGGATCGACGCGACCGGCCCGGCGCCGCGGAACGGGTCGAGCGGGTCGGGCTGCTTCTCCTGGATGACCTCGTCCAGCTTGAGCGGGATCTGCTCGCCGTTCGGGCCGGTGTAGACCCAGCCGACGATGTAGTCATCGGGGCTTGGGACTGGCTCCATGCGATCCGGCCGCACGTACCACATGGAGGTCGGGAAGGTCGTGCCCTCGCTGTTCAGGACCCAGATCGTCTCGCCGGTCAGCTCGAAGTGCTGGTTGGATCCCTCGCGGAACTCGAAGCCAGTGTGGAAGCCGTTCGGCTTCTGCCACAGCGACAGGGCCGCGTGGTTGACGACCTCAATCCGGGGATCGCTGCCCATGTCGGAGGTCGTGTAGCGGACCCGGCCATCCGTGGGCGGCTTCTTGTACAGCCGCCAGCGGGGCGACGCCGCGGCCTGCTGGAGCAGCGACACAATCGAGAACAGGGTTCCGGACTGCCCGTAGGCGCGCATGAACGTCTCACGGCTGGCCTTGCCCGCGCCCAGGTCGAACACGGAGCCGCGCCGGTACTGCGTGGTCAGCGGGACGGGCGGCCCCTCTGGCGCGCTCGCTGCCTGGCTGCGGACCAGGCGGCGGAACCCGGACTTCATGTTGCCCCGCCGGGCGGCTCGTCCTCGTCGGCGATCAGGTGCTCGATGACCCACAGGGAGACGCCCAGGACGAGGAAGCCAACGCCGTGATTGACGTGGAAGGCGGAGAAGTCAATGCCGCCAGTGCCGACGACCGTCAGCGGGATGTCGCCGAGGCGCTTAACGCTGGCCTTGTGCGGGGTGAGTGCCGCCTTTACCGCGCCGCTGACCGCATTCCGGATAGCCCGGTGCCATGGCACGCTCTGGCCAGCATCGGGAGCGGAATCAACGGAATCAGCAGCAGCCACGGCGGGCACCTCCACAGGCCAGAGATGGCCTCTGCGGCAAAGGCTACATTCGCGCTAGACCATTGGCATGCATTGTGACCTGCGATGGTATCCGCGTTTTAGCCGATATTGACCACGGTAGATACGGCTTTAGCAGGCATGCTACGGAATTGGTCCAGAAAATATTTCAGGCGGCCATGCCGAAATCAGTCGGCGGCCGGCCGATTTACCGGGGGTAGAAGCTCCGGAAGCGCGGCACGCCCATCAGGTCCCGCTGGGCAACGAGATAGCGCATCCCGTCCATGCCGTGATCGTTCCGCTTCAGCGGGGCCTCTTTCG
>Ga0335072_10010282_pt1 | contig 13479 bp, 12 predicted proteins | sample Lox_Sample_21_FD_206725 | JGI IMG/M metagenome (GOLD analysis project Ga0335072, IMG submission 206725) | Soil microbial communities from Loxahatchee National Wildlife Refuge, Florida, United States - Lox_Sample_2.1 | ecosystem: Environmental > Terrestrial > Soil > Wetlands | place: USA...
GCCGTCGATAGTCCAGTTGTATTGCGCCATGTTGCCGCCCAACACGACCGGGAGATCGAGGTTGGCTTCGGGCCGACCCAAATTGACCGCTGTCGTGGCGGTGAACATATCGATGGTGCCCACCCGTTTGGTGAGTTCGGCCGGTTGAAATCCCGGGTCGGGCTGGGTGCCGGACGCGGTGGAGAGCAACCCGCGTGCCAGGGCGTTTTTTCCTTCCGCGCGCGCGACCAGTGGGAAGATGCCGTCGGCGGCGGTCACAATGACGTCATAGCGCTCAGCCATGCCGATGAGCAGGGCATCCACCTGCGTGGGCGCCACGGGGAAACCATCGGTGTGGGTGACCGTCATCGAATGACCGGCCAGCGCGACGCGGAATGCGGTGTCGGAGCCGGTGTTGATGAAACGGATCCGGATTCGCTGGCCCGGCTTCGCATTGAAAGTTGTGGGAGCCGTGGGAATTCGGCCATTGATCAGATAGTACGGGTAGGCGATGTCTCCGGAGTCGCCGCCAAGCAAGTCACTTTTGCCGACACTGGCCTGTGGCACCCCGGTCGCCGACGTTGTAGAGCTCGTCGGCGTTGCCGGGGTCATCCCAGCCGCGCCGGGCATGTCAGACATCGGGGGCTTGTTCGGGCTCGTCAGTTCGTTGTAGAGCTGTCGCGGAGACTTTCCGACGCCGTCGGTCCAATCGTCAAGGACAACAATCCATTCAGCGTCGTAATTGCCCTCGGTCGGATCGTCGACGATGACCGGCAGATAAAGTCCCATGTCGGCGTCCAGGCCGGTGTGCGGATGGGCCCAGTAGGTGCCAGAATTCGGCACGGAGAACCGGTAGGTAAAGTCTTGGCCCGCATCGATGTTCGGGGTGGCGGGCGCGGCACCGTCCATGTCGTTGCGCAAGGCGATGCCGTGCCAATGCACCGATGTGGGATGGTCTAGTCGGTTTGAGACCGTGACGACGACCTCGTCACCGATGCTGGGCCGGATCAACGGTCCGGGAATGGTGTTGCCGTAGGCCAGCGTATGCACGATCGGTCCACCCAGATCGATCTGGACCGGCGCTGGGGTCAGGGTGGCCGTCACGGTGCGCCCGCTGTGCAGCCGGGCGCCCTCGGCCGCGGCGATGGCGGCGGTCATTTGCGCGGCACTGCCCGTTACCTGGGATTGGGAGTGGCTACACCCGGCGAGTGTCAATCCGCCGGCGATGCCGGCGGCCATGAAGCCGCGCCTGGTGAGCCGCGTCCTGTCGAAGGCGATCCCGCTCGCGGGCAGCTCAGCCATTGATCGCTCCTTGTCGTCGGCCGATTCATCCCCGGTGCCTAGTGCGCCCCGCCGGTCGTCCGAGCGGCCTTCCAGTCGTCGAAGCGGGTGGGGTAGATCGTCGGGTCTTCGCCGTCAATGGGAACGATGGTGTGCTCGTCGAGCGTGGTGCCGAAATAGCGGGCCGTGGAGGCGCCCACTACCTGGCGTGGATCACCGGACGCGGCAAGGGCTCTCCGGATGAAGTCGTCCATGCCGAGCTGTTCGGGGCCGGCGATATTGGTGATGCCGTTGGTCGGATCGCTGACCGTTGCGCGGGTGACGGCCGTGGCGACGTCCTTGGCGGCGATGGGCTGGAACGCCCCCTCCGGCAGGAGGACCGTGTCGCCGTCGGTTGCCGAATCGGCGATGGCGTCGACGAATTCGAAGAACTGAGTCGCCCGCACGATTGAAAAGGGGGCTCCAGATTCCTCGATCATTTTCTCCTGGGCAACCTTGGCCCGCATGTAGCCGCTGCCCGGGGCGCGATCGGCACCGACGATCGAGAGCGCGACGTGGTGCCGCACCCCGGCGTCCCGCTCCGCGGCGAGAAGGTTTTTCGTCGAGGTCGTGAAGAAACGCATCACGGGTTCGTCCTCGAAGGATGGAGAATTGGAGAGGTCCACCACCGTGTGGACGCCAGCTACGGCTTCGGCGAGACCTTCACCGGTGACGCTGTCGACACCCGAGCGCGGTGAGGCTGAGATTGCCTCGTGTCCCAGCTCAGTCAGATTGGCGATGACCTGCGAGCCGATCAATCCGCTGCCGCCGATAACCAACACCTTCATGATCGAGCCCTCCCTGGGGTTCCGATGAACTGGCGAATTCAGCATGCCTTGAGCGCTGGCCAGACGAAACCCTCGGGCCCAAGTAGTCATGCCATGCGCATCGACGGCTTAAATCAACTGCTTGACTTAACGGGGTCGACGTCGATTAACTCGTCGTGTGGTAAACGAACTGGCCGGCAAGGTCGCCATCGTCACCGGGGGTGCTTCCGGGATCGGTCGCGGCATAGTCGAGAAGTTTGTGGCCGAGGGCGCGCGGATCGTCATTGCCGACGTCGAGACCGATAATGGGGAGGCGCTGGCTGCAGCCCTGGGGCCTGATGCTTCCTTCCGGCGGGCGGACGTCTCCGATCCCGAGCAGGTCGGGGCGCTGGTGGCCGCGGCCGTCGAGAAATTCGGCGGTCTGCACGTGATGGTCAACAATGCCGGAGTCTCGAGCAAGATGCATCGCAGGTTCTTTGACGACGACCTGGCCGATTTCCACCGTGTCATGGCGGTCAACGTGCTGGGTGTGATGGCAGGCACCCGAGATGCCGCTCGCCATATGGCCACCCATGGCGGGGGATCCATCATTAACGTGAGCTCGATCGGCGGAATTCAGGCCGGCGGTGGCGTGATGACCTACCGTGCGTCCAAAGCTGCGGTCATCCAGTTCACCAAGTCCGCGGCAATCGAACTGGCGCACTACGAGATTCGAGTCAACGCGATTGCGCCGGGCAATATCCCGACACCGTTGGTGGCGAAGTCGGCGCTGAACATGGATCCAGAGGAGATCGAGCGGTTCGAGGCGCGAATTCGTCAAACGATGCGTGACGATCGGCCGTTGAAGCGCGAGGGCACAGCCGAGGACGTTGCCGAGGCGGCGCTGTATTTCGCCACCGATCGCTCGCGCTATGTCACCGGAACCGTGCTGCCGGTAGACGGTGGGACTTCCGCGGGCAAGCCGATCCGGTCCACGAAGCGCGAGGGCTGACGCCACGCACGGCTGCGCGGCTCGGCCGCGCCGATGCTGGCGCGCTAAACGTTGCGCCGGTCAACCTGCAGCTGATGGGGCTCGCTGACCTGATCGTCAATGCCGAAACTGATGGCGCGCCGCGGCGTGAGCCGGATGATCGCCGTTTCGAGCTCGTCACTGGCGGCGCCCCGCGACGGCGGTGCGTCGGCTTGCTCGGCGGTTCCGCGTATCTCGAGGCAACGGACCCGCCAGGGGTCGCGCGAGGGGATGTCGTCGACGACGAAGGCCACCTTGTCGTTGTGCGCGATGTTGCGGTACTTCTGGCTCTTCGACATCCGGTAGCCACTGATATCGATGGTGCCCAGCGACTCGTTGTAGGTGAATCCCACCGGGCTGTTCTGCGGCGCACCGTCGGGCTGGATGGTGGCCAACCGACCCAGGTCAGCCTGGCGCAGGAAGTCGATTTCATGCGATTTGAACGTCACTGACGGGTCAGGCTAGAACTTCAAGCGTTGTTGAAGTCAACCCATCGGGGCTTGGCCGTGCAGATGACCGAATCGTCTCGTCGGCCACGGACCAGATTTTAAATCAAGCGCTTGACTTAATAGTGGTTCTCGGGGTTGACTGGTGCAATGACAACGGCAGGCAGGACCGTTCGCACCGATCGGGCCAGCTCCACCCAGGAGGCGATCCTGGTGGCGGCCGAGCGACTGTACGCCGAGCACGGCATGTTCGCCGTGTCGAACCGGCAGGTCAGCGAGGCCGCCGGTCAGGGCAACAACGCCGCGGTGGGGTATCACTTCGGTACCAAGGCCGACCTGGTGCGCGCCATCGAGCAAAAACATCGCGGTCCCGTCGAGCAGCTTCGCGAACAAATGGTGGCCGATTTGCTGGCCTCGGGCGGTTTGGGGGACATGCGTGACTGGGTGGCCTGCCTGGTCCGCCCACTGACCGATCACCTGGCCGATCTGGGCAATCCGACGTGGTACGCACGTTTCGCGGCTCAGGCGATGACCGATCCGGCCTACTACAACATCATCGTCAAGGGTGCGCTCAGCTCGTCGTCGTTGGTTCAGGTCGTCGACGGGATCAACAGCTGCCTGCCCAACCTGCCGGCCGAGGTGCGTTTCGAACGCAACATCATGGCCCGCAACCTGTTGATGCACACCTGCGCCGACCGCGAACGTGCACTGGTGGCAGGTTCATCGATGCACCAAACCTCTTGGCGCGCTGCCGCATCCGGCCTCATCGACGCGATCGTGGGCCTGTGGCTGGCGCCCGTGACGCCGGACGAATGAAGAGTATTCAGATGAAAGTGACTGTCGACCAGAACCTTTGCGCATCATCGGGGAACTGCGTCATGAATGCGCCCGAGCTATTCGACCAGCGGGACGAGGACGGCGTCGTCGTCCTGCTCAACGACCGCCCATCGGCCGAGCAGAGCGAGGGCGCACACCGGGCGGCCGCGCAGTGCCCGGCGCAGGCCATCTATATCGAGGAATGACATGTCGGAAACACTGACGAGCACCACCACGGCTTCTGAGATCCCCGGGTACCCGATGGCCAGGAATGCGCGCTGCCCCTTCGCCCCGCCCCCGGACGTCATGGCACTGGCGGAAAGCAAGCCGTTGTCCAGGGTTCGGATCTGGGACGGCAGCACGCCGTGGCTGATCACCGGCTACGAGCAATGCCGGGAGCTGTTCTCTGACTCCCGGGTCAGCGTCGACGATCGGGTGCCAGGGTTTCCGCACTGGAACGCGGGCATGCTGTCGACAGTGCACAAGCGTCCGCGATCGGTCTTCACCTCCGACGGCGAGGAGCACACCCGGTTCCGGCGGATGCTGTCGAAGCCGTTCACGTTCAAGCGGGTGGAAGGCCTGCGCCCGACAATCCAGCAGATCACCGACGACCACATCGACGCGATGCTGGCCGGCCCCCAGCCGGCCGACATTGTCACCGCGCTGGCACTGCCGGTCCCGTCGCTGGTGATCAGCCAACTGCTCGGGGTGCCCTACGAGGACGCCGAGATGTTCCAGCACCACGCCAACGTGGGGCTGGCGCGCTACGCGACCGGTGAGGACACCGTGAAGGGCGCGATGAGCCTGCACAAGTACCTTGCTCAGCTGGTCGAGGCCAAAATGGAAAATCCGGCCGAAGACGCGGTATCCGATCTCGCCGAACGGGTCATGGCCGGCGAGCTAAGTGTCAAAGAAGCCGCGCAGCTGGGTACCGGATTGCTTATCGCCGGACACGAGACCACCTCGAACATGATCGGTCTGGGTGTGCTTGCCCTGCTGGTCAATCCCGAGCAGTTGGCCGTCATCCGCGATGCCGACGACCCGAAAATCATCGCGAGCGCCGTCGAGGAGCTGCTCCGCTACCTCAGCATCATTCAGAACGGTCAGCGCCGCGTCGCGGTCGAAGACATCCATATCGCCGGACAGGTCATCCGCGCCGGCGAAGGCATCATCATCGACCTGGCGCCGGCCAACTGGGATTCAGATGCCTTCTCCGAACCGGACCGACTGTACCTGCACCGCTCCGGAGCCGACCGCAACGTGGCCTTCGGTTACGGACGGCACCAGTGCGTGGGCCAGCAGCTCGCCCGTGCCGAGTTGCAAATCGTCTACCGCACCCTGTTCCGCCGTGTCCCAACGCTGGCGTTGGCCGTCCCGGTCGAGGACATCCCGTTCAAACACGACCGGCTCGCCTACGGCGTCTACGAATTGCCGGTGACGTGGTAGCCCATTTATTGACCAGCCCGAGCTGGCTACCCTCGAAAATGCCGATCCGAATGGAGGGTCAACGATGACGACTCAAACCAGCAACGTTTCGCTCTACCCGCCTGAAGGCTTTGGCGCACCGAAGGATCGCCGTGGCCACGCCGACGGCATCAATGTGGGCCTGCCCGAAGGGACCGTGGTCTTTTCCGCGGACAACCACATTTCCCTAGCCGCCGACATCTTCTACGAACGCTTCCCCGACGACCTCAAGGAGAAGGCGCCGCGGATCTGGTATGAGGATGGCGCCTATCAGGTCGGACGCAAGGGGCAGTCGTTCCTGCCGGGCGACTTCAGCGCGGTGCTGATGCAATACGATGACCTGCCCGGCGCCGCGAGCACCAACATCGAGGCACGGATCCAGGAGCTGCACGACGACGGTGTCGAAAAGGAACTCGCCTTCCCCAACGCGGTGCTGGCGCTGTTCCACTACCCGGACAAGCAGCTTCGCGAACTCGCGTTCCGCATCTACAACGAGTACATCGCCGAGCTACAAGAGTGCTCAGCCGGCCACTTCTACGGTGCCGGGCTGATCAACTGGTGGGACCCGCAAGGCACGAGGAAGACCCTGGCAGAGCTGAAGTCGTTGGGGCTCAAGACTTTCCTGATGCCGCTGAACCCGGGCAAGGACGACGACGGCAACCCGATCGACTACTCGAGCACGTCGATGGACGCCGTCTGGGACGAAATCGAGGCCGCCGGCCTGCCGGTCACGCACCACATCGGGGAAACGCCGCCGAAAAGCCCGACGGAGTTCAACAGCGTCGTGGTCGGCATGATGATCAACATCGACGGATTCCGGGAAACGTTTGCCAAGTATATTTTCGGCGGCATCCTCGACCGGCACCCGTCGCTGTGCCTCGGCTGGTTCGAGGGCGGGATCTCCTGGGTGCCCTGGGCGCTGCAAGACGCCGAGCATCTGGTGGCGTCCTATCAGCACATGTTCAACCGACCGCTGGAGCACGATGTGCGGTACTACTGGGACAACCACATGAGCGCCTCGTTCATGGTCGACCCGCTGGGCCTGCAGCTGATCGACAAGATCGGAGTGGACAGGGTGATGTGGTCGAGCGACTACCCGCACAACGAAAGCACATACGGCTATTCGGAGAAGTCGCTGGCTGCGGTTGTCGATGCTGTCGGGCCTGCCGACGCGGCGCGGATCGTCAGCGGCAACATCACCGAATTCCTCGGGTTGTGACAACATTCGCGATTCCGCAAGCGCCCGATCTGGCGCGCATGCGCCGCGAGACCGGTGCTCGGCTGCGGTCGTCGATGGCCGAACGCGGCGTCGACGCGATGATCCTGCTGGGCAACAACGCCGTGGTCTACGCCACCGGCACCAGCTGGCCGCTGGGTGATGCCGGGCTGTCCTACGTCGAACGACCGGTCGCGGTCGTGCTCGCCGACGACGAGTGGCCGCATCTATTCGTGCCGTTCCGCGAGGGCGTATCGCAGGAGTCGGACTTACCCGCCGATCACCTGCATGGGCCCGTCTACCTCGAATTCGACGAAGGGGTCCAGAATTTCACTCGTCTGCTGGCCGACTTGATTCCGCCAGGAGCCGCGATCGCGGTCGATGAGTGCACCGGCGCCATGTCACGCGCGGGGAAGCTGTTGTTTCCCAACGGTGCTCCCGCCGACGCCGCGGCCGTTGTCAGCGCTGCCAAGGCGATCAAAACCCCGGACGAACTGTCCTGCATGCGCACCGCCATCCGAATCACCGACGAGGCGATGGTCGAAGTCCACAAGCGTCTGGCGCCCGGGATCCGCCAGATCGACCTTTCGGCAAGCTTTTTGCGGCGGGCGTTCGAGTTGGGTGCCACGGCCAGCATGCTCGAACCGATCTGGCAGGTGATGCCACCGAGCAAAGCCGAAGGTGTGTGGACCACGCACGGCGACCTGGCGTTGCCGCTGCTTTCCACCGAGCGGGCACTGGCCGAAGGTGACGTGCTGTGGACCGATGTCAGCATCACCTACCACGGCTACTGCTCGGACTTCGGGCGCACCTGGCTAGTCGGGCGCGATCCGTCGCCCCGGCAGCAGGCGCAGTTCGACAGATGGTTCGAGATCGTGACCGCGGTGCTGGACGTTGCCCGCGCCGGCGTCACCGCCGCCGATCTCGGTAGGGCCGCCACCAAAGCCAACGGTGGCAGCCGGCCCTGGCTACCGCACTTCTACCTCGGCCACGGCATCGGCGTCAACGCCGCCGAAATGCCCATGATCGGTACCGATCTCGGCGAGGAGTTCGATGAAAAGTTCGTTCTCCAGTCCGGGATGGTGTTGGTGCTGGAGCCAGTGGTGTGGGAAGACGGCACCGGCGGCTACCGCAGCGAAGAAGTCTTGGTGATCACCGACGATGGCTGGATTAAATTGACCGACTACCCCTATGACCCCTATGGCAACTGAAGTCCTGCCCGACGATCGGGCGCTGCGCTCGGGACGCCGGCAACGGGCGCTGGATCAGATGGCCGCGCATGATCTCGACGTCCTGGTCCTCGGCCGGCAGGCCAACGTCCGCTACGTCGCCGGCGCCCCGCAACTGTGGGTGGCGGGGACCCGGCCGTTCGGCCCGACCTGTGTGCTGGTGCGTGCGACCGGCGCGGTTCACCTGCTCAGCACCTGGGACGAGGGCATCCCCGACGACATTCCACACGAGAACCTCTACGGCATCTCGTGGAATCCGATGAACACCATGTCGGCGCTGCGCCGCATCGATGGCGCTGCGACCGCTCGCCGCGTCGGAACCGACGCGCTATCACCGGTTTTCGCGCAATTGCTGCCGACGGCGTTTCCCAACGCCGAGCTCGTCGATGGGGAACTCGCCATGCGTGCCGCCCGGCGCATCAAGACAGCCGAGGAGATCAGCGCGCTTCGGGATGCGATCGCGGTGGCCGAGTCGGGGCTGGCCGCCGCGGTTTCCGAGCTGCGGCCCGGGGTCAGCGAACAGATTCTGGCCGGCGTGCTGCTGGAAGCCCTTGCGGCCGGTGGGGTGAGCACTCCGTCGAATCAGGATGTCGCGTGGGTGACTTCGCGTGAACACCCGTGGCGGCGGGTCAGCGGTGACGACCGTATCCAAGACGGAGACTTGGTCGCCTTTTCCGCCGGGGTTCTGGCCGGCGGTTACATCGGCGAGGTGGGGCGGACCTGGCCCGTGGGAGTCGGCACTGACGCTGCGCCGCTGTATGAACGCTGGGACAGCTTGTGGGCCAAGCTGTTAGCAGCGTGCCGACCAGGCGCCGGGGCCGGCGAATTATTGACCGCCTACCAGTCCGCGGGGGAGCCCGCGCCGCCGATGCCGGTGGCCCGGGGGCTGGGCATGGGATTTGATCCGCCGGTTGTCTCTCAGCACCTGCCGCAGACCGCGGCCGACGAAAGGTTGGAGCCAGGGATGGTGCTGGCCGTGACGGGCTACGTCTGGGAACAGGGTGTCGGCGCGGTCTTCGGACGCGAGGCGGTCCTGATCACCGCTGACGGTTCCGAAGTTCTGACCCGTAGTCCGTCGTGGCAGGCATGACTGGGTGCTCTGGGATGCCCATGAGTCACACGCGCACCGAGCGCCGACCATAAGTCGATTCACGGATGTGATAGCGCATGTGCCATCGCTTTCGCAGTTCGCCTATTGGTCGGCCAACGCGTCACATTTGTGACTCCCACGTCGTCTGAATACGCCGGCGGCGCCGCAACAGGTGTCTGGGCCTACGTGGCACCGCGCCACTGGTATGACAATTTTCCCGGCTTGGGTATGAGCTGGCTCCCGCAACTTGGCCAATACAACGAGCACTTCGCCAAAGACGTCGGGGCGATGTTTCTCGCAATGGCGACGCTCACCGCTGTGACGTTTGGGCCATGTGGCTTGTCTTCAACACACTGCACTGCATCTATCACCTGTCGATGTTGCAGATGTACAACACTCGGGACGCGACAGTGAATGCAATTCTGTTGCCCCTACTCGTGTTAGCTGCAGCGGCACCGTTCAGTCCGGTGCGCGCTAGTGGGCCCACCCCTCGGCGGCCTGGTCGTCGAACGTCCGGTCAAGGCGCTCGAACCTGCGCTTGATCGAGCCGCGGGCCGCCTCGTGCGGCAGGACGTACAAACGATTGGCCAAAATCGCGTGGGCGGTCAGCCGGGCCACGTCGTCGACGCCCAGGCTTTGGTCCTGCGCCGGGAGTGGCCCGAGCGACCCCGTCACGTCGGGCGTCGACGCCAATCCGTAATCGGCGCCCCGGATTCGTTCGGAGTTGGAGACCAGCTTGGTTTCGACCACCATCGGGCATAGCACCGATACGCCGATGCCGTTGTCCTTGACCTCGCGGGCCAGCGTCTCCGCCAGGGCGACAACCCCATATTTCGCAACGCCGTACGCCCCGAGGCCAGCATTGGGGACCAGTCCGGCGAAGGACGCGGTGAAGGCGACGTGGCCGCCCGTGCCCTGCTCGAGCAATCTCGGCAAGAACGCCTCAACGGCGTGAATCGAGCCCCACAGGTCGATATCGATCACCCAACGCCAATCATCGTGCGTCATCTGCGCGAGCGGACCCGCGACGACAATCCCGGCGTTGCTGAAGACGATGTCGACCTGGCCGAGCAGGCGGAAGGCCTCGTCGGCGAGATGAACCATCTCCTCGAGATACCGGACGTCGCACATCACGCCGTGCGCGTCAAACCCGTCGGCTTGCAGCCGTGCAACCGCCTGTTCCAGCGCAGGCTTATCGACGTCGGCGAGCACCACGCGGGCCCCGCGGCGAGCGAACTCGGTTGCGGTGGCAAATCCGATACCATTCGCACCGCCGGTGACGACCGCGCCGCGTCCTTCGAATCCGTCCATGGGACGGACCCTATTTCAGGCAGCTACCCGCGTCGATGGGCAGGGTCACGCCGGTGACATAGCGAGATTCGTCGGAGGCGAAGAACAGCACCGCATTGCTGATGTCGATGGGATCCACCCACGGTATCGGCAGCGTGTGGAACATCTGACAGATCGGTGCCATGTCGTCGGGACCCGGATTTTCCAGATCCGGACGAAACATCCTCCACGTCCCCTCGTTCATGATCATCGGAGTGCTCACGTGAGTGGGATGCACGGAGTTGACGCGAATCATCTTCTGCCCCAACTCAACTGCGAACGCGCGCATAAGCCCCACGACACCATGCTTGGCGGCGACGTAGTGACCGGTATGCGGGTAGGCCTTGAGCCCGCCGACCGAGCTGGTCAACACGATCGACCCACCGCGCCCGCCGGCCAGGATATGCGGGACACCGGCTTTCACGGTCTTCCACACCCCCGACAAGTTGACGTCGATCATCTCCGTCCAGTCTTCTTCGCTGGTTTTGTCCAGCGTTTCACCGCCATTGCCGATGCCGGCGTTGGCAACGATGATGTCCAGCCGGCCCAGCTGCTCGACACCGCTGTCCACCGCCGCCTTCAGCGCCCCGAAGTCACGCACGTCGACTTCGGCGGTGAAGATTCGGCGGTTGTGGCCCTTGACGAGGTCGGCGGTCTCGGCCAGATCCTCCGGCGTCGACGCCGGGATCGCCGTGCCCTCGACGACGCCTTCGCGGATGGGTTTGCAGATGTCGACCGCAATGATGTCGGCGCCCTCCTGCGCCAACCGCACCGCGTGGCTACGGCCCTGCCCGCGTGCCGCCCCGGTGATGAAAGCGACTTTGCCCTCAACACGTCCAGTCATGGCTACCTCAATTCGTTGATCGGCACATCTCAGCGGAGAACAGCCGGCATTGTCTCCCATCCCCGCACTGTGGAAGTAGGGGACAGCTTGCATTCGGAAAGGTCGACGTCCCACTCCGGGAAGCGCTTCAAGATCTCCTCGAGCGCGATCCGGCCCTCGAGTCGAGCCAGCGCCGAGCCGAGGCAGTAATGCGTACCGACACTGAACGTCAGATGCTGGCGCGTCTCACGCTCGATGTCGAAAACGTCTCCGTCCGGCGGGAATTGGCGATGGTCACGGTTGGCCGCGCCGATGAGCATCATCATGACGCTGCCCTCCGGCACACGCCGGCCGTGGTACTCGACATCACGCGTCACGTACCTGGCCACGTGTGGCGCCGGCGGTTCGTAGCGCAGCAACTCCTCGATGGCCGCGGCGATCAACGACCGGTCGGCGACCAGAGCGCGCCGCTGGTCCGGTTGTTCGGCCAGCACTTTTCCGGCCCATCCGATGAGCCGGGTGGTGGTTTCGTTGCCGGCGCCGGACACAACGCTGATGTAGGTGAGCAGTTCGTCGCGGCGGAGTCGGCGGACCGTCCCGGTCTGGTCCTCGAACTCGACGTGAAGCAGTTCGGTCATGATGTCGTCGGAAGGGTGCTCAGCGCGCCAGTCGATGAATTGGCCGAAAAACTCGCCGCTCATCATGTTTTCGGCCGTGGCGTCCATGGGTTTTCCGGCTTCGGTGCGCAAGTTGGCGTTGGCGCGATCGCGTGCGGCTTCTTGGAACTCCTCGGGAACACCGAGCAGCATCCCGATCACCCGCATCGGCATCTGCGCACCGAGGTCGGCGACGAAGTCGAACCGGTCCGTGCCGACCAGCGGATCCAAACTGTGAGCGCAGAATTCGCGGATCTTGGATTCCAGCTCGTTGATCTTGCGCGGCGTGAACATCCGGGATAGCAGCTTGCGATGAATGTCGTGGATCGGTGGGTCCTCGAACAGCAGTACCCCGGACGGGATGTCGATGTTCGCCTTGATCAGCTCGAGTATTGCGCCCTTGGCCGAACTGAAGGTTTGGAAATCGACCAGCGCGTCATCAACGTCGGCGAAGCGACTCAGCGCGTAGAAGTCGTGCTGCTCGTTGTAGTACAGCGGAACTTCCTCGCGCAGCCGCCGAAACATCGGATACGGGTCGGCGTTCAGCTCCACGTCGTACGGATCGAAGTACACATCGCTGGCCGCGCTGACTGTCACGGGTAATCAATCGCCTCTCGCCGAAACCGCGTTCGCCCCGTCCAGGGGATCGCCGATCGTGTCGCCTGAAGAACTCTGTCATCGGCACCAAGCAGTGTCAACGACGAATCCGTTTTGGCTATTTGTAATTCTGAATATTAGAGAATCTGATTCTCACGAGGCAAGTGGCGTGCGATAATTGCTCACGTCAACCGTGCGGCGAGAAGCGGTGTTTGCGGTGCGCTCAGGCGTGCTAGCCGACGAATCCGCGTGAGCAGAAGTCCCACACCTCATCGGCGCCGATGGGGTGGATCGTCGCGTCGTCGGAGCCCCCGCTGGACTGGGCGATGAACATGACCGTCTGCATCGCCATGGCCGCCATGCGCTTGGGATTGACCCCCGCGCGCAACTGGCCCGCGTCGTCGGCCGCTTCCATGAGTTCCGTCAGCAATGCCAAAAGCGGCGCGTGCGCGACCTTGACCTCGGCCGGATGCGTTACCAGCAACCGGGGCGCAAAGTCGGTGAATAGCGGCCGTTTTGCCGTGGGATCCGGGCGTGAAGCCTCATACAACAGCTCGACAGCAACCTTGAGCCGCTCGAGCGGATCGTTATGGCTTTCCGTGGCGGCTCGGATCTGATCCGCAGAGCGACTCAGCGCATCTTCGAACAGCGCGAGCAGCAGCTCGTGCTTGCCATCGAACTGCAGGTAGAAGCTCCGCAACGACTGGCGGGAGCGGTCGACAACCTCCTGGACGGTGA
>Ga0335072_10010283_pt1 | contig 13478 bp, 14 predicted proteins | sample Lox_Sample_21_FD_206725 | JGI IMG/M metagenome (GOLD analysis project Ga0335072, IMG submission 206725) | Soil microbial communities from Loxahatchee National Wildlife Refuge, Florida, United States - Lox_Sample_2.1 | ecosystem: Environmental > Terrestrial > Soil > Wetlands | place: USA...
GACTTCGACCCGCAGGGGGCGCTGTCGGTCGGGCTCGGGATCCAGCCCCACGACATCGACTCCACGGTCTACAACCTGCTGATGGAGCGCGGCGTCAGCGCCAGGGACGTGATCTTCCCGACCGGGATCAAGAACCTGGACCTGCTGCCCTCCAACATCGACCTGTCCGGGGCCGAGGTCCAGCTGGTGTCCGAGGTCGGCCGCGAGTTCGTCCTCGGCCGCGCGCTCAAGTCGATCGTGCCCGAGTACGACTTCATCATGATCGACTGCCAGCCGTCGCTCGGCCTGCTCACGATCAACGCGCTCGCGTGCGCGAACAGCGTGCTCATCCCGCTCGAGTGCGAGTACTTCGCGATGCGCGGGGTGGCGCTGCTGATGGAGACGATCGACAAGGTGCAGCAGCGGCTCAACCCGGACCTGGCCATTGACGGCCTGCTCGGCACCATGTACGACTCGCGCACCCTGCACACCCGCGAGGTGCTCGGATCCGTGGTCAACGGCTTCGGCGACAAGGTCTTTCATACGGTGATCAACCGCACGGTGAGGTTCCCGGACGCTACCGTTGCCGGTGAGCCCATCACGAGCTTCGATTCCTCGTCGATGGGGGCAAACTCCTACCGTGAGCTTGCCAAGGAGGTACTTGAGCGGTGGCGGGTGGACGGGGTCGGTCACGCCGGGTAAGCGTCCCCGGGGTCGCAGAGCTGCTGCGCCCCGCCGCATCCCCGCCAGCCGCCTCGGATGAACGTCAGGCGACCGGCAGGGAACGACACGACCAGAAGATCACCGTCTACCTCTCCGCCACCGAGCTGCTCGAGCTCGAGCACGCCCGGCTGCGGCTGCGTCGCCTCGGCGTCGTCCTCGACCGGGGGCGCCTGGTGCGGGAGGCGATGGCGATCCTCCTCGCCGACCTGGACGCACGGGGCAGTGACAGCCTCGTGGTCCGCAACATCCGGGCTAGCATGAATGGTGATGACGACGAAAGCGGCGGAGCCGGATGACGCGCCGCGCGGCGCGGATGCCTTCGAGGTGCACCTCGACGTCTTCGAGGGGCCGTTCGACCTGCTGCTCGGGCTGATCTCCAAGCACAAGCTGGACATCACCGAGGTGTCGCTGTCCCAGGTCACCGACGAGTTCATCGCCTACATCAAGCACCGCTCCGGCGGCTGGGACCTGGATCAGGTGTCCTACTTCCTGCTGGTCGCCGCCACCCTGCTCGACCTGAAGGCGGCCCGGCTGCTGCCGTCGGGCGAGGTCGAGGACGAGGAGGACCTGGCCCTGCTCGAGGCGCGCGACCTGCTCTTCGCCCGGCTGCTGCAGTACCGGGCGTACAAGGAGGTCGCCGCGATCTTCGCCGGCCGGATGGCGGCCTCGGCCAAGCGGTTCCCGCGACGGGTGCCGCTGGAGGCGCGGTTCGCCGGGCTGCTGCCCGAGCTGCTGTTCGCGATCGGCCCGGCCGAGTTCGCCGCCCTGGCGGCCCGCGCGCTCACCCCCAAGGCGCCGCCGGTGGTGTCGACCGAGCACATCCACGCCGCCTTCGTCTCCATCAGGGAGCAGGCGGTGCTGATGGCGGGGCGGCTGCGCGCGCTCGGCAAGGCCTCGTTCCGGCAGCTGTCGGCCGGCGCGGCCGGAAACTACGAGATCGTCGCCTCGTTCCTGGCCCTGCTCGAGCTCTACCGCGAGGATGTGGTGTCGTTCGAGCAGGTGGCGCCGCTCGGCGAGCTGTACGTCAGCTGGACCGGCGGCGACCGCGAGGTGCTGCTTGAGGCGCCCGGCGCCCGCGGCGGCGACGCCGTGACGGCAGCCGACACTGAACCCGAAAGCGAAGAAGATTACACATGACCAGCGGTTTTACTGATGACGCGGACGACCGCGAGATCAACGACGACGCGGCAGGCGACGGCGGAGCGGCCGACGGCGGGGTCGTCAAGGACATGGCCGTCGAGGACATGGCCGTCGAGGACATGGCCGACGGCGACGTCGTCGACCGTGACGGTGCCGACGACGCGGTGCGGGCCGCGGACGTCGTCGACGATAACGAGCCCGCGATCCACGGCGGTGCGGGCGACGGCGACATCGACGGCGACATCGACGGCGGCATCGAGGGCGGCATCGACCGCGACGGGGCCGACATCGAGGACGTCGACGGGCCCGGGGTGCGCGCCAGCCTGGAGGCGATCCTGCTGGTGGCGGACGAGCCGGTGCCGGAGGTGCTGCTCGCCCAGGTGCTCGAGCGGCCGCGGGGCGAGATCGACGCGGCCCTGCGCGCCCTCGCGGCCGAGTACACGGCCGCCGGCCGCGGCTTCGACCTGCGGGAGATAGCGGGCGGCTGGCGCTTCTATACTCGGGAGGACTGCGCGCCGCTGGTCGAGCGGTTCGTCAGGGACGGTCAAGAGGTCCGGCTCACGCAGGCGGCGCTCGAGACCCTGGCCGTGATCGCCTACCGTCAGCCGGTCAGCCGGGCCCGGGTCTCGGCGGTGCGCGGTGTCAACTGCGACGGCGTGATCAGGACACTGGTGCTGCGCGGGCTGGTCGAGGACTCCGGTACCGACCAGGAGACCGGCGCGATTCTGTACCGCACAACCGGCTACTTCCTGGAGCGGCTGGGCATGGCGTCCCTGGACGACCTGCCCGACCTGGCGCCGTTCCTGCCGGAGAACATTGAGGACATCGAGGACAATGAACGGACGCGGGCGTAGCGGTTCCGATGCGGGCAAGCCGGTCGAGCTGTCGCCGGAGGCGCAGGCCCGGCTGCGAGCCCTGCGCAGCATGGGTTTCGAGGATGACGACAGGGACGACTTCGCCGACGACGCGGGCGAGCGGGACGACCTGGCCGACGTGCCCGGCGGCGTCCGGCTGCAGAAGGTGCTCGCCGCGGCCGGGGTGGGCAGCCGACGGCACTGCGAGGAGCTGATCGGGGCCGGCCGGGTCGAGGTGGCCGGGCAGATCGTCCGCCGGTTCGGCGCCCGGGTCGACCCGGAGAGCCAGGTCATCCGGGTGGACGGCAAGCGCATCCCGTCCCGGCAGGACGTCGTCTACCTGGCGTTCAACAAGCCGGTCAAGGTGCTGACGGCGATGACCGACGACCGCGGCCGGGCCACCATCACCGATTTCCTCGGCGACCGGGCCGAGCGGCTCTTCCACGTCGGCCGGCTGGACTACGACACCGAGGGCCTGATGCTGCTCACCAACGACGGCGAGCTGGCGCACCGGCTGGCCCACCCGAGCTACGAGGTCGCCAAGACCTATCTGGCCGACGTGCCCGGCCCGATACCGCGCGACCTGGGCAGGCGGCTGGCGACCGGGGTCGAACTCGAGGACGGCGTGGCCGTGGCGGACAAGTTCCGGGTGCTAGAGCAGGCGGGCGGGCGCGCGCTGGTCGAGATCACGCTGCACGAGGGGCGCAATCGGATCGTCCGCCGGATGCTGGCCGAGGTGGGCCATCCGGTCAGCCGCCTGGTGCGGATGTCGGTCGGGCCGATCAAGCTCGGGAACCTGGCGCCCGGCGGCACCAGGGATCTCACGACGAAGGAAATCGGCGAGCTCTACGCCGCCGTCGGCCTGTAAGCCGGACGTCCCCCCGCGACTGACCGACGAGGGAGCAGGCAGCGGCCTCGAGCGCGCGGAGGCGAGCTCGGAAACACAGTAGCCTTGAGATCACGATCATAAGGAGTTGAGCACGTGACAGTCAGGGCCATTCGCGGCGCCATCCAGGTCGACGCCGACGAGAGGGACGCCATCCTTGAGTGCACCGCCGAGCTGGTGACGGCGGTGATGAGCCGCAACGACCTGGCGCCCGACGACGTGATCAGCGTGCTGTTCACCGTGACCCCGGACCTGACGGCCGAGTTTCCCGCGCTGGCGGCGCGCAAGCTCGGCTTCCACGCGGTCCCGCTGATGTGCTCGACCGAGATCCCGGTCCCCGGCGCGATGCCCCGCGTCGTCCGGCTGATGGCCCACGTCGAGACCGACCTGACCCGCGCTCAGATCCAGCACGTCTACCTCCGTGGTGCGGTCGGGCTGCGCCAGGACATCGCCCAGTAATGTCCAGGCCGGGGCGGGTGCTCGTCGCGGGGGCCGGGCTGATCGGCACCTCGGTCGCCCTCGCGCTGCGGGCCAAGGGCGCCGACGTCTGGCTGAGCGACGTCGACGAGGCGACGGCGAAGCTCGCGGCCGACCTCGGGGCCGGGGTCGTCGTGCCGGACCTGCGGGACGCCAAGGGGATCGCCGACGTCGCCGTGCTCGCGGTGCCGCCGGCCGTGGTCGGGGAGACGCTCGGCCACGCGCAGGAGTGCGCCGTCGCCGAGTGGTACACCGACGTCGCCAGCGTGAAGGTGCTGCCGGTCGCGCAGGCCCGGCAACGGGGCTGTGACCTGGAAACGTACGTGCCCTCGCACCCGCTGGCGGGTCGCGAGCGGCACGGGCCCGCCGCCGCCCAGGCGGACCTGTTCCTCGGCCGGACGTGGGCGCTGTGCCCGCTGCCGGAGACGAGCGCAGACGCGGTGGCGGCGGTGACCTCGCTCGCGGTCGGGTGCGGGGCCGTTCCGGTGACGACCGACCCGGAGACCCATGACCGGTGGGTCGCGCTCGTCTCGCACGCCCCGCATCTGGTCGCGGTGGCGATGGCGGCCAGGCTCGCGCCCTCGTCGGTCCCGGCCGACGCGCTCGGGCTGGCCGGACAGGGCCTGCGCGACGTCACCAGGATCGCGGCCGGCGACACCGGGCTGTGGGCGCAGATCCTGACCGCCAACGCGGGCCCCGTCGCCGAGGTGGTCGCCGCCGTGGCCGAGGACCTGGCCGCCGCCGCCCGCGAGCTGGCCCGCGAGTCAGGCGACGCGGACGTCATCAGCCTGCTCGACCGGGGTCAGGCCGGGGTCGCCCGCATCCCGGGCAAGCACGGCGGCCAGCCGAGGAACTTCCGCCTGGTCCAGGTGGTCATCGCCGACCGTCCGGGGGAACTGGCCCGGCTGTTCAACGCGGCCGGCGCCGCCGGGGTGAACATCGAGGACATCCGGCTCGAGCACTCGCCCGGTCTGCCGGTCGGCGTGGCCGAGCTCTCCATCCGCCCCGATCAGGCCGGCGCCCTGCTCGACGCGATGGAAGCGGGCGGCTGGCCCGTCCGCCGCTAACCCGCCCGCCCGACCGACCGCGCCGCGAGTCCCCAGCCGGGCCGCGCCGACCCTCAACCACCTCGCCCACCGCCCGCCGGAGCAGCGTCGAGCGTTAATCGGTGGCGTGATCCCGTACTGGGTGTGCGAAGCTTGACCTCATGACCAAGAGCGCGAAGCAGGGCACCAGTAAAGTCCCGGCGGAGACGGCCGAGACCCAGTCCGCTGCCGCCGACGCCGCCACCGACGCAGGCGCGACTGCCGCCAAGGACGGCGGCAAGGAATCCGCGCAGGACGCAGCGGCCGCCTTCGACGGGGCCGGCGACACGCGCGAAGACGCAGGCAAGCCGGACATCGACGATGTGAAGGCCAAGTTCCGCGAGGCGCTCGACCGCAAGCACCAGGCGCACGCCGAGGGCCAGGGCAAGGGCAGCCACGAGACGGGCAAGGTCAGCGGCGCCCACGGCCCCGCCGCCAGCCGTCGCAACTTCCGCCGCAAGAGCGGCTGACGCTATGCCATCAGCCACCGACACTGTTCGAATTGCAGACAGTTCGCCACTTTAGTGCGACATGTCTGCTCGTAGGCGATCGCCGCGGGAATCCGCAGGGCCAGACGGGACGGGCGTGGCCGGTACCATTGCCAGGTGGGAATCTCAATGTCGAGCGGGTTCGTCGTGGCCATCGACGGGCCGTCAGGGTCCGGCAAGTCAAGCGCTTCCAGAGGCGTAGCCAGCTCGCTCGGCCTGAGCTACCTGGACACCGGCGCGATGTACCGGGCGCTGACCTGGTGGCTGATGTCAGTCGGGATCGACACCGCCGACGAGCGGCTGGTGGCGGCCCGGGCGGCCGAGCCGGCGATCGAGGTCTGCACCGACCCGGATGACCCCTGGACCCGCGTCGACGGCCGCGACGTTTCTCGCGAAATCCGCACCGAGGCGGTCTCCGCGCAGGTCAGCGTCGTCGCGAGAGTTCAGGCGGTGCGTGACCACCTCATCGCCGCCCAGCGCGCGATCATCTCCTCGGCGGCCGCGGGGATCGTCGCCGAGGGGCGCGACATCGGCACCGTCGTCGCCCCCGACGCCCAGCTCAAGGTGTTCCTGACCGCGGACCCGCAGGCGCGCGCCCGGCGGCGCGCGGCCGAGCGGGGCGCCGCGGTCGACGCGACCGAGGCCGCCCAGGCCCGGCGGGACCGGCTGGACGCCGCGCAGTCGCAGATGGCCGCCGACGCGGTCCTGCTCGACGCGACCGAGCTGACCCTGGCCGAGGTCATCGAGGAGATCGCCCGGCTGGCCAGGGAGCGCAGCGAGCTCGCCTGCACGGGGGATAAGAGCATTTGATAACGAACGGACGCGGGGCGAATTAACGTGGAATCACCTGATATCAGCGGCGACGGCGGCTGGGTAGACATTGGCGACGTCAGCGACGCCGACTTCGACGACTCCGGCTTCGAAGACGCGGTCGGTGATGGCGGCGGCGAACCGGTCGGCCAGCCGATCCTGGCCGTCGTCGGCCGGCCTAACGTCGGCAAGTCGACCCTGGTCAACCGCATTCTCGGAGCGCGGCAGGCCGTCGTCCAGGACGTGCCGGGGGTGACCAGGGACCGGGTCAGCTACGACGCGAACTGGCGCGGCCGGTCGTTCACGCTGGTCGACACCGGCGGCTGGCTGGCCAAGGCCCAGGGCCTGGCCGCCCAGGTGGCCGAGCAGGCCGAGATCGCGGTCACCCTCGCCGACGCGGTCTTGTTCGTGGTGGACGCGCGGGTCGGCGCGACCGACGAGGACGAGGCGGTCGCGAACGTGCTGCGCCGCGCGGGCAAGCCGGTCGTGCTGGTGGCCAACAAGGTAGACGACGCCAGGAGCGAGGCGGACGCGCTCTCGCTGTGGTCGCTCGGCCTCGGCGAGCCGGTCATGGTCTCCGCCATGCACGGCCGGGGCAGCGGCGACATGCTCGACCTGGCCCTCGAGGCGCTCCCTGACGCGCCCAAGGAGCGGCTTGGCGAGACCGGGCCGCGCCGGGTGGCGCTGATCGGCAAGCCCAACGTCGGCAAGTCCTCGCTGCTCAACAAGCTGGTCGGAGAGCAGCGGGCGGTCGTCGACTCGGTCGCGGGCACGACCAGGGACCCGGTCGACGAGCTGATCGAGCTCGGCGGCACCACCTGGCGGTTCGTCGACACGGCCGGGATCAGGAAGCGGTTCAGGGACAGCCAGGGCGCCGACTACTACGCCACCCTGCGCACCCAGGGAGCGCTCGACCGGGCCGAGGTGGCGGTCGTGCTGATCGACGCGAGCGAGCCGCTGACCGAGCAGGACCTGCGGATTCTGACGATGGTGACCGAGGCCGGGCGGGCTCTGGTCATCGCCTACAACAAGTGGGACCTGACCGACGAGGAGCGCCGCCACTACCTCGAGCGGGAGATCGAGCGGCAGCTCTACCACGTCCGCTGGGCGCCCCGGGTGAACATCTCGGCCGAGACCGGCCGGCACGTCGAGCGGCTGGTGCCCGCCATCGAGCAGGCCCTCGCGGGCTGGGAGCAGCGGATCTCCACCGGGCAGCTCAACACCTGGCTGAACGCCCTCATCGCGGGCACCCCGCCGCCGCTGCGCGGCGGCAAGCAGCCGCGCATCCTCTTCGCCACCCAGGCCGGCATCAGGCCGCCGCACTTCGTGCTGTTCACAACCGGGTTCCTCGAGGACACCTACCGCCGGTTCATCGAGCGCCGCCTGCGCGAGGACTTCGGGTTCGCCGGCAGCCCGATCAAGGTGAGCATGCGGATGCGCGAGAAGCGCGGCAAGAACGCGGGCGCAGGGCCCAAGCCCGGCCCCAGGTCGGGCACCCGCCGGGGATGACGGAGGACCTGCTCGAGGTCGACCGGCGGCGGGTGTGGCATCCCTACGGGCCGATGCCCGGTGCGCAGCAGCCACTCGTCGTCGAGTCGGCCGCGGGCGTCCGCCTGCGGCTCGCAGGCAGTGGCCGCGAGCTGATCGACGGCATGTCGTCCTGGTGGGCCGCGATCCACGGGTACGCGCACCCGGCCCTCGACGCCGCCGCCCGCGACCAGCTCTCCCGGATGAGCCACGTGATGTTCGGCGGGCTGACCCACGAGCCCGCCGTGGCCCTCGCCAGCCGGCTGGCCGAGCTCGCACCGGACGGGCTCGAGCACGTCTTCCTGTGCGACTCGGGCTCGGTCAGCGTCGAGGTCGCCGTGAAGATGTGCCTGCAGTACTGGCGCTCCCGCGGCCTCCCGGCCAAGACCAGGCTGCTGACCTGGCGCGGCGGCTACCACGGGGACACGTTCATGGCGATGTCGGTCTGCGACCCCGAGGGCGGCATGCACCGGATGTGGGACGGCGTGCTGCCCCGGCAGACCTTCGCCGGGCTGCCGCCGGCCGGCTTCGACGCCGGCGTCGACGAGGCGTACGCGCGGCAGCTACGGCGTCTCATCGAGACCGGGAAAGACGAGCTCGCGGCGGTGATCGTGGAGCCGGTCGTCCAGGGCGCGGGCGGGATGCGCTTCCACGACCCGGGTTACCTGCGGGTGCTGCGCGAGGCGTGCGATGCCCACGGCGTGCTGCTCGTGTTCGACGAGATCGCCACCGGGTTCGGCCGCACCGGCGCGCTGTTCGCGGCCGGGCACGCGGGCGTGTCGCCGGACGTGATGTGCGTCGGCAAGGCGCTGACCGGGGGCTACCTGACGCTGGCGGCCGCCCTGTGCACGGAAGCGGTCGCGGACGGCATCAGCCGCGGCGAGCTGCCGGTGCTCGCGCACGGGCCCACGTTCATGGGCAACCCGCTCGCCTGCGCGATCGCCGGCGCGTCGCTTGAGGTGCTGCTCGGGCCGGGCACGTACCCGGGCGGGTGGCAGGCCGAGGTCGCGCGGATCGAGGCGGGGCTCGCGGCCGGGCTGGCCCCGGCGGCCGGGCTGCCCGGCGTGGCCGACGTGCGCGTGCTCGGCGCGATCGGCGTCGTCCAGCTCACGTCCGATGTCGACATCGCGCGGGCGACCAGGGCGGCGGTCGAGGCCGGGGTCTGGCTGCGGCCGTTCCGCGACCTGATCTACACGATGCCGCCCTACGTGACCGGCGACGAAGACGTGGCCGCGATCTGCTCGGGCGTGATCGCCGCCGTGTCCGCGGCCACGGCGCCGACCGCGCCCGCCGCCGCGGCGACCGCGGCGACCGCGGCCACCCCAAGCCCGTAGCTACCCGCCGTCGGGCGACCAGTGGCACGACAGGTGAAACCAGACCGTGGTCCCGGCCGGATCGCGCAGGTACCCCCACTGGGCGGCCAGCTGCTGGACCAGCAGCAGGCCGTGGCCGCTGGTGGTCAGCACATCCCGCTTGACGACCGGGGTGCCGTCCGAGCCGTCGTCGATCACCTCGACCAGCACCCCGTCGGGCACGTCGACCACGACGATCGTGACCGTGCCGCCCGGGGCGCCGGACGCCGTGTGCTGGATGGCGTTCGCCACCAGCTCCGACGTGAGTAAGGTGGCGGCGTCGGAGTCGAGCGGAGGCGTCTTGTCGGCCGCCGACAGCGTCCGCGCGACGAAGGCGCGGGCGCCCGAGACCTCCTCGGGCCGGCCGGGGATCGTGGCCGATCCGAGGATGGCGGTGGAGCGGCTTTTCAGGGGGGTGTTCATCTGCGCGTGCCTCCCGTGGTGCGCATTTTTGTTCCCGCAGCCGATAAGAACCATATTTCCGACAAGCACCAAATGTCCACTTTATAACTCTTATGGTGTTGTGATCATAAGGCGTTCGCCGGTCCTCGCCTCGCCGGGCCCTCGGGTTCACTATAATGCAGTCGCAAGATCATCCGACGCAAGTGCGTGAAGCAAATCTAGCAGATGAAATCGCGCCTGGGATTTCATTTCCTGTCGTTTGCGTGTACCGTGCTACTTGTCAGGGTTCCTTTGTCATGATCACGTCCGGGCGTCAGCCCGCGCGCTTTAATTGCATGATCTGACTGTGATGACGTCCACGCTGGAGGAGGTGGGCCTGCGATGACGACCGGTCCGACGGTGCGCAGAAGGCGTCTCGGCACTGAGCTGCGCAGGCTCCGCGAATCCAACGGGTTCAAGCTCGAAGAGGTGGCCGCGCAGCTGGGCGTCGCGCCGTCCACCCTGTCTCGCATCGAGACCGGCAAGGCGCCGACCAAATCGGCCTACCTGAACCAGATGCTCGAGACCTACGGCGTCACCGACGCCGAGCAGCGCCAGGTGCTGGTCGACATGGCCCGCGAGGGACACCGTAAGGGCTGGTGGGCGGCCTATGACGACGTGCTGCCGAGCGGGTTCGACATCTACGTCGGCCTCGAGGCGGAGACGGCCGCGATCCGGGGCTACGAGATCTCCGTCGTCCACGGGCTGCTGCAGACGCCCGACTACGCGCGCGCGGTGCTGCGCGAGATGTTCCCGCGGCACGCGGCCGAGCAGATCGACCGCCTGGTCGACCTGCGGATCGAGCGGCAGCGCCGCCTCGACGACGACCCGCCGCTCGAGCTGTGGGCGATCCTCGACGAGGCGGTGATCAGGCGGCCGGTCGGCGGCACCAAGGTGATGCGCGCCCAGCTCGAGCACCTGCTGGCGATGGCGGAGCGGCCGGGGCTGACCGTGCAGATCCTGCCCTTCTCGTGCGGCGCCCACGCCGGGCACGGCGGTCCGTTCTCGATCCTCGAGTTCCCGAACCGGTCCGACTCGCAGGTCTCCTACGTCGAGTCCGTGGCGGGCTACATCTACCTCGAGAAGGACCGGGAGATGCGAGTGCGGGCCGAGGCCTTCGACCGGCTCATCGCGGCCGCCCTCGCCCCCGGCGCGTCCGCCGACATGATCGCCCAGGCGGCCAACGAGCATTGCTGAGGCCCTGGCCACTGGGGTGGCGGCCAGGGACGCACAAAAGAATAGGGGATATAGGGAAATCAATGGGAGGAAAGGAATGGAGAGGGAGAGGGAGCTAGGCAGCCTGCATTGGTTCAAGAGCAGCGCCAGCGCGGCCGGCAACTGCGTCGAGGTGGCGCACCTGCCCGGCGGCGGGGTTGCCGTCCGCGATTCGAAGGACCGGGTCAAGGCACCGCACGTCTACACTCGCCGCGAGTGGCAGGCGTTCCTGGTCGGCGCCAAGAACGGTGAGTTCGACCTGCCGCTGGCGTAGCCGGGGGGAGAGCAGGCGGCGGGTTCCCCGCACCGGGGAACCCGCCGCCGTCCGGCCGGGCCGATGACGGCCGGGCTCACTCGTCGTCGGGGCCCTCGCTCTCCAGCTGCCTGATGATCTCGTCGAGGATCCCGGTCGTCTCATTCGGCTCGTGGGCCACGATCGACAGCCGCTCCATCGCGAGCAGGTACCGGTCCACGTCGGCCTGCTTGTCCAGGTAAAGCGCGCTGGTCAGGTTCTCCACGTAGACGACGTCGGGCAGGTCGCGCTCGGCGAACCGGAGGATGCTGAACCCGGTCGGGGCCGCGTGCCCGCCCGCCCCGTACGGGATGACCTGGAGGGTCAGCGTCGGGCTCTGGCAGACCTCGCGTAGGTAGGCGAGCTGCTCGAGCTGCGCGCGGCGGCCGGCCACCGGGCGGCGCAGCGCGGCCTCGTCGAGCACGATCCAGAGCTTGAGCCGATCCTCGCGGAACCGGCGCTGGCGCTCCTTGCGCAGCATAATCAGCCGGTCGGCCTGATCGACGGGGAAGTCGCCGAGCGAGATGACGGCGGCGGCGTACTCCTCGGTCTGCAGCAGCCCGGGGACGAACTGCGCCTCGTACACCCGGATCGAGCGCGCCGCCTCTTCCATGCCGACGTAGGCCTGGAACCAGTCGGGCAGGATGTCGTTGTACCGGTGCCACCAGCCGGGTTTGTTCGACTGCTCGGCCAGGCTGAGCAGCTGCTCGCGCTCGCGCGCGTCCACCCCGTACAACGTCAGCAGGTCGAGCACGTCGATCTCGCGGATCGCGTTCCTGCCAAGCTCGATACGGCTGATCTTGGATTCCGACGCTCGGATCTTCGCCGCCGCCTGCCGGGCGGTGATGCCACGGGACTCACGGAGCCGCCGCAGGTGGGAGCCAAGCAGGATGCGCAGGACGGTTGGCCCCTCGGAAGAATCAGGCACGTCACCGACCTCCTCGGTGTATTCAATGCACGCGACTGGCACGCAATTGCGCCGGCGGGGCCCGACCTATGCGCTGTGACCCAATGATATCGCATATGGGATTCCAGGTCGGCTATCCGTTCCTCACGTTAGCGCCTGGCGCCCGTCGGCGCACGCGCTTCCAACGGGGGTCTTGACACGGCGCGGACGGCGCGCACCCCCGGCCCCGCCCGCCGTCGTGCGTGCACGTGACCTCCCGGTTGTGCATGCACAGCGGGGGCTCGGTTGCCTCGCGGCGGCGGAGCGGAATTACCCGGGCAGGTAATTGCGCGGCGAATACCATGCCACAGAGGCCGCGCTGAGCAGCAAGTCAACTCGTCTCTCGCGGCGGACGCAAGCAATTGCGCAGAACTTTTTCCCTGAATCGCGTCATTACCCGATAAAAGGCGCGCCGGCCGCCGGGCGTAGGATGCGGAGCCATGCGCTACGGAACCTTGGGTGACTCCGGCCTGCTCGTCTCGGTAGTGGGCCTCGGCTGCAATAACTTCGGCGGCCGTCTCGATGTCGAGCAGACCCGGGCGGTCGTCGACGCCGCCATTGACGAGGGCATCACGCTCTTCGACACCGCCGAGACCTATGGCGGGGACGGTGCCTCCGAGCTCGCGCTCGGCGAGGTCCTGCAGGGCCGCCGGGACCAGGTGGTGCTCGCCACCAAGTTCGGCAACCGGCACTCCGACCTGTACGGCCCGGCCGCAGGCGCCAAGGGCAGCCGCAACTACATCAAGATCGCGGTGGAGAAGTCCCTGACCCGCCTCAAGACCGACTACATCGACCTGTACCAGCTGCACACCCCGGACCCGGTGACCCCGATCGACGAGACGCTGGCCGCCCTCGACGACCTCGTGACCGAGGGCAAGGTCCGCTACCTCGGTCATTCCAACTTCTCCGGCTGGCAGATCGCCGACGCCGCCCACAGCGCGGCGGCGTCGGGCCGGACCCCGTTCATCTCGGCCCAGAACCACTGGTCGCTGCTCGAGCGCGACGCCGAGCGTGAGGTCGTCCCGGCCTCGGTGCACTTCGGCGTCGGCCTGCTGCCGTTCTTCCCGCTCGCCAACGGCCTGCTGACCGGCAAGGTCCGCCGCGGCCAGGCCGTCCCCGCGGGCACCCGGCTGGCCGAGCCGCGCCGGGCCGGCTACATCACCGACGCCAAGCTCGACGCGGTCGAGTCGCTGATCGAGTGGGGCGAGGAGCAGGGCGTCTCGATCCTGCAGATCGCCATCGGCGCCCTCGCCGCCCAGCCCG
>Ga0335072_10010284_pt1 | contig 13478 bp, 16 predicted proteins | sample Lox_Sample_21_FD_206725 | JGI IMG/M metagenome (GOLD analysis project Ga0335072, IMG submission 206725) | Soil microbial communities from Loxahatchee National Wildlife Refuge, Florida, United States - Lox_Sample_2.1 | ecosystem: Environmental > Terrestrial > Soil > Wetlands | place: USA...
GCCGATGGCGTCGCTAGGCCCTGACGGCCGACCCTTCGCTCACCGCCGGTGCCGCTGACTCGCTGGCCATCGCGCGCAGCCGCCCACGCCCGACCCTGGCCAGTTGCCTGCTCTGCGCGACCAGGCGCCCGGCCGCGTCCCACACCTCAGCTTCCTCGTCGAACCAGCCGCCACTGACATGGCGGCAGCGCGCTGACACCTGGAGCGGTCCTGACGCGGGAACGCCGCGCATATGCCAGGTCAGCGTGACAGTCGGCGCCCAGCCGGTTGCGCCGAGACCGAATACCACCGGCGGCAGCGCGTCCACAGCCAGCGCCAGTAGCAGGGCATCCGGGTCGCGGTGCTCGCGTAGCCGCACGTAGCCGCGCATCTCTGGCACGCCCGACGGCTCGTGCTGCCGCCAGCCCGTGCAGGCCGGATCGAGCAGCACCTCGACGTGCGCGGCGAACCCCCCACTCCCGTCGGCCCCCAGCGTGCCCGGCCAGCTGCCGAGATCCAGGCATTCAGCAATGTCAGCAATCCGCGGCCGCTCACCGGTCCAGTCAAGTAGCTGCGAGCTCGCGGGCCGCGTCCCGTCGCCCGCTGTTGTATTGGCTGCGCCGATGCTGGCTGTGCCGGTGCTGGCTGCCATTGGCCGGGCTGGCAGCGTTCCCGTGGTTACGGTGGCATCCAGCACCGGCTGCCCGTCCTGGACGAGCGCGGCCCGTGCTATCGAGGCGGTCTTGCCTTGTTTCAGCCAGCTGACGTGCACCTCGGCGGGCGCCAGCTGCGGGACCCTGAGGAAGTTGGCGCTCGTAGCGACCGGGTGCGGGTGCGGCGAGCACTCAAGTACCGCGCGCAGTACGGTCGCCATCAGCGCACCGCCGTTCACTGCTGGCGGGGTTGCACCACCCGGCGCGACCAGCGCGAACCGGGGATCAGCGGCCGCGTCGTACCGCCCTTCGCTGCGCAGGCTGACCGCCGTCGCTTGGTCAAATACCGTCATCCGACCCTGACTTGCCCTTCTACCTGATGGATCGCCGTCGGCGCGTCATGCCGGTCCGCCTCGCATTGCATGGGCGGCCGCCCGACGGTGTCGCCCTGCACCGGCAGTCACGCCCAGAGCTGGCCCTCCAGCCTTTCCTCGGCCTCGGCCAGCGTTCCGCCGTAGGCGCCGGTCGACAGGTACTTCCAGCCAGCGTCCGCGATGATCATCGCTATGTCGGCTCGCTGGCCGGCCGCTTGGGCCTTCGCAGCCAGCCCGAGGGCCGCGTGCAGCACGCAGCCGGAGGAGATGCCGGCGAACATCCCCTCTTCGGACAACAGCTCCCTGGTACGACGCAGCGCGTCCGCCGACGAGACCGAAAACCGCGAGGTCAGAACTGACTCGTCGTACAGCTCGGGCACGAACCCCTCTGACAGGTTACGGAGGCCGTACACAAGCTCGCCGTAACGAGGCTCGGCGGCGACGATCTGCACGCCCGGCACATGCTCCGTCAGGAACCGGCCGGTGCCCATCAGCGTGCCAGAGGTGCCGAGCCCGGCCACGAAATGGGTGATCTCCGGCAGGTCAGCGAGCAGTTCCGGGCCGGTCGTCTCGTAGTGCACGCGGGCGTTCGCCTCGTTGCCGTACTGGTAGAGCATGACCCAGCCGGGGTTCTCAGCGGCCAGGCTCTTGGCGACGCGGACCGCCTCGTTCGAGCCGCCCGCTGCCGGTGACGACACGATCGATGCGCCGTAGGCCTCGAGCAGCATCCTGCGCTCCACGGAGGTGTTCTCTGGCAGCACGCAGATCAGCTGGTAGCCGCGCAGTCGGGCGACGAGGGCAAGGCTGATACCGGTGTTACCGGAGGTCGGCTCGAGGATGACCGAACCCGGTTGCAGCCGCCCGTCCTTCTCCGCGGCAGCGATCATGTAGGCGGCTGCCCGGTCCTTGACCGAGCCGGTCGGATTCCGGTCCTCGAGCTTGGCCCACAGCCGGACGTCGGGGCCAGGCGACAACCGGGGCAGCCCGACTAGCGGTGTGCCGCCAACTGTGTCAAGCAAGGATTCGTAGCGCATAGCTCAGCCCGCCGGCTTGCTGATCGGCCCGTCAGCCCCGTCAGTCAGCACGGCCTGTCAGCGCGCGCCGCCGGCCACTGCCGGAAGCACGGTGACCGTGTCGCCGTCGCTCACCGGCGCGGACAGGCCGCCGAGGAAGCGAACGTCCTCGTCGTTCAGGTACACGTTGACGAACCGGCGTACCCCCGAGTCGTCAATCAGCCGCTCGCGGAGCCCCTCGTAGCGGCCGTCGAGATCGGCGAACAACTCCTCGAGCGTAGCGCCCGAGCCCTCGACCAGCTTCTGGCCGCCGGTGTAGCTGCGCAAGATGGTCGGAATGCGGACCTCGATTGCCATGACTGTCTGCTCCACTAGGTGCTAACCGATGAGCCGGTAACTGTAGGGCGAAGGCCCGCTCTCTACGCGATGCAACCTGCCGCTGCTCTCGATCATTCCGGCGAGCCTGAATGATCGAGCACAGTGACGTCTTCCTCGGTCACTTCACCGTCCAGGATCCGGAAGGACCGGAACTCGTCCTGTTCCGGGTTTCTGGTGGAAACAAGCACATAGTGCGCACCCGGTTCGCTGGCATAGGAGATGTCCGTCCGCGACGGGTAGGCCTCGGTCGCGGTGTGTGAGTGATAAATGACCACCGGTTCCTCTTCCCGGTCGTCCATCTCACGCCACACGCGCAGCTGCTCCAGGGAGTCGAACCGGTAGAACGTCGGCGACCGCTCGGCGTTGAGCATCGGGATGAACCGCTCAGGCCGGTTGCTGCCGGCCAGCCCCGCGATCACTCCGCAGGCCTCGTCGGGGTGGTCAGCGCGCGCATGCGCCAGGATTTTCGCGCGCAGGTCCGCGCTGATGGTGAGCATGGGCAGAGATTAATCCATGCGCCAGCCGGGGTGGCTAGCGGCGCCCGTGCCCGGATTGCCCGGTGTTTCCGGAGTGCGAAGTCACGCGGGCCATACTTGGCGCCGGCCGCGGGGCCTCGGCTAAGACAGCGCTTCGACGAGGCTCTCCTGCAAATAAGCCAGCCACTGATAAACCCAGACATAGGCGGCCCGCGGGTCCTCTGCCGACAGCCGCTCGGACATGTCTTCGTTCTCGTCGGTGATGCCCAGCCGGACGCTCAGCGCGAGCCGGACGTCGTTCAGCGACTTGAGCCACTGCTGGCACTCGGGCTCGCTGAGCCGCACCTGACCGCCGCCCGGTGGCAGGGACGAGAGCACCGTCTGGGCCGCGGCAACCTTGGCAGACCGCAGCGACTCCTCGGTATAGCGACGGAACTCGGCCGAGGCCTCCGGGTCGTCGGAATAGCCGTCCGGCAGCAGCCTGGCGAGCACTGGGTCATCTGGCAGCGTGACATGGCTGGACAGGCCAAGCTGGGCTTCCAGGTCGCCGCTGTCGAATCCGGCGTCCGCGGCGGTGCTGTCTGCGCTGACCAGCTCGGCTACCTGGCTGACCAGAAATCTGATAACGCCGGCCTGGGCTTCCTCGAAGTACGCGGCCGCTCCGCCGGTGACCGGCCGGAACGACGCGGCAACCTCTAGGTCTTCCTCATTTTCCCCGGAAAACCACTCGTCTTCCCAGCTCATAACTCGCGCCTCACGACTCGTGGCTCACAGTCGCCCAGAGGCCGTAGCCATGCAGGGTCTCGGCGTCTCGCTCCATGGCCTCACGGGTGCCCGCGGAAACTACCGCCCTGCCCTTATGGTGCACGTCCAGCATTAGCTTCTCGGCCTTCGCCTTCGGGTAGCCGAAGACCTTCTGGAACACGTAGGTCACGTAGTTCATGAGGTTCACGGGGTCATTCCAGACGACGGTGACCCAAGGTGCGTCCAGAGCCGCATCCTGGCCTGTCGTTGGCTGCTCTACCTCAACTGGCGCGACGCCCACCTGCCGTCACCTCCCCAGTAGCCCAGTTCCTACTCCACCGAAGCTAGTGTTCCACCCGCCTCGAGCGCGAACGCGCGGACATCCCGCGGGTTCGGCCCCGGTTTGCCATTCTCAGCAAATAACGCTGAAATCGGCAAACTGCAAGTGATCTTGGAGTTTATCCACAGGGCGGCACCATGACAGTCCGCGGTTGTACCAGGTCGGCCACTATGCCACCATGCCGGTCGATGTCCCTCCAGGGCTCCGCGAGCTGCTGGTCCGCCAGTCTGGGGTCATCACGCGCCGGCAAGCGCTTGGCGCAGGATTGGCGGCGACGGCCGTTGACAACCAACTGAAGTCACGGCGCTGGCAGCAACTCCAGCGCGGTGTATACGCCTGCTTCAGCGGCACTCCGACCCGAGATGCCGAGCTCTGGGCGGCCGTCTTGCGGGCAGGTGAGGGCGCGGCGCTGAGCCATCGGACCGCCGCGGAGCTCTACGGGCTGACCCGCGGCATGAGCCGTGGCATGAGCCGCGAGCCAGGTGCCCCCATTCATGTCACCGTGCCCGCCAGCCGGCGCGCCGGAATCATTCGCGGCGGCGTCCTGCATTTTTCCGGCTCCCTCGAACGAACCCGTCACCCTGTGCTACTGCCGCCTCGGACACGTATCGACGACACGCTCCTCGACCTTGCACAGATGTCAGCGACCTTTGACGAGGCTTTCGACTGGGTATGCCGTGCCGTCGGCGGTCGGCTGACAACCCCGGCACACGTGAGGGCGGCACTCCAGGCACGGCCGCGCATGCGGTGGCGCATCGACTTACTGGCCGTGCTTGCTGACGTCGGCGACGGAGCCCACTCCAACCTCGAACTGAGGTACGTCCGGAAGGTGGAACGAGCACACGGCCTGCCGCCAGCCCGGCGGCAGATGAAGATCGTCACCGCCGGCCGGGTCCGGTACGTGGATAACTTCTACGAGGAAGCCAAGCTGGCCGTCGAACTCGATGGAAGAGCCGCCCATCCGCCGGAGCGCCGATGGGACGACAGCCATCGGGACAATGAGCATGCCAGCCTGGGCATCATGACGGTTCGGTACAACTGGCCGGACGTCAACTACCGCGCGTGCGCGGTCGCGGCGCAGGTGGGCGGACTTCTCCGGGTGCGCGGCACTGCAGTTCAGTTGCGCCGCTGCGGCCCGTCGTGCACGGCAGCCGGCTGAGCCGCGGGTTACTTCGGCAGCTGCCCGTAGGCCAGCACGTCCGACACATAACCCATCGTCCCGTTGGTCAAGTTAGCGACGGCGAGCATGGCGCGCGAGTGCGGAACGTGCACCAGACTCACGATCGACATCGTGTAACCCTTCGGCGTTGCGACCGTCACCCGGTGCCAGCGCCCGCTGGTGTAGTGCAGCAGCTGCGGCTTCGCCGTCGGAGTCCCGAAACCAAACTCCTGCACGGTGCCCGAAGACCACCAGCCGCCGCGGCCATCTGACACGGCGCCGGGCAAGTAGTAGCCGGAGTTTGACCGAGTTACCTTGCGCCACTTGCCGCCCGCCAGGTGCAGCACGAAGGAGCTCGGGATCCAGCTGTCCTGGCTGTTCTCGCGGAGGATCCGCCCGGCTACCCAGACGTTGCCTGCCGAGACGGCGTTGATGGCCGAGACCGCCCAGGTCACGGTGCTGGACTGGACAGGCAAAGCCGCCGCGAATGCCGTGTCATTGCGCCAGGAGCGACCGTTCCAGTGCGCGACCACGTCGTTGTTGCCCACCCGGTCGGCAGCCATCGCCCAGATGTCGCGGGCGGACACCTTGCTGGCACCGATCAGGGCAAACGAACCGGTCTTGGTCAGCCGCCAGGTGCTTCCCTTAAGGCGCCAGGTGCCGACGCCAGGCGCCTCGTGGGACAGCCCGTAGACCCAGGCGTTAGTGGCGCTCAGCACGGTGCAGCCGGAGACTATGCCGGCCGGGGAGAAGGCCTTCTTCACCACCCACTTCGCGCCGCTCAGCCGCAGCGCTCCCGCGTACCTGGCTGGACCACCGGAGTACGACGTGCCGGCGAATGCCCACACATCGCCAGGCGACGTCCCCGCCGTGCAGGCGATGCCGCTTCGCACCGACTTGGGGAAGCTGACTCCCGTCCACCGGTGCCCGTTCCAGCGAAGTCCCGCGGGCAGGCTCCCGAAGTTCGGCCCCGGCTTCTCGCCCAGCGCCCAGGCGCTCCCGGCGGCGGGCGCCACGATCGTGTTCAGTTCACTGTCGCTGTGCGCCACGACCCGCCAGCGGGCAGTGCTCGCCGCACTAACGCGTGCCGCCGTGCTCACGCCCGGGCCGGCGCGCACTCCTGCCACCGTGCTCGCCGCGCCCGCTGCGCCCGTCCCCGCAACCAGGCAAAGCCCGCCGATGGTGACGACTGTCACAGCCGCCGGTAGCACGCGCGCACGCCTGACATGGTGACCGCCCATGATCGCTCCCAAAATGGTCTGGGCAAAGACAAAATCTCATAACTTATACCGTTATCGAGCGCAAGCACACAAGCGCCTGCGGTGCTCTGCCGCATGCCTGGCGCCTCGGCAGCGTCCGTCGCTCCGTAAGCTGCCCAAATGGAGACCGATCTGGCATCAAGCAGTGAGCCGACCGGGACGGCGCTGCTCACGGATCATTACGAGCTGACCATGGTGCGGGCCGCACTGGGCAGCAGTACCGCGAACCGGCGCGCCGTATTCGAGATGTTCGCCCGGCACCTGCCGAACGGCCGGCGCTACGGCGTGGTGGCCGGCACCGGCAGGTTCCTTGACGCGCTCGAGCAGTTCAGATTCGGCGACCACGAGCTGGAATTTCTGGAGCGAGCGCAGATCGCCGACCCGCCGACGCTCGAGTTCCTGCGGAACTACCGATTCACCGGCGATATCTGGGGCTACGCCGAAGGCGACTGCTATTTCCCTGGCTCGCCGATCCTGGTCGTCGAAGGTACCTTCGCCGAGGCCGTCATCCTGGAGACGCTGGCGCTGTCGATCTACAACCACGACTCGGCAATCGCGTCAGCCGCCTCCAGGATGGTCCAGGCCGCGCACGGCCGGCCGCTGGTGGAGATGGGGTCGCGCCGCACCCACGAGCGAGCTGCGATTGCTGCAGCCCGGGCCGCCTACATCGCCGGCTTCGCCACTACCTCGAACCTGCGGGCCGGCTACCAGTATGGGCTGCCGACAAGCGGCACCAGCGCGCACGCGTTCACCCTGGTGCACGACGGCGAGAAGGAGGCGTTCGCCGCGCAGCTCGACGCGCTCGGGCCGGGCACCACGCTACTCGTCGACACCTATGACGTGCCCGAAGCGATTGCCACCGCAGTAGAGCTAGCTGGCCCGGAGCTCGGCGCGATCCGCATCGACAGCGGCGACCTGGCAGCCGTCGCGCGCGAAGCCCGCGCGCAGCTGGACTCGCTTGGCGCCGGCAAGGCTCGTATCATTCTCACCGGCGACCTGGACGAGTTCTCCATCGCGGCACTCGCCGCGGAGCCCGTGGACGGCTACGGCGTCGGCACCTCCCTGGTGACCGGGTCGGGCGCGCCCACCTGCGCGTTCGTTTACAAGCTAGTCGCACGCTCCGGCGACGGCCCTAGCCCGCTGCGGCCGGTCGCCAAGCGATCTGTCGGCAAGCCATCGCGCGGGGGCCGGAAGTGGGCGGCGCGCCAGCTCGACCACACCGGATCGGCCGCGGCCGAGCTGGTTACTGATTACGAACCTAAGGGCGGGAACGGCAGCAGGCCGCTATTGCAGTTGCTCGTCCGCGGCGGCGAGATCGTGGCGCGAGAGCCGATCACCGCCGCACGGGCCAGACATCGCAGTGTGGTCAGCGAACTGCCCGCGCATGCGCGGCAGCTGTCGCGCGGCTACCCCGCCATCCCGACCATCTTCGAGCCCGACCGCGACTGACCGGCGTCCCGGCGACTTCGGTTTGGCGGCGACCGGTATGGCTGCCAGACTCGCGCTATGCACTCCTCTGCTGAGCACGTTGCCAGTGAGCTAGCCGCCCTCGGTGCCAAGGGTCAGGTACGAGAGCTTGCCGAGCCCGCGCCGACTGCGGCGACGGCGGCGGCCCAGCTCGGCTGCGAGGTCGGCGCCATCGCTAACAGCCTGCTGTTCAGTGCCGACGGAGCGCCGCTGCTGGTGCTGACCAGCGGCGCCCACCGGGTCGACACGGCAAAGGTCGCGGCCGAACTCGGGGTACGGAAAGTCCGGCGAGGCGATGCCGACTTCGTCTATGCCAGCACGGGGCAGCGCATCGGCGGCGTCGCGCCCGTCGGTCATCCGGAGCCGGTGCGCACGCTGGTCGACGTTGCGCTGCGCTCCTACGACGTCGTCTGGGCGGCGGGCGGGCACGTGCATACAGTGTTTCCCACCACGTTCGACGAACTTGTCCGGATCACCTCCGGTACGCCCGCCGACGTGAGCTAGGGCTACGCTCTGTCCGTGCACGCACTGATCATCGTCGACGTCCAGAACGACTTCTGCGAAGGCGGCTCTCTCGCCGTCGGTGGTGGCGCAGCCACCGTCCGGGCGATCACGGAATATCTCGCTAGCGGCGAGAGCGGAAAGTATGACTACATCGTGGCGAGCCAGGACTATCACATCGACCCGGGCTCGCATTTTTCTAGCGAGCCTGACTTCGTGACGACCTGGCCGCCGCACTGTGTGGCCGGAACGGCCGGCGCGCAGTTCCATCCGGACTTCGACGAAACCCGCGTCGAGGAGATCTTCCGCAAAGGCCGGCACGCAGCCGCGTACAGCGCGTTCGAAGGACAGAGCGAAAGCGGTGAGTCGCTGCTCAGCTGGCTGAGCGCCCGCGGCGTCAGGAGCCTCGACGCAGTCGGCATCGCCACCGACTACTGCGTCCGCGCCACGGCTGCCGACGCCGCAGCCGCCGGATTCGTCACCACAGTCCGGCTTGACCTCACGGCCGGCGTGGACCCGACGACCACAGCAGAGGCACTCGAGTCGCTGCGCGCGACGGGCGTCACACTGAGCGGGAGCCCGCTGGGCACGGCCAGTTAGTCTTCACCCTCCGGCAGCGACTCGTAGATGCGCTGGCAATCCGGGCAGACCGGAAATTTCTTGGGATCCCGGCTCGGCACCCAGACCTTGCCGCACAGCGCGACAACGGGGGTTCCGGTGACGGCACTGTCGACAATCTTGTCCTTGTCGACATAATGCGCGAACCGCTCGTGGTCGCCGTCGCCGAACGAGAGGTCCGGCCGGACATCTGTGTCCTGGCGTATGTCAGTTCCAGGCATAACTTCGGTATCCACGGCACCAAAGCCTACCCGCCCGCTGGCCAGACGATCATCGCCACAACGACTGGCGGGGCTGGTCAGTCCTGGCTAGTTCAGCTCCGGGTCGTCCGGGAAGGTCGCCACCAGCGCCAGGTCGCCGCCCTGGCGCCGCAGCACCGTCTGCCACAGCCGGACGGGATCCGCGGCGAACGCGTCAGCCGGATCCCCTTGGAGCACGAACCAGGCGCCCTCGTCAATCTCGGACCGCAGCTGGCCCACTCCCCAGCCTGCGTAACCAGCGAAGACTCGCATCGAGGTGATCCCACCGACGAGCAGTTCCGGCGGAGCGCCGAGATCAATCAGCCCGATCCTGGACATCATGGGCGTGCCATCCAGCGACCGCCAGCCCACCGGCTCATCGCTGCCATGCGCCAGCGCGAGCGCCAGCGCGCTGTTCGGCGAGATGGGGCCGCCGCGAAATACCACTTGCGGGCCAGACGCGAGCGCTGTCCATGGTTCGAGCACCTGGTCGAGCGAGATTTCGGTGGGCCGGTTGAGTATGACGCCCAGCGTGCCCTCGTCCGCGTCGTCCTCCACGATCAGGACAACAGCCCGGCGGAAGTTAGGGTCACCCAGCCGCGGAGTCGCCGCCAGCAAACGACCGTTGAGGGACTGCTCCTCCATAGCCTCATAATGCTCCAGCTACCTGAACGTCTCCACTGCGGCGCCCGATTGTTGCAGCAAAGCAGCCGTAGATGGACGACGGCAGCCGGGTACGGACGTACCCTGCAAGGGTGTCCTCTGGATTGAGTAGTAGCCCGGTGCTGGCCAGTACCGGGCCGGCCGGCACAGTGCCGGCCAGTCCAGCCTCGCCGACCGAAGCGGGCCAGCGGGCTATCGATGCAGCCCGCCTGCGGGTCGCGGTCCTGCGGCTATCCCGCCGGCTCCGCAAGCACGACCTGGCTGGCCTGACACCCAGTCAGCTGTCGACGCTGTCGTGCGTCGGCAAAACCGGCCCGGTCCGGCTTGGTGACCTGGCCGCAGCCGAGCGTATTGCGCCGTCGACTCTTACCCGGCTGGTAAACGTGCTGGAAGACCGGGGTTACCTGGTGCGCAAGCCTGCGCCCGAGGACGCGCGCGCTTACCTCGTCACTCTCACCGACAGCGGCAACGACGTGCTCGGGCGCATCCGTGACGAAGCGACCAGCATGCTGACCGACATCCTCAAGACGCTGACGCCAGAACAGATGGCTGCGCTTGAGGCCGCGCTGCCAGCGCTTGAGCAGCTCGCGGGGTCCGGCTGAGTCCGTACCTTGCGTGCTGCCGGCGGCGCCCGGCAGCCGACGGCTAGAACAGCAAGCCGGACAGTCTGGCCCGCGCCTTGCTGACTCTCGGATCCCTGGGCGGGAAGATCTCGAACAGGCTGACCAGGTGTTTGCGTGCTTTGTCCCGGTCCTCACCGGAGGTGCGCTTGATCGTGGCCAGCAGCCGGTCAAAGCTCTCCTCGATCCGGCCCATGGCCATCTCGATGTCGGCGACCCTGGCTTGCGCGTCCACGTCGTCCGGCTGGCTGGCGGCGTCCCGCCTGGCCGCCGCCTGATCGTAGCCTTCCACCCGGCGGATCAGGCCGATCTGACCGAGACCCATAGTCGCCACCGGGTCGCCGGGATCAGCCGCCAGCGCCTTCTCGAACGCTGCCTCCGCTGCGTTCAGGTCGCCGCGCTCCATCGCCTGCTGCGCCTCGGCGTAAATGTCGTTTCCGGGCTCACCGAGTGCGTCAGCAAAGCCGGGCTGCTGCCCCGCAGCCTGCGTATCGCCCTCACCGCCGACACCCCCGGCGCCCGCTCCGGGCCGCAACCCAAGTCGCTCGGCCACCTGCATGACCTGGCCAAGCCATTGCCTGACCTGCGGCTCCGGCATCGCGCCGAGGAATCCGTCGGCCACCTGCCCGCCGACAACCGCCACCACCATCGGGATGCTCTGCACCTGCAGTGCCGCGCTGAGCTGAGGGTTGGCGTCAACGTCCACTCTGGCCAGCACGAAGGCGCCATTGGCCTCGGTCGCGAGCTTTTCCAGGATCGGCCCGAGCTGCTTACACGGCCCGCACCAGTCGGCCCACAAGTCGAGCACCACCGGCACGCTCTGCGAGCGGGCAACGACGTCAGTGTTGAACGTCTCGTCGGTGACGTCGATGACAAACCCGGATTGCCCGCCCGGCTGGCCTTCGCCGGCATCGCCCTGCTCCGCAGCGCGCTGCCGGCGCTGCGCGGCGGCCTGGCGTGCGCCCAAGTCGACGGCGCCATGGAGAGAAAAGTCCCGCGGCTGGTTCATGACACCATCCTGCCGTATCAGAGCCAGCAACTGAGCCGCGAGTCACCCCACGGCGCAACTTAGCCGGAGCCTCCGGCGGGGCAATCGAGCCGGAGCCCGGCCTTGCTGACTCGCCCGACGCTCGTGGTCAGAAGGCCGGCGCCTCGAAGTAGCTGCCCCACTCCTCCCGCAGCGCCCCGCAGATTTCGCCCAGCGTCGCCTCGGCACTGGCCGCTGCGATCATCGACGGGATCATGTTTGCACCCGAGCGAGCTGCTTCAATCATGCTGCCAAGTGCTGCATCTACCGCTGCCTGGTCACGGCGCTGCCGCCGGTCCCGCAGCTCTCGTGCCTGCTCGAGCTCCACCTCGTGGCTTACCCGCAGGATTTCGATCGGCTTCTCCACGGTGTCAGTCAGGCAGTTGACGCCCACCACCCGCTTGTCGCCTTTCTCCAGCTTCTGCTGGTAACTGAAGGAAGCCTCGGCGATCTCCGCCATGAACCAGCCGTCGTCGATGCCGCGCAGGATGCCGCCGGTCATCGTCTGGTCCGGGCTCATCGCCTTGATGCGGGCGAAGATCTCCTCTGCCTCGGCTTCGAGCTTGTCGGTCAGCGCTTCGAGGTACCACGAGCCGCCCAGCGGGTCGGCGACGTTGACGACCCCGGTCTCTTCCATGATCACCTGCTGGGTGCGTAGCGCGATCTCGGCGGCCTTGGCGCTCGGCAGCGCGAGCACCTCATCCAGCGCGTTGGTGTGCAGCGAGTTCGTGCCGCCTAGCACCGCGGCCAGCGCCTCGATGGCGGTTCGGACCACGTTGTTGTCCGGCTGCTGCGCGGTCAGCGACACGCCCGCGGTCTGCGTGTGGAAGCGCAGCCACTGCGCGCGCTCGGTCTTGGCGCCGTAGACGTCCCGGAGCCAGCGAGCCCAGATCCGGCGCGCGGCGCGGAACTTGGCGATTTCCTCGAAGAAGTCAATGTGCGCGTCGAAGAAGAACGACAGGCCCGGCGCGAACGTCTCGATGTCGAGCCCGCGGGACAGCCCGAGCTCAACGTACCCGAAGCCGTCCGCGAGAGTGAAAGCCAGTTCCTGTGCAGCTGTCGAGCCCGCCTCCCTGATGTGGTAGCCCGACACCGACAGTGGCTTGTAGTCAGGGATGTGCGCAGCGCAGTACTCCATCAGGTCGCCGATGAGCCGGAGGTGCGGCTGCGGCGGGAACAGCCACTCTTTCTGCGCGATGTACTCCTTGAAAATGTCTGTCTGCAGCGTGCCGTCCAGCGTGCCGATGTCGGCACCCTGCCGCTGCGCGGCCGCCAGGTACATGCAGAAGACCGGCACCGCTGGCCCGCTGATCGTCATGGACGTGGTGATGCCGGCGAGCGGGATCCCGGCGAACAGCGCGTCCATGTCAGCCGCGGAGTCGATCGCGACACCGCAGTGACCGACCTCGCCCGCGGACCGCGGGTCGTCGGAATCGCGACCCATCAGCGTCGGCATATCGAACGCGACCGACAGCCCGCCCCCGCCGGCTTTCAGCAGCATCTTGTACCGCTCGTTCGTCTGGACCGCGTTCCCGAATCCGGAGAACTGCCTGATAGTCCACGTGCGGCCGCGGTAGCCGGCCGGATACAGCCCGCGGGTGAACGGGAACTCCCCTGGCCAGCCGATGCGCTGGAAGTCCGGTACCACCGAGCCGGGTGGCGGGCCGTAGACCGGGTCCACCTCGAGCCCGGACAGCGTGCTGAAGTCGGCGTCCCGCTTGCGCGAGGCGTCGTACCGTCGCTGCCAGCGCTCCCGGCCGGAGACTTCGCCGCCCTGGCCCGCTGCGCGCTGCCCGCTGGCTGCGCCCTGTTCCTCGCCCATCGAGCACCCCACAACGACAAATTAGTTGGACGTCCAACTATCTATCTCGAGTGTACCCAGCGGGGCGGCGAGGACGGCCGCAACCATCCGCCGAGTTCGTCGTCTTAAGTAGTGCTCCGGCCTGCGCGTTGCAGGCCGGCTCGCGC
>Ga0335072_10010286_pt1 | contig 13478 bp, 11 predicted proteins | sample Lox_Sample_21_FD_206725 | JGI IMG/M metagenome (GOLD analysis project Ga0335072, IMG submission 206725) | Soil microbial communities from Loxahatchee National Wildlife Refuge, Florida, United States - Lox_Sample_2.1 | ecosystem: Environmental > Terrestrial > Soil > Wetlands | place: USA...
GAATCATCTCAATATTGCCTCTCTTAGCCGCCGCTTGAAGGGCGAGTCCTCCATAAGGACCACTTGCTGAAGTGTTGACATCTGCACTAGCAGCTAGAAGAATTTGAACTAGCTCAATGTTGCCTTCCTCAGCTGCCACTTGAAGGGCGGTTCTTCCATAAGAACCAGCTGCCGGGGCGTTGACATCTGCACCGGCATCTAGCAGCAGGTTGACCATCTCGATATCGCCTTCCTCAGCTGCTGCTTGAAGAGCGGTTCTCCCACGACTATAAGCTGGTGGGGCGTTGGCATCTGCACCGGCATCTAGCAGCAGGTTAACCATCTCGATATTGCCTTGCTCAGCTGCTGCTTGAAGAGCAGTTCTTCCGAAAAAACCAGCTGGTGGGGCATTGACATCTGCACCAACATCTAGTAGCAGGTTAACTATCTTGATATTGCCTCCCTTAGCTGCTGCTTGAAGAGCGGTTCCCCCAGAACTATAAGCTGGTGGTGCGTTAACATCTGCACCAACATCTAGTAGCAGGTTAACCATCTCGATATCGCCTCCCTCAACTGCTGCTTGAAGAGCGGTTTTCCCATCTTCATCAGCTGGTGGGGCATTGACATCTGCACCAACATCTAGTAGCAGGTCGACCATCTCGATATCGCCTTCCTCAGCTGCTACTTGAAGAGCGGTTTTCCCAGAATTATCAGCTGGGGCGTTAACATCTGCACCGGCGTCTAGGAGCAGTTGAGCTAGTTCGATGCTGCCTTCCTCAGCTGCTGCTTGAAGAGCGGTTTTCCCAAAATTGTCAGGTGGTGGGGCGTTAGCATCTGCACCGGCATCCAAAAGCAGTTGAACTAGTTCAATATTGCCTTTCGATGCTGCTGCTGCAAGTGCCGCCACCCCACCGATGCAGGCTGGTAGAGCATTAACATCTGCACCGGCACCTAGCAGCAGTTGGATTACCTCAATGTTGCCTTTCTCAGCTGCTTCTTGAAGAGCGGTTCTCCCTTCTTCATCGGCTGGTGGTGCGTTAACATCTGCGTTGGCAGCTAGAAGAACTTGAACCAGCTCGATGTTGCCCCTTGTAGCAGCCACTTGGAGGACAGACCACCCTAATACTTTTCCTTCTTCTTCTTCAACTGCTTGGGCGTTGACATCTGCACCGGCATCCAGAAGAACTTGAACCAGCTCACTGTTGCCTCTTTGAGCGACATAATGAAGAGGTGTTTTGTCTTCGAAATAATCCCACAAATTTGGGTCTATACCAGCCTCGAGAACCTCCTTGATGATCGTGGTATTTTCAGCTTTTACAGAAGCCATGAGAAGCTTTTCCGCAAACGCTTCGACTGCTGATACCTTTACAGAGAGTAGAGTCTTAAGAAGTTGCCGGTCTCTCTGGTGCTCAAGATATTTGACCATCTTACTGAAGTTTTCGGCCTCTAGCATGTTGTTCGATATCAAATACACGGCCAGACTGAGATATTGGACGTTTGCATCCAGCTTGACGAGTCCAGGCAATTTCTCAGCGCCTCCTAGAAGTTCTCCATCGAGTTGCTCCGGCAGTATGGCACGCAGACGAGAGTGAACATCCCGGATAGTGTTGGCATTCCCCGCGAGATTTGTATCGGTTGCCCAGGATGCAAGAACTGAAATTATCTCTCCTGATGCATCGGCCATTGAGATTGATGAGCTAAGGTTGTTCGGTGTTGACTGGACAGTAATATTTGCAGATGAGACAAGCAAATCGACGGCGGTGCTGGCCAGATCTGGAGACGGGCCAACTGGTTCACAATTAGTAGGCTAAATGGGTAATGGAGGGATGTAATGAGTTATACCTCCAGAATCAATGACAGTCTGGAATTGAAACCAAGGTAGATTGCTCAACAGATAACTATTGTCCAAAATGGCAGGAGGTGTGCAGATGTAGAATCCTTCCGGGGTTTTGGGACTTGGTGCTGTGAGAACTTTAAGCAATCCGTGTACCGTAACATTGAGGAAAATAGTACCTTGGCCATAACGCTCTTGTATCGTGGGGAAGTTATGCCGCGAAACCTCTTTGCGAAGCTTCTTCTGTGGGACTAACACACCATCAATGTACAAGTTGCTCTCTTTGCCATCTCTTTTTCGCTTTTCCACACGCCTCTGTACGTCCGTCCATTTACGAGCTGTTTGATTTTTGCAAAATCCCCACTTCTTGAACCGGTGCTCGTATTGCGCTTTACTGTCAACAAATTTACTTGTAAGTTACCTCCAGAGTCTGGGGCCGATGCATACCTTGCGCGGAAGTTGTATGTGTCATTCATGAACTTCTGGACATCTTTAAGCGTCTTGTCCTCTGTCAAAAAGTGGTGCTTCAGTATTTCCTTGTAATAGGCCCAGGGGTCTTCCATGACTTCTGTATTGATGCAATAGGCGACAGGAAAATATGTGGAGGTCCAAATACAACACGTAATTCCTCAAAGGATGTCGACAACGCATATATGGTTTTAGGACGAGGCTGAGAGGATGGAAAGCCCTCGCGCCGGCTGTACACTAGTTCGTGCTGGAAAGTTCATTAGCGCCACCATACCCTCCCAACTGATTGAAACCACATTCCTCTTGCATCCATAGCGTAATGAGGCGAATTCAGGCACTACCTACAGTACAGGACTACCATATAATCCTTACACGTAATCCGTTCGAAGCGGCCGCAGCCAATAGACACACGTACTATGAGCTTAAGAGAGTGATCCTTCCTTCGCGGGCGACACCCTTCCTGCAAGTAGTGGCCGCAGGTGGACTAGGGACCAAACTTATGGTTGGTTGGTCCCAAAACCTGCATACTCCACTATCAGATCTAGCCGTACACAACCCGCAGCGACTGTGGGTCTTAACTTAGCCCAGATGCTTTTGATTCTAATTGGTCTTTCCCAGAACTGTGCTGCATAATCCAAATGGTAGATCTGTGTCGAAGCTGAGCATGCAGCGCGAAGAAATAACTTTGTAGTGCCCGGCAAGTTTCAGGCTGGCGCAGCTGAATATTCCAGCTTCAGCTAAGTAGCTTATTGCGGTTGATGCTTGCACCATCTCTCTGCATGAGGTGTTGACCGGCTCAATCGCATGCAAAGTGGTTGGGTAAGTCCTTTCCATCGGAGTATCTGAGAGTAGCAAGGACGATACTGGCGATCGCAGGGAGAGCGAGTCGAACACCATGGTCTACGCAGCCTGATGGGACGCGCATAGCAGAGCGAAGCCCACGAGATGGAGACATGCATGGTAAAGGAAACTGATTTCGGACAACGCGGCCCAAAACTAAGCTTCATCAGTTATTGGATGATTCCAAAACCTGATTGCACTAGGGGAAACTGGTTGAAATTGGTCTTCGGACAACAGAGCCCTGGAACCGAGCTATACCAGTCATTGGACGATTCCAAAACCTGATTGCAGGGTGCCTTTCACATCCCCGCTCCCGCAAAGTAGCAACAAAGTAGCACCGAAGAAGACCGATCCCACCACCAGCGATATAAAGTATGACCGTTTTCCCAAGGTTATCTCTATCTCCTTGGCCACGGGGAGTTCTATGAAGATGAGCTCCCTGGAAAATCGCTCCCCAAAGACTTATCTCTCCTTACACCTATGCGCAAATCATTTCACTTGCGCATAAATCGTTTACTGTCTTACAAATACCCCTCCACCTTTTGTTCATTCCTTCGTCTTGTCCATCTCCGGCCGCCTCTACTCATCGACGGCCTCTGCGATACCTGCTTTCGCATTCCTTGGTACTGGTGTTCTACCGCCTGAGCCACCATCATACTACTTTCGTGCTAGAAGCGGTTCGGTCACCGTAACAAGTCGAACGCTTCCACAGTCGACAGCCGCAGATTCCTGTGCGGCCTGGCTTCTTGACCAGCAATGAGTCGTCACCAGACCCGGCGCTCTCACACTACGGCTAATTTTCGCAAAATGTTGGATCACGTTATTTCTCTGGACGCACACTGCCCTGGATGCAGACGCCCTGGATGCACACGCCCTGAACGCACACCGCCCTGGATGCACACCGGCCTAGATGCATACGCCCTGGATGCATACGCCCTGGATGCATACGCCCTGGATGCATACGCCCTGAATGCATACGCCCTGGATGCACACGCCCTGGATGCACACGCCCTGGATGCACACGCCCTGGATGCACACGCCCTTGGATGCTAGATGCGCACGCCCTGATGCATACCCTCGGAATACGAACAGCTACTGCATGCACTCAGCTCACCCCCACACATGCAATACGTACACCCCTCACCGCAAACTGCATGGAACGCCTGGCCCTCGAATGCCTCCGAACATATCATATCTATTACACACCAATTGATTCGAACTCGAGCAAACATCGAGTGGCCCGCCATTGTGATCTGGATCCACATGATCCTGGCATATTTGGTGATTGTTATCTCCGGGCACATCTGTCACTGTGCTGAAGTCGACTTTTGTCTTAGGCTGCAAATTTTGATTTTGCTTACGTGGCTGGCTTTTCATTGGGTTAGATACCGTTATCTGACAGCCTCGGTTCGTTCCCCTCACTCATTTTCTGGCCCGTTCCTCAAACAGCAAACCTAGGCCAGAGCAGCCGCGAGAGGAAGGCCTGGCTACCCTAAGCGTTTCTTCAATGTCTCGACCAATGACAATCTCAATATAGCTGGATGAAGTATGGATGGTGTGGAGATGTAGGGCCAATCTTGGCCTACCTCGCCCTCAGCTAAACGCTGCAGAAGGGCAACTACAATTCGAACCCCACATCCTGGCCGCAGCAAATCATCTCACTGGCTTGCAATGTTGCGCAACCTCAGCTTCAATGTATACGTTAGTTGATGGCGGTATTTGGGTGATCCTGGGCAGCGGACGGTGAAGCGGTAGTACTTAATTGGGAGTCAAGACCGACATTCTCTATCACAAACTTTGGCTTTGCCAAATCACAGGAAACCGAAATATTTGAGGGTTTTGTATGCGTTGGATGCTTGTGTTGCGACTTTTTCAAGCCTCCAAATGGAGAGTCATCCCAACTTCCATGACGATGACCATTTTGGCGACTGCAACCAGCATCAAATAGGTTCGGTTTATGATGGATTGCATAGCGGCGGCGGAGCTGAAGGCTGGAGTTTTGAAAGTTTCGGCTACGAAGGAGACCTGGATGTCAGTCAGCCTGCCTCCGTATTTGAACCCGAGAATAGCAGCGCTCAAGCGAGTCCCATTACGGGTTTTACCAGTTCCCAATCGAGCTCTCATACCGCTTTCGGCTGTGCAAGAAATAACGATTCCAATTCAACCTGGGTTCTGCACGAAGCAACAGAGGCCCAAAATTGGCTGCCAACTTCCGATGCCATTGCAGTAGATACGAATTTTCGCCAAGAGAGCAATAATGTTGTTGGGATGGCTAATTCACTGGGGGCCACGGTATTTGTGCCGCCCTATACGGAACCTGTGAAGCCTCCAGTTCATGCACTCCAGCAGAATTTTGAACCATTGCCAGACGGAGAGAAAGGAGAGAGCCTGCTTTATGTCAATTCACTGTATGTCCCCGCCAACTCCATTCCTGACAGCACTACCTGCATTGCTCACAAGATACCGGGAACAGCAGTGAAATGCCCCTCCAGACTGCCCCTACGCGATTCCGATCCCTTACCAAACAAAATCACCGAGCGTCAAAATCCTATTGCAACATTCACCCCTGTAACAATCAGAAGGCCTTCTCGCGAAAAGCCGATCTCGAACGCCACCTGTCAACGCAGCACTTACAGCTCCACTCATCCAAGAAGAAATTGTCCCAATGTCCGTGGCCAGACTGTGAGCGCAAGGGCGCAAATGGGTTTCCCCGGAGAGACAAGATGTTACTACATCAGGATAGGGTACATGGACGGAGGTTATAATGACGAGAAGGGGGACAGTGTTCCTAATAGGCGCGACCAAGTCATGGCACCCTTCCTCTCGCGCCACCTTTACTCTCGTGCCACCTTTCCTCTCGTATCTTAGCCTAAGTATGAACTGCTCAAGTATAGTTGTAGTTCTAAACTCCTCTTCTCTTCCAGTTGCAATCGTCATAGGGCTATCCTCCTTTCAAAACCTCAAAGATATATGCATCGTTTGAATAATACCTCGAACGCATCAGGCATGACTATTCGCATACCTAATCCCAATTCAGGGTGAGGCTCACCCAAGGCTCACCCAAGGTCGAAAGCCCGCGCCATTGGTGGAACAGCTACCCCCAAAATACACAGGGGAAAACAAGAAGAGCGCAACTGAGAGGACATGGGATGTGGTGCAGATGAATTGCTTTCCCATAATTGGTGTGCGATTGAGAGGGATTAGCGCAAGTGTGCACCATCTGCGATGAGGACTTGACGTATCCAAACTGTTGTTCAAACTGGCTTCTACAATGCTACAGGCTCAGGAGCAGATACATATGATCAAGCCAACATCTTTCCTCTGCCTTGTGCAAGAGGACAGTGTGCGCCTCCTCTGATCTATTCAGGTCCCGCTAAGATACCACACATAATCCTACCATTTTTCGAGAACAAGGCCAATTGATGCTCAGCCGTTCACTTACTAGCCAAGTTCACCTGCCCTTCCATCCCACCGGCAATAACGCAGCGCCAACTCCATCAACACCCCTCTCCGTTGCTAGCAGATTATACGCCGCCGCAGCATTCCCCGTGTCCATTACGTCCACTCTAATCCCTAGCCCACTCAAGGCTTCCCTGGTTTCCTTACTCAACATCCATAACTTTGCCCCAGTCCCTAGAATGAGCAAATCCGGCTTGGGGTACAATATCGACAACAATCCCCACGCATTCTGTGGGAGGTTTATGATTCCCGTCTTGTTCAGTAGCTCTCCGATCCTATTCGTTGGCTTCCCAGTCATCCAGGGCCGCCAGGTGAATGCTTCGCCCCCGAGGAGAAGCACGCCGCTGCCGCCGGAGGTCTTGATACCATTGTTGAGGTGGAAGCCGTCAGTAATGCAGGCATCGATTGAAGTTGCAGGTGACGGAGTGTTGCCGAGGATATTCAAAGCGCCGAAGTCGGTTTGCGTGTCTTCTTTGGAGGGTGGACCACGGTCGTGGGTGGGAGGAGGTTTGGCTTTTGAGGAAGCTGTGGAAAGGTAGGGTGAGGTTGAGAGCTTGCGGAGACATGGGCATGAGTGACGTGTAATCCTTTGCGTTGAAGGATATTGGTAGACTGCGGAGCGCAGTGCTCGGAGGAGAAGTGGTGATGGCGAGCGCATAGCCGCTGTAGCAGCCGAAGCCACCAGAGTAATGAGCTGTTAAAGGATGTTGAGTAGATGTAAGACGTAGATATGCGTGAGGCATTGGGACCGTGTTCATCGTGACGAAATATCGAGCGGAATGGCCTTGGCGCTAGGTCAACGATCCGCACTCGATCCGCGGACCGACTCCTTGACGCCAAACACACTCTTTGCTCTGCGATCACTGCTGCCTTGTGACCTTTGATGCCAATCTCTCACCATGGCAGGCAACGAACCCCTTTTTGCGCGCCCATCTTCCGACAACTCCTCGGAACGCAACATCGAAGAGGAGGATGCCCTTCTCACCGGCCAGCACATCGACCGCACCAAACCCCCCACGTCTCCACAGAAATGGCGGGAGATTGGCCTCTTTGCTTGGGCTATGATTGCCACGGTTGCAGTCATCATCCTTGCAGTTGTCTACCAGCACGAGTCATCTATCGGGCATAGCCAAAATAAATGGGGCCCAGGTGGCAAGCCGTCGGGGAAGCGTAACCTGGTCTTCATGGTCTCTGATGGAATGGGGCCGACATCTCTTAGCCTAACAAGAACTTTTCGACAATACAAGAGTGGATTGCCGGTGGATGATGTGTTGGTACTGGATCGACATATAATAGGCAGCTCACGGACACGGTCAACGAGCTCGCTGATTACAGATTCGGCGGCCGGAGCTACAGCATTCAGCTGCGGTCTAAAGAGCTACAATGGTGCCATAGCTGTCCTACCAGACCATAGTCCTTGTGGCACCGTCCTTGAAGCGGCGAAGAAGGCAGGCTACATGACAGGCCTTGTGGTTACGACAAGGATTACGGATGCGACACCGGCGTGCTTCGCAAGCCACGCAAACAGACGGGAGTACGAAGACTTGATTGCGGAGCAGCTGGTGGGCCATTATCCACTTGGAAGAGTTGTGGACTTGATCTTGGGAGGAGGGCGCTGTCACTTTCTGCCAAATGGCACAGAGGGAAGCTGCAGAACGGATGACAAAGACGTTGTAAAGATGGCAAAGAAGCAGGGATATAACTACATCGATAATCGAGAGGGCTTGGACAATTTGGCAGCCGATGCTGAAATCGGCATCAAGCTGCCACTTTTGGGACTTATCGCAGGGGGTGATGTGCCGTATGAGATTGACAGAGTACATGTTGCGCATCTGTACCCAAGTCAAGCCGAGATGACGAAACTCGCGCTCAGGGCGCTAAGCGCAGCGACCAAAGACTCGGAAAAGGGGTTCTTCATCATGATTGAAGGAAGCAGGATCGACCACGCAGGCCATGCGAACGATCCTGCGGCTCAGGTCCACGAGGTGTTGGCGCACGACGAGGCTTTCGCCGCCGTCCTGGAGTTTCTGAATGAAGATGATACACCAGGTGTACTCGTTAGCACGTCAGACCATGAGACGGGTGGACTGGCGGCTGGGAGACAGTTACATCAGACCTATCCACCTTACGTATGGTACCCGAGTCAGTTAGTGAACGTAACTCACTCGACGGAATATCTCGCAAGAGCGTATGCGCAATATCTGGCAGATGGTGGAGATAAAGCTAGCCGGTCAGAAAAGGCCAATTTCCTACGATCTAATATCATAGTCGATGGGTTGGGGATCACTGATGCATCCGACAAAGAGATCGACGCCATCATCGATGCGGAGCCGATTTGGCCGCCATTCTATCTATTTGGAGATATGGTAAGTCGACGAGCTCAGGTGGGCTGGACGACACATGGGCACAGCGGTAAGTCAAACTCTATATCTCCCTAGATCTCCCACTCCTTGTACTAACACATTGCCACCAGCTGTGGACGTCAACATATACGCCTCTTCGCCCGAGGACGCACCGGGTTTGACGGGTAATCACGAAAACATCGAAGTCGGTAAATTTATCGCCGATTATCTTGATATTGAGCTTGAGCCTGTCACTAAAGAGCTGAAGGAGAAAGGTGTCAAACAAGGCAAGCCTGGCACCCCTGATGATGGGGATGTAGCGACGGGAATGGGATGGGGTGAGTGGATGGGTCCACCAGGACTTCCAAACAACGAGAACCACCAACTCGTGTATCTGGATGAATATCATGGAGATTTCAAGCTCAGAAAGAGGGAAGCGGAAGCAGGAGAGGACTGTGGTTGTGGGTTGAGGCACTGATAGAACGGTATGAGGATGGTACGTTTTGCATAGCGTCGGGTGGAGTTTTGAGCAGAGGTCTAGATATGAGCTTTAACTGGAGATACCCTGTACATGCATCATTCAAAGCTAACTTGCCGGCCTTGCAAGATGCATTTGATTCACGACCTGATATAGCCGCTCTAAGGAGTAGCGTATGTGTAGCCTGAAGGGGTGGGAGTAGATGCCAAGCCTGAAGTTGCTCCTCGCAACAACAACGCTTGTCCACTTTCGGCTCCGACAATAATCAGCGCAGGCTAATAATTGGAGCAAGCACCTGCGTAACAGCGATCACTACTTTGACTGAGACAGCATAAACTTGCCCAACTCCTTGTTTCGTTCTTCTCCTCATGATATCGGCTCCCCAACCTCAATTCTCTCGCCCAGCAACATAGGAAGAGCAAACGAACAGCCATGGTGTCGGACGGGGCATCTTCTATTTCAGTCACTGTTCGGGTTCGACCTTTCACAATTCGAGAGGCTGCCCAACTCACAAAATGCGATGACTCGACATTGTTCCTCGGTGATGGGTCTCTCGCTGCTGCACCAACACCCAAACTTGCACAGAAAGGCATACGTTCAGTAATCAAAGTTGTCGACGATAAGTGCTTGTATGTATCCGCTCTCACTGCGGTTGTTGGCTACTGACAGGAAGCAACAGAGTATTTGATCCACCTGAAGACAACCCCGTCCAGAAGTTTTCAAGATCAGTTGTCCCCACCGGCAAACGAGTCAAAGACCAAACCTTTGGCTTTGATCGGATATTTGATGAAAATGTCACCCAAGCCGAAGTCTACGAAGCAACTGCGAAGCCATTGCTGGACAATGTGTTGGATGGATACAACGCTACAGTCTTCGCCTATGGAGCCACAGGTTGTGGAAAGACACATACAATCACCGGCACTGTTCAACAACCCGGCATCATATTCCTGACCATGCAAGAGTTATTCGAACGGATATCAGAGACAACAGGTGACAAAGTGACAGAAGTGTCTTTATCGTACCTTGAGATATACAATGAGACGATCCGCGACCTGCTTGTTCCCGGAAACACGAAGGCTGGACTCATGCTCCGGGAGGATGCCAATCAAGCCGTGTCTGTGGCAGGACTTTCGAGTCATCGACCCCAGAACGTGGAGGAAGTGATGGAAATGATTATGCGAGGCAACGAGTTGAGGACCATGTCACCAACAGAAGCCAACGCCACATCATCTCGATCACATGCTGTTCTCCAGATCAACGTCGCGCAGAAGGACCGCAATGCTAGCGTCGACGAACCGCATACGATGGCCACACTGAGTATCATTGATCTGGCTGGGAGCGAACGCGCCAGCGCAACCAAGAATCGTGGTGCAAGATTGCTGGAAGGTGCAAACATCAACAAATCTCTGCTTGCCCTTGGTGGCTGCATCAATGCACTATGCGACCCTCGAAAACAGAACCACGTTCCCTACCGTAACTCAAAGCTCACACGCCTCCTCAAGTTCTCGCTTGGAGGTAATTGCAAGACTGTCATGATTGTGTGCGTCAGCCCATCGAGCCAACATTTCGACGAAACCCAAAACACCCTGCGATATGCCAATCGGGCGAAGAACATCCAGACGAAGGTCACAAGAAATGTTTACAATGTCAACCGTCATGTCAAAGACTTCTTGGTCAAGATCGACGAGCAGATGGCATTGATCAACGAGCTCAAGGCACAACAGAAAGACTACGAAGCCCTCGCTTTCGCGAAATTCAAAAAGCAGAACGAAAAGAAGGACTCCATAGCACGGGAAAGTATTGTTCGCATACGCAGCGCGTACGAACATTCAGCAGCGGATAGACAAGAGAGGACCAACAACATGATCAAACTGAGACAGATTGGGAGGAGGATTGCATTACTATCATCTTGGATCGCTGCTTTCGACACTATATGTGATACTCTGGCTGACGACGAGCAAATGGAAACCATGCACGCAGTACGCAAGACGGCGCAAGGTATCTTGGTTGAATTTGAAAACAGCAGACACCATTGCAATCAAAAAGTCCTGAAGAGCACGTGGGATCGGGCCCTGAACTCTGCGTTGGAAAATGGCCTGAAACAACTCAGAGAGGTTGAGACCGGAGATAACTTGGATGCGGCAACTCTTATTCGAGAAGCTGAGCTCTTGCGCGCGAATGCTGAAAGAGAAGCACTAGCTGCAGTTGCTGAACAAGATAAGCTTGGTGACACTGCAATGGTTCAAGTCTTACTGCAAGCACATTTCGAAACGATAGCAGGTGCCGAGAGGTCCCTCGGATTCAAAGATCCTGACGAAGCTGTTGAGAAAGTCCCGGTTATACTCAAGCAAATGCTGGCTTCTTGCTCCAGCGCAGCTTCACACATTGTCAAGCCCGATGGCAGCCTCGCACCTGTTGAGGCTTTTGCGCCAACCAAAGCCGGCACGCCCAAGAGACGGAAGCATATCGCTCTTTCGGTTGACAGCCCTGTCAAACCAATGAACGTAGCCCTTGCCGCTGTGCCTCATATGATAGCATCTCCAATGAGAAATTCCCCTAAGCGACGAGCTCTTCTGGGCAGTGCACGAAAAGGCGTCTCTTTCACGCCGAAGAAAAAGAGATCGCCCATCAAAGGACTGAAGCGAGGCGTCCGATGGCGAGATGATACCGAAGATGGGACGCTCGCAGAGTTTGAGAAAACGCCGCAAAAGCTCGACTCGACACCGGAAGACTCTACGGTCGAGGCCACACTCCCTCAGGTCTCATCACTAACCACATCTTTCACACAGCAAACAATGGATCTGCGACAAGACTCATCGTCACCCATCCCCGTTGCACCCGAGTCAAGTTTGAATGTTCATACGAAGCATAACCGGTTTAAGGCAGGGTTTCTGGCGAAGAAGCCTGATGGCTCCCCATTGTCGTCCATGATGCCAGCCCCAAAGATGACGAGACTCTCTTCCTCGGACACCGAAGCTTCGCCGCTGAGAGAAATAGAAAATGGCCGAGCACAGAAGCGTCCATCTATCTCCATCACAGCGTTTGACCAGGGCCGTATAGACAATACAAGCATGGCATCCTCTTCAGACGGTGAGAACAACTGGCCAAATTCCACAGATGGCGAAAATAGCTGGAAAGGACCAAATAACGCCACCAAAGCAGATGTAATGAAGATTCGCTCCGCCGTGAGACGAGCATCGTCTGTCCACGCCTCTGGCACCAATGGTACGCCAATCTACTTAGCCTCCCGCACGCAACGCAGGCGCAGCCCAACAGCAGCAACAGCAGGGAGTCCACCCAACGAGAACATGTTCACAGCCGGACAGGCAAGGCGGATGGTCATGGGAGGGAGAAACGAGAAGGAACATGAATGGAAGGTTGGAGTTCTAAGTCCAAGGGTAACTGGCGTTGTCGGTAAAGGTAGTGCCAGGAGGACCACAATGTCAGAGGGGAAGAGAGAAAGGGAGTCGTTGAGTGTGGTGGATAGAGCCTCACAACACAGGTTGAGCTCTGTGGTGGGGATGAACATGAGAGGAAGTCTTGTACCAGGGAGCAAGAATGTTTGGCGATAGGTTTTGCATCGTAACTTGGTGAACGGGTCAGCGGAGTTGCATTGGGATTCGGCGTTCGAGAATGCTGCATTTTATGGGCGTTCCTATAGCCAGAAGTATGGGCGTCAAAGGGTAGATTATAGGATCCAGCCTATGTTTAATGGTTGAGGGATCGCTTGGTAGAGTAAGGGGGGTGGGTTGTGGTGGGAGGGGTGCATCGATATTTGTATTCAGATGTACACCAGTAGCAGAGTCGTCCAGGTTCGACATCATCTTACAATCGCTTTCGTTTTCCTTCGAGTGCTTAAGCCTCAGGCAAAGCCCCGTTGATGCGTAGAATCTAAGTAGCTCCGCCTACCCAAGAGCCCGTCTAGCGCGCTTCGAAAGTAAGTGCCAATTTAGGACAGCTGAGATTGCCACAACATAGCCGGAAAGTAAAATGATGTCTCCCTGCTGCTTGGAAATTGGAATGGATGACTCAGTGCCTCTCAACGCGGTGAAAACTCGAGCAGGAGAATATACTTACA
>Ga0335072_10010287_pt1 | contig 13477 bp, 10 predicted proteins | sample Lox_Sample_21_FD_206725 | JGI IMG/M metagenome (GOLD analysis project Ga0335072, IMG submission 206725) | Soil microbial communities from Loxahatchee National Wildlife Refuge, Florida, United States - Lox_Sample_2.1 | ecosystem: Environmental > Terrestrial > Soil > Wetlands | place: USA...
GCAGGATAGATGCAGGTGAAGGCGGCGCACCGGGTTCCGGGCATCGCCTTCTGCGCGTTCATACTCGGGAGGCTCAGCCGGTGTTCAGCCGTGTCGCTATCGTCAACCGCGGAGAGGCCGCGATGCGGCTCATCCACGCCGTTCGGGACCTGTCCGCGCAGACCGGCAGCCGGATCGAGACGGTGGCCCTGTACACCGACGCCGACCGCGGCGCCATGTTCGTCAGGGAGGCGGACCTGGCCTACCCGCTTGGCCCCGCCTCCGCCCGCCCGTACCTCGACTACGGCGTGCTTGAGCGCGCCCTGAGCGAGACCGGGGCCGACGCCGCCTGGCCCGGCTGGGGCTTCGTCGCCGAGGACCCGGCCTTCGCCGAGGTCTGCGAGAAGGTCGGGGTCACCTTCATCGGGCCGGACGCCGACGCGATGCGCAAGCTGGGCGACAAGATCGGCGCGAAGCTGATCGCCGAGGAGGTCGGCGTCCCCGTCGCCCCGTGGAGCCGGGGCGAGGTCGCGACCCTGGAGGGCGCCCTCGAGGCCGCCGAGCGCATCGGCTACCCACTCATGCTCAAGGCCACCGCGGGCGGCGGCGGACGCGGCATCCGCGTCATCACCGCGCCCGCCGACCTGACCGAGGCATTCGAGCGCACCAAGGCGGAGGCGTTGCGCGCGTTCGGCAGCGGCACCGTCTTCCTTGAGCGGCTGGTCACCGGGGCCAGGCACGTCGAGGTCCAGGTGATCTCCGACGGCCAGGGCACCGCCTGGGCGCTGGGCGTCCGCGACTGCTCGGTGCAGCGGCGCAACCAGAAGATCATCGAGGAGTCCGCCTCGCCGGTGCTGGCACCCGAGCAGGTCGCCGACCTGAAGGCGTCGGCCGAGCGGCTCGCCGTCGCCGTCGGCTACCGGGGGGCCGCCACCGTCGAGTTCCTCTACCATCCGGGCGACAATCAGTTCGCCTTCCTCGAGGTCAACACCCGCCTGCAGGTCGAGCACCCGATCACCGAGCTCACCACCGGCACCGACCTGGTCCGGCTCCAGTTGCACGTGGCAGACGGCGGCAAACTCGACGGGGACAAGCCAGCCGAGTCCGGGCATGCCATCGAGGCCCGGCTGAACGCCGAGGACCCGGACCGGGACTTCGCGCCCGCGCCCGGCCGCATCACCCGGCTGGTGCTGCCGTCCGGCCCGGGCATCCGCGTTGACACCGGCGTCGGCGAGGGCGACACGATCCCGGCCGACTTCGACTCCATGATCGCCAAGATCATCGCCTACGGGCACGACCGGGACGAGGCGCTCGGCCGCCTGCGCCGGGCGATGGCCGAGACCACCGTGGTCATCGAGGGCGGCGCCACCAACAAGAGCTTCGTGCTTGACCTGCTGAGCCAGCCCGAGGTCATCGACGCGAGCGCCGACACCGGATGGATCGACCGGGTCCGCGGGGAGGGCCGCCTCGCCGTCCACGAGCACTCCGCGGTCGCGGTGGCGGCGGCCGCCATCGAGGCCTACGAGGACGAGGAAGAGGTCGCCCGGCAGCACCTGCTGGCCACCGCGCACGGCGGGCGGCCGCAGGTACAGCATGATCCTGGCCGCCCACTCGACCTGAAGCTGCGCGGCGCCGGCTACCGCGTGAGCGTGGCGCGGCTGGCCGGCACCAGGTTCCGGGTCGGCATCGGCGTCGGGGACGAGGTGCGCTACGCCGACGTTGAGGTCGAGCGGTTCGATGAGCACAGCGGCCGGATCACCGTCAACGGCCAGCGGTTCCGGCTCACCACCGCCACCCACGGGCCCATCCACCTGGTCGAGGTCAACGGCACTACCCACCGCGTCAGCCTGGATGAAGGTGGCGTCGTCAGGTCCCCGGCCCCCGCGCTGGTGGTGGCGACCCCGCTCGCGGTCGGCGACGAGGCCGAGGCGGGCGCTCCCATCCTCGTGCTGGAGAGCATGAAGATGGAGACGGTGCTCCGCGCGCCGTTCCGCGCCCGGATCCGTGAGTGCCAGGTCACGGTGGGCAGCCAGGTCGGCGCGGGCGCGCCGCTGCTGCGGCTTGAGCCGCTGGCGGCCGAAGACCCGGCCGACGGGGCCGCCCCTGACCCGGCCGACAGCGCGGCCGCTGAGATCGACCTGCCCGCCCCGCCGTCCGACATCCCGGCGGCCGACTGGGCCGAGCAGTGCCTGCGGGACCTGCGCGGCCTCGTGCTCGGCTTCGACGGCGGCGCGGCGGACCGCAGGCGCCTGCTGGCCGGCTACCTGGCCGCCCGCGATGAGCTTGGCGATGAGCCCGCCGAGGGCGAGCTTGAGCTGCTCACCGTCTTCGCCGACCTGTCGGAACTGAGCCGCAACAAGCCGGGCAGCGAGCCCGTGAGCGGGCCCGGCGGTGACGGGCCTGGCCTGGCGGTGCACAGCCCCCGCGAGTACTTCCACAGCTACCTGCAGAGCCTCGACGTCGAGCGGGCCGGCGTCCCCGATGCCTTCCAGGCCCGGCTGCGCCGGGTGCTTGGCCACTACGGCGTCAGCGGCCTTGACCGCTCGCCCGAGCTTGAGACGGCGGTCTTCCGGATCTTCCTGGCCCAGGAGCGGATGGGCGGCGACGCCGCGATCGTGTCCGAGCTGCTGCGGCTGTGGCTGGCCAGCGCGCCGCCGGCCGAGCCGCTGCGCGAGCGGGCCGGGCTGGCGCTCGAGCACTTGATCGAGGCGACCCAGCGGCGCTTCCCCGTGCTGTCTGACCTGGCCCGTAGCGTGGTGTTCCGCTGGTACGCCCAGCCGCTGCTGCGCCGGAGCCGGGCCAGGGTCTACGCCGCGGTCCGGGCCGACCTGCGCTACCTCGATTCCCACCCGGACGCCCCGGACCGCTCCGAGCGCATTCAGGCGATGGTGGCCACGTCCGAGCCGCTGGTCCGGCTGCTTGGCCAGCGCATCGAGCGGGGCAGCGCGGACCACGCGCCGCTGCTCGAGGTGCTGACCCGCCGCTACTACGGCAACCGCCGTCTCGCCGACGTGGCCACCAGCGACATCGCGGGCTGCCGGCTCATCACCGGGCTGCTCACCACGCCGGAGGCGGAAGCCGGCACGGTAACCCAGCTGGCCGCCACGGCCGCCGACATCACCCGGCTGCCCGACGCGATCGCCGCCGTCGCCGAGCTCGCGGAGCGCGAGCCGGATACCGGGCAGCCGCCCGCGGGCGGCCTGGTCGCCGACCTGTACGTGACCTGGGACGGCCAGCCGGACGCCGACACTGCCGCCGCCCGCCTCGGTGAGCTGCTCGCGGCGGCCGCCCAGCCCGCGCGGCTCACGCGCATCACCGTCACGGTCGCGGGGACAAGCGGCGCGGCCATGCACCACCACTTCACGTTCCGCCCGCAGGACCCGGGCCTTCTCGCCGAGGACCGGCTGATCCGCGGCCTGCACCCGCAGGTCGCCGAGCGGCTTCAGCTGGGCCGGCTGCGGGAGTTTGACCTCACCCGGCTGCCGTCGCCCGATGAGGAGATCTACCTCTTCCGTGCCGTCGCCAAGACGAACGCCGCCGACGAGCGGCTCATCGCCATGGGGCAGGTGCGGGACCTGACGCCGCTGCGCGAGGCGGACGGCCGCCTGGTGGCCCTGCCCGAGCTGGAGAACATCCTCGCTGGCTGCCTGGACGCGATCCGGGCGGTGCAGGCACAGCGCCCGCAGGACAAGCGGTTCAACGCCAACCGGGTCATGATGTACGTGTGGCCGGAGAGCGAGCTCACCGTCGGGGAGCTGAGCCCGCTCGTGCACCGGATCCGCCCGACGGTCACAGGGGCCGGCCTTGAGGAGGTTCAGGTCGTCGCCCGCCAGCGCGCCGCGGGCGGCGAGCTGGCCGAGATGGCGATCCGGGTCACTGGCGACGCCGACGGGGCCCCGGTGCTGCGTGTCGGGCCGCCGCAGGCCGAGCCGGTCGCGCCGCTTGACGACTATCGGCTGAAGGTGCTGGCGGCGGCCCGGCGCGGGACCGTCTACCCCTACGAGCTGACCACCCTGCTGGCCGGCCAGGATGGCATGTTCACCGAGCACGACCTGGACGAGGCCGGGGTCCTGGCACCGGTCAGCCGGCCGAAGGGCAAGAACACGGCGGGCATGGTCGCCGGAGTGGTCAGCACGCCAACCGAGCGCTACCCCGAGGGCATCAGCCGCGTGGTGCTGCTCGGCGACCCGACCAAGTCGCTGGGCGCGCTGTCTGAGCCGGAGTGCACGCGGGTGATCGCGGCGCTGGACCTAGCCGAGCGGATGCGCGTGCCGGTCGAGTGGTTCGCGCTGTCGTCGGGCGCCCGGATCTCGATGACCTCAGGCACCGAGAACATGGACTGGGTCGCGGCCGCGCTCAAGCGGATCGTCGAGTTCACGCAGGGCGGCGGCGAGATCAACATCGTGGTCGCCGGGATCACCGTCGGCGCCCAGCCCTACTGGAACGCCGAGGCCACGATGCTCATGCACACCAAGGGCATCCTTGTGATGACGCCGAACTCGGCCATGGTGCTGACCGGCAAGCAGTCGCTTGACTTCTCCGGTGGCGTGTCGGCCGAGGACAACTTCGGCATCGGCGGCTACGACCGGGTGATGGGCCCCAACGGGCAGGCTCAGTACTGGGCACCTACGTTGCCCGCCGCAGTGCAGGTGCTGATGGCGCACTACGACCACGCCTACATCGCCCCCGGCGAGACCGCCCCCCGCCAGGCGGCCACCAGCGATCCCGCCGACCGTGACATCTCCGGCTTCCCCCACCAGGCAGCCGGCAGCGACTTCGCCACCGTCGGGGAGATCTTCTCCGCCGCGAGCAACCCTGACCGCAAGAAGCCATTCGACATCCGGACCGTGATGCGGGCACTGTCGGACCAGGACCACCCGCTGCTCGAGCGCTGGGCCAGCATGGCCGACGCGGACACCGCGGTCGTCCAGGACGTGCACCTGGGCGGATGGCCCGTCTGCCTGATCGGCATCGAGTCCCGGCCGGTGCCACGGCGCGGGTTCCCGCCCACCGACGGCCCGGACACCTACACCGCCGGCACCTTGTTCCCCCAGTCGTCGAAGAAGACCGCGCGGGCGATCAACGCCGCCTCAGGCAGCCGGCCAGTGGTGGTGCTCGCGAACCTTTCCGGCTTCGATGGCTCACCCGAGTCGATGCGCAAGCTGCAGCTGGAGTACGGCGCCGAGATCGGCCGGGCGATCGTCAACTTCGACGGCCCGATCGTGTTCTGCGTGATCTCCCGCTACCACGGCGGTGCCTTCGTCGTGTTCTCCAAGGCCCTCAACCCGCGCATGACCGTCCTGGCGCTGGAAGGCTCGTTCGCCTCCGTGCTTGGCGGTGCCCCCGCCGCCGCCGTCGTCTTCTCCGGCGAGGTGGCCAGGCGCACGGCGGCCGACCCCCGGGTGGCCGGGCTGCAGGCCGAGGTGACCGCGGCCAGTGCCGCCAGCCGGGCCGCGGCCAGCGCCCGGCTGGCCGAGGCGCAGGCGTCGGTCCGGGCGGAGAAGCTGGGCGAGGTCGCCGCCGAGTTCGACCGCATCCACTCGATCCAGCGGGCCGTCGAGGTCGGCTCGGTCGATGAGATCGTGAGCGTCGCCCGGCTGCGGCCCAAGATCATCGACGCCATCGAGCGGGGCCTGCGCGGCTAGCACCTGAGCCGGCGGGCGTGAGCGAGGGGAGGGGCGCGGTGCCTGGACCGAGCAGCGCGCCCGCGCCCGCCTGGGTCGTGGCAGGCCCGCCAGGAGCCGGGAAGAGCACGGTCGCCCGGCTCCTGCTCGCCCGCCTCGACCCGGTGCCCGCCCTCCTTGACAAGGACACGATGTACGGGCCGTTCGTCGCGGCGACGCTCGCGGCGGGCGGGCGTGACCCGGGCGAGCGGGAAGGGCCGTGGTACGACGAGCACGTCAAGGTACACGAGTACGAGGGCATGACGGCGACGGCCCGGGAGATCCGCTCCCACGGCTGCCCCGTGCTGCTGTCGGGCCCGTTCACCCAGCAGATCCACGACGCCGGGCGCTGGTGGCCGTGGGTCGACGGACTGGGCGGTGAGCCGGTACGGCTGGTATGGGTGCGGTCGGACGCGGCCACCTTGCGTCTGCGCCTCGCCAGCCGGGCCGCTGGCCGGGACACGGCCAAGCTCGCCGACTTCGGCCTGTTCACCCTGCGCATGCGGCTCGATGACAGCCCCGCGGTCCCGCACGCCACGATCGACAATCGCCTGACGGCGACCACGTCGCTGCAGGACCAGGTCGCCCGGGTGGTAAGCGCCGTGGTTTGACAGCAAGGCCCGACGGGCCGACGATATGTCGCGAATCGGACCGGGAGGGCAGCATGCCAGTGAGCATTATCAGCGCCGACGACGCCGCGGCGCTGAACGTCATGGGCGAGCGACTGACGCCGGTCACCCCGGCCGGGCCGGAGCTGAGCGTGCACGTCTTCGACACCAGCGCGCCGGGCCAGCGCGCCGGCGAGGCGGGACCGCCGGTGCACCGCCATCCGTGGGATGAGATCTACGTGGTGCTCCGTGGCGTGCTTGAGGTCTTCGACGGGCAGGGCTGGCGGCAGGCTGTTGCCGGGGCGTGCGTGACCGTCCCCGCGGGCCAGTGGCACTCATACCGCAACGGCACCGCCGACTGCCGCTTCCTGACCATCACAGGACCCGGTGGCGGCCGGGCGTTCTTCGAGGAAGCGGACGCGGAGGTGACGACCTTCCCGCCCGACATGGACGCGGCACTGGCCGTGGCTGCCCGCAACTCGGTGGAGGCAATGGCGGATCACGAATCGCCCGACTCGCAGGCGTAGCCCTTGGCGCCATGAGGCGCCCTGGCCCGAGCTGTGATCCAGATCACAGCTCGACCACTAGTGATCATTGAGGCCTGTAGTCTCCGACATACCTGCTGGTCGACGCATGTTTTCGAATCGCTTTCGATAAGTGGCAAACTGTTGCCAGTTCTGTTCAAATTCAAACCATATTCTTCGCGTTTCCGCCGGGCGTAGGCTCTGCCGCATCAGCCCGCGAACGGCGGGCGCCACGATCCTCACCCGAGAGGGCCGTGGCTGCGTAGGGGTGACAACAGCTAAAGCCTGAGTGTGCGTTAATAGTCAGTAGTGCGCTAGAATGTAGTCGTGAACCTGAAGGAGTGGGCGGCGTCCCAGGGCATCTCGTATGCGACGGCGCGTCGCTGGCACGAGTCCGGGAAGCTGCCCGTTCCCGCTTACCAGGCGGGCCGGCTCATAGTGATCGGCGAGCCGTCGCCTGCCGCCGGGCCGGGAGTCACGGCGGTGTACGCCCGGGTGTCATCGGCGGACCAGCGCACGGACCTTGACCGGCAGGTCGCGAGGGTGACCGCGTGGGCCGCCTCCCAGGGGCTTCCCGTTGGCAGGGTCGTGACCGAGGTCGGCTCTGCCCTCAACGGGAAGCGGCGCAGGTTCCTCGCGCTGCTCCGCGACCCGTCGGTGTCCGTGATCGCGGTCGAGCACCGGGACAGGTTCGCCCGGTTCGGCGCGGAGTACGTCGAGGCCGCGCTCGCTGCCCAGGGACGCCGGCTCCTGGTCGCGGACCCGTCGGAGGTCGATGACGACCTGGTGGGGGACGTGACCGAGATCTTGACGTCGCTGTGCGCCCGGCTGTACGGGCGCCGCGCGGCAGCGAACCGGGCCGCCCGTGCCGTGGCGGCACTGGAACAGGATCCGTCATGACGATGCTGGCGTACCGGTTCGCCCTTGATCCCACCCCCGCCCAGGAACGCGCCCTCCGGTCCCATGCGGGGGCGGTGCGGGTGGCGTTCAACTGGGGGCTTGCCCGGGTGAAGGCCAACCTGGGCCAGCGGGAAGCGGAGAAGTCCTACGGGATCACCCGGGACGACCTGACGCCGCCGGTCTCGTGGTCGCTGTACTCGCTGCGCAAGGACTGGAACGCCGCCAAGGGCGACGTTGCCCCCTGGTGGGGCGAGTGCTCCAAGGAGGCGTTCAATACCGGCCTTGACCAGCTCGCCCGCGCGCTGAAGAACTGGGGCGACTCCCGCAAGGCGGGGCGGAAGGGGAGGGCCGCCGGGTTCCCCCGGTTCCGGTCCAGGCGGAAGGGCCGGCTGTCGGTCCGCTGGACGACGGGCTCGTTCCGGTGCGAGGCCCGGCACGCGGTCCTGCCGAGGATCGGGCGGGTGAAGCTCCACGAGGACGGCCGCAGGCTCGCTGACCCGCTGGCGGCCGGGACGGCGCGGACCCTGTCGGTAACAGCGCGGTTCGAGCGGGGCCGCTGGTTCGCGTCCTTCACCGTGGAAGCCGACGTCAGCCGCGCCGCGCCGCGCCGCCAGGCCGCCGTCGCCGGCATCGACCTTGGCATCAAGGCGCTGGCGGTCCTGTCGACCGGCGAGGAGATCCCGAACCCCAGGCACATGTCCGGCGCGCTGCGCAAGCTGCGGCGCCTGTCCCGCGCGCTGTCGCGCCGCCAGGGACCGGACCGGCGCACCGAGCGCAAGCCGTCGAACCGGTGGAAGCGCGCCTCGGCCGCGCTCGGCGGGGCGCAGGGCCGCGTGGCCGACCAGCGCAAGGACGGCCTCCACAAGCTCACGACCCGGCTGGCCGCCGAGTTCGGCACCATCGTGATCGAGGACCTGAACGTCGCCGGAATGGCGAGGAACCGCAGGCTGGCCCGGCACGTCGCCGACGCCTCGTTCGGCGAGCTCCGCCGGCAACTGGCCTACAAGACCGCCTGGAGCGGCGGCCGGCTCATAGTGGCTGACCGCTTCTACCCAAGCAGCAAGACGTGCTCGGGCTGCGGGGCAGTGAAAGCCAAGCTGCTCCTGTCCGAGCGCACCTACGTGTGCACCGCCTGCGGGCTCGTCCTTGACCGGGACGTGAACGCGGCACTCAACCTCGCCGAGTACGGCAATCGGCAGATCGCCGGGAGTGGCCCGGAGATCCCAAACGGACGTGGAGCCGACCGTAAGACGCCCCCAGGGGCGCAGGTGGCCGTGAAGCGTCAACCCGGCACTGCGCAAGCGGGTCAGACCGGGACCGTCCCAGCGCAAGCAGGGACTGCGGCATGAGCGCTAACAGGCACTCATCCGCAACGGTTGGAGGAACAAGTGAGCAGCACCACCATGAGCGAGCGCGTCTCCACTCTGGAGGCTCGGGCGGACGACATGGATGCCCGCGCTGACGCGCTGGAGGCCAAGGGCGAAGCAGGACAGGGCAGGATCGGCGCGATGGAAACCAGGCAAGGTGCGGTGGAGGCCAAGGTGAAGGAGCTCGACGTGTTCGCCGGTCCCGGGCAGAACGTCGCGCTTTCCGAGAGCATGGTCGAGATCAGGAAGAAGCTCGACCTCGTCCTGAAGAACCAGGAGAAGTTCGGCGGGAGCCAGAGCAGCCTCGAGGCGGGCTTCGTCCGGCTGGAGGAGCGGCAGACCGGCCTAGAGGTGGGCTTTGCCCGGCTCGAGGAGCGGCAGACCAGCCTTGAGCATGGTCAGGACGAGATCAAGGGGACTTTGGCCCTGATCCTCGAGCGGCTCCCGGCCAGGCCCAGCGACAACTGAGGACCGGCCGTTCGATCCCGAGGCCAGAGGGGACTACTAGCCTCCTGGCCTCGGGCAATGTGTCACTGAGGAGCACGTCGAGGCGAACCGACTGCGGTGAAAGCGCGGGCGTTTCACTAGATCACTCTTGATCCCTTTGCGCTCACATGATGGCATGGCGGCGTAGGGTTTCCCCGAATGCCCGCTTGCCCGCTACGGCCGAGGATCTGGAGGATGGGGTGGAATCGTCGCCGTTCGACCCGGAAATGCCTAGCATCGCCCGCACCTATGACTACCTGATCGGGGGGAAGGACAACTACCCCGCCGACCGGGAGCTTGGTGACGTCTTCATCAGGGACTACCCCGGCGCGGTCGACATCGCGGTGGACAACCGGGCCTGCCTGGTGCGCGCGGTTGGCTACATGGCGGGCGAGCTTGGCGTCACGCAGTTCCTTGACCTTGGCTCCGGGCTGCCAACCGCCGATAACGTGCACCAGGTTGCCCGCCGCGTCAGCCGGGAGGCTCGCGTCGCGTACGTGGACATCGACCCCGTCGTCCTGGTCCACGGGCGGGCGCTGCTGGAGGAAGACGACCAGACGATCGTCGTGAACGGGGACATCACCGATCCCGGCCTGCTGGACAAGCCCGAGATCCGTGAGCTGCTCGACTTCAGCCGCCCGATCGCGGTCATCGCCAGCGCCGTCTTGCACCACCTGAACGACGACGAGGACCCGCATGCGGTCATCGGGCGGCTCTGTGACTCGGTGCCGGCGGGCAGCTGCCTGTTCGTCTCGCACTTCCGGTCCCTCGATGACCAGGACTCTGTTGCGTTCGAGGCCGTGCTGAAAGAGTCGCTTGGCCGCGGTACCTGGCGGACCGACGCGCAGATCGCCACCTACTTCGACGGCATGACGCTCATCGAGCCGGGCATCGTGCCGTGCGCGTCCTGGCGCCCGGGCGTGCCGGAGGAGACGCCGGGCGAGCTGACGCACTACCAGCGGCTGATCGTCGCCGGCCTGGGACGCAAGTGAGACGGTAACCACCCGCACGTGAAGGAGCTCGCGCCCGATGACTGATGCCGCGCCGCCCGATACCGGCTCCGCCGATGCGGCGCCACCGCCGGGAATCGACGTCACCAGGCCGAACATCGCCCGCGTCTACGACTACTGGCTGGGCGGGAAGGACAACTTCGCGTCCGACCGCAAGCTTGGCGACCAGATGCTCGCCCTGGATCCTGGCTTCAGAGACCTGGTCCGCGGGAACAGGGACTTCCTGTCCGCGGCCGTAGCCAGGGCGGCTCGCGAGGGTGGCATCGGGCAGTTCCTTGATCTCGGGGCGGGCTTGCCGGCCAGCCCGGCGATCCACGACGCGGCTCGGGGACAGCATCCGGCGGCCAGGTTCGCCTACGTGGACAACGACCCGGTCGCCGTGCTGCACACGCAGGCGATCCTGGCCGGAAGCAGCGGCCTGGCGTCAGTGGACGCCAACCTGGCCGACCCGGCCTCGGTCCTGGCCCATCCGGCCACCTTGAGCGTCCTTGACCTGGCCGAGCCCGTGGGGATCATCTTCGGCAGCGTCGGGCACTTCCTGCCGCCTGCCGTCATGCGGGACCTGGTGGCGGAGTACCTGTCTCGCTTGGCGGCTGGCTCGTGGCTGATCATCTCCCTGGGCCGCGCCGAGGACGACGAGCCCGAGGAGACGCTGCAGCCCGCCTACACGGCGGCGCAGACATACCGCTACTCTCCGGCCGATCTGGAGGCGCTCTTCGCGGGAAGCGAGATCGTGCCGCCCGGCCTGCGCGATGCCCGCGCCTGGGTGGCCGGGAAGGCGAGCTCGCTGCCGGCCAAGGGCCTGTTCATGCACTGTGGCGTCGGCGTCAAGCGAGCTTAGGCGCCGGGGCCGTCCCGGCCTGGTAGACGGCCGCCATCGCTTCGATGATGGCAATCGCCTGCTCGCGCAAGGCGGCAGGCTCGATGATCTCCAGGTCGGGTCCGAGGCGGAGAAAGTCCGCGAGCGCCGCCTCCGCCGACTCGATGGGCACCCGCGCCCTGATCCAGCCATCAGGGCCGGTGATCCCGTCGGCGCGCAGGGCGGCGATGACCGCGGCGGGCAGGCTGTGCGTTCGCCGCGCGCCGTCCGGCGACAGCCGGATTACCGCGTCGCCAGTATGCAGGCGCTGGTGGAAGTCGGCCAGGTAAGACTGCCAGTAGGCGGCTAGGTCGAAGCCGGGCAGCGGGTCGAAAGGGCAGCCGGCTGGTGAGGCCGCCACGATCTGGTCGACCCGGTAGGTGCGGAAGGCTCCCTCGCAGCGGGCCACGACATACCAGACGCCGGCCTTGAGTACCAGGCCATGCGGCTCCAGCCGTCGGCTGACCTCGTTCGGCTCCTTCCACCGCCGGTACCTGACCTGGATCACCTGATGCTCCCAGACCGCGCTGGCCATGAGCGGCAGGCAGGGCACCTCCTGGGCTTCCCGGTACCAGCCGGGCGCGTCCAGGTAGAACCGCTCGCTGAGCCGGTCGGCGTTCTCGCGCAGGGAGGCAGGCAATGCAGCCCGCAGCTTGAGCGTCGCGGCGGCGAGCACGGTGCCCAGGCCGAGCTCGGCGGCCGGGCCTGGCAGGCCAGAAAGGAAGAGTGCCTGAGCCTCCGCTGTGGTCAGGCCGGTCAGCCTGGTGCGGTAGCCGCCAAGCAGCTGATAGCCGCCCGCGTGCCCGGCGTCGCCGTACAGCGGTATCCCGGCCGCGTTCAGGGCGTCCACATCCCGGTAGATCGTGCGGACGGACACCTCGAGCTCGTCGGCGAGCTCCTGGGCGGTCATCCGGCCGCGGTTCTGCAGCAGCAGGAGCAGGGACACCAGTCGGCTAGCGCGCATGACTCAAGTATCGCCGCCTTCCCTGACAGAAGATGTCAGGGAAGGCGGCCTACGCTGCGCAGGCAGCAATCATCGAGCGACAAGGACTGGCATGAACGACTTCGACTTTTTCACCGGTACCTGGGACGTGGCGAACCGCCGGCGCATCAGTGACTTCCTCGATCCGGCCAGCGCGTGGGAGGAGTTCCCCGCGGTCAGCCACGCGTCCCGGCACTTCGACGGGAGCGCGCACTTCGACGAGATCTCGTTCCCGACCAAGGGTTATGCCGGGCTGACGCTGCGCCTGCTCGACCCGGACACCCAGCAATGGTCGCTGTACTGGGTCAGCCAGCGGACCCGCGCCATGGAGCCGCCGGTGACCGGCCAGTTCAAGGACGGCATCGGAGAGTTCTTCGGCGAGGACACCTACAACGACGTTCCGATCCTCGTCCGGTACCGCTGGTCGGGCATCACCGCGGACTCGGCCCGCTGGGAGCAGGCGTTCTCCACCGACGGCGGCGGCAGCTGGCTGGACAACTGGTCTATGGACATGACCAGGCGGCGCTGACCGGTGGCGGGCCGGGCCGGCACTAACCGGGGGGCTGCCGGCCCGGCCCGCCACCACTGCGGGCGGGCCGGGACCGCGCCATCCCGCCGTCGCGAGCGCGCCCGAATTCCGGGCCTTCGTGCCGGTCAGTCCGCCCGCTCGGCTACCGTCACAGGCATGACGCTGACAGGCAAGACGGCGGTGGTGACGGGCGGCTCTCGGGGCATTGGCCGGGCGATCGTGCGACGGCTGGCGCGCGACGGCGCGCGGGTCGTGTTCAGTTACCGGCAGGACAAGGACGCGGCCGAGGCGCTCGCGCGGGACATCGGCGACGCGGTCGCTGTGCGCGCCGACCACGCGGACCTGGCCAGCATCGAGGTCTTGTTTGAGCACGTGACTGGGGGCCTTGACATCCTGGTCAACAACGCGGCGATCATCGCGGCCGCGCCGATCCGCGACATCACCCCTGAGCTGTTCGACCAGGCGATGACGGTGAACGCGAAGTTTCCGCTGCTGGCGATGCGGCGGGCGGAGCCGCTGCTGCGCGACGGCGGGCGCATCATCAACATCTCCACCCTTAACACCGCGGCG
>Ga0335072_10010288_pt1 | contig 13477 bp, 11 predicted proteins | sample Lox_Sample_21_FD_206725 | JGI IMG/M metagenome (GOLD analysis project Ga0335072, IMG submission 206725) | Soil microbial communities from Loxahatchee National Wildlife Refuge, Florida, United States - Lox_Sample_2.1 | ecosystem: Environmental > Terrestrial > Soil > Wetlands | place: USA...
CAGGGGTGGGGGATTAGGAGGGGGGAGAGGGTACCGGCAAATGAATCATGCAAATCGACGGTCGCACCTCAGGCCGCAGAACGAATAAGACTTCAGTCCCCGAGAAACAAGCCTCCTGGAATCCAGCACTTACGCAGAGCTTCCCGAAGTCATCCGCCATCCCAGGTCCCAAAAGCGGGGACCTGAGGCACCGGGAAGCATCCGAATCATTCCTCATTCAACTCCGCAACCCGAATCGCCTGGCGCAGGCGCTGCTCGGCTTCAGCGTTCCAGTAGGCGCAGCCGAGCTCGAAGAAGACAGTAGTGTAAGGGATGGTCATTTCAGTTTTGACGATGAGAATGCGGAAGAGCTGCGCGGACTGGTCGAGGCGGGCGATGATCTGCTCGTGCGGCAGCGATTCGATGGTCACGCCCGCGAAGACGTCTTTGAGCTGCTGGCGATACTCGGCAACGCCGGCTGCGTCGTACTCTTCGACGAATGCCAGCTCGCTATCCATATAGATGTTCGCGCGGACGTGGGCGCTGGCGGTGATAGCCTGGGCAACGCGGCGCACGGCGCCGATGTGGTCGGCGGGTGCAAGGATGGTCTCGATGCCGGGTTTGGACTGGGCCGGATAGGCGGAGTCGGCAACCACGATCCAGTTGCGATGGCCGAAAAGGGGGAGAAGATCGCAGAAGTGCTGCTCCCAGGCGGGTTTTGCGGGGATCGTCCGATCGGTCACTGAGTTCACTCCTCGTTGCAACGTTACCGCAGCTCCTCGCCGGCGCAGACGGCGACCTTGCCGCATTGGCCGGAGGCCATGAGCGCGTAGGCGTCGCCGGCACGCTCGAGGGGAAACCTGTGCGTGATGATGTCGGCTGGATGCAGGTTCCAGCGGACCAGCCGCTCGACCAGCTCTTCCATGAGCCAGGTCGAGGTCACCCAGGATCCGTAGAGCGTTTTCTGATCGTGGATCATGTCGGGCGAGGGGTTGATTTCGACCGACCCACCCTCGCCGATGAAGACGATCCTTCCCCACTTGCGGGTGGCGCGAATGGCGGTGGCGCGCGCGGCGTGATGCGCGGAGCAATCGATGGCGCGCTCCACGCCGTGGCCGCCTGTGAGTTGTTTGACCTGGGCTACATTGCCGGGATCGGAGGCGAGCACGGCGTCGCAAAGGCCGAGGTCCCGGGCGATTTTCATGCGCTCGGGCACGACGTCGATGCCGATGATCTTGTTAGCTCCGAGCTTACGGCAGAGCGCACCGGCGGCCAGGCCGACAGGACCGAGACCGGTGATCAACACGGCGTGATTGCCGTTGATTCCGATTTTTTCCAGGCCCTCGTAGACGGTGCCGAATCCGCAGGCTACCTGGGCGCCGTCGGCGTAGGAGAGCTCATCGGGCAGGGCGATCAGGTCTTTCTCTTCGGCCACCATGAACTCGGCCATGCCGCCGTCGCGCTGCCATCCGTAGGCGCGGCGATACTTTTCACTGGTGCAGGAGATCATGTAGCCGCGCCGGCAGTCGTTGCACAGGCCGCATCCGGAAATGTGATAGACGATGACGCGATCGCCGATCTGGAAGCGGCGGCAACCTTCGCCGGTGGCGACAATCTGGCCGCAGGGCTCGTGGCCGGCGATGACGTTCTGATAGCCTTCAGGGCCCTTGCCGAGATGCTCGTGATAAATGGCGCGAATGTCGGAACCGCAGATCGTCGAGGCCTTGATACGCAGGAGGACTTCGCCGTGGCCCGGCGCCGGAACGGGAACAGTGCGGAGTTCGACCGTCGAGTTGCCGGGCAGATAGGCCGCGGTCATGGTTTCATTCATTTTTTTCTCCAGGGGCGCAGAAGGTTGCGTTGGCTGCGGCGCGCGTTACGGTAGCGTAATGGTTCCATCCAGGTCCCACAACGCCTCCCAGGCTTGGCCTTCCTTCCACAAGAAGACCTGACCTTTGATGAGGCGGCAGTTGCGGTCGAGGGCGGCAATCTCGCGCATCTCTTCGCTGGTGAGCGGATCGGCCACCACGCCTTCGAGATTGGCGCGGAAGTGATGGATCGAAAACGGAATCGGAATCTGCCCGCGCTGCACCGCCCACTTGATGCAGACCACGGCGGGATGAATCCGATGGCGCTGGGCGATTTCCACGATGACCGGATCTTCAGTTGGGGTGGTGTCGTCGGGCGTGCGATCGCGCTCGGGACGGCCCGGCGAGCCGATGGGACAATAGCCCACGGGCTGGATACCGTTGTCGAGAACGAACTGGAAGAGCTCGGGCTGCTGAAAGTGGGGGTGCAGCTCCATTTCGTTCACGGCGGGCCTGATGCGGGCGTCGCGCAGCACGAGCTCGAGCTTGGGGATGGTCATGTTCGACGTGCCGATGTGGCGCACGAGGCCCATGTCGACCAGTTGCTCCATCTTGCGCCAGGTCTTCATGTAGTTCTCGTGGATGTACGGTCTGGCGTCGGGACTGCGCGAGGATACGTCGCAGCCTGGCGGATGGAAGTTGGGAAAGGGCCAATGGACAAGGTAGAGATCGAGGTAGTCGAGGCGGAGATCGGCGAGGGACCGGCGGCAGGAGGCAATCACGTCCTCCTCGCCGTGCTTGTCGTTCCATAGCTTGGAGGTGATCCAGAGATCTTCGCGATCGATTCCGCTGTGCAGAATGGCTTCGAACGAGGCGCCGATTTCGGCCTCGTTGCCGTAAACTGAGGCGCAGTCGAAATGCCTGTAGCCGCAGGCCGCAGCGCCCTTCACTGCCCCGGCGACTTCCTCCGCGGTCACGTGATCGGAGCCGAATGTACCCAGGCCAATCGCCGGCATGGTGGCCCCGGTATACAATCTCCTTCGAGGAACCGCGGCCGGATCGACGCCCGGGTGGGCGTAGTCGTATGACTTGTGCATTATGGCTCCAAATAGATGAGTTATTGATAGCTTGAAACCTCACAGGATACGCTTTGCGGCTACCGGCGTGTCAACCTTGAGTTCCACCTGGGATTGGGCTGTTCCCGCGGCTGGCGTTGCCGTGCAAAGGAGAAGTTGTAAGCATTGCTACAAAGACCGGCGATGAAGGGCAGACAGGGCTGCCCGGCGGCATCCGCCTTTCAAAGGCCGACCTGTGTGAGGGGTTTCGTCATGAGTGTAGCCGATTACGGCCGGCATGGTTGCTGATTTAGCTTCATCCGTGTTACGATAAACGTTAAGCGCGATTCGGTAGTGCGGCGAGGAGCAGGCCGGCGGTTCGTGCCTATCCGACCGGAGCCAGCGACAAGACGGCGGAAAGGGGCTAGGAAGATATTGTTGATGATCGCTAAGGAGAACCGCGATGAGCAGTTTGCGTAGACCGGAGGGGCGGAACGCGCCGATTCATCCCGGCGAGTATTTGCGTGAGGATTTTCTTGTCCCGCGGGGACTTTCGGCCAATGCTTTGGCCCTCGCCTTGCGGGTTCCCGTCACCAGGATCTCCGAGATTCTGCGGGAGCGGCGCGGGATCACGGCGGATACGGCGCTGCGGCTGGCGCGCTATTTTGGAACGACGCCGGATTTTTGGATGCGAATGCAGATGACGTACGACCTGGAACTGGCCAGCCGGCAGTCAATGGCGCGGATCGAGGTGGAGATCTTTCCTGCGCCGCAAACCGAGACTGGCGGATTGAAAGGACGATAAACGATTGAACAGATTGGGATGAGAGTGTGTTGCCTGACGGACAGGGTCGATGAAGCGGCGGCCCGGGGAAGGCAATCGAAGAGAAGAACCGGAAAGTGAAACGAAACCAAGACCATGCCTACAACGACGAACAAGGACTATTACGCGACGCTTGGGGTGAAGAAGACGGCCACCGCGGAGGAGATCCGCAAGGCCTTTCGCAAGGCGGCGCGGAAGTATCACCCGGATGTGAACCCGGGCGACAAGCGTGCCGAGGAGAAGTTCAAAGAGATCTCCGAAGCCAACGATGTGCTGAGCGACGAGAGAAAGCGGAAGATCTACGACCAGTTGGGTTTCTACTCGGACCAGATCGACCCGGCGCAGGCTGAGGCCTATGCGCGGCAGCAGAACGCTGGCGGCCAGCCGCCGGTGGACTTTGGAGGGTTCGATTTTTCCGGGTTCGGGGGCGGGGAGCCGCATGGGGGCTCCGGTTCTTCGGGCTGGGGCAGCTTCAAGGACATTTTTTCGGGCATTTTTTCAGGGACGCAGCAGCCGCAGCGGCCGCGCGGACCGCAGCCTGGAACCGACCTCGAATACCAGGTCACGGTGGATTTTTGGACAGCCATTCGCGGGGGGCAGGCGCGTCTGCAGGTGAACCGGCAGGAGACCTGCCCGACCTGCCATGGCCAGACGCATACAGGCGGAACGATGGCCTGCCCGGAGTGCAACGGGACTGGACAGGTGACGCAGATGGGCGGACGTATGAAGTTCAACATTCCCTGTCCGCGGTGCAACGGGACGGGGCGCATCTCAAATGACTGCCCAACGTGCAACGGCGAGGGGGTGGTGAGCCGGACCGAGACGGTTGAGTTCCGCATCAAGGCCGGGACGCGCGACGGACAGCGCATACGTCTGCAGGGCAAGGGCAACGCGGGGCTGAACGGTGGCCCGGCAGGGGACTTGTTTTTGATTGTGCGCACGGGCACGCACCCGGTGTTTGCGCGAGTGGGCGACGACATCCAGTTGAACGTGCCGGTGACGGTGGCCGAGGCCTCGCTGGGTGCGAAGGTGGACGTGCCGACCATCGACGGGCGGGCGCAGTTGAAGATTCCACAGGGGACGCAGAGCGGGCAGAAACTGCGTATGCGGGAGCGTGGTGTGGAGAGCGCGCAGCATCCGGGGCAGCGGGGAGACCAGATCGTGACCATCGACGTGGTGGTGCCGCATTTGCAGGATGAACGTAGCCGGGAGATTATGCGCGAGCTGGCACGGCTGAACCCGCAGGACCCGCGGGTGGCGCTATTCGATAAGCTGTGAGGTTCGCGGGTGAATCTTGCAACGGGTTGCGCATAAAGTGAGGTAAGATTCGGGAAGCCCCATGGCCACCAAACGCAAAACCAAAGGCGCGTACATGATCTCGGCGGTGGCCGAGATGTACGAGATTCACCCGCAGACGCTTCGGCTCTACGAGCGCGAGGGACTACTGAAGCCATCGCGCACGGAGGGCAATACACGTCTGTATACCGACGAAGATCTGGAGCGGCTCGAGTTTATCCTCAACCTGGCGCGGGACCTGGGCGTGAACATCGCCGGGATCGCCATTATTCTGCAGATGCGGGGGCGCATGGAGGAGATGAACCGGCAGATGCAGAGCTTTGTGGAGTACGTGCGGTCGGAGATGCTGTCACGTTTTCAGGCTGCTGCGCCGGGATCGACCGCGGCCATTGTGCCGCTACGCAAGCCGACCGTGGTCAGAGCGCCCGTGGCGGCTAAGACGGTTTCGGTCAAGAGGCCTTGAGACCGGGCCTCCGGTTGGAGCGAGATTGACGGAACAATCTCACCCGTGAGCGGGTATTCTTGAACCTGCATGTGGTACGTATTCCTCGCGCTGGCCGTCTTCGGGCTTCTTACTTCAACCGTGTTTGCCGTGATGGTGCTGTGGGCAATGCCCAGTTACCTGCGCGAGCGGGTGCTGGCGCTGAAACGGCTTGAGGCGCGGCCGGGGTTTGTGCCGCCCCTGACCCTGCTGAAGCCGCTGCATGGGGCAGAACCGGGGCTCGAGGCGCACCTGGCGACGTTTTTCGAGCAGGATTATCCGGAGTACGAGATTTTGTTCTGCGCGCGGGACGCGGAAGACGCGGGACTGGAGACGGCGCGTCGCGTCGCATCCCGGTATCCTCACATTCCGGCGCGGTTCTTTTCGACTGGCGGCGAACCACCTTACATCAACGACAAGGTGGCCTCGATGGAGAGGATGGAGGCCGAAGCGGCATACGAGATCTTGGTGGTGAGCGACAGCGATGTGCGCGTAACGCCCGATTACCTACGCGCGGTGGCGCTGCCGTTTGCGAACGCACGGGTGGGCGCTGTGACCTGTCCTTATCGTGGAGTGGCGGCCGAAGGTGGGCTGTGGGCGCGGTTGGAGGCGGTGGGCATGAGCGTGGAGATGACTGCGGGCGTGCTGGCGGCGCGGGGCATGGAGGGGATGCAGTTCACCCTGGGGCCGACGATGGCGTTTCGGCGGGAGACGGTGCGGCGGATCGGCGGATTCCGTGTGACGGGCGACTACTGCAGCGACGACTTTGTGTTGGGTCACGAAACCTTCAAGCTGGGCGAGACGGTGGTGCTGAGCCACCACGCGATCAACCACATGGTTTTGAACTCGCGATTCCTGGACTCGGTGAAGCACCAGGTGCGATGGATGAAGTCGACGCGATGCTCGCGTCCCAAGGGGCATTTTGGAACGGCGCTCACTTTCAGTCTGCCGTTTGGGCTGCTGGGGTGGGCGGCGGCAGTAGCACTGGGGCATGCCTGGTTGGGGGTGGCGCTTTTTGGGTGGAGCGTGGTTACGCGGTTGACGCTTTCGATTGCGGTTGGGAGGCTGGTGGTGCGCGACCAGAGCTGGTTCGACCTGCTGGCGCTGTATCCGGTGCGCGATCTGATGGGGTTTTGTTTCTGGGCAGCGAGCTATGGGAGCCGGCGCATTTTGTGGCGGGGGCGGGTTTATGAGCTGCTACCCGGAGGGAAGATGCGGGCGGCGGGATAGGGCGCAGTGCCGATGCTTGGGGTTATTTCAGCGGTCGGTCGGTCCAGAGGGTTTTGTCGTAGAGGGTCTGGACGGGATAGAGACGGCCTGCGAGAAGCTGCTCGATCGTTGAGCGGTTGGCATCCTGCGCGAACAGCCACTTGCGGTTGCCCGTGCCCCAGATTTTTGCCAGTTGGGCGTCGTTGAGGAAGATGTCGGGGGCGTCGGGGTAACAGGAGCCCCAGAGGAGCGTGGAGCCCTCGCCGTTCTGGCCGCAGCGAGGCATGACGATCGGGGCCGGACGCGCGTGGAAGAACTTGCTGGTGTAGAAGATGACCGAGGAGGCGTCCGACTGGTCGCCGTAGATGATGAAGGTATCGGCGGGCGAGCCCTTGGCCATGATTGTGTCGGCCATGGGCTTGGAGCTGAGCATGGGCTCGAAGCGGGCGAAAGCGATGTGGGCGGCGATGAGAAAGACCGCCAGGGTGAGACCCATGCTTGCGGTTGCGGCAAGATGGCGGCGGTTGCGGCGCAGTACCAGGCCGACGATAGGACCGACGAGCAGGACGGTGGCGGCGAGGGCGGCGGGCAGCCGCAGCGCTGCAAACGAACTGCCAGTGAGGTCGAAGAGATGCGACATGGAGAGGGTGTAGCCGGCCACGTCGCGGTGGGCAAGGAGGTCCCCGATATCGGACGGGTGGGCGACATTGCGCGAAACCCAGAGGCCCCAACCTAGAGCCGCCGCCGAAAGTATGCCGACTAGGGCGAATGCTGCTTGGCCGCCGGTAAGCCAGGCGGTTGAGACGAGCGGTTTGCCGCGCTCGGCGACGCTGTTCTGTTCGAGGCCGGCGATTACGCCGGCAGTGAGGATGAGGATGGGTGTCCAGGCCTCGAAGGTGTAGTACTCCTGGTTGGTGGAGAGAGAGAAGAAGATGAGGATGAAGGCGGCGAAGAGTCCGAGGAGCCAGGCGGTGCGGACGCGGAATTTGAGATGGAGGACATAGGAGGCCACGTCTTCGCGGATGGCGTGGTCGAGGTAGAAATCGACGGTCTGCCCGGCGTCGCGACGCAAGTGCTGGAGCCAAGAGTGGCGGGTCTTCCAGGCGACGGTGAGCACGGCGGGAAGGAAGAGACTCCAGGGATAAAGCCAGACCATGTGGAGCAGCCAGTACCAGAGGGCGGGCAGCTTGTTGTAGTCGTGGGGGTAACGGGTGCCGAGGAAGCGGTCGATGTGCTCGTTGACGAAGTAGAAGTACCAGAAACCGTGGACGTTACCCAGGGTGGGGTGGTTGCCGACGGCGTGACCCTGATCGGGATTAGCGAGGCCGCAGAGAATGTGCCAGGGGGCCGCGATGGCCAGGTAGACGAGCGGGCCGGATAGGGGCTTCAGTGCGCGCCAGCGCCGCCATTGACCGGTCAGAAACAGAAAGGGAACGGTGGCACCGATAAAGAATACGGGGGCGATGAGGCCTTTGGTCAACGTGGCCAGCGCAAGGGCGGCCCACATTCCGTAAAAGCGGATGGTGCGGGTGGATTCGAGGCCCGTTAGAAGGCTGTAAAGGGCGAAAAGCAGCAGAAAGCTGAGGATGGATTCAGGAATGATGAAGCGGGTGAAGAGAAAGGGCCCAATCGCGGTGAGCACGAAGATTCCGGCGTAAAGGCCGGCGCGATCGCCCCAGGCGCGGCGCGCCCAGAGCCAAGCAAGCCATGCCAGTCCGAACATGGCCAGAGCGTTGGGCAGATGGCTGGAGAAGACATTTTCGCCGAAAAAGAAGTAGGCACCGGCTGCGAGCCAGTAGGCCAGCGGGGGCTTTTCAAGATAGCGGACCCCGTCGATCTCTGGCGTGATCCAGTCGCCGCTTTCGATCATATGCTGGGCGACCTGGGCGTGGGCCGCGTCCACGTCGTCGAGCAGAGGCGGCGTAAAGAGCGAGGCAAACTGCACGGCGGTGAAGATGGCCGCCAAAAGCATCCAGACGGCGAGCGCGGAGGGAGCCTGCCTGGGGCGTGCGAGTGTCTTTTCCTGTGTGCTCATTGTTGACACGGCCATTGAAACAAGGATACCAGTTGGGTTGCGGCGGAAAGGCGAAGGCTGCAACCGGGCGTCCCAGAGTTCTGTCCAGGCTAGGGGACCGGTTGCCTGAGAAAGGTGGGCCGGGTGGACGGTGTCCGCAATGGACCGGTTCGGTCGCAACGAAGAGAGGTGAGGGCACGATTTCCAGAGGAAACCGGGACGCCGGAGAAACAGAGGCTCAGTCTTCGGGATGCCTTTTCCTTTTTTCCGGGAGGAGACGACCCGATCGGCCGAGTCCGTGGGCGGGAAGGAAGACAGCGACCAGGACCATCCCGGGGACGGCCTTGCAGGTTTGCGCATCCGCACCGGGTAGTGGCTTGAGAGTGCGGGGATGGGCGAGTGGGTCAGTTTTCAAATTCACCGTGTTTTTTGCGGCCCATCCAGAAGAAGAAGAAAAAAGCCAAGACAGCAAAGGCAATTATGTGCCACGGTTTAAGTAGGAAATCCATCGGAGACCCGACCTTTCAGCGGTAGTATAGCGGCATAAATCGAAACCCCTCCTGCCAGGGAGGGTTCTTCGGCGATTGGCCGAAAGTCCGTCCTCGCAGATTTCAGACACTACCCTGCGCTGCGGCGAAGCGGGGCGGTCGTGTATTTTGGCACGTGGGACTCATTCTATTTTGCGGAGCAGAAACCGGGGACTATGCCAACGTTTGCCGCCATCGATATCGGTTCCAACTCGTGCAGGCTGAAGATTGCCAAGGTTGTAGCACACCAGTTGAAGACGCTGTCCGACGACCGGGAGGTGACACGGCTGGGGGCGAGCGTATTTGAGTCGGGACTGGTTTCACCGGAGGCGATGGCTGCGACCCTGAGGGCGCTGAAGCGGTTTCAGCGGGCGGTGCAAGCGCACGGGGCCGACCAGATTCGGGTTGTGGCTACCTCGGCGATGCGCGATGCGCGCAACGCGCCGGCCTTTCAGGCGTGGGTGAAGGCGGAGACGGGCTGGAATATGGAGATTATCTCCGGCCTGGAGGAGGGCCGGCTGATCCACCTGGGGGTGACGGCCGCGGAACCGGGCGCGGCGGGACGAGTGCTGCTGGTAGACCTAGGAGGGGGTAGCTGCGAGATTACTCTCTCAGAACATAAGCGCATCAAGGAGACGGTGAGCCTGCCGCTGGGAGCGGTGCGGCTCACGGAGGATTTTCTGCAGGCCGATCCGCCGCCGGCTGAGGGTTTAGCGCGGATGCGGCAGTTCATCACCCGCGAGTTGCGGAGGGCGCACCGGAGGATCGAGCCGGGGAAGGTGCCGCTGGTGATTGCTACGTCCGGCACGGCGGCCGCGCTGTCTGAGGCATGTCTTGATGGAACAAAACTGAGCAGGGGGGTGGGCAAAGAGACAGCGAAGTCCTCTGGGAAGGCGGCCGAACGGGCGGCGCCGGCTCTAACTGCCGGCCAGGCAAGCGCGGCGGTGATGGCGGGCGTAGTGCCGACCCGCGTGGTACGGAAGCTGGCCACCCGACTGGCTAAGATGACGCTGCCGGAGCGGGAGACGGTTCCAGGAATCGGGCCGCGGCGAGCGGAGATCATTGTCGCCGGAGCGCAGGTTTATGCCGAACTGCTGGAGAGCTTCGGGCTGCCGGGCTTTCGCTACTCTCCGCTGGGGCTGCGGGACGGGATTCTGGCGCAGATGCTGGCCGCACAGGATGCACGCGCCTCGGTACACCGGGAGTTCGAGCACGAGCGGTGGGAGAGCGTGCTGGGGACGGCGCGAAGATACGGGGTGGACCCGCGGCAGGCGGAGCCGGTGCGCGCGCACGCTGTGCAGCTTTACCGCGAGCTGAAGGTGCTGCATGAGCTGCCGCCGGAGTACGAGAGCTGGCTGGCCGCGGCGGCCATTTTGCGCGATACAGGCAAGTACATCAACCACCAGGGGCATCACCGGCACACGCAGTACATTGTTTCGAGCTCGGAACTGTACGGGTATACGCGGCTGGAGCGGACGGTGGTATCAGCCATTGCGCGCTACCTGGGCAAGAGCAGGCCGCAGCCGGGCGACCGGGCGCTACGCAACATCCCCGCAGAGGAGCACAAGAACGTGCATCGCGCCGTGGTGCTGCTGCGGCTGGCCGTGGCGCTGAACCAGGACCGGGCCTCGGACGTGCTGCGCGTTGCGATCAAGGTGTATCCCAAGAGGGTTTATCTGGAACTGGCCCCGGGCCGGACGGGGGCGGAGCTGGAGCTGTGGTCGCTGCGCAAGGAGGCGGACTACTTCCGCGAGGTCTTTGGGCGGGAGCTCTTCGCAACGCTGGCGTAGACGGCGCGGGCGATGCGCGCATCGAGCAGCCACTGCAACTGGGCGGGACGGCGATCGAGATCAACGCGGGCAATGGAGGCCTTCCTCATGCGCAGGTTGGCGCCGCCGTTGCCGGTGACGAGGCGGCCGAGGAACTGGAAGAGGTTGGGGTTGTGACCGACGGCGAGGAGGCCCTCGTGGCTGGCGTACTTGGCGAGCATGTCCTGGAAGGCAGCGAAGTCGCCGTCCTGGGCGAGGGCGGGGCTGATTTCGACCTTGCCGTCGAAGCCGAGTTCGGTGCCGACAAACTGCGCCGTCTGGAGGGCGCGCTTGAGAGGGCTGGAGACGATGGCGTCAATGGGCGACTTGAGGATGGAGAGCACGCGCGCCATCAGCATGCACTGCTCTTTGCCTTCCTTGATGAGACCGCGCTTGGCGTCGAGGAGGGGATTATCGCGGGAAACTCCGGCATCGGCATGGCGCATGAGGTAAAGGATCATGGTGTTTGGTCGGGGCGTTTGCGGTTCAGTCAACTCCCTGAAGGTCGATATTAACACGTTTGTAACATTCGGCTGGTCTTCAGGTAATCGGCGACAATGGGACCGCGAACCCCCGCGGAGAACGTCCGGCAAATCGAAATCCGGGTCCAGGATCCGGCTCGCGGGGAGATAGACCGCATGAGCCGCCGCTGAACACTTACCGCCGCTCGATAGCGCGCCGCGAGCCGAACTGGGAGCGCGGTGAGATCGAATGCGAGCCGCGCAGGCGGGGATTCTACAACCCTGAGGGCTGGGTGAACAAGAGACTGACCCGCTGGAGTTTTCCGGATATTGCGCATTGGGTGAGGGCCTGCGCTCTGGGGCGGCGCGCGTGGGGAGGCGGCGAGAGCGCCGGTGACCTTCATGCGTTTTGCGGGCATCGAAGATGAGTAGTGCCGGGAGTATCACGACGTACTGGGCGGAGAGATCGGAGCGGACGACTCGTTGTCCGTTCGGTACGCGCGGAGGATTATGAGGCAGGTGGGGAGACGGCCCGGAGGTTGTTGAGTGGGATGCTATGCCGCGTTGCGGGAACGGATCAGAAGCGGTAACCGGGTTTGAGCTCGCATTGATAGGCAGTGGATTGGCTGTCTTGAGCGCCGGAGGCAGAACTGCAGTCGGCCCAGCTCATGTAAAGGCCTGGACCGAGCGGAAAGACCATGGGCGCGCCGTCGATCTCGGCTTCGAGACTTACGCCTTCCTGGCTGGAGGGGAGACTGAAGTGGAGGGTGCGGCCGTAGATGACGGGATAGGACTCGCGCACGCTGGAGCCCACCTGGTTCTGAAAGACCTCGGCCTCGACGAGGAAGGTTGCCGTACCGGACCAATCGAGGGCCGAAGCGGTGATGGTGCGGCCGCCGTGGGTGAAGCCGCTCGAGTCAATGCTGGTGAAAGGACACGGACCGGCGATGCACGAGGCGCGAACGTTGCGGAACTCATTGCCGGGTCCGGCGTCCAACGTGATCGACCCGGAGGAGGCTTTCCAGGATCCATCGGGGGAGCAGGGGTAGCGGCGCCTGCAGGGAATGTTTCCCTGATTGACGATCTCGAAGGTCTTGACCGCAGTGCCGACGTTCACCTGCGTCTCGATGTTGACGGTGTAGCGCACACGAATGTTCGAGACGACCGACAATCGCCGGCCGGGGGGTTGAGGGGGCTGAGATTCGATGGGGTCCAGTTTCGCGATGTAAAGTTTCTTCAGGTTGGAGCGAAGGCCAAGTTCAAGGTGGAGGTCGAGAGGGTGGTAGTCCGGGTGGCGGACGCTGACGGTGACTGCGCCGACCGGCCAGACTCTCTCGTGCAACGCCAGCTTAAAATAGCCCGAATCGCCGGAGTTTGTGGAGGCAGTGGTCTGGCCGTCGAATGCAGTGACCACGGCGCCGGGGATGGGCGACTCCTTCCGGGGATCGGCATCGCGTCGAATGACGGCGCCCTGGATGGTGATCGATCGAGGCCGCCATTTCCTCGCTCGCAGCGCCAGCACAACCGTGACTGCGGCTGCGACGGCAACGGCGGCGATCCAGATGGCGACCTTTCTTCGACTCGTTGGCTTGGATCCGCTCACACGTTATTTTGACGCACCCTGGATACCGTTTGCTGTCCGAGATCAGGGTGTCGCAAATCGGAATTATCGCATCCAAGTACGGACGTGCGGGCCTGGATGGCTGAGTGAGACGCCTGGAGAGAATGACGGAACAGGAGGCGACACATTTATGATTCAACGGAAAAGTCGGAATGAGCATCCATAGGATTGGAAGGCACGGAGGAAAGAGATTTACGCGACGGAGACTGCTGTGTCAGTTGGCTTACCTGTTGCTTGCGGCTCCCGTTGCGCGGGGTGCGGCTGTTTCACTGCTCGAAGCGCTGGGCCAGGATGACGGAGAGGATGACGAGCAGGCGCAGCCGGCGGTATTGCCCCCGCCTTCGACGCTTTCGCCGGAAGACGAGCAGTTTCTGAATGCTCTGGAGCAAGCGAGT
>Ga0335072_10010289_pt1 | contig 13477 bp, 14 predicted proteins | sample Lox_Sample_21_FD_206725 | JGI IMG/M metagenome (GOLD analysis project Ga0335072, IMG submission 206725) | Soil microbial communities from Loxahatchee National Wildlife Refuge, Florida, United States - Lox_Sample_2.1 | ecosystem: Environmental > Terrestrial > Soil > Wetlands | place: USA...
GCCGCAGAGTCGGGTGATTGGCCAGGTGCGGCCGCGGAGTCTGGCGATATGCCCGGTGCCGCCGCGGAGTCTGCCGCCGCGTCCCCCGCTGCCCGCGACACTTCCCGCCTGGCAGCTTCGAGCACCGACTCGCTGCGCATCCTGGCGTCATAGGCCTTCTTTCCGCCGCGAATGCCGAACAGCCGTTTGGTGATCACCAGGTACAGCACCAACACGAGGTTTATGGCGAACAGCGCCAGTGCCGTGGCCGAGACCTGCCTGGTCAGATCGTAAATCTCGAGCGGCAACCCGAGCGATGTCGCGATCATCGCGAAGTACTCGCCCCATCGCCTGGCAAGCCAGAGGCCGGTGCCCTCCACCACTTCAAGTACGGCATATCCGGCAGCCCCGGCCGCGAGCAACGTCAGCGACCCGTTGCTGAGCGTCAGCGCATGCTGCAGCAGGCCGACGAACTTCGAGTGATCGATGTTGAAGCCGAGTTGGCGCAACAGGTCACGGATGGCTGGCAGTTCGCGGTCGAATGACTGCTCTATCGCGTTGCGCGAGTACCGGTATCGCCACAGCCCGAAGGCAGCGACCCCGAAGATGATGGCGCGCAGGAACCTTTCCAGGGCGAACAACCGCAGGATGAGCTTGCTCCGGACTTCCTTGCTGCGGGGCACGACCGGGGCGCTTGCAGCCGGACCGGACTCATCCGGCGGACCCGGCACGAATGCCCCGCACCGCAGGCAGCACCAAGCCTCACCGTCGGCTAGCTGGGCGTGCAGTCGGGCCCGTAGCTCCGGTTCAACCGGAGCGAACGTGACGTGACCGGCCCGGCCGCATCCGAACAGGCTCCAGTCCACTGCGTCAGCCTATGCGTTCACCACTATCCCGTCGGTGAGCACTAGAACCTCGTCGCAGGCTAGCTCGAGTGCCAGACCGTCGCAGCCGGCCACCAGGATCGCGGTGTCTCTGCTGAGGTCGCGAACCGCCTCTGTTAATGCGGTCATCTCGCGCGGTTGCAGCCCGTCGAGCAGGCCATCGAGGAGGATCAGCTCGGGCTGATGCACCGCTGCGGCGGCCAGCCGGGCCCGGCGGGCGACAACGTCGGGCGCAGCCCGGAGCGGGACCTCAGCCCACGGCATCAGCGACAGCCGGTCCAGGATCCCGGCCGCGAGCACCCGGCGGTCATACCGGCGCGGGCCAGCAAGCCTGGCGGCGTGCTCGACCAGTCTGCGGATGCGGATGGCCGGAACCGGCCGGGCGTTGCGCCGGGCGACCCCGACCCGCTGCCGAACGGCCGCCCGGCCGCGAACCGTCGCCATGTCATGGCCAAGTACCCGCAGCTCGCCATACGCCGGCCGGGCCATGCCCGCTAGCAGATCCACGATCGCCGTGGCGTCGGCTGGGTGGTCGATCTGGATGCCGAGAGTGGCCTTGCCGTTCGCCGGCTCGGCGATCCGGAAGCTAGCCGCGCGGACGGCCCAGCCGCGGCCGCGCCGCACGCCGATCCCGGCGGCAAGCACCGGATCCGCGCGCATGACCACATGGCCGGATGGCAAGGTTTCCCCCGGATTTAACTATCAGTAGTTCCCTCGCCAGGCAATGTAACGATCTGTAATTGACCACGTCCACGTACGCGCCGGCGGACGCCTTTGCTGTTACCTGATGAGTGACCGAATGCTGGGCAAGCCGGGCAATGATTGCGCGGCACGGTACGTTGTGCCTGTGCCGAAGCCGCTGGATCTGCCGTTCGATCCGATCGCCCGCGCAGCCGAGACCTGGCAAGCGCGGTTCGGCGATGCGAAGGCCATGGCGGCCGTCACGGCGATCATGCGGGTTCAGCAGATACTGCTCGCCGAGCTCGACGCGCTGCTGCGCCCGCATGGCCTGACCTTCGCTCGGTATGAGGCGCTTGTCCTACTGAGCTTCAGCCGGGATGGCGCGCTGCCGATGCGTATCATCGGCGAGCGGCTGATGGTGCATCCCACCAGCGTGACGAACACGATCGACCGGCTCGAGCAGCAGAACCTGGTGATCCGGCGGCCGAATCCTCGCGACGGCCGGGGCACCCTGGCGGAAATAACGGCGGCGGGGCGCGCGGTCATGCGGGACGCGACTGACGACCTGATGAAGGCCGAGTTCGGGATGGGCGGCTACAGCCCGGAGCAGCTAGAAGACATGTTCGGTCTGCTGCGCGGCCTCCGGGTGACGGCGGGCGACTTCAAGGGGAGTTAGCCAGCCTGCCGCCCGGTGAGCGTAGTAACGGAACACGTTACCGGCGGTCAGCGTTAAAATACGGAACGTAGCGTATCTGAACGAGAGCGGGGACCATGGCCGGACTGACAGGAGCCCGCTACTCATTCCCTGATACCAGCGACAAAAAAGACGACGAGACCTGGATCGCGTACTGGGACCGCAAGCGGCACGAGGCGCAGGGGGGCGGCGTGCGCCGCTACGGCGAACTGACGGCTCACGCCAGAGACTGGCGCCACTTCCTGGCAGTGGCGCACGAGGAGACCGACCCAGGGGACGACCTCCTGCCGATGCGTGACTAGCCTGCCGCGTCAGCGGCTAGTGCCGCAGATCATCCAGTCACCCGGTAATCGGCGACGCTTGCCACGTGCTGCCGCCGTCCGCGGTCACGTAGATCTCGTGGAGGCCTGAGTCGGCCGGGATCGCGACGCCCTGGCTGGTGTTGGTCATACCGACATAGCTAAAGCCTGGCGGGCTGCCGACCGGCGGGCCAGTTTTGCCGAACTTGGCGGCCCGCCAGGTGCGGCCCCCGTTTGCCGAGTACTCGATTCCTGCCGTGGTCGCCAGGACTGCCCGGGCGCTGGCGGCTGAGCCGCCGGCGGCAGTGAGAGACGTGGGGCTGCCGGGCACCGTCAGGCTGCCAGCCAGGTGCCAGCCCGCGCCACCGGCCGAGGCGTACACGGTGACCTGAGCAGCGGCTGCCCGGCTCTCACAGCTGAGCAGCAGTTGCGGGCCGGCCGCGAGCTCGGCGCTGTAGCCCTGGCTGGCAGAACCTTGTGTTCCCGTACCTGGGCTAGCAGAGCTCTGCGTACTCGGACCCGGCGTGGCCGAGCTCTGGCCGGCCTGGTCGCTAGCGCTGCCAGGTCCGGGCGAGCAGGGTGCTGCGCCCACTGCGTGCCAGCTGCCACCCGACGTCGGCCCGCTCAGCACCTCTCCGGACGGCGTCAGCAGGTAAGCCGTGGTTCCGCCGGAGATGACCAGCTGAGGAGCTGCCGCCGCCGCCGACGATGTCGAGGTGAGCTGCTGGTACGCCGTCGGCAGCTGGACCTGTGTCCACGTCGTGCTGCCCGCAACCGACGTCCACAGCGAGTAGCTCGTGCAGTTCGTGGCGTAGTCAGCGCCGGTACCTGTGCAGGTGCCGAACACCGCGAACGCACGGGCGGGTACGCCGTTGGCGGCGTCCCCAGGCGCGGCCTCCACGTCGATGACGTGCTGCCCGTAGGTCTTCTCGGGCCTCCACGGCCAGCCGCCGCGACTGGTCTCGTACAGCGCCGGGCCGTAGGCCCAGCCGTCCGAGGTGCTGGCGAAGCGAAGCTGGCTGACGCCGGCCGCACCGGTCGGGCCAGGCGCGTATGGTGCGCTGACGCCGTACCAGGTCTGCCCGTAATCCGACGTGCCGGCCAGCGAGGTGCAATCTTTCGAGGCGCACGGCGGCCCTGCCTGGCCGATGACGGCGCCGATGACTTGGCCGGTTCCGGTGCCGGCGAATGTGACCGATGTCGGCCGGAAGTCCACCGGCGGCTTAGTCCACGACTTGGTGAGCGTCGTGCGCTGCTTGATCTGGGTGCCTTTTCCGGCCACCGACCCATCCGAATGGCTGCCGTGGCTGACGCTCGGCTGTATCGCGGGTGAGCTGGGCGCGATAGCGACCGACTGCAGTCCGCGGTGGCCTGTTTGCTGACTAGAGCCGATGAGCTGCGGTGTCACCACGGCGCCGGCGAGCACGACGGCGCACCCGGCCGCGGCGATGGTCGCCTGACGGGTTTTGCGCTGCCTCGCGCGACGCCGGATCCGGTCCAGCGAGCCGGGCGGCGGATATAGCGGCGTCACGTCGTGAGCCAGCCACTTGTCGATCTCGTCGCGTGGGCTAGTCAAGGGTTTCTCCGATGGCGGCCTTCAGCCGGGCCCTGGCATTGAAGAGGTCGGCCTTGATCGTTCCCTCCGGCCGGCCCAGCATGGCTGCGATTTCCTTCAGCCCGAATCCTCCGTAGTAGTGCAGCAGGAACGGGCTGCGCAGTCGCTCGGGCAGTGCCTGTATCAGCGCCCGGACGTCGACATCCTGAGCCGGGTGATAGGCCGGGTCAGCTGGGCCGGCCGCGGTCATGACCTTGATGGCGTTCCGCTCACGGCCGGTCTTGCGCCAGTGATCCCGGACCAGGTTCGTGGCGATCATGTACACGTAGCTCTGCGGGTTATCCAGTCCGGACCAGCGCGACAGCAGCCGGGTGAACGCCTCAGAGGCGATCTCGTGCGCGGTGTCGTCGTCGTCAACCAGCCTGCGAACCCAGCCGGCGAGGCGCGGATAGCAGGCATTGAAAAACTCCTCCACTGCCCGCTGGTCCGACGTGCGGAGCCTCGCCACCGCGCTCCTTTGCTTAGCTGGGCTCCGGTGCTTGTCTGTGCGCGCTAGCCCCGCCGGCCACGTTAGCTGAAAAGATGCTGAATCTTCCATAGAAGCAGCACTTGGACGGAGCACTGCACAGGCTGCACCAGTTACCCCGTCATACATACCTCTACCACATTTCTGCCGTTTATCCGGACTGCCCGTTCCCATCATGCGAGGCGCCGGCCGGGCCACTACCTAAGACGCTGATCTCGCCGGATGGTTGCGGTCGGCTGGATAGTAGGACGTCCAACCTTTTCTCCCCGGCGCGTCTGGGTACACTCGAAGTAGATAGTTGGACGTCCAACTACTTTGGCGTTGTGGGGTGCTCGATGGGCGAGGGACAGGGCGCAGCCGAGCGGCCGCCAGCCGCCGGCCAGGTTGGCGCAGCCGCGGGCCAGGGTGGCGAAACCTCCGGTCGGGAGCGCTGGCAGCGGCGGTACGACGCCTCGCGCAAGCGGGACGCCGATTTCACCACGCTGTCCGGGCTTGAAGTGGACCCGGTCTACGGGCCGCCGGCCGGCTCAGTGGTACCGGATTTCGAGCGCATCGGCTGGCCAGGGGAGTTTCCGTTCACTCGCGGGCTGTACCCCGGCGGTTACCGCGGCCGGACATGGACCATCAGGCAGTTCTCCGGATTCGGGAACGCGGTCCAGACGAACGAGCGGTACAAGATGCTGCTGAAGGCCGGCGGCGGCGGGCTGTCGGTGGCATTCGACATGCCAACCCTGATGGGTCGCGATTCCGACGATCCGCGCTCGGCGGGCGAGGTCGGGCACTGCGGTGTGGCTATCGACTCAGCGGCTGACATGGACACGCTGTTCGCCGGGATCCCGCTCGCCGACACCACCACGTCCATGACGATCAGCGGGCCGGCGGTGCCGGTCTTCTGCATGTACCTGGCGGCCGCGGAGCGGCAGGGCGCAGACATCGGCAAGCTGGACGGCACGCTGCAGACTGACATTTTCAAGGAGTACATCGCGCAGAAAGAGTGGCTGTTCCCGCCGCAGCCGCACCTCCGGCTCATCGGCGACCTGATGGAGTACTGCGCACAGCACATCCCGGACTACAAGCCGCTGTCGGTGTCGGGCTACCACATCAGGGAGGCGGGCTCGACGGCTGCGCAGGAACTGGCCTTCACCCTCGCCGACGGATTCGGGTACGTCGAGCTCGGGCTGTCCCGCGGGCTCGACATCGAGACGTTCGCGCCGGGCCTGTCGTTCTTCTTCGACGCGCACATCGACTTCTTCGAGGAGATCGCCAAGTTCCGGGCGGCGCGCCGGATCTGGGCCCGCTGGCTCAGGGACGTCTACGGCGCGAAGACCGAGCGCGCGCAGTGGCTGCGCTTCCACACTCAGACCGCGGGCGTGTCACTGACCGCTCAGCAGCCGGATAACAACGTCGTCAGGACGGCCATCGAGGCGCTAGCCGCGGTACTGGGCGGCACGAACTCACTGCACACCAATGCGCTCGACGAGGTGCTTGCGCTACCGAGTGCCAAGGCAGCCGAGATAGCGCTGCGTACCCAGCAGGTGATCATGGAAGAGACCGGCGTCGTCAACGTCGCCGATCCGCTGGGCGGCTCCTGGTATCTGGAAGCGCTGACCGACAAGCTTGAGGCTGAGGCTGAGGAGATCTTCGCTCGCATCAAGGCGATGAGCCCGGACCAGACGATGACCGGCGGCATCCTCCGCGGCATCGAAGACGGCTGGTTCATGGCGGAGATCGCGGAAGCTTCCTTCAGCTACCAGCAGAAGCTGGAGAAGGGTGACAAGCGCGTGGTGGGCGTCAACTGCCTGACCGACAGCGTGGAGAAGCCGATCGAGATCATGCGGGTGAGCCACGAGGTAGAGCTCGAGCAGGCACAGGAACTCCGGGCCCGGCGGCAGCGCCGGGACCAGAGGGCAGTCGATACGGCTCTTGCCAGCATGCTTGACGCTGCCAGGTCAGGCGCCAACATGATCCCGCCGATGATCGCCGCAGCCAGCGCCGAGGCGACGCTGGGGGAGATCTGCGGGACACTGCGGGAGGAGTGGGGCAGCTACTTCGAGGCGCCCGCCTTCTGACTGCCTGCACAACAGACCCACCGCTGTACAGGCGGGTACGTCGCGGCGCAGTTGCTGGTTACGATGCGGCAAGATGGTGTCATGAAGCAGCCGCAGGACTTTTCTCTCCACGGCGCCGTTGACTTGGGCGCACGCCAGGCCGCCGCGCAGCGCAGGCAGCGCGCTGCTGAGCAGGGCGAGGCCGGAGGCGGCCAGTCGGCCGGGCAGTCCGGGTTCATCATCGACGTCACCGACGAGACGTTCAATACCGAGGTCGTCGCTCGCTCGCAGGCGGTCCCTGTGGTGCTCGACCTGTGGGCCGAGTGGTGCGGGCCGTGCAAGCAGCTCGGCCCGATCCTGGAGAAGCTCGCCACTGAGGCAGACGGCGCTTTCGTCCTGGCCAGAGTGGATGTCGACGCTAATCCTCAGCTCAGCGCAGCCCTGCAAGTACAGAGCATCCCGATGGTGGTCGCAGTTGTCAGCGGGCAGGTGGCTGACGGATTCCTCGGCGCCATGCCGGAGGCGCAGGTCAGGCAGTGGCTTGGCCAGGTCATGCAGGTTGCCGAGCGGCTTGGGCTGCGGCCTGGCGCCGGTGCCGGGATTGCCGCAGGCGACCAAGGAGACACTCAGGCCGCCGGGCAGCCGGGCTATGCGGATGCGCTTGGCGAGCCCGGCAGCGACATCTACTCCGAGGCGCAGCAAGCGATGGAGCGCGGCGACCTGAACGCAGCGGAGGCGGCGTTCGAGAAAGCGCTCGCAGCTGATCCAGGCGACCCGGTGGCGACGATGGGTCTTGGTCAGATCGGCCTGATCCGCCGCGTGGAGGGCTACGACCAGGCCGCCGCCAGGCGGGACGCTGCCAGCCAGCCGGATAACGTGGATGCGCAGGCCAGGGTCGCCGACATTGAGATGGCGATGGGCCGCATCGAGGATAGCTTCGACCGCATGCTGGCTACCATCAAGCGCACCTCCGGTGAGGACAGGGACAAGGCGCGCAAGCACCTGGTCAGTCTCTTCGAGATCTTCCCGCCGAGAGATCCGCGAGTCAGCCAGGCGCGAGCCAGGCTGTCGAGCTTGCTGTTCTAAGCCGCGGCTGCTGCCGACCGCCAGCAGCCGAACGCCGAGCAGGAAGCACAGCAGCGGGAAGTACAGCCGCAGGAGGCAGTGGGTGGTATTAGCGTGATCCGCCTGATCCTGCGAGCTGCTCGAGCGCGGGTAGTGCCGCCTCCAGCGCGGCAAGCTGATCCGGCGTCAGGGTCGTGAGGATGTCGGTCAGCATGCTGGTCGCCTCCTCGCGGATGCGCCCGAGTACTTCGTCACCGCGCTCGGTGACCGTCACGAGGTAAGCACGGGCATCGTCTGGCGCGGGCTTCCGCACCAGGTAACCGCGGTCTTCCAGCACGTTCACGAGCCGGGTAAGCGTCGACGGTGCGATGCGCTCGGCCGCCGCGAGGTCGCCCAGCCTGACTGGCCCGCTTTTGCCGACGCTCGACAGCGTCGACAGCTGGCTCGGCGTCAACCCGGCCAGCTCGTGCTTGCGCAGCCGGCGGGACAGCCGGAGGACGGCGACCCGGAGGCGGGCGGCATCGATGGCGCGCTGTCCCGCAGTGGTCTGCGTACCGGCCGGCACTGTGCTGTCCGGGACGGTGCTGGCCGGGACAGAATTGCCTGCTGCGGTACTGGCCAGCACAGGGCTGCTACTCAATCCAGAGGACACTCTTGCAGCGTACGTCCCTGCCGGCCCCGGTAGTTCACCGCTGGCCGCTTTGGTCTGACAATCGGGCGCCCCAGTGGAGACGTTCAGGTTGCTGGAGCATGATGAGCCTATGGAGGAGCAGTCCCTCAGCGGCCGCCTGCTGGCGGCCACCCCGCGACTGGGTGACCCTAACTTCCGCCGGGCGGTCGTCCTGATCGTGGAGGACGACGTCGAGGAGGGCACGCTCGGCGTCATCCTGAACCGGCCGACCGAGATCTCGCTCGACCAGGTACTCGAGCCGTGGACCGCGCTGGCATCCGGCCCGCAAGTGGTCTTCCGCGGCGGCCCGATCTCGCCGAACAGCGCGCTGGCCCTGGCGCTCGCGCACGGCAGCGATGAGCCGGTGGGCTGGCGATCACTGGACGGTACGCCCATGATGTCCAGGATCGGGCTGATTGATCTCGGTGCCCCGCCGGAGCTGCTGGCCGGCGGTATCACCTCGATGCGGGTCTTCGCCGGGTACGCCGGCTGGGGCGTGGGCCAGCTGCGCGCGGAGATTGACGAGGGCGCTTGGTTCGTGCTGCCGGGGGACCCTGCTGACGCCTTCGCCGCGGATCCAAGCAGGCTGTGGGAGACGGTGCTGCGGCGCCAGGGCGGCGACCTCGCGCTCGTGGCGACCTTCCCGGACGACCCCGAGCTGAACTGAACTAGCCCGCGCCAAGCTCTTGCGGGTCGGCTACACAGTGGGGATAGCGAGCTCAGGCGGTCATCGTTGCAATGATCGTTGCGGTCTGTCGGCGGGTAGGCTTGGGTGCCGTGGATACCGAAGTGATGCCTGGAACTGACATTCGCCAGGACGCAGATGTCCGGCCTGACCTCTCGTTCGGCGACGGCGACCATGAGCGGTTCGCCCATTATGTCGACAAGGATAAGATTGTCGACAGCGCCGTGACCGGAACCCCCGTGGTGGCGCTGTGCGGAAAGGTCTGGGTGCCGAGCCGGGATCCCAAGAAGTTTCCGGTCTGCCCGGATTGCCAGCGCATCTACGAGTCGCTGCCCGAGGGTGACGACTAACACGGCCGCACCGGCTCGCCTAGCCGGAACCTCTCTCGCTGGCAGTCAGACCACCGCGCCGCGGGGATCGACGAGTTTGATCTGCCTCCCGTGAATTTCATCCACCGTTCGTTTAGCTGGCTGAATAGCCGCCTTCGCCGGGGTAGCCGGCCTCAGCCGGCCGTGCCGGTCAGCGTGACACCCGCCGCGCGCAACGACTGCAGGGCCTCGGCTGTGGTCGTCGGGTCCACGCCGACGGTGAGGCCAAGCCGGACGGTGGTGACGAAACCCGCCGCCGCGGCATCTGCCGCCGTCGCGCGGACGCAATAATCGGTGGCAATGCCGGCCACGTCGAGGTTCCTGACGCCGCGTGCGCTCAGCCAGGCGAGCAGCGAGTCGCCGGTCTCACTGAACCCTTCGAACGCGCTGTAGGCGGCAGCGTGCTGGCCTTTGCGGAACACCTCCTCGGCGCGGCTGGCATCGAAGTCCGGGTGGAAGCTCGCGCCGGCTGTTCCGGCCACGCAGTGCCGCGGCCATGTCGTCACGAAGTCGGGCTCGCCGGAGAAATGCGAGCCCGGGTCGATGTGATAGTCCTGGCTCGCCACAACGTGGTCGTAGCCAGCCGCACTGCGGGTCTCGAGGTATTCCGTGATCGCCCGGGCGATCGCCGCACCGCCGGGGACGGCTAGCGAGCCGCCTTCGCAGAAGTCGTTCTGCACATCGACGATGATCAGCGCGCGCACGGACAGAGCGTAGCGCTAGCTCACATCGGCTGGCGTACCAGAGGTGATGCGGACAAGTTCATCGAACGTGGTGGGAAACACCGTGTGCACGTGCCCCGCCGCAGCCCAGATGACGTCGTAGGACTCTAGTGCGACGTCGACGAGGGTGCGCACCGGCTTCGGGTGGCCGAGAGGCGCAACGCCGCCAATGCGCTGCCCAGTGCTGGCGTAGACGAAGTCGGGATCGCCTCGCCGGACTTTCTGTACCCCGAGTTCGGCCGCGACCTTCGCCGTGTCGACGCGATGAGCGCCGCTGGTCAGCACCAGCAGCGGCTCACCGTCGGCGCTGAACAGCAAGCTGTTAGCGATGGCGCCGACTTCGCAGCCGAGCTGAGCCGCGGCGGTCGCTGCGGTCGGCGCCGGCTCGGCAAGCTCCCGCACCTGACCCTCGACACCGAGGGCGGCAAGCTCACTGGCGACGTGCTCAGCGGATGAGTGCATACGGCGAGTCTGGCAGGCCGCCTAGCGAGCGCCAAAATGGATTACCTGAAGGCCGTCAGTCGCGGTCGGGCTCGAACACGGTAGGGATGGCCGGGTAGCCGCGCGATAGCTGATGCGCGTACGCGGGCAACTCGCTGACTACCGCGCGATGCCTGGCCCGGGCCGCGCTGATGGGCTCTCGCGCTAGGATTTCGCCGCCTCGGACGAGCAGCTGCAATAGCGGTCTGCTGTCGTTCCCGCTGGTGGGCTCGTAATCAGTAACCACCTCGGCTGCGGCCGATCCGGCTTGGTCGAGCCGGCGCACCGCCCATTTCCGGCCGCCGCGCGAGGGCTTGCCGACAGAGCGCTTGGCCACCGGCCGCAGCGGACGAGGCTCGTTGCTGTCCGCTCGTGCGACCAGCTTGTAGACGAACGCACAGGTCGGTGCGCCCGATCCGGTCACGAGGGAGGTACCGACGCCGTAGCCGTCGACGGGTTCCGCGGCGAGGGCGGCGATGGAGAACTCATCCAGGTCACCGGTGAGAATGATCCGGGTCTTGGTGGCGCCCAGCGAGTCAAGCTGCGCCCGAGCCTCGCGCGCGACGACTGCCAGGTCACCGCTGTCGATGCGGATCGCGCCGAGCTCCGGGCCCGCCAGCTCGACTGCCGTGGCGATCGCGTCGGCCACCTCAAAGGTGTCGACGAGCAGCGTCGTTCCGGGCCCGAGCGCGTCAAGTTGCGCGGCGAAGGCCTGCTTCTCGCCGTCGTGCACGAGGGTGAACGCGTGCGCGCTGGTGCCGCTGGTAGGCAGCCCGTACTGATAGCCGGCCCGCAGGTTCGAGGTGGTGGCGAAGCCGGCAATGTAGGCGGCACGCGCGGCAGCGATCGCGGCTCGCTCGTGCGTGCGGCGCGATCCCATTTCGACCAGCGGCCGGCCGTGTGCGGCCTCGACCATCCTGGAGGCAGCCGACGCGATCGCGGAGTCATGGTTGTAGATCGACAGCGCGAGCGTCTCCAGGATCACCGCCTCGGCGAAGGTACCTTCGACCACCAGGATTGGCGAGCCAGGGAAGTAGCACTCGCCTTCGGCGTAGCCCCAGATGTCGCCGCTGAAGCGGTAGTTCCGCAGGAACTCGAGTGTCGGTGCGTCGGCGATCCGGGCACGCTCGAGGAATTCCAGCTCGCTGTCGGCGAACCGGAACTGCTCAAGCGCGTCCAGCAGCCTGCCGGTGCCTGCCACCACGCCATAGCGGCGGCCGTTCGGCAAGTGCCGGGCGAACATCTCGAACACGGCGCGCCGGCCCGCCGTACCGCTGCGCAGCGCGGCCCGCACCATGGTCAGCTCGTAATGATCCGTGAGCAGCGCGGTGCCGGCCGGCTCACTGAGTGACGCCTGGTCGGTCTCCATCTGCGCAGCTTACGAAGCGGCGGGCAGCGCGGCGGCAGCAGGCATGCGACATAGCACCCTCGCTGGCTTGCGAACGCCGCAGATCAGGCAAAACATTGAGGATCAGACGAAAGTAGCGGGCGGGGATGCCTGTCCAGGTGCCACAGGGTTGGCTGCGCGGGCCTCTACGCTCTCGACGTCGTGTGTGTTCAGCTGCTGGCTTAGCGGCCGGTCACCGAGACTGTGCAGGTCGGCCCGCAACGGCCGAGATTCACCGCAGTACTGCGCAGCTGCAGAAGCTGGGCGACCTGGGCTGCGACCATGCAAGGGCGAGTGGTGACATCCGTCCAGCCGTAACGCGCCGTCAGGATTCCGAGTGCTGCCAGCGCGTTGTCCCGCTCGTTGTCAGCGTGCCGCTGCTCGGGCGGGTGCGCTGCCCGCCCATCGAGTTCCACGGCAAGTTGCGCCTCCTCGTAGAAGTTGTCAAGGTAACGGATCTTGCCGCCGGCGACGATCTTCGTCTGCCGGGCTGCCGACGGTATGCCGTGCGCACGCTCGACGTTGACGGTGTACCGGCGCTCGAGGTTGGAATGCATGCCATCGGCGACATAGCCGAGCGCGAGCAGCAACTCGTCTCGCCAGCGAAGGCGAGGGCGGGCATCAATCGCTGACCGCAAATGCGCTGGCGTCGTCATCCTGCCCCCGATCGCGCGGCTGAGCCAGTCGAACGCCTCGTCAAGGTTCGCGGCGACCTGGGTAAGGTCAAGGAGGGTGTCTTCAAGCCGCGTCCGCGGTGGCTGCAAACTGGGGTGCCTTCGCTCGTCCACCCATTGCGAGTAGTGGATGATGGCGCCGCGGATCGGCCTGATTCGCTGATTGCGGGGCACCGTCACGTGGATGAGATGGCCGCACGTGCTTTCCAAGCCGTAGAGTTCAGCCGCCGTGCGGAAGCTCAGCGCGGCGCGCGGACCGGCCCTGAGAACAACTGCCCACAACTGTGCCATGCGGTCCGGGCTGCCACTGTGCGTGGCGTAGACCCCCTGCTGCAGGCGTTGCCAGCGCAGGTACCGCAGCTTGTTGTCGATCGCGTCCTCGGTTAGGCCGGCTGCTGAGGCTTGCTGCCGGGAAATCACGCCCGACTGGCGGTCAAGCAGCTCACGGAGCTCTGGTGGCACGTCATGCGGCATGCGGGCAATAGTGACCGACCCGGCTCACCTGCCGCTTCGTATGCTGCGGCCCTGTGGATAACTGCCAGTTCGGCCCTGCGCCTGGCATTTTCCGCGCTATTCGCGGAAAATGCCAGGCGGTAGCTGGAGGCACACCGCAGCCGTCGGCTGCATGCGCCGATCTGGTAGGTATTGTCCGTGCGTTCGCGCGAGACGCGGGTGGAACACTAGCTTCGATGGAGTAGGTAGTGGGCTACAGGGGAGGTGACGGCAGGTGGGCGTCGCGCCAGTTGAGGTAGAGCAGCCA
>Ga0335072_10010290_pt1 | contig 13477 bp, 9 predicted proteins | sample Lox_Sample_21_FD_206725 | JGI IMG/M metagenome (GOLD analysis project Ga0335072, IMG submission 206725) | Soil microbial communities from Loxahatchee National Wildlife Refuge, Florida, United States - Lox_Sample_2.1 | ecosystem: Environmental > Terrestrial > Soil > Wetlands | place: USA: Florida...
CTTAGAGCAGACTTACAGTTTGGTGTGGTCGTGGGTGAAGCACGCCCTTCCAGGCGTGCAGAACGATGGCGAAGAAACAACTTGGCTTTAGCCGCTGAGGTAAACTCCTCAATTCGCGTTACCTCAGCGGCTAAAGCCGGCTCTCAGAATCCGCCTTAGTGTACGCCTGAAGGCGTACTCCACCCGGCCACAGCAACTGTAAAACCCGAGGTGCTAAATGGAATTCGGAATCGCGATCCCTCAGACCTATCCTGATACCGCGCGTCTTCAGCGCTTTCTGCGTCGCGCCGAAGAGCTGCCGTTCGCGGCCGCCTGGGCCATTGAGCAGGTGATCGGGACAGCCCCGGTTTTGGAATCGGTGACCACACTGGCCTACGCAGCCGGCCTAACGAGGCGCTTGCGGCTGGGAGTGGCTGTTCTTCTGATCACACAACGTGATCCCGTGAACCTGGCGAAAGCGCTGTCATCGGTGGATGTGTTGTCGAATGGCCGGCTCATTGTTGGTGTCGGCCTCGGCGCGAGCACCCGCCACTACTCGGCGTATGGAATCACGCCCGAGGGACGAGTCTCGCGATTCCGCGAGAACCTCGACATCATGAAACGGCTGTGGACGGAAGAGAGAGTAACTCTGCACGGCCGCTTTACGCAGCTCGACAACATTCCGATGGAGCCAAAGCCGGTGCAGAAGCCGCATCCTCCCATCTGGTTTGGCGGACATGCGGAGGCAGCGTTGCGGCGCGCGGTGGAACTGGGCGACGGCTACATCGGTGCGGGCTCGATTCCCATGGACGTTTTCCTGGAAGACATCAAGCAGTTGCCGCCGGACTTTCCGAAGGCCAAGCGACTCTACCTTGCCCTCGGAGACAATCTGCCGCGGCTGAAGGAATGGTTCGGGGCCTTCTACCACAAGCCGGAAATGGCTGAGCAGGTTGCGGTTTGGGGGCCACCCGAGCGGATCGCCGGCGAGATCCGGCGACTGAAAGACGCAGGCGTCCATCATGTGCTGCTGAATCCTGTGTTCGACGAGGAGGCGCACATGGAGCGCCTGTGCGAAGAAGTGCTGCCTCGCGTCTAGCACAAACAGGCACGGCGCGAGTGCCCCAAAGTTCATCCTTTCGCCCGGCGTTGCGCGTGGCCCGGTCGCTCGCGGCGACTAAGCAGGATAACGGCCGGCGATATAGCCTTCGAGTTGCCGGATCGTGTGTTCTTGCCCCGAGATGATCCACTTCACCATGTCGCCAATCGAAAGCACGCCGAGGACGATATCGGACTGGATCACTGGCAGGTGGCGAATGCGACGATTGGTCATGATCGCCATACAGTCGTCGATCGTCTCTTCCGGGGTCACAAAAATCACCGGAGCTGTCATGATCTCGCGCACCGGCGTAACTTTCGACGATTTGCCCTTCAGGATGACCTTGCGCGCATAATCGCGTTCGGAAATGATCCCGAGCAGCTTTCCTTCCGACATCACAAGCAACGCCCCGACCTGCTCCTGCGCCATCTTCTCGATTGCTTCGTAAACGGATTGCTCCGGAGCTACCGACAGGACCGCCCGGTTTTCTTTTCGCTCCAGAACCTCTTTCACGGTGTCAGTGAGTGCCATAGCAACACCTGTTCCTTCCAGTCTCAGCGTCGCCTTGGGTCACGCGGCAAGGGTGCCGCTGGGGGGCGGCGATGGGACTCGCCCGTTCTTGGTTGTGCCATCTTACAACCGGATTCCCATCCCGACTTAGGAATCTCGAACATTTATTGGGATAAGCCGCCTGCCCTTGTGAGTTGCAAGCCGTAGGTCGTTTCGAGACAGCAGTATCGGCGGGCCAACTCCATAGCCCGCGCCGACGATCCTACACAACGACCACAGGAGGCTCCTATGTATAGGAAGCTGATGCTTGCTATTGTGCTGTTCGCTGCGGCGGCCTGGCTGCAGGCGCAAGCAGGAAGTCCGCAGTCGAGTTCAAAAACCGCGGGCGCAATGCCCCAGCACGCCAGCGTGGAGGGCTGCCTGGGAGGATCGAACGGGAATTACACGCTTACCGCCGAGAGCGGAACGGTGTATCAGCTAATGGGCGACACCTCGCAGCTCAGGGAGCACGTTGGCCATGAGGTCCGGATCAGCGGCGCGATTCCGGAATCCGGTGCGACCAGCAATCCCAGCCCGGCAACGCCGGGAGCATCACAGCAAACCATATTCGACGTGCAGAGCGTCCGGCACATATCGGGCACGTGCAAATCCATGGCGAACTAGCAGGGAGCGTGCAAGGGGCCAGAGCGCGTTCCCCCCTGCCAGGCCGGAATCGCTGCAAGTTGACTTATAGGCAAATCGGAGCGCTGTTCATTTATCGGGCACTCGCAATCGTGTGGTGAAGTTAAACGTGCTACCCGCGCCGGGGGCACTTTGTAGCCAAATCTCCCCCCCCATTTTTTCGACAATGCGCGAGGAAAGTGCCAGCCCCAGCCCGGCGCCGCCTTCAGCGCGCAGCAGGTTTCCGTTGGTGCTGCCGGAAAATGCCTCAAAAATCCGCTGGTGCTTCTCGGCCGGTATGCCGACTCCGGTATCCGCGATCGCGATCAGAAGTTCGACCTCATCTCTGGTCCGGGAACGGCAACCAACGTTTACACCAATTTTCCCCTCGTAGGTGAACTTCACGGCATTTCCCAACAAGTTGAGAAGCACCTGTCGCAGGCGTGCGGGGTCCCCGACGACTTCGTCGGGAACGTTCGCCTCCAGCACACAAGAAGTCTGGAGTCCCAGCAGCTCCGCCTCCGAGAAAGGCTGCCGGACCGCGTGCCGCACCGTTTCGCGCAAAGAAAAGGGAATTGACTCAAGCTGCATGTGACCAGATTCAGCTCGGGTAAAGTCCAGCAAGTTGTCAACCAGCGTGAGCAGGCCATCGCCCTTGGTCTTGATCAACAGCAGATATTCGCGCTGCTCGGCTGACAAGGCAGTTTCCAAAGCTAGCTCGGACAGGTTGAGGATGTGGTTCATCGGGGTGAGTAGCGCCTTGCTCATATTGCCCAGGAAGTGGGACTTGGCGCGGCTGGAATCCTCGGCTCTCTCCTTTGCACGCAGCAGCTCCGCCTCGGTGCGACGGCGGGCTTGCTCCTGTGCGTCGCGTTCGATTCGAGCGGACAGCACAGGCGCCATGTAAGTGGCAATCCTCTCTAGCAGTTCTTGGTCTTTCTCACCGTAACTGGCGCGGCGGTTCGCTACCGTAAGTAATGCGATAGCTCTATCATGAAACAGAATCGGCATCGACAGGCAGCGTCGCACCTCCTGGTGGCCTGCAGGAACCGGCTCCGGCGCGTTGCTATAGCGAGCGCGTCTTTCCGTCAAACTTTTTCCCCACGTGCCGGCCCATTTGTTGCGCGGTATACGCAGATTGCCAGGGCGCTCATTACCCCATGAATTGGCGCTGATTGCGGGAATTTCCAGGGCCCCATCCTCGCCCAGGTACCCGAACCAGCCGTGCCGGCTGCCGGTGACGTTTAGGACGATCTTCAGCACCTCGTGGTACATCCGGTTGTCCGGAAGGGTAAGGAAGACATTCAGGATCTGGTTGCGGATACTAAGGTTGTATTCGGAAAGACGCAGGGCGTCCTCGGCCTGTTTGCGCTCGCTAATATCGTGAGCGACCAGCGACAAACCGAGAACGGCGCCCGTCTTGTCGACAATTGGCGAGTTGGCCAGCGAAATCGGAAAGCGGGTTCCGTCCTTCCGCACGGCGACGGAGTCGAAGCGCTCGATGCGCTCTCCTTTTCGGGTTTTCTCCAATACAACTGGAAGTTCGGCCAAACGGTCGGGAGGGATCACGATTGCGACGCTTTGTCCGACGGCCTCCGTTGAAGAATAGCCGAACATGTTCTCCGCCGCCGGGTTCCACGATTCCATGACGCCGTCTGCACTCAGTCCAATGACCGCATCAATCGACGAGCGAACGATGGACGCCAGCCGAGCGTCGACCATCTCGGCGCGTTTGCGCTGCGAGATATCGGCGATCACGCCGTCAGCGAAAAGCAGTCCGTCCACCTTGTAGGTACGAAGCGCGCGGTTGCGCATCCACAACCAGTGTCCATTTTTATGAAGCACGCGATACTCGACATCAAAGCTGTCATTGCCCGTAAACAGAGAACTCAGTCCTCGCAGGGCTGCCGGTCGATCATCGGGATGGATGCGGGAGGTCCTGAAAGCCAGGTCCCCTCCCAGTACCTCTTGTGGCGTGTAACCCAGTACTTCTCCCACGTTGGGACTGATGTAGCGGACTCCGCCGTTACAGTCGATCGTCCAGGTAACGTCGGGGAGGTTGGCCAGCAAGCGGCGGAACTGTTCCTCGCTCTTGCGCAGCGCCGCTTCGGCGCGCTGGCGTTCGCCGATATCGATGCCCATGCTGAGAATGCAAGCCCGGCCGCCGATCGATACTGGAACGCCCGTGATGTAACAAGGGATTTCTTGGCCACTCTTGGTTAGCCATGCCGCTTCCGTTTCGGCGTGTCCTTCTTCAAAGGCGCGGTCCATGCGAGCCGGAAGGGCCGCACGATAGTCTTCTGCCAGGGTTTCGGTGGCGACCATACCCGACAACTCCTCAGCAGAATAACCAAGCGTTTCTTGAAAACGGGAGTTCCAGCGGATGAGCCGGCCGCGATCCACAATGCAGCTCATTCCCGGCAGGTGCTCGACAACGAGTTCCAGGTTTACTTCGCTCGCTTTCTGCGCCCACGAACGCTGCTGCTGCAATCGCGCGATGATCAGCCCAAAGAACAGCGCGCCTACGCTGCAGTAGACGATCGTGATCGCGTACGAGTGCCAGGGAGAAATGTGCGGCAACCAGACAAACTTCGCTGCTTCGTACAGCAGGGTGAGGAACATCGCGGCCAAGGCGGTCAGGGCCGCCTTGGTGAAGGTTGGCGAAGTGGACATGTGCCAAGGACGCGGGCGCGGGTGAGAAACGAAACTGTCCTCACTGACACCTTAAGCGAGACCACGCACGTGCCCTGTGACCACCATCACGCGTGAGATGGTTAACCTACCTAAGCGGCTGTGACCGCGACGCCGCTCGGAGTTGCGCGCCTCGAAACCTGCCCTGAGCTTGCCGAAGGGTTAGCGTCTGTCGCTTGGACGCTAACCTGGCTTCGAACTACTTCACCACCTGCAGCTCGTTGGTGACGGAAAACAGGCTAGAGATCTGCTTGGCAGTAATGCTGGCCAGATTCTTGTCGCCTTCACTATTGACGTAGCCCTTCAGTGTGAGGTGCAGATTGTCGACGATGATGTGAATGCTCGGTGCGGCCTCCCAAAAATACTGCGATAACCCTCCGGTATTGACGAGCTTGCGATAGACCTGCTCGCGTGCTCGCTGGTCCAGGGGATTCGGCGACAGTATCTTGATATTGTTTGTCACCTGTTCGACGCCCTCAATCCGCTTCACGGCTGCTTGTGCGTCCTCTTTGGTTACCGAGTGCTGGCTGGTAAGCGTGCCGCTGAGGACCACGGTACGGCCCTGCACGCAATACTCGAGGTCGTCGAACAGCGAGTAGTAGGGAAGTACCAGCAGTTCGTGGCGTACTTCTTTGAAAATTTTGCCTTCCGTTGTGTTCGCGAGCTGACCGAGCTTATTGCCCCAGTCGGCTACAACGGGCCCACCGCTGCACATTTCCTGCGTGCTCCCTATGGCTTGCGGCGCAGTTTGCCCGGCCGCTGCCGCACTCAAGGCCAGTAACAGCGAGAGTAGCAATGCTCTCTTCATGTCTTTCCTCCAATCCTCTGTATCCAGTTGGATGTACGTAGGAACCCTACGAGCCCACTCCGGGCTTCGCCGGAAACAGCGAGTTTACAAAATGTTACGAGCAGCTTGGAATTGCCGGATGACGGCGGCTGGATGACATTGCGGTTGGTGCGGTTTATATTCAAGGGTTTGCTCACTTCCTTCGGTCCACCCTGTGGGCCTGAGGACCGGAGCAGATGTGAAATCCTCCGCTGCGGAGTCATTGTTATGAAGCGTGCTGTCGCCCTGCTAAGCCTGCTGATCTTTTGCTGCGGTCAGTTTACGTATGCCGATGAGGGCATGTGGCTGTTCAACGCCTTCCCCAAGGACAAGGTCAAAGCCAAGTATGGATTCGCCCCTGATCAGGCGTGGCTGGATCATGTACGCCTGTCGTCCGCCCGTGCGCCGAACGGTTCGTCATCGTTCGTTTCTCCCGACGGGCTGATCTTCACCAATCATCACATCGCGCAGGGATGCATTCACGACCTCTCGACCGGCGGGAAAGATTACATGAAGGCCGGCTTCTACGCGCCAACTCACGCTGATGAAGCCAAATGTCCCGGCATGGAGTTTCTCGTCTTGCAAGGTATCGAGGACATTACCGCAAAGGTGAATGCGGCAGTGAAGCCTAGCATGTCCACCGTGGATGCGGGCAAGGCGCAAAGAGAAGAAATGGCCGCTCTGGAGAAGCAATGCTCGAGTGGCGACATCCGCTGCGATGCCGTTGTGCTCTACTCCGGGGCGATGTTCAACTTGTACAAGTACAAGAAGTATGACGACATCCGCCTGGTCTTCGCGCCGGAGTTCGCCATTGCCTTCTTCGGTGGCGATCCTGACAACTTCGAATACCCGCGCTATGACCTCGACATCTCGTTCTTTCGCGCTTATGAGAACGGACAGCCCGCACACACGGCCAACTATCTGAAGTGGTCGCCCAATGGGGCGAGCGATAACGAACTGATCTTCGTCTCCGGCCATCCCGGCCGTACCGGGCGCCTGCTCACGATGGACCAGCTCGCCTACTATCGCGATTACGAATACCCGATGCGGCTCAATTCCTACACTCACCGTACAGAAGTCCTGCAGAAGTTCAGTGCCGAATCCGAGGAGAACGCTCGCGAAGCTGAGAGTGATCTGTTCGGCATCCAGAATTCCTTTAAGGCCATTACCGGATACCTCGCGGCCTTGAAGGATCCTGAAGTGATGGCAAAAAAGTCTGCCGACGAGAAAGAGCTGCAGAACTTCGTCAACTCCAGCCCCGAACGCAAAAAGGAATATGACGATCCCTGGTCGGGCATCGGCAAGGCTGTTTCAGTGGAGCAGCAGATCTATAAGCCGCTCTGGTACCTCGACAATCTTTACGGTTTCCAGGGCAGTCTCGCGCGTTATGCGCGCGATATCGTGCGCGCCGCCTATGAGAAGCAGAAGCCGAACAATCAGCGCATTCGCGGCTACCAGGATTCGCAGCTGCCAACGCTGGAAACTCGCCTGTTCGGCGCCGCGCCGGTCTATAAGGGGCTGAATGAGGTGCAGCTGGGAGAGTCGCTGGCCGAGATGCGCGACGTGCTTGGCGCTGACAATCCCGATGTGCAGAAGACCTTGGCCGGCAAAACTCCTGATGAACGCGCCAAGGAAGTCATCCAGGGGACAAAGCTGGACGATCCGGCAGTGCGCAAACAGCTTTACGAGGGCGGTGCCGCGGCAGTGAACGCCAGCACCGATCCGCTCATCGTGATGATGCGCGAGATCGAACCGGACGCGGCCGCCATCCACAACCGTGATGAGAATGAAGTGCAAGGCGTCTATCGCCAAAAGGGTGGGGACATCGGCAAAGCGCTGTTTGCGGAGAAGGGATTGAATGTGCCGCCGGACGCGACCTTCACTTTACGGCTCAGCTACGGCACGGTGAAGGGCTACACCTTGAATGGCACGGACGTCCCCTGGTTCACCACCATGGGCGGCGCCTACGAGCACGCGGCCGAGCACGGCAGCAAGCCGCCCTACGAGCTACCGGAAAGCTGGGTGAAGAACAAATCGGCGATTGATCTCAAAACCCCGTTCGACACGGTCTCAACCGCCGACATCATTGGCGGCAACTCCGGCAGCCCTGTAATCAACAAGGCCGGGGAAGTGGTGGGAATCATTTTTGACGGCAACATCGAAACGCTGGCCTGGAACTTCGAGTACACCGACACGGTGGCGCGCGCTGTCGAGGTCGACTCGCGAGGTATCACGGAATCGCTGCGCGATATCTACCACGCCGACTCGCTGTTGAAGGAACTGATGCCGAACGGGCCGCTGAAACCGAATCCGCAGCACAGGATTCATCGCCAGAAACCACAGCCGTAAGTAGATGGGTGGAGCACGCCTTTAGGCGTGTATAAAGGCCGCTGACAGAAAAACCAGCTTCAGCCGCTGAGAGCATCCCCTCAGCGGCTGGAGCCAATTCGAATAGGAGCGTGCTCGGTGAAGGCCTGAAGACGTACTCCACCGACGTTCCGGAAATGCCCTTGCCCTTAGGCCGCCGTGGCCGCCTTCTCCGCGCTATCCTCCGACGCCTGCGGTGCCAACTGGTGCATCTCGCGATAGTGCTTCGGCGTGGTTCCGACTAACTTGCGAAACACGCTGGTGAAGTGGCTCTGAGTTTCGAAGCCCACCAGCTTGGCCACTTCGGCCAATGCGGTCTGGCTCTCGCGCAGCACTTCTTGCGCGCGGTCGACGCGCTGCCGCATGACGTACTGATGCGGCGTTGTGCCGGTGCTCATCTTGAACAGCTTGGAGAAATAATACTGGCTCATCCCTACCACCTGCGCCAGTTCGGTCACGGAGAGATCCCGGCTGATGTTTTCCCGCACGTGCGAGAAGACCCGTTGCAGGCGGCGCGGTGGCAAGCCGCCGACCACTTCGATCGGGGCAAGCGTTGCGCTCAGGTACGCCTCGACAATTTCCTCTGCCAACTTGTCGTCCAGGTTGTGCACCGCCAGTACCAGGACGTTCATGCCTTCGTTTTTCGCGCCGACATGAGCGGAGTAGGCGTCGTTGCAAAGCGCCGCCCGCACCCCCGGCACACGGTTGGCGGCCACCGAAGCTCCCACACCGCGGCTGCTTATGATGACGCCGCGTTCAGCATCATGCCGCAATACCGACAGCGCCACGTGTTCGGCGTAGTCGGGACGAACTTCCTCCTGTAGCTGGGGCGCGACATCGAGAACCTCGTGCCCATCGGCGCTCAGCTTGGCCGCCAAGTGTTGCTTCGCATCAAGACCTGCATCATCGGAAGCGATTGCAATACGCACTTGCTTTGTTCCTCTCTTTCCTTAGCGGTGAATACCAGAACGCCGGAACTGGGCCGGCGTCCGTCAACGTTCAAGAAACCAACTCCGTCTCCGCGGCTGTCGCGGAAACGTCCGATTGGGTGGTGAAGCGCCGGCAGGGTCGGCAGGTCTCGGGCGGTCTTCCGCTGACGCCCATCTGTTCTACGAGATACTGATTCATCACATCCGAACAACGCAGGGTTGCTCCATGCTGGAGCAACTCCTTCAGCAGGCGTTGTCCGCGCGTGTCCATCGCAGTCACGCCGCGAAGATCCACGACCAACTGCGAGCGATCCGCCGAGCCGACGGCTTGTTGCCAGACGCCACGCAGTTCGTCCACCCAAGGCCCGTCCAGACGCCCCTCCAACAGGAAGCACGCCGAGCCTCGATCCTGGACTACGCTAATCCGCAGCAAAGTTCCTCTTCTCTTTGATTCAGATTCAAGCCCGTTGCTTCTTAGTGCAGGCTGGCGCAATAAGGCATAAGGCTTTAAGGCCATCGGCCGCAGGCGCACCACTCCTAACCGACTGGTGACGCTTTCAAAGCAGCGCGAGACGAGTCTGTCGATAAACTTTGCAAGAGAAGTGCCATTCGGTTTCTCGCATTTCCGACGCATAGTCCAATGCATACAAGCACTTATGGAGAGGCCATGATGTTGACGAGCGGCTGTGTCGAAATGTGGTGTCAGAAATCCGGCACTATGTCAGATTTCTGACCGTCATGCGTTCGCGCTGTGGGAACGCGAGATCTGTAGTTTTTCCATCCGGTACAGCAGGGATGTTCGCTTCATCCCCAGCCGTGCCGCCGCGCCTCCGGGTCCACCGACTACCCAGTTGGATTTCGCCAGCGCTTCCAAAATATGTTCCCGCTCCAGGTCTCGGAGCGTCTTCGCGTGGGAAGCAGCTTCCGGGCCACCGACCTGGAAAGCGGACTTCAATTCGGAAAGGGGAGCGCGCAGGTCTCCATCGGTGCTAAGGATTACCGCACGCTCAATAAAGTTCTGCAGCTCCCGCACATTGCCCGGCCATGGATACCCGGTCATGGCGTCGAGGGTCTCCGCTGGAATGTGCTGCACCGAACGATTCATGCGCCGCGCATATTTGCTGGTGAAATAGCGTGCCAGCAGCGGGATGTCCTCGGCCCGGGCGCGCAGTGGAGGCAGCGCGATTGGAAAGACGTTCAGGCGATAGAACAGGTCGCTGCGAAAGGCGCCTTGCGCCACCATGGCGTGCAGATCGCGATTGGTGGCGGCGATGACACGCACGTCTACCTTGCGCGTGGTGTTGCTGCCTAAGCGCTCGAATTCCTGCTCCTGGAGCACCCTGAGCAGCTTGGGCTGCAGTTCCAGCGGGACGTCGCCAATTTCATCCAGAAACAGCGTGCCGTGGTGCGCCAGCTCGAAGCGCCCGATCTTGCGTGCGATCGCCCCGGTAAATGCGCCCTTTTCGTGGCCAAATAGTTCGCTCTCCAGCAAACCCATGGGTATCGCGGCGCAGTTGATCTTGATGAAAGTCCGTTCGCGCCGCGAGCTGCGGTCGTGAATGGCGCGGGCAATCAGCTCCTTCCCGGTTCCGGTCTCGCCCTGGACCAGCACGGTCGAATCCGTGCCCGCGACCGTTTCCACCTGCTGTAGAACATGACGCAGCGCTGCACTGTAGCCGACGATGTCCTCAAAGTCCTGTTCCGCTCGGATTTCTTCTTCCAGGTAGGACTTCTGCTCGCTGACCCGTTCGGCGGTTTCCGAGAGCTTGCGATGCTCCAGCGCGTTGTTCACGCCGATCGCGATCTGCTCGGCGACGCGCATAAAGAAGTCAAGATCGTCGCGGGAGAAAGCTGCTTCTGTGCGGCTGCCCAGGGCCAGTACGCCCAGGCTCGATTCCGAGCCATTCATGACCAGCGGAAGCAGCATGCTGGAGCGCAGACCTTCGTTTTCCGCCAGCTTCAAACCGTTGCTCGTGGAGAACGGTACGTACCCGGGGCCGGTGCCCACCAGCAACGGCTCGCGGGTCGTAAATGCCCGTCCCGGGTTGGAAGTATTGATCGAAAGCAACCTGCCGGGCTGAAGAAATCCGCGGCCCTCGGGAAAATCCAAAGCATGAAGACGCAATGTATCGGGCAACTGCGGGTCAGGCAGCATCAGGCTGGCGGAATCATGCTGAATCATCCGCCGCAAGCTCCCTGAAATCGCCTGGAAAAGATCGTCCAGCTCCAGGTTCGAAACGACGCTGTTGTTGACTTCCAGAACCAGTCGCAAACGGTCCTGCTCGCGGGCCAGTTCCTGCTGCAACGCCAGGCTCTCGCGATAATGCAGTGCGTTGTCGAGAGCCACGGCAACCTGGGCGGCCACCAAGGTTCCTAGCTCCAGCTCCTCTTCGCTATAGCCTCCTTCGTTCGAGCGTCCAAAGGCAATCGCTCCAATGCGCCGCTGCGCGGTGGTCAACGGCAAGCTGCAAAAGGAAGCAACCTGGTACTCGCTCAGCAATTCGAAGACGACCGGATAGCGTCGCAACTGTTCCATCGAACGGAAGTTGCGTGGCTGCTGCGTCATCCATACTTCACCCGACGGAGAACCGTCGATAGGGAATTCGCGGCCCTGGGTATCGACTTGTTTGTGCCAGGAGTGCAGCACATGCAGACGCATCGTGCCGCGGTCTGCATCGTGAAGGGCAACCATCAGGAAATGGAAGCCCAGCAGCTGGTGAAGGCATTCGGCGATCTGGCCGAACAGCTCTGCCAGGTTATGGTGCGAGGCGATCACGTTAGAGACATGGATCAGCGCGAGATATTTTTCGGCGGTGCTGTCTCTTTCGGGACTCATAGGGAGCGTCGCGGATGCGAAGTCGGGGGACGGGCCAAGACGTGGTGAACTAAGTCTCCGGCCAGATTTACGAGCAGCCCGCCATCCCCTTGCCACATCCTGCTTATGCTTTCATGATACTAAGCGACCGGGTTCCTAAAATCAGCGCCGGAATTGTCATTTTTTGTAAAGCGCATCTTTGCGCAAAACGGTAACCTACAAATCGGTTGCGACGCATTAGACTGCTTAGGACGTAACGGTCCATCTATGAGGGGAGAATCATGGCCAATGGAAGAAACCCCGCCCCGGGCGGCCCAGGCATCGAGCCACGCTGGACCGCCGGGGCCAAGGACGCGGTAGGCACAGCTTATGCCGTCTCCAACCGAATCTGGTTCACGCTGGCGAACGGGATCAACACGGAAATCTATTACCCCACCATCGACATGCCGCAGGTACGCGACCTGCAGTATATGATCAGCGACGGCCAGACGTTCTTTCACGACGAGCGCCGCAATACCATCAGCAAAACTGAACTGATCGATCCCGCTGCCCTTGGCTTTCGCATCACCAACTCCGACCCCCAGGGCCGCTACTCCATCGAAAAGCAGATTATCTGCGACCCGCACCTGAATTGCCTGCTGATCCACACCAAGTTCAATGTCGTTCCGGAGTGGCAGGGACGCCTGCACCTGTACATGATTTGTGCCCCGCATCTCAACATCGGCGGCTGGCATAACAATGGCGAGATCATCTATGCCAAAGGGCGTCGTTATCTCACCGCGTTCCGTGATGGTTTTCATCTTGCGCTGGCCAGCACGGCGGGTGCACTGAAATTGTCCTGCGGCTACGTCGGCTCCAGCGACGGCTGGACCGACCTGGCACACAATCTGAAGATGGATTGGGAATACGACTCGGCGACAGATGGCAACATCGCGCTGACCGCCGAGATCGATCTCTCGCGCGGCAACGAATTCACGCTGGGCGTTGGTTTCGGCCGCAGTCCGCACAACGCCAGCGCCAACTTGTATCAGTCGCTGTGCGTTCCTTTCGACGTCAACCTGAAGAGTTTCCTCGAGCAGTGGCACCGCACGCGCAAGCGCCTGGCCGTAATCGACATGGCCCACGACAAGATCAGCGACGCTGCTTCCGCCCTCTTCGCGCGTAGTATCAACCTGCTGCTGGCCCACGAAGACAAGGTCTATCCCGGCGCCATGATCGCCAGCTTGAGCATTCCGTGGGGCGAGGACAAGAGCGACGATGAGCTCGGCGGCTATCACCTGGTGTGGACGCGCGATATGGTGCAGGGCGCCAGCGCCCTGCTGGCCGCCGGCGACACCACCACCCCGCTGCGCGCCATGATCTACCTCGCCATCACCCAGCGCGAAGACGGCGGCTTTTACCAGAACTTCTGGATCGATGGACGGCCGTATTGGACCGGTATCCAACTCGACGAAGTTTCCTTTCCCATCATCGGCTGTTATCGGCTGTGGAAGGCAAGTGCGCTGGCCGGCTTTGATCCTTACGACACCGTCTTCCGCGCCTGCGGATACCTAATTCGTCAAGGCCCGGCGACGGCGGAGGAGCGTTGGGAAGAAAACGGTGGC
>Ga0335072_10010291_pt1 | contig 13476 bp, 10 predicted proteins | sample Lox_Sample_21_FD_206725 | JGI IMG/M metagenome (GOLD analysis project Ga0335072, IMG submission 206725) | Soil microbial communities from Loxahatchee National Wildlife Refuge, Florida, United States - Lox_Sample_2.1 | ecosystem: Environmental > Terrestrial > Soil > Wetlands | place: USA...
AACGCCGCAGTCGATATTGGCTCGATGGAGGCAAATCAACATTCCATCACCGAGCGCGGCTACCAGCTCGACCACGACGGCCAGGAAGCGCAGAATCGAGCCAACTCCGCCACCGTCGAACTCGAGCGCGCTGCCGCACGTCAGCACGCCAATACCGAGCGCGTGAGCGAACTGGAAGCGCGCCTTGCCGCAGCCGCCGGCGAACTGGAGCAGACGCAAACCCAGCTCAACGCAATCGCTGAGGAGCGCGCCCAGCAGCAAGCCTTTCTTGAGACGGCAGCCAACGAGGCGAAAGCGTTCCGGCAGATGGTCGAGATGCGCCAGCACGAAGCCCGCACCGCCGCCGACGCAGTCTTCAGCGCAGAGCGAGAACTTGAGATCAATCGCCGTCACGCCATTCACCTGCTCACTCTTGCCGGCAATGCCCGCAACAGCACGGCTCAAGCTGAAGAAAGCCTCGCCGCGCTCGAGCGCGAAGCTGAACGTCTCGAAGCTGAAATGGGGCAGGCGCGCATCGAACTGGAACACGTAGGCGTGCAGAGCGGCCAGGCAAAGCTGCGCTTCGAATCCGCCGCCGAAGCTCTCACGCGCCTTGAAGGCGAAATCAATCAGCTGCGCGAGAGCCTTCAGGCCCGCCGCGCTGAAGAAGACATGCTGCGCGCCCGCGCTAACGAGTTCCGGAGCGCGCAAGCGACCGCCTCAGGACGGCGCGCTTCGCTTGAAGCGCTCATCCGCGACCACAGCTACTCCACCGATACAGTCCGTCGTCTGCTCAAGCCAGGCGCGCTCGACGAAGAAGCCGCTCCCGTCGGCACCCTCGCCGACTTCCTTGAAGTGAGCGGCGAACATGAAGGCGTGGTCGATGAATTCCTCCGCGATGAGCTGAACTATCTGGTGGTCAAAAGCTGGGATGCTGCCGAAGAGGGCGTTCGTTTTCTGAAATCCGGTGTCGACGGACGCGCCACCTTCCTCATTCACGATTCCGCGCAAGGCAATCTCTTTCCCGAGAACGACGGCCTCGTCGCCGGCCCGGGCATCACGCCGCTCCGCGAAGCCATCCGCGTTCTGAATGGTTTCGGACGATCCCTCGAAATCGTCATTCCCAAGCTGAAGAACGGCTACATCGTAGACAATCCGCTGGAGGCGCAGCGCCTCGCTGGCGAACACATCGATTCGTTCTTCCTCACCCCCGGTGGCGAATGCTTCCACAATCTCACGGTGACGGGCGGCAAGCCCGCCAGCGAAGGCCCCCTGGCTCTCAAGCGCGAACTGCGCGAGATCGATTCCAAGCTCGCCGGTCTTGAATCGAACCTGGCCGAAGCCGAAATGCACGCAGCCGTGCTGTCGCGGGCGATCGAAGATATCTCCGCACAGCTTGAGGCGCGTAGCGAAGAGCGCCGCACCGCCGAGCGCGACGCCGCCGACCAGGGCGCGGCGCTCAAGCAAATGGAAGCGGAGGCCCAGCGCATCGAGCGCCGTTTGCAGGAGTGGGCCGCGCAGGCCGCGCGCAACAAAGACGCCCGCGAAGCAAAACACGCCGTCATCGAGGAAAAGCGCGATGAGGCTCTTCGCCTCGAGTCCGAGCACAAGACCGCAGAATTGGCCCTCGAACAGCAACAGGCCCAGCTTTCTGCCCTGCGCGAAACCCGTGAGCGCCTCCAGCAGGAAGCCGCGCACGTCACCGCCGAACTGGCCGGGCTCGAGGAACGCCGACGCGGCGCCGAGGCTGCCTTCCAGCGCATTGACCGCCTTCATGCCGACCTCGAACGCCGCAAGATCGCCATCGAGCAACAGCGCGCCTCCGCCGAGGCGGAGCGCGATCAGCGCAACCGCGAGAGCGAAGAGCTTGCCGCGCGCGCTTTGGAATTGGCTGCCCTGCGCGACCAGGCAGCCGCACAGGCGCAGGCAATCGCCGAAGAGGCTGCCGGTCTGCGCCATCAATTGTCTGAAATGGAGATGCAGCTCAAAGCCGCCCGCACGGCCCTCGACGCGCTGCGCGATCAGCGCTCCGAGCGTTCCAGCCAGGTGGCGAAGCTCCATTCCGACCTCGAACATCTTGAAGCCAGCTGCCTCGCCGAAGTCAATGTCGAAGCCTCGGCTCTCCGCGCCGACACGGAAATGACACATCTCGCCGACGAGGCCCTCCTTGCCGAAGAAGAAGCCTGCCGCGGTCTGCGTCAGCGCATCGAGGCCATGGGCCCGGTCAACATGATGGCCCTCGAAGAGTACAAGGAAATCGCGGACCGGCACGCATTCCTCGAGGAGCAACGCAAGGACCTCATCGAATCCATCGAGAATACGCAAGAAACTATCAAGGAAATCGACCAGATATCCCGCACCAAATTCGACGAGGCCTTTGCCCGGATCAATGAGAACTTCGGCCAGGTCTTCACGCGCCTCTTCCACGGCGGCCAGGCCTTCCTGCGCCTCACCGACGAGGAGAATCAGGCGGAGAGCGGCCTCGACATCGTAGCCCAGCCCCCGGGCAAGAAACTCCAGAACGTGCTTCTGCTCTCCGGCGGCGAAAAGGCTCTCACCGCGCTCGCTTTGCTCGTCGGAATCTTCCAGTTCCAGCCGAGCCCTTTCTGCGTCCTCGACGAGGTCGATGCCGCGCTCGACGAAACCAACGTCGGCCGCCTCGCCGATCTGCTGCATTCACTCAGCAAGGAGACGCAGTTCCTCCTGGTCACGCACTCCAAGCGCATGATGCATGCGGCCGACATGATCTATGGGGTCACCATGCAGGAGCCCGGCGTGTCGAAGGTCGTCAGCGTCATGCTCGGCGGCCGCGAGCAGCAGCGCGCCACCGCCTAGCTGCTCCGGTGCGCCCGTCGCACGCGATGGGCTCAAGGCACTCGTCGCATGATTCGCAGGCGCGCCCCATCGTCGCGAGCAGCCCCACCACACCGCCCTGTTGCGTCAGGCCGCTTCGGCCGGCCGCCCCGCGGCGAAACTGATCCTCTTCGGCTGCACAAGCCTCTTGTAGTCGTCCCAGGCCATCCGAATCAGCTCGCGATGCGTGCCGGCATTGAAGGCGATCTCCTTGTCCCTCTCCAGATTCTCGTCTGCATACACCGGCACTCCGAAGAGATTGCCGAACGGAGGCATAGCGCCGGTTTCGCATCCGGGAAAGATGCTCTGGAACTCACTCTCCGAAGCCAGCGCGACCGACTTCGCCTTCGTCCTTTTCCTCAGCAGCATCAGGTCAACGTGATACTTGGCCGGCAACACCGCCATTGCCATTTTGCCGTCCAGTTTCATCATCACCGTCTTCGCCAGTTCCTGCCCGGGAATGTGCGCGAGACCGGCAATCCCCTGCGCCGTGTAGGCCGGTGAGTGCGTGATCACGACGTACTTGACATCGTTCGCGTCAAGATAATCCATCAGAGTTTCGAGTGCCATTGGAACCTCCTTCCATCCGACGACCTGCACCTGTCATGCAGGACCCTTGTAAATCGCCCTCAGCTCATTCCTCCATCCCTGCATCGCACTGCTTCAGCGCTTGTAGCCCAGCCTCCGCAGCAAATCGTGCCGCCAGATCACGCCGGCTTCGTCTTCCACCCCCTTCGGCGAACTTCCGTCGATCACGCCCAGAACGCCCCTGCCCTGTTCCGATTCAGCCAGCACCACTTCGACCGGGTTTGCCGTCGCACAGAAAATGCCGCAAACCTCCGGAACGTTGCGAATCGGATGCAGCACGTTGATTGGATATGCGTTCTGGAGCAGCAGCACGAAGACATGTCCGGCGCCCAGTGCCTTGGCATTCTCGATCGCCGCCTGTCGCAGCCCATCGTCGTTTCCTTCGCCGCGAATCAGGCAGTCGCCCGAGCTTTCGTTGAAGGCCAGGCCAAACCGGACCTGCGGCGTGTGAACCATTGCCTCGTAGATATCTTCGACCGTCTTGATGAAATGCGCCTGCCCGATGATGATGTTCGTTTCTTCGGGAACCACCATCCGTACCGAAATCAGGTTGATCATATCTCCCCTTCCAATCGCGGTCGGTTACGCAAACTTCTTATGTTGCATCCTCACTCGTTCGACGTAGCGCCCCGTCTTCAGGTCCACGCTCACCATCTCACCGGGAGCAATGAACAACGGCACCTGGATCTTCATGCCGTTTTCCAGAGTTGCCTCTTTTCTTCCCGAATCCTGTTCGGAGCGCACGGGAGGCGCGGTGCTCACAACCCGGGCATCGAGTGCGCTCGGCAAATCGACGCCGATTGGCTCGCCCTCAAAGAACTCGCCCGGCACTTCGGTCCCAGACTGAAGAAGTTCTTGGCCCAGCCCAAGCGCCTCAGCCGGAAACGCAACTTGCTCGTACGTGTCGAGCCGCTGAAAGATGCAGTTGCTTCCATCGCTGTAGAGGAACTCGAGCCGCCGTCTTTCCAATTCAACTTCTTCGATGCGTTCGAGCGGCCTGAAATGCTGGTCCCAGAGACGTCCGCTCCGAATGTTGGAAAGATGTACGCGAACGTTGCCTCCCGTCTGGGCGGAGCCGGTCTTGGCCTCGACTTCCAGGACACGATAAACTTCTCTGCCGATACGGAGCGCCATGCCCGGCTTCAAATCCGATGCCGAAACCATAGATGCCTCCCGACCCGAAGGCGGCTGTTTCCGTGCACCTTCATTCTGGGCGCAAACGCGAAGCGCTCAGTGACTCCTGTCACGCGGCTGCGTGCGGGAATCCAGCATCTCCCCGCTCCTGCGGGTTCAGCTCGGTCTCAACATGCCTTCCGGATTCGATCGTTGGCGACGAAGCAGTTGCGGGCCTCGAATCTCACTCGAGCGCACTCGCAGAATTCCACAACAATCGCCGAAGCGCACCTCGATCGGCTTCGAAAATCAGCGAATGTCGACTGAAATAAAAATCACCTCCGAAGGATATCGTCTCTTCGGAGGCGCTTGCATGCACAAGATAATGACGGGGACCAGTAGCCGGCACTGGAGGTCGGTAGCACGCGGCTACTGGCGATCCCTTTAACGAAGCAAGCGGCGGCTTCCCCTTTCCACTGCTGCCTCGTGTCGCCCGGCTCAAAGAGGACATTCTTGCGCGTCCTCCGAACCATGTTGACAAAAGGAGTTTCTCCCAACCACAAGTTGGGGTCGGTGACGGCCGTCACACCCGTTTGAAAACCATTCAAGGCCCTGAATAAACTCTGCTTTGGATTCCAGTTCCGGCATTCATCCCAAATGCTTTTTAGCGCGGTTTGACAAAGCGGGCCCACCGTTTGAGAATCGGATTTCAACTCTCTCAAGGCAAGGCCCCCGGTGAATGCTCTCCTGAAAACAGATTTAGGCTCGACACCGCTGCTCGGCCGCGGCAAAGTGCGCGACCTTTACGCCGTCGACGACGCATTGCTGCTCGTTGCTACCGATCGCATCTCTGCTTTCGATCATGTGCTCGCAACAGGAATACCCGGCAAGGGAAAGATCCTCACCCAGATGTCTCTTTTCTGGTTCGATTTCCTTTCCGGCATCGCGCCCAATCATCTCATCGCGGCAGACGTTGCCCAGTTCCCTGCTTCGCTCAAGCCCTATGCCGCGCAGCTCGAGGGCCGCTCCATGCTGGTCAAGCGAGCGCGCATGTTTCCCGTGGAGTGTGTGGCCCGCGGCTACCTCGCCGGCTCCGGGTGGAAGGAATACAAGGCTGCAGGCACAGTCTGTGGGATTCAGTTGCCCCCGGCCCTGCACGATGGCTCGCGACTGCCGGAGCCCATCTTCACCCCTGCCACCAAAAGCCAGGATGGCGCCCACGACGAGAACATCGCGTTTGAGGCAACTGAGAACCTCCTGGGGCCGGCCGTTGCCGCCGAACTCCGCCACCTGACCTTGGCTCTCTACAAGAAAGCCGCTGCGCATGCCGAAGGCCGCGGACTCATTCTGGCTGACACCAAGTTCGAATTCGGTGCGCTCTCCGATGGAATCATTCTCGCCGATGAAGTGCTTACGCCCGACTCCTCGCGGTTCTGGGATGCATCACTCTGGAAGCCCGGAGGTCCGCAGCCTTCATTCGACAAGCAGTTCGTCCGCGACTACCTCGAAAGCATTCACTGGAACAAGCAAGCGCCCGCGCCCGGTCTGCCTGCCGATGTGGTCGAGCGGACACTTGCAAAATACCTTGAAGCGTTCACGCGCCTGACCGGCCGGGAGATGCAGCTTTGAATGACACCCTTGCAAACCTGGGCTTGGTGGACTGGATCATCATCGCCGTCCTCGCCGCCTCTGTCTTGGGAGGACTCATCCAGGGCTTCCTGCGCTCCGCTTTTGCGCTCGGCGGCCTCATCCTTGGCGTGGCCCTTGCAGCGTGGAATTACACCCGTGCCGCTGCCCTGCTGATGCGTTTCATCCATAGCGAAAAGGCGGCCGACGCGATCGGTTTCCTGTCGATTGCGCTGCTCGTGATGCTGATACTCGCCTTGACCGGTTCGATCCTGTCGAGGATCGTTCAGAAAATTGGCCTTGGTTGCCTCGATCGGCTGGCTGGCGGGCTCTTCGGATTCTTCCAGGGCGTAGTACTCGTTACTCTAGGTATCCTGGTAACCATTGCCTTCTTCCCCCAGGAACAGTGGCTGGCCGAATCCCGGCTGGCCCACTATTTCTTCGGCGCTTGCCACCTCAGCACGAATGTAACCCCGGATGGCCTTGCGCAACGCGTTCGAAGCGAGTTGAATCGCATGGAGCAGGTGTCGCCCGCCTGGATGCATCCAGGAAAAAACGGTTCATGATTTTTGGCGGCCGTATCTCGGTCCGATATGGCAAGCTATTAATGCAAGAGGTTGACGTGAGACGAGAACTGGACAGCCTTGTGACACAAATGCATTCCAGCGGAATCCGCTACGAGGATGCGGTAAAGGAATTCAAGAGGCAGTATCTACGGGAAGTGCTGATGGCCAACCGCGGCAATCAATGCAAGGCGGCGGAAGAGCTCGGCATTCATCGCAACACCCTCAGCCGCGCCATGGCCGAATTGGACCTCAGCCTGGCCGAAGTGCGGGCGGGCCTCAAGCGTCCACCGCGCAGCGAACGTCTTGTCTTTGGATCAGCTCGGCAGGGGTATCGCCAGGGCTGATCGTCCCCCAAGCATGGACCAGGTCTCATCGAGGAACGAAGCGCGCATTGAAATCCAGCCCGGTTTTTCCTGGGATGAACAGAATGCGTATTTGTTCGACATCGATGGCACGATCTTGCGCTGTCGCGATCGCGTGCACATCGATTCTGTCGCCACCAGTGTGCGCCGCGTAACCGGCTTTGAAATCACCCTCGCCGGCATCGCCCTCCAGGGAAACACCGACACCGGCATCCTGCGCGAAGCCTGCGCGCGCGCCGGCGTCCCCGCCGATTTTCTCGAGCCGCAAATCTCGGCCATCCTCGATGCCATGTGCCGGAATGTTGCGGACCGCCGCGGCGAATTGAAGCTCGAGTTGATGCCCGGAATCGAGCAGACCCTCAGCCATCTCGCTGACCGCGGAGCCATCCTCGGCGTCGCCACGGGCAATCTCGAAATGATCGGCTGGATCAAGATCGAGCACGCCGGGTTGCGCGAATATTTTCATTTCGGCGGATTCAGCGACCATTTCCCGATCCGATCCGAGTTGATTGGCCACGCTGCCCGCAAGGCTCGCGAACTGGCCGGGGCCACTGCGCGCGTCTGCGTCGTCGGCGATACGCCGCGCGACATCGAAGCTGCTCATGCCAACTCGCTTCCCGTCATCGCCGTGGCCACCGGCCACAGCAGCTTCGAAACGCTGCTGGAACACCGCCCCGAAGTCTGCGCAACCTCGCTGGCTGACCTGCTCGCCGCTTCCAGGAGCCTCGCATGAGCCTCCGCGGCACACTGCGGACCGGCATGCTTGCCGTTTTTGCGTCGGCGCGGTTTTCATGCGCCGCCACTGCACAGCAGGCGCCAGGCAATCCGCCGCCGCTTGCAAGCGCAATTGCGAATCAAGGGTCGCAGAACAGCCCCTCTGATTCATCCGCGCAGAAGTCCAAGCCCGTCAGCCGGCACGCTCAGCTGCGCGCCGCCAGGCTGTTCCTCGAAGCCAGCAAGCTTTACCAGGATGGGCAATTTGAACGCGCCATGCAGGAGTATGAACAGGCGGCCGCGCTCGATCCAACCAACCAGGACTACGAGCTGGCCGCCAAAATCGCGCGCAGCCACCAGGTCACGGCCCTCATTCAATCCGCCGCCAAGGATCGCTTGCGTGGCGACCCGCATGCTGCCCTCGCGGCCCTGCAGCAGGCCGAGAAGCTCGACCCCACCAATCCGCAGATCGCGGTTCATCTCGACAGCCTCGCCATCGATGCCGAATCTCGCCCCGCTTCGCTCTACGAAAAAGAAGTGAGCCAGTTAGGCGAAGCGCCGGTCCTCGAGCCCACTGCCAATAAGCAGACCTTTCACCTTAAAACCGATCGCCGCCAGTTAATCCAGGACGTGTTTCGTGCCTACAACCTTGAAGCGACCGTCGACCAGAGCGTTCCGGCAATGCCCGCCCGGTTCGACATCGAGGACGCATCATTTCAGCAGGCAATGGAGGCGCTCAGCCTCGTGACCGAAACATTCTGGGTCCCACTGGATGCCCACCGCGCGCTGGTCGCCCGGGATACCCAGATGAACCGGGATGAATTCCTTCGTCAGGGATTGGAAACCTTCTATCTCTCGGGACTCACTTCGGCACAGTTGACCGACGTGACCAATGTGACCCGGAACGTTTTCAACGCATCGCATGCGGTTGTCGCTCCGTCCGCGGATACCTTGACGGTTCGCGCGCCGGAACGCACGCTCAACGCCCTGAATGCGACCCTGAAAGACCTGCTTCGCGGGCGCAACCAGGTTCTCCTTGACGTGCGCCTCATCCAGCTTGCGCACAACAACGAGCGAAACACCGGCGCTCAACTGCCCCAGACAATCACGGCGTTCAACGTCTATGCCGAAGAACAGGCCATCCTGAACCAGAATCAGGCTCTCGTCCAGCAGATCATCTCTTCAGGCCTCGCGGCGCCGGGCGACACTCTCGCCATCCTGGGCATTCTGCTCGCATCAGGGCAGGTCTCGAATTCCATCTTCTCCAATGGCATCGCGCTCTTCGGCGGCGGCCTCACGCTCTCAGGCGTTTCGCCGTCGCCGGCCACTCTGAACCTGAACCTGAATTCATCCGACACGCGCGAACTCGACCAGGTCGAGTTACGCCTTGGAGACGGAGAAGACGGCACCCTCCGTTCCGGCACCAGCTATCCCATCATGACCTCGAACTACTCGAACCTCGGCAACACCAACATCAATATCCCCGGACTCACCAGTGCGGGCTCCTCCACCGGCCTTGCAGGTCTGCTCTCTCAGCTTCAGGGCACGACGCCCACCATCCCCATGGTCCAGTATCAGGATCTTGGTTTGACATTGAAGGCGAACCCCAGGGTGATGCGGAACGGCGATGTCGCGCTCGTCCTCGATCTCAAGATCAAGGCACTGGCAGGCAACTCGATCAACGGAGTACCGGTGCTCAACGACCGTTCCTACTCAGGAGTGGTCACGGTCAAAGCAGGCGCAGGCGTCGTCATCGCCAGCGAAATCAGCAAGACTGAAAGCCAGGCGCTCAGCGGAACTCCCGGCCTGAGCGAAATCCCCGGACTGAACAACGTGACCGCGAAGGACACGCAGAGCGATTACGCCACGCTGCTCATCATGCTCACGCCGCATGTGATCCGCGGACCCCAATCGTCTGGAAGTTCGCCGATGTTCCGCGTCGACAAGAATACGTCGCGATAGCGAAGCAGTGCGCACCAAATGCGCGCACCGCATGTTTCACTCCTTCAATTGTCGCTCAATCAACGGTTGCGCTACTGGCTCACTCCGTCCAGCTTCGCCTGGTACTCGACGATCTGCTTCACCGTATCGTAGGGCACGCCGCCGATTGGAACCTGGCGTCCGTTCACCATCAGGGTCGGCGTTTCATTCACGTTCAGCGACTGTGCCAGTTTCACTGACGTCTCTACCTGCTGAGCCACTTCAGGCGTAACTGCACACGCCTGCACCTTCGCCGGATCGAGGCCGGCCTTCGTAACCGCGCTGTTCAGCGTCAGCGTCGCTCCATCCGCAGTCGCAAGACCTTCCTGGCCCGCGAACACCGCGTCAGCAAACTGGAAGAACGCGTTGCTCCCGCCCATCTTGTTCACGCAAACGCCGTACTCGGCAGCCGTGGTGGCAGCGGGGTGGATGCGCGCCAGCGGAAAGTTCTGAAAAACAATCCGCGCTTTCGGAAAGTCGGTCGCAAGCTTATCCATGGTCGCCTCGGCTTCCTTGCAGTGCGGGCACTGAAAGTCGGCAAACTCCACCAGTTCCAGATCCTTCGAGGCGGTTCCGCGATAAGGTCCATCCGCGTCCTGCTGCAGTTCCGAACGGAACTCGGCATACGGATGTTCACCGAAAGGGATGACCATGTCGCCGGCAATAATGTGCTTGCCATCCGGCAGGGAAAAGAACTCAAGAGCGGTCGGCTTCTGTGTGCCCGTCTTGTCTCCCACGTAAACCACAACCTTGCTGACCCCATCCACCGGCGTCTTCAGAATGGCCTGCACCTGCCACACACGGCGCGGATCGAAACCCCAGCTCGTCTCCAGAAACGCGTTGATCTGTTCCTTCGTCGGTGTTGACGCGGTGAAATTGGCCGGATCCGGCTTCGGAAAAACGGGCGCGGCTGCTGGCGCGGGAGCAGCCGGTGTCCTGGTAGCACTTCCTTCCGGCGGCGCTGGCGGCACTTGCTGTTGAGCGGTTGCTTGGAGAACGGTCAAAGAGAACACCAGCAGCGCGGCGGCGCCGGCCAGTTGAACGAAGCGACGAATCAAGCTGAATCTCCTTTGAAAGATAGGGAAAACCCCACCCTTTAGCTTATACCTGAACCTTGACGGCAATGGGAAATCGCCGGCCCATTCCGAACGACTTCGATGTAACCTTCAGGACCGGTGCCGCTTGCTGCCGCTTGTACTCCGATCTCTCCACAAGGCGAACCACCTGTTGGACGAGTTCGAGAGGAAAACCGCGCGCCTTGGCGATGCACTCCGGCGTCTCGTAGCGCTCAACATAGGCCTCAATGATCGGGTCGAGAACCTCGTAGGGCGGCAGCGAATCCGTGTCCTTTTGGCCCGGTCTCAGCTCCGCCGAGGGAGGCTTCTCCAGGATGGCTTCCGGGATCGTTTCGCGTTCGCGGTTCAGCCAGCGCGAAACCGCGTACACTCTCGTCTTCACCAGGTCGCCAATCACCGCCAGGGCTCCCACCATGTCGCCGTAGAGAGTGCAGTACCCCACCGCCATCTCTGACTTGTTGCCTGTCGTCAGCACCAGGACCCCCAGCTTGTTCGACAACGCCATCAGCAGATTGCCGCGAATCCTCGACTGGATGTTTTCTTCCGTGATATCGGGCTTCATGCCCACAAAGAGCGGAGCAAGCGCTTCGGTGTAGTCCTTAAACAGGTCGCTGATCCCGATCAGTTCGAAGCGGATTCCGAGGTTCTTCGCCAGTCGCCGGCTGTCCTCAATCGAGCCTTCGGACGAGTACGGACTCGGCATGCCGATGCCCAGAACGTTCTCGGGTCCCAGCGCCTTCGCGGCGATCGCAGCCACAATCGCCGAATCGATGCCCCCGCTCAGAGCAATCAGCACTTTGCTGAACCCGCACTTGCGCACATAATCGCGCGTGCCCACCACCAGCGCCCGGAATGCCGCCTCCGTTTCGTCCTCTCCGGGCGCCTCGATGCGCTCCGCCTTGAAAGGATCCAGCACCACCAGGTCTTCTTCAAACGACTTCGCCTGGGCGATGAGCTCGCCCTGTCCGTTGATCGCCAACGAAGACCCATCGAAGATCAGGCTGTCGTTCCCGCCCACCTGGTTGCACATCAAGACCGGAATACCGTCGCGTCGCGCAATCGCCGTCAACATCCCTCTGCGCACATCGCGCTTCGAGTGCCAGAACGGCGACGACGAAAGATTGATGTGAATCGCCGGGTTCTGCCGCATCAGCTCTTCCATCGGGTCAACTGAGTACAACGGGCGCGGCCAGAAGTTCTTGTCGTTCCACGCATCCTCGCAGATCGTGATCGCCAGCCGCACTCCGTCCAGTTCCACCACCTGCTGTTGCCGCGAGGGCAAGAAGTAACGCTGCTCGTCGAACACGTCATAAAAAGGCAACAGGCGCTTGTGCTGTTCCAGCAGAATGCGTCCCCGGTCCATCAGAACCGCCGCATTCACCGCCGGCTTGCCCGCCCCGCCCTCGGCGCGCAACGCCACACCCACGGCCAGCGCACAGCCAAGATCGCTGGTCGCGGCGGCCAGCTCGTCCAGCGCCGTCCGGCAGCGCGACAAAAAGCTGGGCTTCTCCAGAAAATCCGCCGGAGGATACCCGCACACGCAAAGCTCAGAAAAGACAGCCAGCCGCGCGCCTTCCTGTGCCGCACGCTTACTGGCTGCAATGATTTTTTCCAGGTTGCCCGTGAAATCACCGACCGTGGGATTGACCTGGGCGAGCGCGATCTTCACCCTTCCAGTTTAATGCAAGCCCATCACGCAAAATCCAGGCGGCTTCTCCTAGCTTCCGGTGCCCGAAAACACGACTCCCACGGTTCGCACCATGATCTTGATATCCAGCCAGATGCTCCAGTTCTCGATGTAGCTCATGTCGAGCGAAACATAGCTGTCGAAGGAGGGATCCTGCCGCCCTTGCACTTGCCAGAGACCGGTGATCCCCGGCGTCACATCAAGCCGGCGCAGATCGTTCAGCTTGTACTCCTGCACTTCCCTGGCAATCGGCGGACGCGGGCCTACCACGCTCATATCGCCTTTAAGCACGTTGAAAAACTGCGGCAACTCGTCTAAGGAATACTTGCGCAGCAGGCGGCCGACTCTCGTGATGCGTGGATCGTTCGAAATCTTGAAAAGCACTCCGTCGCGCTCGTTCAGGTGCATCACGTCAGCCCGGCGTCTGTCTGCGTCAGCCACCATGGTGCGGAACTTCAGGCAACGGAATACCCGCCCCTTTTTCCCGATGCGCTCCGAGGTATAAAACACCGGCCCCCGCGAATCGAGCTGGATGGCGATGGAAATCGCCAGAAGCACGGGCGACAGGATCAGCAGGCCAATGGCCGAAGTAGCGATATCGAGAATCCGCTTCAGAAGCAGTCTGATTTCCGGAACATACCCGCAGTGCAGCGGAATGGTCGGGAACTGTCCGATAAACTCAACCGGATGATTCCACGCCAACCCTCCATACAACTCGGGAACGAGCCGTAAATTCACGCCCTGCTTTCGCGCCTTCCCTAATACATCCTTGACAATCTCCCGATCGCTGGGCGAAGTGAAGATGATCTCGTCCACAAATCGCTTGCGAGCTTGCTGGAAGAGAGTATCGATCGTGCCCACAACTTCGCCGCCATCACGATCAGCTCTGTCATCCATATTCGGCGATTCAATAAAGCCCTTGAAGGTGTACC
>Ga0335072_10010292_pt1 | contig 13476 bp, 12 predicted proteins | sample Lox_Sample_21_FD_206725 | JGI IMG/M metagenome (GOLD analysis project Ga0335072, IMG submission 206725) | Soil microbial communities from Loxahatchee National Wildlife Refuge, Florida, United States - Lox_Sample_2.1 | ecosystem: Environmental > Terrestrial > Soil > Wetlands | place: USA...
TTCATGCCCGAGGGAATTTCTGCTGAGGGAACCGTGGAGGGCGTGATGCTCGGGTTGAGATAAAAATACACAAACTCCGTGTAGCCGAGAGGATCGGTGATGGTGAGCGAGCTGGTGAGGCTCTCCACCGGATCGTTGGGGTTCGGGATGTTGTTGAAGTTGGTTGTTCCATAGGGCGTGGTGAGGCTGGTGACAAAGGTCGGTTCGGTGGCCGAATAGGTGAAACTCGACGTGATGCCGACGGGATCGGTGATAGAGATGAGCCGCTGGCTCGTGTCATAGGTGAGCTGCGTGCTGCGGCCAAAGGGATCGGTCACCTGGGTAATGAGGAGCGGATAGGCGGTCAAGCCATAGGTGAAGGTGGTGCTGCGGCCCATCGCATCGGTGATCGATGTCACGCGCAACGAGCTGTCGTAATTGATCGTGAGGCTGTTGCCCTGCGGATCGGTGACTTTGGTGAGGAACATGCGGCGCGGATAGCTGGTCGCTCCGTCGGACTGCGCGAAGGTCTCTGTCCCGCCGTCGGGCATCGTCCGCGTATACGACGTGACGGAACCGGAAGCCGGAACGCGGAACATCTGGGAATTGTCGTCAAGATCTGCAGCAAACTGGCCTGTGCTTCCGTTATATCCCATATTGTAAAGATTGCCGCTGCCGCCCGAGACATAGCGCGTGACCGAGCTGTAGGCATGCACCGGGTCGTCCGTCACATAGGCCTGCCAGGTGTGGGTCCATTGCGGGCTCAGGTTTGAGAAGCTGAACGTGGCAGGCTGCATTTCGTCCGCCGCATTGTAGAAAATTTCTGTATAGGCGGACGGCCCCACCTGCGGCGCATAGCCCACGGGAACATCCGTCAGGCTCAGACCCGCTGAAATTAACATTGCGCTCGCGGTGCACATCGGCGGATGCGTTCCGGTGGTGTTGCTGCTTCCCATGTGAGGTGGCTGACCGGTAGAAGAAGTGCCTGTGTTGTTCGTTCCATGGCAGCTGTTCGGACTTGTGGGCCTGTTCGCCGGCGTCTTCGAAGTGGGATCTCCCATACCATAAACCGCCTTCGCCTCTGCGGAATTCGCAGCTATGACACGCCAGCCGGCTTTCGGGTTGGCCTTCATGACCTGCGCGGGCACCAGGAAATACCCGCTGCTCTCGGCATCAATCGCCTTGGTCGTGAGCACCTTGCTGCCCGTATCCGCAAAGGTCGGGTCCGCAACCCAGTAGGCGGCGCCCTGCTTGCCGGTGACGGCCGCGTAGTGATGCACATTCCAGTTGATGACCGAGGGCACGGGAATGGGCTGGCCCGCCTCACGGTGGATGAGTGTGTATTTGAGGGTGGTTCTGTCCGCGAGTTTCGCAAGCTCTGTGAGCGAGAAGCCGTGCGGACCGGAGCGCGCATCGTCCGCGATCTTGATTTGCTTCTTGTCCGCTTTCAGGGCGACAAGCACATTCTTAAGCGCCTGCGGTCCACAGAGATATCCCTCGCCCGGATTGTGGCGGAAGGTCCACAGGCCCCAGCGGGCGTTCTTCAAAATCTGGACGGCCACACCGCCGACTGGGCGCTTGCCAACGTCCTTGAGCACCGCGTCGAGTTCCTTCTCGTGGCCGACGCGTGCATGCATGCGCGCAAGCTCCGCCACGGCGCGATCGACCATAAGCCGAGCCATCGGATTCGTGGCATTGCGGCCCGTCTGCCAGGCAGTCTCTAAATATCCGAACGACCGGCTGTAGTAGCCGGAGTGGTAGTAGCCGAGGCCCAGGTCGAGATTAATCGCGGAATTCCAGTTGGAATTCGGATGTGCGTTGATGAAGGCGATGAGCGATTTAGCGTAATCGTCGTAATCGCCCTCCGGTCCTGCCTTGGCAGGCGCATCGTGGAACGCCTTGAGTGCGACATCGAGATCCTTGCTCTCGGCGTCCGTTACGCTGCCCGTCGCTACGAGCGGTTCCTCAAGTCCGGGAAAATATTTGATCGGTGGAGGAGGCGAAAGCTCGACTTGCGCGGGAGCCTTGGGCTTCACCGGTTTATCGCTGGATAGCTTGCCGATAGAAGGAAGTGAAGAAGAAGCGACTGAAGGAGGGGAAATCTTCCTGCTCTCAATCTGCGAATACGCAGGGCCTTGCGCACCGAAATAAAGTCCAATCGCAACCGCGAGTGCAGGACTCGTCCAGCGCGCAAGAGTGGAGAAGAGACGGCTGTTCCTTTTCGCGCGCATGGTCTGCTCCCCGTTTTATTGGTGTGGATGCGAAGCGTGGAAGGCGTAACGAATCTTAATCGGAGGTTTTACCCATACTATTCCGGTTGAAAAAGTCATCTGCAATCTCGAATGGCAAACGGGAAAGACGGAAGATCAGGGCGTTAGTGGTAGCCTCTTGATCAAGGTTTACAGGTTGATCAACTGTTCACGATTTCCTTCCGGTCGGATTCGATCTATCCTTGCTCACCGTGCGAGATTTTTTTGGCTTCTCAGCTGGTTGACTGTCTCGCGCGGGCGTCGGACGTTTTGCGATGCCTATTGCGACCACACTCGATGCATCTGTCCCGGTCATCCGCCTCACCGGGGAAATCGAGATGACGGTCGCCTACGCTCTCCTCGACGAAATCAAACTCCTTCACAACTACTACCAGTTCCGCACGATTGACCTGCACATAGACTCGCCGGGCGGCAATGCCGACGCGCTGCACTATCTCGTGCATGCGCTGGAGCCCTGGCGCAGGGGCGAGGGCAGGGTGCTGCGCACGTTCGGCCTAAACGAAGTGGCATCGGCCGCCGCCATGTTGCTTTCTTTCGGAACGCTGGGCCATCGCACGGCCAGCAAGCGCAGCCGTTTGCTTTATCACTCCGTGCGGACCGTCTACCGCGAGAACGGTGCGCACACCGTCGCGCAATTGCGCGTGGTAACGCGGAGATTGGAACGGTGGGATCACTGGTTCGTTGATCTGCTGGCGGAGCATACAGGTCAGGAAGCGGCTGAGGCGATCAGTTACCGCAGACGAGTCGCGCGGCTCATGCGGCAGGAGAGGTTTATCTCGCCACAACAGGCGCTTGAGTTGAAGCTCATTGACCGCATCTGCGAAACGGAGTCGCTATGAGCGCGCCTTTTCCTTTTCATGACAATCACCCGAAATTCCGCATTCCGGGCTGGCGTGAGCTGCTGGGCAAGGACGAGTGCGTCAGCGCCCCTGAAATGGCCCGGCATTTTCTGATCACGGGCGAAACCGGCAGCGGCAAGAGCGTCTCGGCCGTGATGCGGCTGCTGGAAGCGATCCTGCGTTACCCGGAAGCGGATTTGTACGAAAGCTACGCCAAAGAAGCAGGGCGGGCGGATTCGAGGGAGGATCTGCGGCCTTCGCTGCTGGTCGTGGACCCGAAGGAGGAGCTGGGAGACATCGTTAATAAAGAGGCGAGGGGGCGCAGGGTAATAGAGATTACCAATGGGACGGCGCGCCACGCCGGAGTCCCGGAGGGACGAAGCCGGGTGCTGCATTTGTTTGAGGGGCGGGATCTCGCCAAGCTCGACGCTTTCGAGGCGATGGATCTGATTTTGCAGCATTCGGATTTCTTCGTGCAGGACCAGGCGCGCACGCGCGAGCCTTCCTGGAACCTCCAGGCCGCTACCGTATTGCGCGATTTCGTGGCGATTGAGATGTATCTGCACAAGCGCGACAAGGGCTCCGTTGAATGCCTGTGGGACCGGATGCGGCACTCCCTCTCCGAGGATGACCGCTATGCGAGCTATCTCCCGGCTCTGGACTACTGCGCAGAAAACTACTTCAAGCCGCACGGCACGCTGCTCAATATCTGTGCGGGAGAGGACGACCGCTTTGCACTCGACAGCTACTTGACTGCGGCGACGGAGATGGGCGTCCCAGGCGAGATGACGGCAAGGCTGTCTTCGCTCAACCGGCTTTATCACGGGACGCGCTCGGGCGTGATCTGGATGGTCAACGGCATCCTGGCCGATATGGCCTCGGAGGAATTTGCGGCCTGCGTTTCCGTCAATCCCCTGGAGCCCCCTCCCGACGAATTGAGGCTGTCGGTCGCGGATGCGCTGAATGACGGCGATCTCGTGGTCTATGTGCCCAAAGGCACGTCGCCGGTCGCCGACATGGTGGGCAGGTGCCTCAAATCAAGATTCTTTGCTTTTGCATTCGAGCGTGAGAACAAGGTGCGGCCTTTCTTTTATGTCGTCGATGAGGCGCACAGGTTCCTGACCTGCGGCACCGAAGACGGCGAACAGAGTCTTTTAGACAGATGCCGGGCATATCGCACTGGCGTTGTGCTCGCGACGCAATCGATTGCATCGATGGCTTACAAGCTGGGGCAGGGGGATCGAAACCGGGTGGCGCTCGACATGCTGCTCAATAATTGCGGCAATGCGCTTTATTTCCGGACGCCGGATATTCAGACGAAGGAGAATCTCGCGGAGCGCATTCCGCTGCCGCCCGTACAGGGACGGCCGCATATCCTCAAAGTCCGGCCGTTAACTTCCCTCGGTGTCGGGCAATGCTATGCGTTGCGCTGTAACGGGAGCTGGGGATTGTTCCAGGTGCATTTGGGGGAAGAGAAGAAAGTCAGTGGGAAGAGCGGCGCTGCGCATGCTTCAGGCGAACGCCTGGGCGGTCGTCATCCAGAAACTCAATTCCGGCTTTCTCAAGCGCCCGCTGCACCCTGAGCAGGGTGCCGGTCTGCGAGTGGATTGCGCCGTCGAAGGATTCCATGCGGCGCACCGTACCGATGGCCACGCGCGCGGAGCTGGCAAGCTTCGTCTGATCCCATCCCAGTAGGACGCGCGCTGCCCGTAACTGCCTGCCGTTGACGAGTTTCACTGGAAAGCGACGCTAGCATGGGCATCTTCAGGCCTCCAAAAACAGGCACATGGTAACCAAATACTTGATTATTATAACCAAGTCGTGAGATTCTGGCTCCCCGCGCTTTTTGCGGCAGGAATCAACGCAGTGGCTGGAGGTATCTATCATGGGCTTAAACATCAGGAGAGTGGCGGCCGTATTGTTTGCGCTTGCCCTTGGCGCGTGCGCAATGAATGCGCAGCAACCGGGAACATCGCAGCAGCCTCCCGTGAATGGTGGGGTGTTGGGGCAGGCCGCGGCCGGGGCAGATCCGAACCTGCCAGGTTTAGTCTCTCCGGTGGGGCTCAAGATTCAGTGGAGTAATTATGTTAAGGGCAGCCCCCAGGTGATTTTCACGACTCCGGAAGTGCCTTCGGGTCATCAAGCGCATTATATGGGCTGGAATGAGCAAGGCTCATGGTTAATGAACAATGAGGATGGCCATATTTATGTGTGGAATCTAAAGGAAAACAGCCTGAAAAAGGTTTACGAAAAAGATAAAGATATACCGCAAAGCGTGCTGGCTTCCATGCACAATTTAAAAGATGATTTCCTACTGGCGAATAACACTCCGCAGAACACAGGGCCGAAGCAGACAGGACCGAAGCCTGTAACTCCCGATACCAGCCGTCAGGCGGCGTTTTTCGGCGGCTCTGGAATTCCTGTTCAAGGGGCAATTCCCGGCGCGATCACAGGCAGCGGGGCCGCGATTCAGAACGGCATGCTGACGTTCACGCGCGCGGATAATACGAAAGCGAGTTACAGGGTCGTCCGCCCAAAGGTAGCGCAGGGCATTCCCGGCAATACGGGTGCATGGATCGCAATGGAGGACGGCGGCAAGGGCATCCTCTTCACCGTGAACGCGGACAACTCCGTCACGGGCCGCGAGATGCCCGCGCAGATTATTCAGGCGCTGGCTCCTGCGCGGTAGAGGGATTGAGGCCGTGGAGGAAATCCACGGCCTTCTGCGCGTGCGACGCGGCGGAGAAGATGGCGCGCTTGTCGTTCTTCAGGACCTTCAGCCATTCCGCGATGTACGCAGCGTGGTCTTCGCGCACTTCCGGCGTGAGGCCCAGATCCGCACACAGGAACGCGCTGGCCAGTTCGGCAACGAGTTCTTCGCGCGCATAGCCTTCATCGCCCCAGGCCTTGCGCCCGAATTCGCGATTGAGCCGGGCAGGGTGCTTCGTCCAGTGCGCCGATTCGTGCGCGAGCGTTGCGTAGAAGGACTCTGCGTCGCGGAAGGCTTCGATCACCGGCATCTGGATGTAGTCGCCGTCGGCACTGTAGTAAGCGCGGTCGCCGCGGTAGCGGATGTCGGCTTTCGTGCCGGCGAAGAATGACTCCGCGTGCGCGATGCGCTCGACCGGGGTCGTCGTGATTTCGGGCTTTGCGTAGTACGTCTCGGGCAGGCCTTCAATCTGCTCGACGTTGAATACGGTGTAGCCCTTCATGTAGTGAATCTCGCGCTCCTCGTCCTCGCCTTTCTCGTTCTCCTCCGTGCGCGTAATAGAGCTGGCGTAAACAACGAGAGAGCCTTTCTCGCCTCTCATCACATGCGCGTTAAGCTCGGTCGCCTGCCGGAAGGTCATCCAGGTGGGAGAGCCAAAGCCTTTCGCGACGGCTTCCGCCCAGAGCATGAGGATGTTGATGCCCGAGTAGGCAAGCCCGTTATGGCGCAGCGGCCGCATGATGCGTCCTGACGTATTGCCCGCGTTCCACGGTTTCATCCACGTCCTGACGCCCTGCTCCAGGTCGGCGACGATCTTATCGGTGATGCGCGTGTAAACATCCTGTCTCTCGTTTTGCATGTCCTGTTCTCCTTTGGGTCCGGTTAATTCCGAACCGCTGGAGACGGGCAGGCCGGGCGCAACGAGGCGTCCTGTCACCGCACCCACTCGTGGGAAGGGAAACGGCCAACACGGGAGCGAAGCGAACGGAGCGGGCAGCGCCGTTGACAGGACGCCGCGACCGGCCAGAAGTCGGAAGCAAACGGTTCGGGCCGGACCCCAAGAGAACGGACTGCGGTTAAACGAGGGGATGAGAGCGTCAACGAAGAGAAGCTGATGAGAGGGGCGGCGAGTGGATGACCCTGAAAGAACAGCGGCTTGTCAGACGACTTTCAGGAGGTCGCTGATGCGCGTCGTGTAGGACGGCGATTTCCGCTCGCGGCGCATGCTCCAGCGGTTCTGTGTGCCGGAAGCCGCGTAGAAGAGCGTGTTTCTCCCCCACTTCCGGTTGACCGTATCGAGCGCCTGCATGATGGCGATGCGCTTCTCGTCGTTTACGGGATCGAACAGGGTGAGCTGCTCGCGCGCGGGAGAGGTGAGTTCGGAGAGGATGAGCCCCGCCTTGATATAGGCGTTGCCGCGTCGATATTCCTGCCGAACGGCCGCCGTTGCATAACGCACGAGGTCGGGCGTGTAGCTCGTCGCTCGCGGAAGGCTGATGGCAAGGCTCGCTCCCGTGAATCCCTCCTTGAACGGGCTCGTATAGAAAAAGACGAGCATGTTGTTGGCGTGAAGGCCTTCGCCCCGCAGTTTCTCCGCGGCGCGCGTCGCGTACATCGCAATCGCCTCCTCCAGTTCTCTCAACTCGGTGACGGGACGGCCGAACATGCGCGACATGGCGATGTTCTTCTTCGGATCGGGCTGTTCCTCCAGCGGAATGCACGGAATGCCCCTGAGTTCCTGCGCCGTGCGCAAGCCGGTGACGTGCATGTGCTTCCTGATCCAGGAATCCCGCGCCTGGGCAAATTCATAGGCAGTGCGGATGCCGTACTTCTCCAAGAATTTGTCGTACTGCCTGCCGATGCCCCAGACATCGCGCACGGGCGTCATGGCGAGAATGGCTTTCGTCATCGCCTCGGTCTGCAGTACGGTTACACCGTCCGATTTCTTGGCGGTGTTGTTGGCGAGCTTTGCGAGTGTTTTTGTCTTGCCGATGCCGACGCCGACCGGCAGGCCGGTCCAGCGTTTCACGGTGTCCTTGATTTCCCAGGCATAGGCTTCAAGGTCGAGGTGCAGGAAGCCCGTGAGGTCGCAGAAAGCCTCGTCGATAGAATAGATCTCAACATCCGACGTTAGCCGCATGAGTGTTTGCATCACCCGCTGCGACATATCCCCGTAAAGCTCGTAATTGCTGGAGCGCACGACGACGCCGTGGCGCTCGATGAGAGGCCTTACCTTGAAGAACGGCTCGCCCATGCCGATGCCGAGCTTCTTGGCCTCGTTGCTGCGGGCGATGATGCAGCCATCATTATTGGAAAGCACCACGACGGGCCGCTTCTCCAGCCGCGGCTGAAACACGCGCTCACACGATGCATAGAAATTATTGCAGTCAACGAGTGCGAACATGGCTCATATCGGTGCGATGCAGGAGGCGTCCTTGTTTCTCGGGTTGTTCACGGCCTTGCTCACCTTGTGCTCACGCATGAGGCTCGCAGGGTAAGGGTGGAAAAACTCAACGAGTTCCCTGGGATCGGAATCCGGCGAGAGCCATTGGGAGACGGCGTTGTGCCCCAGGATGACGGGCATCCTGTGATGAAACCTCCCTACCAGCTCGTTGGGAGTGGTAGTGAATATTGAGAAGGCTGGGCCTGTGAGGGTATCCTTCCAAACGCCCGCGAAAGAAAACAGGCCTTCTGCCGGATAGACGTAGTGCGGCTGCTTCTCCTTGTCGCTGATCGTTTCCCATTCATAGAAGCCGTCAGCGGGAATGACGCAGCGCCGTTCCCGAAAATCCTTTTTATCCGCGGCCTTCTCCGATTGCGTGTTGATGCGATTAAAGGACGGCTTCCCCGGAATCGTCGTCAGAATCCCGAAGGTTGCAAGCTCGACGGTGCGCTGGTGATCCGCGCCTTCACGGACGATGGGAGTCCTCTCGGTCGGCGCGATGTTGTGCGAAGGAACGTAGGCGTCGAGTTTGAGTGCCGCATCGTAGAGTTTGGCGATTACCTCACGCTGCGATTTTGAAGAGAGGCGCCCGCACATAGCACCTCAGAGATGGCGTATGGCGTGTTTGACCACGCCCCAGATTGTGAAGTCGCTGCTTTCGCTCACGGCAATCGGTTCGTATTTGTCGTTCTCCGGCATGAGCGCAACCGTTTTTCCTTTAACGCACAGACGCTTGATCGTAAATTCACCGTCGAGGACGACGAGCACGACCTTGTTGTGCATGGCCTTGATGTCGGATGCGACGAGCGAGCGGTCCACGATGGCGATGTCGCCCGGAAAAATGCCCGCTCCCGTCATGGAATCGCCCTCGACCCGCACTAGGAACGTCGCGGCCGGATGCTCGGCCAAGTAGGCGTTGAGGTCGATTTTGCCTTCAAGATAATCCTCGGCCGGAGACGGAAATCCCGCACGCGGGCGACACATATAGAGCGGCAGCGCAAGCTTTGCTGAGCGGGCAAGCGGAAGAAACGTGACGCTATCGCGGATCGGATGAATCTTGCGAAGCATGGGCGCAAACTACGCCCGGCGGGTGGATGGGTCAAGGCGCTTCAAATACCGTCTGGCGACGGCGACTCCGCAAGCTCTACGGCGCATGCCTGGGGTGCGCAAGCTTGCTCCGTCGTACTGGGAACCTACGTGGTGGACTCTGGCCTTGTTTAGGGCGGCAAAAGCAAGGCCTTGGCGATCACGTCCAAAGTTCCTTGACATTGGAATGCGTCGTGTTTTATGATGAGTCGTGTTACACGATGTATCAGATATAGGCACAATGACTGATCGGGCCATAGAGGCGGCGCCCAAGACCCGGCCATGGGGACAAGACCGGCGATTGGAATTCATCGAATTTCGCCTGCTATGGGACGGCAAAATCAATCGCGGCGAGGTCGCCGAATATTTCAACATCTCGGTTCAGCAAGCATCGCTAGATTTCGCCAAATACCTCGATTTGGCCAAACAGAACATGGAGTATGACCGCCACGAAAAGGTCTATCGCGCGACACAGCACTTTAAGCCTTTATTTCTGGCGCCCGATACCCAGACTTATTTGAACGAGATTCAGGGCCTCGCCGCCGGGACGATTTCACGCTCAGTCAGCTTCGTCGGAACCCGACCGCCATGTGATGTCGTGACGCTCCCGGTACGGCGCGTTCGCATTGAGATGCTGTTGCCAATTCTCTGGGCGATCCGCGATGGCTCGGAGATAGACGTCACGTATCAATCGATGCGGTCTCCGGATCAAACTCGTCAGTGGATTGCCCCCCATTCTCTGGCCTTTGACGGTTCCCGCTGGCACACCCGCGCATGGTGCCATGGAACTTCTCGGTTTCGGGATTTTGTCTTGACCAGATTCGAGCAAATCCATGGACGCCGTATCAGCAGCGTGAATCCACAGGACGATACCGATTGGCATACATTCGTTGTGATCGAAATTGCGCCCAATCCGAATCTCACAGCCAGTCAGCGAGATTCCGTCATCGCCGACTTCGGCATGCAGGACGGACGGCTGTCGAAGACAATCCGCCGCGCGCTCGTTTCATATTTCGTGCGCCACCTGCGGATTGAATCACCGCAGAAGTCCCAGCCAATCATGTGGGCGAACCGTGCACAGTTTGAAGATTTAAGGGAAGACCAATGAATGACGCATCACAAGCACAAATTCTAAAAGGAGAACGACATGTCTGAAGCAGAGAAATCCGATAAAAAACTGCATCCATTTTATGTGGATGCAAATCGCCATGAAAGCGCCAAGACCGCGCTCACTGGCGCTGAAATAAAGGCCATCGCCAATGTAGCCCCCAATTATCAGCTCTTCCTCGAAGAAGAAGGCGACAAACCCGACAAGGGCATCGGCGACGGGGAGGCGGTGGGCATCACCGAACGCGTGAAACACTTTTTCGCTGTCCCGCCAGCGACGTTTGGACTCTGATGATCGGCGAGCAATTCCAGCAACTGAAGGAATACCTTCAGGAATTCAAGCACCAAGACGCTGAAATCCAGCGTCGGGCCGATGGCTCGTACCTCATTACGATCAAAGGGTTCGATTTGCCAGATGGCTGGAATCCTAAGAAGGTAGACATTCTCTTCATTGCGCCGCCCGGGTATCCCGCTGCAAAGCCTGACTGCTTCTGGGTTTCGCCGGCGATACGCCTTGCTAATGGTGCGATACCGCAGGCTGCCAACGAAGGAACGCCACTGCCCTACGATATGACCCCGGGCCGTCCCTTGACGTGGTTTTCATGGCATCTGCAAACGTGGGACCCTAATCGCGACCGGCTCGAACAATTTTATCGGGTAATCCTCCAGCGGCTGGACCCACCGCGATGATGGAGGTCAGGTTTCAAGATGGAGACGCCAGCCGAATTATCGCTGAGCTTGTAGGCAGGGAGACAGAGCGCTGCGCGATCTTGTGGGCGTCCCACGTTGCCCTTCCCGAACTGGATCGTCTTGTGGTCTCCCGGATCGAGTTTCCTACCGACGATCATTATTCAGATCGGTCGCTCATAAGCGCTCAGCTCAAACCGGAATTCATCGCGCAAATTGGCAAAAAGGCCGCTCGCGAAAATCTTTCCGCTATTTTTGTGCATTCGCATCCGGGGGCAGCTCCGCCGGAATTCTCCGAAGTAGACGACGATGGTGAGGCGCATCTGGCGCGGTTCATGTCCGTGCGGGCGCCTCACTCAGTGCATGGCGCCGTGGTGGTAAGCGCCGGGGGCTGGTGTGCTCGGCGCCTGGGTGAAAAGACTCCCATGCGCGTCGTGTCGGTCGGGCCGCGATTGCAAGTACTTTTCGACATCGACGGCCCGTCAGGTTCCACGCCTTTGAAATTTGATCGGCAGGTCAGGGCGCTCGGGTCCGCCGGCCAAAAATATCTAGAGTCACTCACTGTCGCCATTGTCGGTCTGGGTGGCACAGGCTCGATTGCCGCCCAACAGTTGGCGCATCTCGGCGTGCGCAAGTTCATTCTCGTCGATCCTGATCGCATTGAGACGACCAATCTCAACCGGGTGGTCGGCGCGCATGTAAGCGATGTCAGTCGGCCTAAGACGGACGTGGCTACCGACATGATTATGGGGATCACACCGGACGCTGTTTGTAAGCGCGTCGTCGGCGACGTGACGCGGACGCCCATCGCTCGCGAACTGCGGGGCGTCGACTTTATCTTCGCGTGCACGGATTCCCATGGCAGCCGCGCCGTAATTCAACAGATCGCATATCAATATCTCATCCCATGCGTTGATATGGGCTCCATCATCACCGCTAGGGCAGGCCAGATCGCGGGCATACATGGCCGGGTGCAGGCACTCGCGCCGGGACTGCCGTGCTTCACATGCTGCGAACTGCTGGATTCCGAAGAGGTCCGGCGGGACATGATGAACGCCGAAGAGCGAAGCAAAGATCAGTATATTCAAGGCGCGCATGAACCCGCGCCCGCCGTCATCTCCATCAACGGGACCGTGACTTCGATGGCGATGACAATGTTTCTGGCCATGATGGTCGGAGTGCCAAGCGCAGCCCGGCATCTTATCTACGACGCGCGTCCCCCCTCACTGCGAGCCGTCTCATTCAACAGCAATCCGAATTGCTATGTTTGCTCCCCGCGAGGCGTACTTGCGCGCGGGGATTCGCAACCCCTATTTACACGGGACGATTGACATGGCGATACGAGAATTCTCGCCGGAGGGCACGCCGCGGGCGAAAATCGCTTTCGTCGGGGAAGTACCGTTAGATGTGGACTTACAAAGGTTCGTTGAGCGCAAAATCACGTGGGAGCCGTCCGTTGCGAATGGTCCGGTCACGCTGGATAAGCTTCGCGATCCCGACTATATCACCCGACTGGATGCAGTGATCTGGACTCAGGACTCCAAAAACCTGAAGACCTTGCCGCGAGATTTGCTCGACGTTGGGCCGCGCCTTCTCGATCATGATGTCCGGGTCTACATTCGTCTCGCAACAGATGACCAACAGACTACGATGCCCCGGCAGGTCATTATAAATTCGCTTAGGAAAGGCTTGCTCCCAACCGCGAACCTTCGGCCGGACGAGTGGAGAACCGTTCCCGAAAACCTGAGAGAGAGAGAAAATGCTTTTCTTCTGCCGTGCGTTTACATCATCGACACGGCGTGGTCTTGGGGTGACATTGCCGCTTTAGTCTGTGATAGACCAGCGGGCTCCTTACCGGAATTCGAGTTGAAGTTTGACGAAGCGGCGTTTCTCGCCCGATTTGGACCCGATGGGCACACAGAGCGAGTTATGTTGCTCAAACGGGCGTTCTGGAACTGCTCGGAGCTTCAACTCATATCAATCGACGGCGGCCTCTCGGGCGCACCAGTCTTTAAGGTTTACGCCTCGCTGGGCGCTGGATTGGTGCAACAGGGTGCGACGGGCGCGTACCCGCATCTCTATTTCGCGAAGATCGGACCGCGCAAGAAAATTGTGGACGAGTACGACGAGTACTGCGGCCATATATTTGAATACGTTCCTTTCTACCTCGGACCGAGGTTGCGCCGCGATCGCTGCAACCTCGGATCAACTCAAGGAATTCTTGTGGGCGACTTTGTCGAGGGCGCAGAGCCGCTGATCTCCTGCGCGCGAGGCGGCAGATGTGGGCATGCTATCGCTAATTTGTTTGATAAAACGCTCGGAGGCTGGAGAAAACAGCAGCGGGTTGACAAGGCA
>Ga0335072_10010293_pt1 | contig 13475 bp, 13 predicted proteins | sample Lox_Sample_21_FD_206725 | JGI IMG/M metagenome (GOLD analysis project Ga0335072, IMG submission 206725) | Soil microbial communities from Loxahatchee National Wildlife Refuge, Florida, United States - Lox_Sample_2.1 | ecosystem: Environmental > Terrestrial > Soil > Wetlands | place: USA...
ACCCCGGAACCCTCGCCTCGGCGACCGCCTCCGGCGCGCCCCTCGCCCGGGCCACCGGCGGACTGCGCTCGCCCGCGTCGCTAGCCTCGCTGTTCTCAGCGCCCGGGCCGGTGCCCGCGGCCGGGTCCGGGCCGGTGCCCGGGTCCGGGCCGGTGCCCGCGGCTGCGGCCGGGTCGGTGCCCGCCGCCGGGCTGGTGCCCGCGCCGACGGTCGGGCTCAGCCCGCTCCAGCTCGCCATCGCCGAGCGCGCCTACGACGGCCCGGCGCTGGTGACCGGGGGCCCGGGCACGGGAAAGACGACCGTCGCGCTGCACCGGGCCAGCTATCTGGCCCGCCACCTGCCCCGCGACGGCCGGGACGTCCTGTTCGCCACGTTCAACAAGCACCTGGCCAGGATCGCCCGTCGCCAGTTGCGCGAGCTAGCCGGCCCAGACGTCGCGGCCCGGGTAGAGGTCGTCACGATCGACGCCCTCGCCGCCCAGGTGACCGCCGAGGCCGGGCCGGCCGCCCGCCGTCACTGGCTAGACCACCCCCATTCGGGCGACCTATGGCCAAGCGTGCTGCGTGAGTCCGTTCGCCTCGAGACGATCAGGGCCACCGAGCATGGGCCGCGTTACCGGCACGTCGTCGTTGACGAGGTGCAGGACCTGAGCGCCGAGCACCTGATGCTGCTGCGCGCGATGGTGGCCCCTGGGCAGGATGACCTGTTCCTGGTGGGCGACCCCGGGCAGCGGATCTACGCCGATGAGGCGCCCGCGATCGCCCTGGAGATTGACGTACGGGACCGGACCGGACATCTCAACCATCGCTACCGGCCAGCCTGCCCGCCAGAACTGCGGGGCCTGGCCGAATGGCCGGGGGAGCTGGATGAGGTCACCAGGCAGCTGACCGACTGGCTGGCCACCTGGCCGGAGGGGGAGGAGCTGTCGATCGGCGTCGCCGCGCCCGGCCGGCACCAGGTCGCCGAGATAGTCGGCCACCTGGACCGGCAGGGCATCGTCGTCTCGGCGATCGGCGCCAACGGCCCCCGGGTGGCCCAGTCCGTCCACGTCGGTACCTTGCACAGGTTCAAGGGACTGGAGTACCGGCGCATGCTCCTGGCCGGGATCGGCTCGGACGCGGCCCTGACCGTCCCGCTGCTGCAGATGGCCTCGGCCCGGGCCCAGGAATCACTGGTCATCACCTGGCACGGTGAGCCGAGCCCGCTGCTTGGCCAGTGACGGGCGGATCGTTCACCGCCCGGCGTCAGCAAGGGCGCCTGCCGCCCGTCTGAACGCCCGAAGCGGCCACTTCCCAAACATCTATGCTGTTGATTATGCCGCGTTTTTCGGCACAATCAACAGCATTGTGAATCATGGACTCGCATGTGGAGTACCTGCTGTGACATGAGGGACCACTGAGGTCCAAGGGCCAGCAGGCCGGGGCACCCTGCCCGCTGAGAATGCCGGACCGGCACTGCTAGCCTGGCCCGGCGATGAAGGTCCTTTTCTGCGGCGAGTACATCGGTCCTGAGCCCGCCCGTGAGGTGCTCGAAGGCCTGCTTCCAGGGATTGAGGTCAGCACCTGCCCTCCAGCCGCCGTCCACGACAATCTCCTGGGCGCTGATGTCGTATGTCCGTGGGGCGCTCCACTGGACGCGGCGGCCATGGACATCGGGAAATTCGGGCTCGTGCAGCAGTTCGGTGTGGGCCTGGAGAAGGTCGACGTCGCGGCGGCCACCGACCGGGGGATCTGGGTAGCCCGCCTGCCCGGAGAACTAAGCGGGAACGCCGACAGTGTCGCCGAGTTGGCCGTGCTCCACCTGCTGGCCCTGAGCAGGCGCCTTGATGACGCCCGCCAGAACCTGCGGGACGGCCGCTGGACTGGCCCGGTCGGTACGTCGCTGTCCGGCCAGACTGTGCTCATTGTCGGGCTTGGCGCGATTGGCCACGCGGTAGCGACCCGGCTCGCCCCGTTCGGCGTCCGGTTGGCCGGCATCCGCGCCAACCCCGAGCGCGGCGGCCCGGTCGCCGAGATCGGCGGGCCAGCGGACCTGCACCGCCTGCTCGGTTCGGCCGACGCGGTCATCTGCGCGGCCATGTACGACCGCAGCAACGCGGGGATGTTCGACGCGGCCGCGTTCGCCGCCATGCGCTCTGGCGCACTGTTCGTCAACGTCGCGCGGGGCGGCCTCGTCGATGAGGCCGCGCTGCTGGCCGCGCTTGACTCAGGACACGTGGCCGGGGCCGGCCTCGACGTGTTCAAGGGGGAGCCCCGCCCCGGGCCGCTGGCCCGTCACCCCCGGGTGATCGCCACTCCGCACGTGGGCGCGCTCACCGGTCACATGCTCAGCCAGTCCGCCCAGCTGTTCGCGCGCAACATCCAGCGCTGGGCCGACGGCCAGGTCCCCCAGTGGACGGTCAACCACCCCCCAGCCCCCCGCCGCCCGCTAGCGCCGTAGCCCCTAACCTTCCGAGCTCGTTGGCGTAGCTGAGCCCAAACCGCCCGAGCTCGTTGGCGTAGCCGCAGGCACAAGAGCCACGCGTTGGCGTCGCTGAGTCCGAACCTCCTGCACTCGTTGGCGTCGCTGAGCTCAAAAGAACCCGTCCCACCCATCCTCGCTGAGCTCAAAAGAACCCGTCCCCCCCATCCCCGCTGAGCCCAAAAGAACCCGTCGCACCGTCCCCGCTGAGCTCAAAAGGAACCGTCCCCGTCGCTGAGCTCAGAAAGAAACCGTCAGGCCCCGCACCGAACCAACTAGAACTTCGGCTCCACGACGAGGTCCAGGTAGGTGGCGCCGCTGTCGGGGACGCGGGGCTGCTGCCAGACCTCGACCGGGAACGACACTAGGACCAGCGACATCATCAGCAGCAGCAGGTTGCGCTGCGGTTTGGGGATGGGCTGGCCCAGCGGGTAGTCCTCCAGGTAGCTGTTCGCCTCGGCCAGCCGGGGGAACGCCGCGTCGTAGAACGCCTGCATCTGGTCCATCGAGGTGGCCAGCCGCTTGGCGTACCGCTCGCGCTCGGTCTCAAGGACCCAGTCGCTGAACGGCTCCAGATCGGCGAACTCAGCAGGCAGCAACGCCTCAGCAGGCTGCAACGCCTCAGCAGAATCAGCAGGCTGCAACGCCTCACCAGACTCAGCAGGCTGCAACGCCTCAGCAGACTCAGCGGGCCGCAGTGCCATCGGTGTACTCCTTCACGTAGTCGCGGCTGGCCTGGTGCAGGGCCCGCAGCAGCAGTTCCTGGTCGCACAGCGGGAACTCGGTAATGACCCGGCCCTTGAGGCTGCGCTGGGTGGCCTCCAGGGTGTTGGCGTCCTGCAAGCCGTACTCCTTGAAGGTGACCGCGGCCAGCTCATGCTGCAGCCGCTCGGCCGCCGTCTTGGCCGGGACGAAGTACAAGCTGGACTCGAAGATGTGGCTGTCCACGGCGGTCGGCCAGTAGCTGTAGGTCAGGTACCAGCCCGGGGCCCAGCACAGCAGCATGAAGTTGGGGAAGAAGTGGAACGAGTCCACGCCCCACTTGGGATGCCGCGACGGGTTGAGGCCCGGCGGCAGCTCATCAAGGCCCGAGATGTTCGGCCGTTGCCACGGCCCGAACAGCCCAGCCCGAAGGACCCGCTCGATTGGCTTGACCATGTTCAGGTCCTTGGGCGGCGACATGCCACCCCACGAGGAGACCATGCTGTGCGGGTACTTCAGGTCGTAGTGCAGGCCCTCGAAGCCGACCGCGGCCAGCTTGTCCGCCTCGTCCTTGACCGCCTGCTTCATGTGCAGGATCGGGGCGTGGTAGAACTCGGCGAACGCGTCGATGAACAGCTTCCAGTTGGCCCCGACCTCAGCCTTGTAGGTGAAGACCTCGGTCATCTCATGGAACGGGTAGCCCTCTAGGCCCTTGCCCATCTCGCCCAGGTAGTCGACCAGCGGTGCGGCGCTTGGGTCGAGGTTGATGAAGATGAATCCCTGCCAGGCCTCGCAGCTGACCGGCTTCAGGCCGTACTCGCTCTTGTCGAGGCCGAAGAACTCGCCTTCCTGCTGCACGAACGCAAGCCGTCCGTCAAGCTCGTAGCGCCAGGCGTGGTACTTGCAGGTGAACGTCCGGCAGGTGCCGGAGACCTCCTCGGCCGGGTAGTCGTTCCAGACCAGCTTGTTGCCCCGGTGCCTGCAGATGTTGTAGAACGCCCGGATCTGCTTGTCCTTGCCCCGCACCAGGATCACCGAGGTGTCGGCGACCTGCAGCTCCCTGGTGAAATAGCTACCGACCCTGGGCAGCTGCTCCACTCGGCCGACCATCAGCCAGGTCCGCTTGAAGATGGCCTCCCGCTCAAGCTCGTAGTAGGCCGGGTCAACCGAGTCGCTGTAGTCGACCGGGGCCAGGGAGATCTCTGGCCAGTGCTCGGTCCAGCTCCCCTCGGCCGGCTTGGGGAAGTGCGGCATGGATCAGGTGCCCTTCTGCTCAGGGGTGCCGTTCAGGTACGTGTCGATGTCCGCTGGGTCCAGGCCCGGGTCCAGCTCCATGCGGAACGCGCCAAACACGACCGACAGCAGGGAGTACGAGCCGACCAGGAAGGCCAGGGCCATGAGCTGTCGCTCGCTGAACTGGCTGGCCAGCTCCGCATAGGTGTCGTCGTGCAGGTCGGAGTCGTCGGTGATCTCGTCCACGGCCCGGCACAGCAGTCCCGCCGTCCCGGTCGCCGTGCCCGCCGCGATCGCGCCGATCTCCTCGCCGGTGATCCCGGCGGCCCGGGCCGCCTTGGCATGCTGCGCCCACTCGTAACGGCTGCGCTTGCGGATGGCCACCCGCAGGATCACGATCTCCCTGGTACGCCGGTCCAGCTCACAGGCCTTGCTGTTGATGAAGCGGTTCCACGGCAGCCACAACTGCGCCAGCTCCGGATAGTGGGCGAAGAACGCCACCACCGACAGGTCCGGCGGCTTCATCCCCGGGGCGATGTCGGCCAGCGCCTCGAAGTCCCACTCGTCGTAGGGCAGGTCGCCAAGCCGCGAGCGCCCCGGCCGCCCGGTCATGTGTTCCGCCCGCCGCTGACCGGGAGGATCTGCCCGGTGATGTACCCGGCCTCCTCCGAGATCAGGAACGCGCAGGCGGCCGCGATGTCCTCGGGCCGGCCAACCCTCCGCACCGGCGTGCGCCGAGCGTGCTCCTCGATCGTGCCCCCCAATAGGCCCCGATCTTCAGAACGGCGCAGCATTGGTGTGTCCACGAAGCCTGGCGGCACCGCGTTGACCGTGATGCCGTGGGGGCCGTACTCGAGGGCCAGTGACTTCGTCAGCCCGTTGACCGCCGACTTGGCCGCCACGTAGTGCGCCATGTAGGGCTGCCCGCCCAGCGTGCTTGACGACGAGATGTTGACGATCCGGCCCCAGCGGGCGTCGAGCATGTCTCGCAGCACCGCCTGGATCATGTGGAAGGTGCCATTCAGGTTGACGTCGATGACCTTGTACCAGCCGTCGAACGTCAGGTTCTCGAACTTGCGGAACCCGTCCAGGCCGGCCCCGTTCACCAGGATCGTGATCGGCCCGAGCTTTTCCCGTACCAGCCCGAGCGCGGCGTCGACCTGCTCCCGGCTGGTCACGTCGGCGACGACACTAAAGACGTCGGGTGACTGGTTCAGGTCCAGGGAGGCGACGTTGTAGCCGTCCTTCTCCAGTCGCCGGGCGATCCCGGCTCCGATCCCTGAGGCCCCGCCGGTAACGACTGCGGTCCTGGTCAATGGAAAGCCTCCCTTGCGAGCATGAGAATCATATTCTCTGTTTTGGAGAAGATCAACCGCTGATCAGTACTCGTAGATGACCGTCACGTCCGGAGTCGCCGGGACGCTCTGGCAGGTGAGCACGTAACCGTCGGCGACCTCGTCGTCGTCAAGCGCGTTGTTGACCCGCATCGTGACCTGGCCCGCCTCCAGGCGGCCCATGCAGGTGGCGCAGTTGCCCGCCTCGCAAGAGAACGGCGGCTTGAGGCCTGCCCGGCGGGCGTGCTCAAGCAGGGTGATCCCGGGCACGTGCGCGGTCGCGGTGGTCGTGCCGTCCAGGGTGATGGTGATCGTGCCACCGGTCGGCCCGGCCGTGTCCCGCGCGAGCCGGGCCGGCTCCTCGTCCGCCTCGGCCGGGCTGAACCGCTCGGTCAGGATGCGCTCCTCGTCCACGCCCTGGGCCGCCAGCACCCGCCCGACCAGGTCCATGAACGGCTCGGGGCCGCACAGGTAGAAATCGGCGCCGTGGGTGACATTGCCAGCGAAGTCCGCGATTTCCGCCTCTGTGACCAGTCCGGACGCCTCGTCGAGGTGATGCCTCACCTCCAGGCGACCCGGGTAGCGCTCGATGAGCTCCTCGAGCGCGGCCGCGAAGATCGCCGAGTCGGCGTCCCGGTTGGCCAGCAGAATCCTGACCCGCCGGCTCGTCGCGGCCAGTGCGCTCTTGGCCAGCGACATGATCGGGGTAACCCCGCTGCCCCCGGCCAGCGCGACCAGCGGTGCCTCGCTGTCCCGCAGCGTGAACACCCCGGTCGGCGCCGTCACCTCGACAACGTCGCCGACCTTGAGGTTGTCGATCAGCCAGTTGGAGACCAGGCCCCCGGGCACCCGCTTGACCGTCGTGGCCAGCGCGGCGTCGGTGTCCGGGCTGCTCGACATGGAATAGGAGCGCAGCGCACCGCAGGCACGGAACGTCACGAACTGGCCGGCCAGGTAGCTGAACGGTGCGTCCAGGACATAGGTACGCGCGTCCGGGGTCTCGTCGATGACCCGGAGGATCCGGGTCTCGTGAAAGCCATGGTCTCGTGCCATGTCTGGAATGTAGCTTCTCTCAATGAGAGAATTCAATTACCCGAATGGAAGGGGCGGACTTACATGCCAGCGCGCATCCCGTGGGAGACCATCCCTGACATGGTGCTGAGCACCGCCGACCGCTTCGGTGACGCGGAGGCGGTCGTCGACGGCGACCTGCGCTTGACCTTCACCGAGCTCGCCAGCCGGGTCCGCCGGGCCGCGGGTGCCTTCGCCGAGGCCGGGATCGAGCCAGGCGACCGGGTCGCGATCTGGGCACCGAACTCGGCCCGCTGGATCGTCGCCGGCTTCGGGCTGCTGACCGCGGGCGCGACCCTGGTCCCGGTGAACACCCGGTTCAAGGAGCCGGAGGCGACCGACATCATCCACCGGTCCGGCGCCCGGCTGGTCCTCGTCCAGCCCGGCTTCCTCGGGCTTGACTTCTCCGCTGGCCACCAGGTGCCGGTGATCGACATCACGTCGGACTTCCTGGCCAGTGGCCGCCCGCTCGAGCGGAAAGTCAGCGGCCAGGACATCGCCGACATCATCTTCACGTCGGGGACCACCGGGCGGCCCAAGGGGGTCATGATGCCGCACGCGCCCACGCTCCGGCTGTACACCGAGTGGAACGAGCTGGCCGGCACGCGGAGGGGCGACCGGTACCTGATCGTGAACCCGTTCTTTCACATCTTCGGCTGGAAGGCGGGCGTCATCGCGTCCATGATCCGGGGCATGACGGTGTACCCCCTGCCGGTCTTCGACATCGAGCGCGTTCTGGACATCGTCGAGCGGGAGAAGATCACCGTCCTGCCCGGCGCCCCGACGATTTACCACGAGCTGCTGGCCGCCCGTCAGCGTGGTGGTCATGACCTGTCCTCCCTGCGGGTCGCGGTCACCGGCGCCGCCGACATCCCCGTCGACCTCATCCGCCGCATCCGGCAGGAGCTTCCCTTCCAGTCGATCATGACCGGCTACGGCCTCACCGAGGCCGGCACGATCACCGCGTCCCGCCCGGGTGACTCCTTTGAGGACGTCGCGACGACCGTCGGCACCCCCTGCGACGGCTTCGAGATGCGTATTGCCGAGGACGGCGAGGTGCTCGCGCGCGGCTTCGGCGTGATGACCGGCTACCTTGACGACCCGCAGGCGACCGCCGAGGCGATCGACTCCGGCGGCTGGCTGCACACTGGCGACCTTGGCGCGGTCGATGCCAGCGGCCGCCTGAAGATCATCGGCCGCAAGAAGGACATGTTCATCGTCGGCGGCTTCAATGCCTACCCGGCCGAGATCGAGGGCTTCCTCATGCAGCATCCCGCCGTCGCCCAGGCCGCCGTCATCGGCGTCCCCGACGAGCGGCTGGGCCAGGTCGGCAAGGCGTTCGTGGTCCTGGCCGACGGTCAGAGCCTCACCGAGGGCGACCTCATCGGCTGGGCCAGGGAGCGCATGGCCGGCTTCAAGGTCCCCCGTTCGGTGGTGTTCCTGCGCGCCCTGCCGCTGAACGCCACCGGCAAGGTCCAGAAGGACCTGCTGCGCTAGCCGCGCCCCGGACCGCCCTGTCCACCGTTCGGCTGACAGCAGCCTGCCTGGATGGACGACGCGCTGGCCCGTCGCCCTCGCGCAGCCTGGATCCATGGAGGCAACAGGCCTGGCGGTCCGTGCACGCGGGCTGCGCAAGAGCTACGGCCGCGTCGAGGCGGTCCGCGGGGTAGACCTCGAGATACCGCCGGGCGAGGTGTTCGCGCTTCTCGGCCCGAACGGTGCGGGCAAGACCACCACGGTGGAGATCCTGGAGGGCTACAGGCACCGGGATGGCGGCGAGGTCAGTGTGCTCGGCACCGACCCGCAGCACGCCGACCGGGCCTGGCGGGCCCGGATCGGCATCGTCTTGCAACTCGCGTCGGACGCGCCCGAGCTGACCGTCGCCGAGATGATCAGTCACTTCGCGGGGTTCTACCCAAGCCCCCGGCCGCCCGCCGAGGTGATCGACCTGGTCGGGCTCACGGACAAGGCCCGGTCGCGGATCGCCGCGCTGTCTGGCGGTCAGCAGCGGCGGCTTGACGTCGCGCTTGGCCTGATCGGACGCCCGGAGCTGCTGTTCCTTGACGAGCCGACAACTGGGTTCGATCCGGAGGCCCGGCGGGCGTTCTGGGAGGTAATCCGCGTGCTTTCCGGCAGCGGGGTCACGGTCCTGCTGACCACGCACTACCTGGATGAGGCGGCGGCGCTGGCCGACCGGGTCGCGGTGATCAGCGGCGGGGTGATCGTCGCCGAGGGCGCTCCGGCCGACCTCGGCGGCCAGTTGACCGCCGAGGCCGTCGTGAGCTGGCAGGACCACGACGGCCGGCAGTCGCAGCGAACCGCGGAACCGACCGCGATGGTCGCCAGCCTGGCCACTCGCTATGGCGGTGAGGTCCCGGGGCTGACCGTCACCCGTCCGTCCCTCGAAGACGTCTACCTGGAACTGATCGGAGGTCGGCCGTGACCGCCAGCACAAGTCTTCCCGCGAGCCCGGGAGCGCCCCTCGCCGTGGGCGCGGCCCGGCCGCCCCTGCCTAGCCTGTGGCGGGTCGCGCTGGCCCGCGGCCGGGTCGAGCTGAAGTCCTTCTTCCGCGAGCGCCAGTCGGTGGTCTTCATCCTGGCCATGCCGGCCATCATGCTGGTGCTGCTCGGGGCGATCTTCGGCAAGGAGGCCAACGCTCCAGGCGTCACGATCGGGGACCTGTACGTAGCCGGGCTGATCGGCGGCGGCGTGATGGCCACCAGCTACCAGAACCTCGGCATATCGATCGCCTTCGAGCGTGAGCGGTTCACCCTCAAGCGGCTGCGCGGCACGCCCATGCCCGCCGCCGCCTATTTCCTGGGAAAGATCATCCAGGTCATCGTGGCCGCCATCGCCGAGGTCGCGGTGCTGCTGGTCATCGGCCTGCTGTTCTATCACCTGCGGCTGCCCACGTCCGTGGCGGCCTGGTGGACGTTCACCTGGGTGTTCGTACTCGGCGTGGCCGCCTGCTCGCTGCTCGGCATCGCGGCAAGCAGCCTGCCGCGCTCGGCGGCCCGCAACGGGGTCGCCGTGGTTACCCTCCCGTTCGTCGTCCTGCAGTTCATATCCGGGGTCTACGTCCCGTTCTTCCTCGTGCCGCCCTGGCTGCGGGACATCGCCTCGGTGTTCCCGCTGGAGTGGATGTGCCTGGGCATGCGCTCGGTGTTCGTGCCCCGGGCGGTCACCCTGGAGCCGGGGCATTCCTGGCAGCACGGCCAGACCGCGGTGGTGCTGGCCGCCTGGGTCGTTGCAGGATTGGTGCTGTGCCTGACCACCTTCCGCTGGCGCAGTCCCCGCGACTCGTGACCGCGCCGCCGCCCCACTGCACCCCCGCGCCCGACCGGCGGCACGCGTGGGAGACCGGCACCCTGACCTGGGACGCCTTTTACCTGCTGGTCTTCCTCGCCGTCCTGGTCATCGTGCTGATCAGCAAGCCTTCCTCGGTTCTCGCCGCCGCGGCCATGGGCGCGATGATCGTCTGGTACCTGGTGCTCGGCCGGCCGCTGTGGACTGGCACCCGGCTGCTGCTGGCCCGGGGGAGGCCCGGCCGGACGTGGGCGGTGGTCTACGTCACCGGGATCTTCGTGCTGTTCGGCCTGGTGCAGAGCCAGAATTCCTCGGCGTGGTTCCTCGCGTTCGCGTTCTGCCCGCAGTTTTTCAGCTTCGCCAGCGGGCGCGTGGCCATCTGGCTGGGCATCGCCCTGAACTTCGCGGCCGCGGCCCTGCTCGTGGCCCACGATCCCACCGCCGGGGCCGCGGTGGTGGCCTTCGCGGTCGCGACCGCTGGATGCGGCTTCTCCATCTTCTACAGCGGCTGGGTGACAAGAATCATCGAGCAGAGTGCCGAGCGCGCCGAGATCATCGACCAGCTTGAGGCGACCAGGGCCCAGTTGGCCACCGCCCAGCACGAGGCCGGCCGGATGGCCGAGCGCCAGCGGCTCGCCGCCGACATCCACGACACGCTGGCCCAGGGGTTCGCCAGCATCGTCATGCTGATCCAGGCGGCCCAGGCCAACCTGGACGGCTCGCGACCGCAGGCGGCCAGCCACCTGGACACCGCCGAGCGGACCGCCCGGGAGAACCTGGCCGAGGCGCGGGCACTGGTCGCCGGCCTGACGCCGGCCATGCTCGACGGCGGGACGCTGCCCGACGCGCTGCGTCGGCTCTGTGACGCCTCGGGTGTGGACACGACCTTCGGCCTGACCGGAGAGCCGGCGGTGCTGCCCATGGCCACCGAGGTCGTGCTGCTGCGGGTCGGCCAGGAAGCCCTGTCCAATGTGCGCAAGCACGCCCGGGCACGGTCCGTGACCGTACAGCTCAGCTATGACCCGCTCACGGTCGCGCTGGAGGTCAGCGACGACGGGCAGGGGTTCGACCCGGCCGGGGTCGACGGCGGCTTCGGCCTGCGCGGGATGCGGTCACGGGTCGCCGAGGTAGGCGGCACGCTGACCGTTGACAGCCAGCCGGGCCGGGGTACTCAGGTCAGCGTGGCGGTGCCGGCATGAGCGTCATCCGCGTCCTGCTGGCCGACGATCACCCGGTGGTCCGCGAGGGGCTGCGTGGCATGCTGGCCGCCGAGCCGGACATCGAGGTGATCGGCGAGGCCTCGTCGGGACCCGAGGCGGTGGCCCTCGCCGGGCGGCTGCGGCCCGACGTCATCTTGATGGACTTGCGCATGCCGGGCGGCGACGGCGTGGAGGCCATCGGGCGCCTGCAAGGAACCACGGTCGTCGTCTTGACCACCTACGACTCCGACGCCGACATCCTGCGCGCGGTCGAGGCGGGTGCGGCCGGCTACCTGCTGAAGGACACGCCGCGGGCCGTGCTCGCCGACAGCGTGCGCGCCGCGGCCCGGGGTGAGACCGTGCTCGCCCCGGCCGTGGCCGGCCGTCTCCTCGGCCGGATGCGCGCCGGCACCGCCCCGCGCGCCGAGCCGCTCTCCGCCCGGGAGACCGAGGTCCTCGCGCTGGTGGCCCGCGGGCTGACCAACGCCGAGATCGGCCGGCGGCTCTATGTGAGCGAGGCCACCGTGAAGACGCACCTGCTGCGCGCCTGCGCCAAGCTCGGCGTCTCCGGCCGGACCGCCGCGGTGACCAAGGCCATCGAGACCGGCGCCCTGCCCGCGCCTGGCCAGCCCCGATAGCCGTCAGCCTGCACCCGGGCAGCGGTTACGGGCAGTGATGGGAGGTCCCCGGGCTTTCTGCCGCCCTCTGCACGTTTGCCCACGGCATGCCCTCTATAGTCAAACCCGTGCCCGAGTCCACCTCACCGGAACGGAGCCGCCAATGACGGATGCACCAGCTGGCGGGCAGGGCCGGATACTCACGCAGCAGGGTGGCCGGCACGCTCGCATCATGGGCGTGGGCGGCTACCGGCCCCGGCGCGTGGTGACCAACGAGCACTTCGATCGCACCCTGGGCCTGTCCGATCAGTGGATCACCCGGCGCACCGGGATCAAGACCCGGCGGTTCGCGGCTCCCGATGAGACCCTCGCGGTGATGGCCGCCGCCGCGGCCGACAAGGCCCTGGCCCAGGCCGGCCTGGGCGCGGCCAGTGTGGACTGCGTGATCGTCGCGTCCATGTCCCACCTGCGTCAGGCGCCGCCGCTGGCCGCGGAGATCACCGGCCTGCTCGGCAGCGCCCCGGCCGCGGCCTTTGACGTCGGGGCGGCCATGGCCGGCTTCTGCTACGCGCTCACGCTCGCCTCGCACCTCGTCTCCGCCGGCACCGCCCGGCACGCCGTCGTGATCGGCACCGAGCGGATGTCCGACATCATCGACCCGGCCGACCAGTCCACCTCGTTCATCTTCGGCGACGGAGCGGGCGCGGTCGTGGTCGGGCCCGCCGACCGGCCCGGGATCGGGCAGGTCGTCTGGGGCAGTCACCCGGCCGGAATCCACTCCATCGAGCAGCAGGCGCCCTGGCAGCCCTCCGGTGACCCCGGCGACGGCCCGCCGCCCTACCTGCGGATGGCCGGACAGGAGGTCTACCGCTGGGCCATCCAGGCCATGCCCGACGTGGCCAGGAAGGCCATGGCCGTCGAGGGGCTAACGGCCGCGGACCTAGCTGCCTTCATCCCGCACCAGTCCAACCTGCGGATCTGCGACGCCCTGGCTACGGCCCTTGACCTGCCTGAGCACGTCCGGGTGGCCAGGGACCTGATCGACATGGGCAACACCTCCGCCGCCTCGATCCCGCTGGCCATGGAGCGCATGCTGGCCAGCGGCGAGGTGGCCAGCGGCAGCCTCGCTCTGCTGGCCGGCTACGGTGCGGGCCTCGGGTACGCGGCGCAAGTCGTCTGGCTGCCCTGACGATCGCGTCAGCCGATCGGGTCGGCCAGGCATAACCGGCGATACCGGGGAAGTTGTATCTGTATGGTTCTCTTCATCATCGTGTTGCTGATCGTCGGGTTCATCGTCGGCGGGATCGCCCGCCTGCTCATGCCTGGTCGCGACCCGATCGGCGTCTTCGGCACCATCGTGCTCGGCATCGTCGGGTCGTTCATCGGCGGGTTCCTGCAGAACCTGATCCAGTACCACACGGCTAACGTTCACAGCTTCCACCCCGTCGGCCTCATCGGGTCGATCATCGGCGCCTGGGTCCTGCTGCTCCTGCTGCGCCTCACTGGCCTGGAGCCGGGCCGCCGTCGCCGTTACTGATGCCGCCCGTATCGC
>Ga0335072_10010294_pt1 | contig 13475 bp, 9 predicted proteins | sample Lox_Sample_21_FD_206725 | JGI IMG/M metagenome (GOLD analysis project Ga0335072, IMG submission 206725) | Soil microbial communities from Loxahatchee National Wildlife Refuge, Florida, United States - Lox_Sample_2.1 | ecosystem: Environmental > Terrestrial > Soil > Wetlands | place: USA: Florida...
TTGGCTTTCGGTAAATCCGGTGCAAAGTCGCGCAGAAACGCCGCTTCGCTGAGGCGCCCTTCATCTCCGTCGAATACGATCCCGGATGATGCGGGTGGCGCGGGAAACTTGCCGGCTAGGGCTGCGTAGTCCTCGTCCGCATCGGGTGCTCGCGCAGCGACATACACCAGCGCGGACACCTTGGGATGTACCCCCGCCTCAGTGATGATCATGCCCGAAAAAGAATGGCCGGCGAGGACCGTTGGTCCATCCTGCCGTTCGAGCACACGGTGCACCGCAGCAACCGCCTCCGGTAATGTGGTCAGAGGATTCTGCACCGAGGTGACATTGAGCCCGGAGGCCTGCAAACGTGCAATGACCGCGGACCAACTCGAGCCGTCGGCAAACAGCCCGTGCACCAGGACAACGTTTCGCGCTTCGGTTCCCGAGGACTTCGTGCCGCAAGCCTCCGACACCATCGGCGAGAACGCCGCCCCCGCGCAGATCGCTGAAAACTCGCGTCTGTTCACGACAGCCTCAGTGCCCCGAAGGGGACCCCGCCACGGGTTGTCCTCCTGAATCACGTCCGATCGTTGCAACCCACTCGGCGATGTCGCGGGCGAGCACATTCGAGCAACGAACCAGCGCGACGACGCCGCCGCGCGCATCGGGCGTGGGAGCAGGTTCTTCCACGGAAAAAGTGCGCTCTGCGGACCAACTGCCGCCCTCGATAGCCGCTCGGAGGCGCAGCACGCCGCGACTGTGACCGGGAGCGTCGAACACCTGCTCGAACTCCAGAAGTTCACCACTGAGCACGTACCGTTGGGTAGACTCGCCTGCGGTTCGGTCATCGACTTCCCACGTAACCGGAGAAAGCTGCGCCTGCAGCCGCCGTGTCAGCAATGCGGCGGGCGGCATGACCCAACCGCTTGCGCGGTAAGGCAGCGGATTGTCCGCATTTCTATAAACGAGTCGATAATACATCGATGAATTGTCCAACCAGGCCGGTGCCGTGATCTCAGTCACTACAAATGGCCGATTCACCGTCCGCAACAGGACTGGATTTGACGTCAACGGGCCGAAGTCGAAGCTAGTCTTGGCAGGGTCAGCAGGAGTCATGAGACTGCATGCCGAAGCCAGGGACGCCGCCGCTAATACGATGATAGACCTCATCTGCGTACTCCATTGCTTGAGGCAAACCCCGGCTCACCCGGGCCAGGGGCTGGCACTTCCGGCCCAAAGATGAAGCTCTGGGGTCGGGTGCTTGCCTGATGCAGCATTTGGTCGAGCTCACGCGCGTCAAGTGACAGCTGAGTAGTGAGGGAATTAAGTCGCGGCAAGGTATCACGATGCAAATCGTCGGCTGCTTGGCCGACGTGTCGTGCCGCCTCAGCGACCGTGTCGAGCTCACCGAGACGCCGGTCGGTGTCGCTCGCTAATCGTGTAAGGTCATCGACTGCCATTCGAGTATGAACGATCGTGAAGGTAGCTTCATTGACGAGACCCGGAAGTGCCTTGGCGCTTGGCGCCATATCTTGGGCCAAAGCACCATAACGCTCAGATGTTTCCTTGAGAGAGTCAATTAGGGCAAAGAGCCTCTGCTCGTTCTTATCATTTAGGAAGTTCTCCAGACGACCGGCAACCCGCTGTGTATTCGCGAGGACGTCGCCCACTCCCTGCTCGGCACGTTCCAACAGTCCGGGTTCAAGTTCCATCTCCGGGAGCGCTCCATTCGACCCTCGTAGCGGCGCCCTACTCTTGTGCGGGTCATCATCCATTTGAATGAGGGCCACACCGTTGATCCCCTCGTAGCCCAGTGTCGCGTATGTTGCGGTCGTCAGAGGCGCGCTCCGGTCGACCTCGATCCGCACACGTATGCGTCCCGATTCTCTGGCGTCGAACGCAATCGACCGGACCCGTCCGACGTCTACGCCACGAAAACGCACCGGTGCGTTGACACGCAAACCCGCGACGCTGTGTGTCGTCAGGAGATCGACGGCGTAGACACTCGTGTGGTTTTGCGGGGTCAACCACCAGGCACCGGCCGCCGCCGACAACCCGAGAAGGAGAACGAATAAACCAACAACAAACGAATGAGATTGGCTCTCCATGGCGACACTCTCACTTTGCCGGATGCGCAGAATCGGCTAATGCGCTCAGCGCACGACGGCCGCGTCCCTTTCGGAAATAGCTCTCGATGAACGGATGGTCCACTGTTACCACCTCCGCAATTGGCGCCGCCGCGATAACACGTTGATCGGCCAGGACCGCGACACGATCGGAGAGCGCAACGAGCGTATCCAGGTCATGGGTGACCATGACCACTGTCAACTCCAGTTCACGGTGAAGCTTTCGGATCAGTTCCACAAACATCTCACTGTTCTCTGGGTCCAGTCCTGCCGTGGGCTCATCGAGAAACACGACGCGCGGCTCGAGCGCCAGTGCGCGCGCCAGAGCCACACGCTTGATCATGCCCCCAGAGAGCTCGGCGGGAAGCTTCTCGGCATCACTGATATCGAGTCCCACCATCTGCAGGCGCAGTAGGACGATGGCGCGGATCAAGTCCTCGTCAAAGACACGCAGCTCATGCAGCGGGAGGGCGATATTTTCACCCACCGTTAGCGCCGAGAAGAGCGCACCCTGTTGGTACAACACTCCAGAGTGCCGCCGCAGCTCCATCAGTTGCTCAATTGTGAGCTTCGGTATCGCGGCACCGAGCACCTCGATACGGCCCTCGACCGGGCGATCCAGGCCCAACATCACTCGCAACAGCGTCGTCTTTCCAGAGCCCGAACCACCGACGATGCACAGAATCTCGCCGTGCAGTACGGAAAGGTTCAGGTCGCGATGGATGAAGCGCGTCCCGAATCGGGTGCTGACGTGCTGGAGATGAATGACGGCCGGTGCGGGAGATAACATAACTATATCCCGGTCCCGACATGAGCGAACAATACGGCGAACATTGCATCGGCGACGAGAACGCTGCTGATTGCAATAACGACGGCCGCGGTGGTACCCGCCCCGAGACTCTCTGTGTTGGGCCTGATGCGCAGACCAAAATTGCACGCGATCAGTGCGATCGTTACGCCAAACACCGCACTCTTCCCTAACCCCAGCCAGTAGTTCGAGATCGGTACGACCCGACAAAGAGATTCGAGGAAATACGAATAGTCGATGCCAAGCGCCGAGTGCGCGGCCAACATCCCGCCGAGCAGCGCGAACGCACTCGTCCATAGCCCCGCAAGCGGCTGGGAAAGCGCGAGGGCAAGCACTTTCGGAAGGATCAGCCGCTGGGTATATCGCACACCGAGCGTCGTTAAGGCGTCGAGCTCCTCGTTCAGCCGCATAACGCCAAGCTGCGCCGTCATGGCGGACCCGGAGCGACCCGCGACGAGAATTGCGGCAAGTAGCGGTCCCAACTCACGCACGCACCCAATCCCGAGGAGATTGACGACATAGATTTCCATTCCGAAGCGGTGCAGCTGCTCTCCAGCGACGTAGCTCAGCACAACTCCAATGAGGAACCCCACCAAGCCGAGAATGCCGAGAGCCTGCGCACCCGCGCGATATACGGCGGCTGATATCTCCCGCGCCGGCCAACGCCTTGGATTCCGGGTCAGACTCACGGCATCAAGCAGCAACAACCCGATGAGCGAAACGATTGCGAAGAGCTGGGCGAGGAGATTGCGCGCCCCTACTCCAAGCCTCTCGATGCCTCGCCGCACCAGCCGTGTGGCCGCAACGGAGGGCGATCCGCTTCCACGAAATGGTGATAAGACCGCGAAATACTCTCTGACTGCCTCGGAAATCACGAGGTGCGTTGGAAACGATTGTCCCCATGTGCGCCACAGAAAAAGCGCGCCGGTATGGTCGATTCTCTCAATGGCGGACAGATCCCATCCCAGGCGTGCATCGCCGCTGTGCCGCTTGATTTCTTCCCTCAGCGATCCAAAAGAGCTCGCCAGACCCAGTGTCGTCCAGTTTCCCGAGAGCCTCAGTATGAATGAGCCAAGAGGCATCCGCTGTGCCCGGATTACGGGCAGGTCAGTGGTGAGAGGGCTTGCTTCGACGGGCATGGACATGGGGGGACGTCACATTCGATGTCGATATCAGAATCAGATTAGTCTGTCTCGATGTCTGCATCACGTAGTTCGACCTACAGCTCATGAACATGAGAACAGAAGTACATCGTAACGACGATAAGACGTTCGTATCGGTCGAAGCAGCTCAACAGGCACACCTGGCCCGCATCGTCCGTTTCGCAGGCCGAATCGTGGCCGAATTCCCGATCTGCCTCGACGCCGAGCCGAGATTGCCATTCCTGTCAGCTTGCACCCGCGGTCCCTCATGTAAGCGAAGTTCGATCGGAAGACGATGACATGCCACCATCCCTGGCGTGATGACGCGGAGCGCCCTCCGTACGCTCCGCGCGGTTACGTCACATAGCTACAGTTGCACGTGTCAGCGCGCCAGGTCGGCGTGAAACCCACCCAAAAGAAGCACGACACCGTCGGTCACTCTGCTCACACTAACTGCCTGAGCACTGCATCACCTGAAAAAATCCGAGGCCAAACTGAAAAAGTCCAAGGCGATGAGGATTACGGTCGCAAGCGCGGCAACGACCATGAGCACGACTTGCACCGGATCAGTTCCCGTCGCGACAGTCCGCCGTTTGTGGCGAGGAGCCCGTTGTCTGACAAACAAGGTCATGGCTAGTGCTTTCCGATAAACGCGGGATTGGGGCCCAGCCCATTTCAAACCATTACGTAAGCCGGTATTTTGCAGGCATCGCCGTCGGTCCCGAGCGTTGACGTTTCGCGCAGGGACGCGGAGAACGCAACGGCGCTACCTTCAAGCGCACCCCTCGGTCGCCATCCCAGCACGCGCTCGAACCTGTGTTGCCGCCCCCAGACCAGCAGTTGAGTCGCAGAACAGTGCTTTCAAGCTGTCGCTTCTTGCGCAGAGCGTCGGATCGGGATTCCACAGTAGCGAGCGCCTCAGTGAGCTCACTCCGGCCGTCGTTCCACTCTCGCAGTGCCGAGTCCTTCGGATTGCGCTCTCCACTAGTCATTTCCAGTTCCTCCGTCCCTTGGTGTGTAATACAGATCTTCCGCTCGCACGATCATTTAGTGACTACCACGGAGCGATTTATAAGCCGCATGTGCGCTGGAGTCGTGAGGGAGCGGTGATATCGAAGGGGAATTTTGGTGAGGCGGGCACGCACCCCATAATTCGGACCAGCTGGCTGTATGACAGCGCCACTGGACGACCTTCGAATAGAAGGCAGGGCCGCCGCTCCCCGCCTCAATCGCATGTTTTCCGGTGGGGGAGAACCTTTCGTCTCGAGCCACGGGTAGTGGGTTCCTCGCTGTCCTTAGTCAAGCACCTTGGCGACGCGCCTCCCACGTTCCCCTGCAACAACTCGATTCGGGTTGAGTTCCCGTGTACGCTTTCCCCGGATAGGGTCGGCGCACCGTTACCAAAATTCCGCGTTCTGCGTGCGCGTCTCCAGGGTGCTAGACTCTCTCCCGATCTACGCTCGCCGCCACTCGGTTATCCCGAGCGGAGCTTGAAGGACCCGCGCGCGAAGCCTGGAGCCGCGGGTAGCGGCGTCCAGGCAATGCGAAACCTCGGCCCCGGCCCACGGGTACCGACGGTGGCCACCTGGTTGCCAGGCGGGGGATCGGCAGTCTCTCGGGGCGTCCTGGAGAGCGGGTGGTAATCGAGGGGACCGATTAAACCGTCAAACCACCAGGGAGCTCAGCGGCAACGTCTAAGAGGAACAGCCGAGATCGAGCTCTTGGGAGCTACGAGGCCTCGACACGCAGGATTTCTACGGCTGGGGGAGACAGTAAGATCGTGCTGAAGGCCTGCATCCACTTGGCCGTCGCACCCTTTGAGCCGATACCCTGGCTGCGAAAGCCTTCGAGCTGATCTAGACTCTTCAACTCCACTTCAAATTGGAGCGCTGGGGCACCGTGCGCACGCGTGATTGGCACGAGTAAACGTGATTTCAGCGATCGCCGCGCGGACGCCTCGATCTCGCGGTGAATGTAGCCGATGGCCTTGCGCCGGTTTACCGGCAACACAGCATACGAGAAGCGAACGATATACATGCACACGTCCTCCGTTATGAACGCGCTAACTGGCGCAGCGAGCCTCTGAAACCGGACGAGGACTACAACCATTCGCTTGGAGATTGTACCTGCGAAACTAAGGGCTCGCGACATTCCGTCTAGAACCTGCTCTTTTGTGTGAGCCGTTATGAGTTCGGAGTGCGCAAGTTCCGAGGCGGCCCGCGCGTCGTTCTGGCCCGCTACCGCGAGTTGCACTCCGAAAAAATGGCCGGTAGTCAGGAGACTATCGGCCGAGGCCGACGTGTATCAACGCCCGCACGCGGCGCGTATCCGAGTTCAGGGGCGGCGCGGGGAACGAGCATCGACCACCCAACGGAGAAACGCGGAACAGCGAGTTGACGGTGGGCACCCCGACCGTAGCTTCGGTCAGCCGCCAAGGGCCGGGCCGCACGTGGTTTCCGCGCCCGAGAGAAGGTAGTGGAGGTCGCACATGTGTCCGCGCTTTTAGCGCTCGCTGCCTCGGTCGTCGGCGGCTTGACCACAACCGGAACGAGCCAGCTCACACAACAGGCGCAGGTGCGGGCCGGGCGGCTCCCTGCGACGGCCACCGCGGACGCGCTCCCGGGCACATCGCTCGAGCCCGTTCTTCCGGGCAGAAGGCGATTCACTTCGGACAATTTGGATTCACGGATCTGTTGATAGGGCTCACGCTCACTGTCCGAGCTGCTGGCCTGTCAGCCCTCCCATGCTGCAATCTCGGAGAAGTGGACTGGGGGGCGGCCACGACGGGTGAGCGTTCTACGGGGGTGGTCTCGGTCGCGGGTTTACCGGATCGCACTGAACATCACGAGGCGCACCCGTAGGCAGTTCGTGCCGCGATGCGGTACGATCTGCCGAGGGTGGCGAGACCCCCGCGCCTTGGGGCAAAATCAAAGGCCAGTCCCGAACTCAACGCGGACCCGTGTACGCCGGAGCGTGACAGATGGTGCCGCAGTCGCCGAACGGCGCGTACCTGGACGGCGGCTCCCAGGTCTTGTGGGAGGACGGCGAGCGCACGTTTCGCCGGGGCTGGCGAGTAGGCGATGATGGTACGCGCCACGCGGCGCTGTTCGTGGCTTCTGTCACCGACCCGTCTCGCTCGAGCCTCGATCACTTCAGACACGAATACGAGCTAAGGGACGAACTCGACGGGGCGTGGGCGGTTCGGCCGCTGGAGCTCGTGGGCGAAGCTGAGCGGCCTGTGCTGGTGCTCGAAGATGGGGGCGGCCAGCCACTCGAGCGGCTGCTCGGCGCGCCCCTGGAGGTCCCTCGCTTCCTGCGCATCGCCATCAACGTTGCGGTGGCACTTGGCAAGCTCCACCAACGCGGACTCATCCACAAGGACATCAAGCCGGCCAATATTTGGGTTATCGGCGCGACCGGTGAGGTGCGGCTGACCGGGTTCGGCATCGCCTCACGCTTGGCGCGCGAGCGCCAGTCGCCTCACCCTCCCGAGACGATCGCCGGAACGCTCGCTTACATGGCGCCTGAGCAGACCGGGCGGATGAACCGGTCAATCGATTCCCGCAGCGACCTTTACGCCCTGGGCGTCAGCTTCTACCAAATGCTCACCGGTGCTTTGCCGTTCACCGCCGCCGATCCGATGGAATGGGTGCACTGCCACCTCGCCAGGCGGCCGGTGGCGCCCGCCGACCGGCTGAAGGAAGTCCCCGGCGCCCTCTCGGCGATCGTCATGAAGCTGCTTGCGAAGCGGGCCGAAGAGCGCTACCAGACCGCCTCCGGCCTCGAACGCGACCTTCGCCGGTGCCAGACCGGCTGGGAGGCGCAGCGCCAGATTGACGAGTTTCCACTCGGCGAACAGGACTCGACCGACCGGCTGCTGATTCCCGAAAAACTCTACGGTCGGCGAAGCGAAGTCGAAACCTTGCTCGCGGCCTTCGATCGCGTGGTCAAGGGTGGCCCGCCGGAACTGGTGCTGGTCTCGGGTTATTCCGGCATCGGCAAGTCCTCGGTCGTCAATGAGTTGCAGCCGGTGCTGGTACCGCCGCGCGGCCTTTTCGCGTCCGGCAAGTTCGATCAGTACAAACGCGACGTTCCCTACTCGACGCTGGCACACGCCTTTCAGAGCCTGATCCGACCGCTGCTCGTCAAAAGCGAAGCGGACCTTGCGCCTTGGCGCGAGGCGTTGCGGCAGGCACTGGGACTGAACGCAGGACTGATCGTGGATCTCGTTCCTGACGTGAAGCTCATCATCGGGGAGCTGCCGCCGGTTCCCGAGCTTCCCCCACAGGACGCGCAACGGCGCTTCCAGATGGTGTTTCGGCAATTTATAGGCGTCTTCGCTCGGCCGGAACATCCTCTGGCACTCTTTCTCGATGACTTGCAATGGCTCGACGCGGCAACCCTAGACCTGCTGGAAGACTTGGTCAGCCGATCCGATCTCCGCAACCTTCTGCTCATCGGCGCCTACCGCGATAACGAGGTCACTGCAGCGCACCCGCTGATGCGCAAGCTCGACGCCATCAGGACGGCTGGCGGAAACGTACAGGAGATCACCCTTGGTCCACTCGCCCGAGAGCATCTCGGGCAATTGCTTGCGGACGCGCTTCGCTGCGAGTCGGAACGCTGCGTACCGCTCGCTCAACTGGTGCACGAGAAGACGGGTGGCAATCCATTCTTCACGATTCAATTCATCTCTTCGTTAGTCGAAGAGGAAATGCTCACCATTGACCACGACGCGGGGTGCTGGTCCTGGGATCTCGATCGCATTCACGCTAAGGGTTACACCGACAATGTGGTGGACCTCATGGTCGGCAAGCTGATCCGGCTTCCGACCCGGACGCAGACGGCATTGCAGCAGCTAGCCTGCCTCGGCAACGTCGCCGCGATCACGACCCTGTCAATCGTTCTCGGGACCTCGGAGGAGCAGGTGCACGCAGTCATGTGGCCGGCCGAGCACCAGGAATTGATCGAGCGCGTGGCAGGCGCGTACCGGTTTATCCACGATCGCATTCAGGAAGCCGCCTATTCGCTGATTCCGACAGACTCGCGTGCCGCTGCACACTTGCGAATAGGGCGCCTTCTCGTCTCGCACACGGCGCCCGAGAACCGACAAGCGGTCATCTTCGAGATCGTCAACCAGCTCAACCGTGGCGCACGGCTGATCCCTTCACACGCGGAACGCGAGCAGCTAGCCGAGCTCAACTTGACCGCAGGCAAGCGCGCAAAAGCGTCTACCGCTTACACGTCGGCACTCAGATATCTAATTGCAGGCGCAGCGGTCCTCGGAGACGATTGTTGGGAGCACCGGCGCGACTTGATCTTCGCTTTGGAGCTGGAACGGGCGGAATGCGAGTTCCTGACCGGAGAGCTGGCGCCCGCAGATGAGCGCTTGACTGGGCTGGCGAACCGCACAGTTAGTACCCTCGAGCGAGCGGCTGTCGCGTGCTTGCGTATGGATGTCTGCACGACGCTTGGACAGAGCGACCGTGCTGTCGTCGTTGCTCTCGACTACCTCCGGCAGGTGGGCATAGAGTGGCCGCCGCATCCGACAGAAGACGACGCGCGGCGCGAATACGAGCAGATCTGGTCCGAGCTCGGCAGCCGCAAGATCGAGGATGTTGTCGAATCGCCGTTGATGAGCGACCCCGAGTCGCTCGCGACGGTCGACGTCCTCACCAAGCTCCTGGTGCCCGCCTTTTTTACCGATCGCAACTTGGATTCCTTGGCCATCTGCAGAGCGGTCACTCTTAGTCTCGAGCGGGGTAACTGCGGCGCTTCGTGCCTCGCGTATGTCACCTTTGGCAGGATTGCCGGACCGCGCTTTGGCAACTATCAGGCGGCATTTCGATTCGGCCATCTCGGCTATGAACTCGTCGAACGCCCGGGTCTGCAGCGCTTCCGGGCCGGCACTTACCTATATTTTGCCGCCTGGATCGTACGTTGGATGAAACATGTTCGGGTCTCCAGCGAGCTGCAACGCCGTGCTTTCGAAGCCGCGAATGAGTTGGGCGATCTCACCTATGCAGCATACGCGACGGTCAATCTGCACTCGGACCTTCTCTGGGCGGGCGAGCCGTTAAGCGAGGTGCAACACGAAGCCGAACGTGGCCTGATCTACGCAAGGAAGGCCAGATTCGGCATGGTTATTGACGTCACTACGGCTCAACTTGCGCTGATTCGGACGCTTCGCGGATTGACGCCGAAGTTCGGCTGTTTCGACGGCCAAGAGATCGAGGAGCTCCCGTTCGAGCGTCACTTAGCCGATAACCCGATTCTGGCGCTCGTCGAATGCTGGTATTGGGTCCGCAAGTTGCAAGCGCGCTATTTTGCCGGCGCGTACGCGGAGGCCGTGGACGCTTCCTTGAGGTCACAGCGGCTGATGTGGACATCGCCTGCCTTTCTTGAGGAGGCTGAATATCACTTTTATGGCGCGCTCTCGCGCGCCGCCTGCTGCGATGGCGCGTCAGACAGTGAGCGGCAGGGTCATTTGGAGTCCCTGGCCGCGCACCGCCGACAGCTTGCTGTGTGGACGGAGAGCTGCCCGGAAAATTTCGAGAACCGGCTTGCTCTCGTGAGTGCGGAGATGGCGCGGATCGAAGGTCGCGAGCTCGATGCCGAGCGGCTCTACGAACAGGCCATCCGCTCGGCCCGTGCCAGCGGGTTTGTTCATAATGAGGCTTTAGCCAACGAACTCGCTTCGCGCTTCTACGCGGCCCGCGGGTTCGAGAAGATCGCTCGCGTCTATTTGCGGGACGCCCGCTATGGCTATCTGCGTTGGGGCGCCGATGGCAAGGTAACGCAGCTGGACAAGCTGTATCCATCTCTTCGCGAGGCCGAGCCAGCGTCCGGTCCGACTAGCATGATCGCGGAGCCAGTCGAACATCTCGACCTCGCGACCGTGATCAAGGTCGCGCAAGCGGTCTCCGGAGAGGTGCTGTTGGAGCGGGTGATCGACACGCTCATGCGGCTTGCGATCGAGCACGCGGGGGCTGAACGAGGCCTATTGCTCTTGTTAAGCGCCAATGAGCTGCACCAGGAGGCGGAGGCGACCACCAGCGGGAATGCCATCCTCGTGCGTCGAGGGTACAGCCACAAGGCAGCGCTTCCGGATTCGATCGTGCACTACGCGATGCGTACGCGGGAAATCGTGATCCTCGATGACGCCCAGTCTCATCCCACATTCTCTACGGATTTGTATGTCCGCGAGCGTAACGCGCGGTCAATCTTGTGTCTGCCGCTTGTCAAGGAGGCCAAGGTCGTAGGGGTGCTCTACCTTGAGAACAATCTCACTTCCCACGTCTTCACGTCGAGCCGGATCGTGGTATTGAAGCTTCTGGCATTGCAGGCCGCAATCTCCATCGAGAATTCGCGGCTCTATCACGAGCTTTCAGATCGCGAGGGGAAGATTCGGCGCCTGGTCGACGCTAACATTCTGGGGATCTGCATTTGGAACCTCAAAGGCGCTATCGTCGCGGCCAACGACGCGTTTCTGCAGACGCTGCAGTACGGCCGTGAAGATGTCGTTTCGGGCCGCGTGCGCTGGATGGATCTGACGCCGCCTGAGTGGCGCGAGTGCGACGAACGCGCCCTGGCGGAACTGCGCTCAACCGGGACGTTTCAACCGTTCGAGAAGGAGTTCTTCCGCAAAGATGGCGGCCGCGTGCCCGTCCTGATTGGCGGTGCACTGTTCGAGGAAAATGGTAACGAGGGCGTTGCGTTTGTTCTCGACCTGACCGAGCGCAAGCGGGCGGAAGAGGCAGTCAGTAAGCTGGAGGCGGATTTTGCCCACTTGAATCGCGTGAGCATGATGGGTGAACTCGGCGCCTCGCTGACTCACGAAATCACGCAGCCGATCGGGAGCGCGCGCAACAACGCCCGTGCGGCCCAGAATTTTCTGGAGAAGCAACCGCCGGACCTGGGCGAGCTCAGGGAAGCACTCGAGGCCGTCGTTAGCGATGTCGATCGAGCCGGAGACATCATCGATGGCGTTCGTGAGCACATGAAGAAAGCGCCGCCGCGAAAGGACCGTTTCGATCTTAACGCGGCAATCAATGAGGTGATTGTATTGCCACGAAGCCTCATTGTCAGGAATGGCGTCTCGGTCCGGACGCGGCTCGTGGACGGTTTGCTTCCCGTTCAGGGGGATCGCGTTCAACTCCAACAAGTCGTCTTGAATCTGATCCTGAACGCGGTCGAGGCAATGAGCTTGGTCGAGATCGGAGAGCGAGACTTACTGGTCAGCACCGAGCGAAGCGAGGCACATGAGGTCGTCGTCGCGGTGCGGGATTCGGGGCCGGGCATCACTCCGGCACATCTCGAGCGGGTCTTCGAGGCCTTTTACACCACGAAGATCAACGGCGTAGGGATGGGGCTGTCGATCTGCCGATCCATCGTCCACGCCCATGGGGGCCGGCTGTGGGCAACTGCTAACGAGCCTCGCGGCGCCGCATTTCAGTTCACCTTGCCCGCCGCGGAGATGACACTATGAGTCCTCTGGGCACGTATCACCGCACGCGGGAGCTGCGCGAAGGCATCGCATCAGGTCCTGCTCATCAACTGGCTTACGTAGGTAACAGACCACGCCATCATTCAGGGCGCGGACTCGCTCAACCTCAGTGGGATAGGCAGTCACGAGGATCGTGGGAACTTGGTGTCCTGCCTCGATGAGGTGGCGGTACAGTTCGACCCCGGTCATCGCAGGCATATGGACGTCGGCGATCAAGCAGGACGTTTCGCTGAGACTAGACGATGCGAGGAAATCGGCCGCCGACGAGAAAACGGCCGCCGAGTAGCCGAGCGAGCTCATGAGCCTTCGCATGGATTCGCGAAAAGCCCGGTCATCATCGACAATCGAGATCAGTACCTGGCTCGACAAACCGGCTCCCGCACATCACACGACTATAGGATGGAGCGCCTGATCGCATAGCACCGTCCGCACTTACCAAGAATGAGCCACGAGCGATAACCGGATGCATAAACCTTGGTTTAGATCTACGCAGCCCTAATCGAAGGTCGGGCAGGCCGGAGCGCTTCGAGGCCACTGCGGTCAAGGGCAAGGAGTAAGATCAGAAATGCGCGGGGTGCGGCTAAGGCAAAGGAAAACAAGGGCTTAATTCCGGATTTGACCTCCGCTGACAGTCCGCGACGCCCCCACATCCAGCGTGCCTTGCGGTGTCTGCCACGCGCGAGATGCACAACCACCCCCTCTGCAGACCCCGGCGGAGCGTTAGTGGTGAAACCCCGCCCCTTTGCCCTATGCTCGTGGCCGCCCGAGTAGAGTCTCCCACCAAGCGTGAGCGGGAAGGTAGCGCTGTGGATACCTGCGTAGCGATCGTTGACGATGACCCGGGGTTTCGAGACTCGGTCGCGCGATTACTCCGGTCGGTGGGTCTCCACACTCGCTTATTTGCCTCTGTC
>Ga0335072_10010295_pt1 | contig 13474 bp, 15 predicted proteins | sample Lox_Sample_21_FD_206725 | JGI IMG/M metagenome (GOLD analysis project Ga0335072, IMG submission 206725) | Soil microbial communities from Loxahatchee National Wildlife Refuge, Florida, United States - Lox_Sample_2.1 | ecosystem: Environmental > Terrestrial > Soil > Wetlands | place: USA...
ATCATGCCACCTGGACTGGGCATGCCTATGAGTGCCAGCAACCCGAGTATGACGAGCCCGTTCGGGCCATTATCGCTAGTAAGTCTGACCGAAGCCAGGCTGAGGGCGGACGAATATGCGAGAATCCTGGAGCCCTTTGAGCGTGGAGAGTTCCGACCAAGGAGGGGAATTGGCATGATCGAGAGGCCGCCGGCTGCTCTCCGTGAGCAAATGCATGGAAGTCAAAAGCCAAACGCCATCAAGGCCTCGGAACAACGAAAGGACGATTTGATCCAAGCCTTTCTTTTTGGTGGGAGAGACTTGCCTCAATCACAAGTGGACAATATTGTCAGGCAGCTAGTCGACGAGAGGTCTTCAAATAATTTGACAGCCTTCCTAGAGTACAAGCCCGATACAGTCGGACGACTTTTTTCGTGGGCCCCAGCGCTTCTTGATGAGGGTTTCTCTTGTGCAGAAGTCTCAGAGCTGATTATAAATTCCGAGAACTTGCAATGGTTGGAACCTGAAACTTGGATTGACGACAATGATCGGTCCTGGGCACGGGGGTACTCTCCAAGTCATCTTGATAGCTGCGCACACGAGATCTGCGGTCAAGCTCGTAAGGGGAGCAGGAGAGCAGGTAATGCAGTCTCCAAGACTGAGCAAACGCTTTCGGAATCTGATATAGATATGGTATCAGAAACGGAGGTGGCTTTGCACCAAGGAGAGTCTGTGATAGTCCATCCTTCAAGCTCTCGATCAAGCCTCTCTGATCTCGAAGATCAATTCAGCAAGTTGGAACAGCGTGAGCACAACATGACGAGCATATGTGGAACAGCTGGAGTTTTCCCGCCTTCATCACGTCCCAGCAACCTAAATCCTGGTTTCGCAGTGTTCACAGGAGCGATAGCCAAGATACTCTATGCCGAGTCTGAGCATGCTTCCGAAGGAGCAGCTGTCAAGACAGGATTGGCTGGCTATGAGGAAGCTTCGCGGATTTCATGTGCTCTGGATAACGTGATTTATGCGATTTCGAAGCTGAATCGGGATGGCGGCTGCTGTGACAGTTTCAGCATCTTTGTTCATTACTCCGGCAGACCTCACACTGTCCGTGCTGCAACGATAAGTAGGCAAATGATTGAGTCTTTGCAGAGCTGCTTGAAAGGGTGTCTTGATGCCAACTTCGCAGACGGAATACAGGTCGCCAACCTTGCAAAGAGATGCCGTGACTTCTTTAGTACCTTCGGGGATAGCCGAATTGTAGAAGAACTTCTTGGATCGAGATCTAATCTCGTGCTTCTCTCAACCAAGTGTCGGCACCTCTGCGCACTAGTTGCGCAGATCGCTTCTGTTGGTATTGTCACCTACACTCGAGGTCACTCGAGGTCACTCAAGAGAATTCGTTTGCAATGACTTGTCAAGATCTGTTGCGAAGTTCTTGCTATCAGGCACGGGTCGTGAGGATATTTCGGTGACTGCGGCACGAGTCAGGCTTACTTGTCTCGATGCCATGCTGTCAAGACCGGTCTGGGCATTCCAGATAGGTTAGTTACTGACGGTGGCCTCTCGAGGGTGAAGGTAGAGGGTCAGCTCGCCTCGTCGCCGGGTGACGACCAGGGCATGCGGCTGTGGCGTATACTAGCCACTGGGGGTATAGTCGGAGCGCGCAATTCGCAAACGCGTCCCTTTCCACTCTTCTCTGCCTTCTTCTGTGACTGCAGACCACCTCGTTGCCGCCAACGATAGATTCCAATGCGGACTCCAATAGTAGTGTTCGAAGTTCTGGAACCGCTGCGTTTCGCTCTTCTGAAAAGCCCTACGGAGGACATTATCGAGGCATGCGAATTTCTGAAGGCTTGGTGGAAGAACGAACTTATTTAACAATAGAAGGACTAGGCGGCAGTGAGCTCTGTGGCAGCGAGGTTGATAGCTTCAACAGCAGGGTCAGCAGTAAGGTCATTGGCAACGGCAACGGCAATACTTCAACAACAGGCCGAGTTTGTACAGTACATACATAATGGAGTCAGGACAACACATTTTACTGCCATACCAAGTTCTGCGGCACTATTTCCCGATCCGGAAATCTGTCCCGCTTCAATGCCCTCGAGGGCCCTCACCTCCGAGCCCCATGTAGGGGGTCGCCTCGGCTCGGCTCAGTAACTGGGCCCACTGCCGCCGTTAACCAAATGGATCCTTACAAACTCTGACAGCAGTGACGGGGGTTCCGAGTTCCCTTCGCAGTCCACAATCTCCGAACCCTCTCCTTTCAAAGATCCTAATTATGAGACGTACAAGCATGGCCAGCAGTTCATGATCGTTGATCACACTGCTAACCAACGTAACGGTTCAGAGGCCTCGAAGATCTGACGACACGGCGGAGAGCGCTGTCGGACCGATGATGGCACAGTGGATGGCAATAATAAGAGGATATTGAAGTGTCTAGAGACTGGTAGAGGAGCTACCTTCGATAGCAGGGTCAACGGCAAGGTCAACGCGCCTCAACAGCAGGGCCCGAAGTTTGCACATTACGCAGTCAAACATATTCGTTTTCTACTACACCGCACTTCTGGTTGTACCTTGAGGTCAAGGTGTTGATAAGCCTCGCCTCGGTAACTGGTATCACTGCGGCCATGTGCCGGTAGCATTCTTGGTGGTTGAGGATCCCGCCCCAATTAGCTGGGCGCCACCAGTGTGCGCTGGATGGAGGTGACAAAATAAAGGAGAGGGTAGAATGCAGTGAGGGTCGTGGGCAAGGGGGGAAAGGGAACCTTTATAATCGCAAAGCAGCGAGGGACAGGTGCGGCGAGCCATAGGGACCTTTTATCTCTTAGCGCCAGAACTCGTACTTCACGACTCGGATCTGGACAAAATCACACAATGAGGATGCTTATGATTTATTTGTACCTCACGGGCGTGCATCTCACGGGCGTGTACCTCATGGACGTGTATATGTTTCCAAATCCAAAAAGGCTTTGGAGAAACCTCCAGATCTCCCACCTTACAAACGGCTGTCGATTTGTCGAGATCTGAGTTTGTGAAAGACAAGTTCTGGCGCTAAGAGATAAAAAGGTCCCTACACTGGAACAGGCAATGCACCGCCAACGATTTTACAGCGCAACGCTCTTTTCCGAGACAATAGCTGCCGTTTTGAACCCCTTTGACGCGAGATGATCCGACTAAAGTCGGTAAATTCCAGAATGATCTTTTGATACAAGTAGCAAGACGGGTCTTATCCCAGAGCGACGGCTTTGCCCATCTCTGCTCTCCACCAGTCCATGCCGAACATGTTTGCTTTGAGCTTTCTCCTAACCTTGTCCACCATGACATGCCAGCATTCGGAGAGGCTCAAAAACAAAGTGACTCTACCCAATTACAAACACAGTGCCGAAGAGTGAGAGGAGCAGATTCATGATCCAGCTTCTGGCCGCCGACCAAGAGGTTGCCTCGCTTGCCACTCCTCCGTTTATTGCTGACGTGGCAGTAGCAGCCGCCGCAGACGAGCTCGCATAGTTGAAGGTATATGAAGATGTCGCCGCCGAGTTGCCTGCATCGCAGCTTTCACCAGCCGGGCAGCACCCGTAATGGCCGTTCGCATTCAGCCAGCAGACCTGGCCTACAGCACAGCTTCCGGAGCCGTCGGGACAGCACGTGTCACCTATTGGCATGCATCCGGTTCCGCAAGGGAGCTCGTCCATACTTGAGCAAGAGCCTGCAAGGCTGGAACTTGTCGGGGCAGACGTAGTGGCGGCGGCAGTCGGAGATGAGACATCTACAGTCGCAGTGTTGACAACAACAGCGCAGCTGCCATCACAGACTTTACCCCGGGGGCAGCAGCAAGGCGTGCCATCATCGCCGGTGGTGCAATATTGGGAGGTTCGGCAGCCGCCCTGTTTGTCGGGACAGCAGAAGTAACCGGACGGTATGCAATATTGGCCACAAGGGAACTGGCCAATGGAGGAGCAGTCGGACTGCCGGCGAAGGAGGTGTTTGTTATTGGGGTTTGGGGAAGTGAGGAGAGTTGCGCTGCCCAAGAGAGGGAGTAGAACAAAGAACGAGAGGGAATGCATCGCTGCTCAGCTGGGCTTTTCAACGCATGGATTTTGCTGTAACAGCAATTGAATAAGGCCACAGAACAGATGGCCAGGAGGTTGGATTATAACACGCGAGCCAGCGCATTGACCCTCAAGCAGAATCCTGTAGCCAGTTGATAGTGGAGCTGTTTTTCTGAACGGTTTAGCGCGCAAGTTGTCCTCGTTCTGGTATCGCCTCGGAGGACAACCTTGTAGGTTGCTTTGCGCTTTACCTAAAGGGCTGTATCGTCCGAACTGCAACTACCTATCCGAGTACGTCCTATTATTAGGCAAAGTGGTAAGGTTGAGCTTGAGTTGCGGAGATAATCGATCTTGCGTCTGGCCCTATATAGACTTAACGCGATTAGTATCAATAATCCTGCTATACCTGATCCTCCTACTGGTCTTCCGGAGGCTGTACAGGCCTGGTATACTGCCTGGCGGGCCTCGCTTGAACAAGTATACATATCTCCGGCACGATGGACACCTCGTGCGGCCTTAGCAACACCTAGTGCAGCCCTAACGCGGTCCTTGGGCGGGAAGGCGCCCTATCCGGGGACTTAGCCCCTAAGCTTTAGACGGTCGGTTGCCTGGGAAGGCACTCCTATCCCGGGGTTTAGCCCCTAAACTTTAGGGGTGGTTGTCCAGGAAAGCTAAATACTGCCAAGGCTGCACGAGGTGTCCCCCGGTGCAGGGGGATACCCTACCAGGCGGTAAAAGCGATCCCCTTTCCCCACCACCTAATTTATAGGCGCTTATAGGGGGCACCCGCCTAATTTATTAGGTATGGTTGGGCGGAATTACGCGCGTGCCCCCTGTAAGCACCCATAAGTTAGGCGGGGAGTTATATTTGCCGCCTAATAGGATAGCCACAAAGACCGCCTTCCAGTTGTACGCTGCTGTTAGTGACCAAAATATCCCACCGAGAGCACCTGTACTAGGGTCTGCACAGCTACATTAACAGCAAGCGCGGCCCCTATACAGGCCGTGCTGCAGCAAAACAGCTCCACTGAGTAACAGACCTAGCGGCACAGGTATGGCCGATCATCTCAGTTTGTGGTAACTGAAGCAAGCCAGAAATAGCTTCGAGAAAGGGGAAACAGCTTCCAGAAAAGGGGGATATTACCAAGGATTCTCCCGTTGACTCGACATTGTTTCGCGCGAGCGCTGATTGGCCGTGGGAAAATGGGACTTCTTGGGGGCTAAATGCGGAGCCAATCGTATTGTTTTGCAGTACCCATTGAAAGTGGAGCGGGAGAAGATCGTTTCTGTCTGTGACTTAGCGAGCGGTAAGGCTGAATGGTTGTGTAGTTCTGTGTCGTCGGTCCAATACTCTTCTAACACATCCCACTGGTTTTGAAATGGCACTGCCTGTCGCCTTGCCTGTATGGGGACAGTTGAATAGGCCTCCAATTCGTGATTCGAGGTGGTGAATCGGCTCGCTATGAGGCGAGACGATGTGCATGCATGACACCGAGGCTGGGAGATCAGCTTTTTCGTCTATGTTAAGCAATAGTGACGGCAATTTTGGGGAGAAGGCCAGTAGAATCACAGTCCTTTTTTCGTATCTGTGTGCATTAGCGTAAAGGTAGGCTGACTGCAATCAATCTGTAATGCAAACCTTCTAACCGAGGCAGTTAGGCAGAGTTACCAGGCAGCCATACGACAGTTGTGGTTCGGGCGGGCGCTCCATGTGGTTGAGATCGGAATCTCTTGCGGTACCTGAAAGTACGGTATCTTCCAGTCTCTAACTAATCTACTTGCTGCTTTGAACTTTGGCATACCGCTTTCACCACCAGCTTGAGCTTTTTCAGCTTTAGCTTTCCTTGACACCTACACACTAAACCTACGTCCACAGATACAACTTACATTGTTTGTCTCGTATCAAAAGCCACGAGCCCCAGCCCGAGCATAGTCCCGTTACCAACGTTGTCGAGGTAAACAGCCGATATGGCGTATGCGAACATCAGACCATCGCTTTCATCCTCTAACATTTGCTTGGCCTACCTCTCCGCCAACTTACCAAGCCCCGATTCCACCTCTCGTCAACCAGGTTCTTCGCATCTTCCACTTCATGGACCTCTCCTTCGCCGTGAACCTTTCAACATCCATACCAATATGCGTGAAGTCGTGAGTACCGACGCCACACTGCGTCTGTTTTCCAACGGCCTGGGGCAGTCGATCGTGATTTTTCGCTTTGTTTTCAATGACTGACTTGCGTTTATGCTCATCTAGATTCACCTCCAAATCGGCCGATGTGTTAGGAGCCTTAAAAGATACCGATTCACCCGCTGACAGGTCTCAAGGGCAACCAAATTGCGGCGCCTTTTTTGGTGCGTAAACCTGGGATTCATCGTCGACGCGACTGAAGGTCAACGATCAAATACCAATTACTGACAGTGTCCTAGGCAAACAATCTCTGGCGAACACGGTCTTGACGGATCTGGTGTGTGAGCAGCCACGAGACAATGTATAATCCTTCCGTTGAGACCTTTCCACACCTACAATGGCACTTCCGGCCTCCAGCTCGCGCGTATGAACGTTTACGTCAACGAGGTTAGCAGGTTTCTACACCCTTTATACTTATTCTGATAAGTGACAGGCATCTGGAAACAAATATGTCCCTCGCGCTATCCTTGTTGGCCTTGAGCCTAGTACTATGGATGCGGTCCGTGCAAGTCCATTGGGTCAACTCTTCCGCCCGGACAACTTCGTTTTCGGTCAGCCAGGAGCAGGAAATAGCTGGGCTAAGGGGTCACTATACTGAGAGAGCCGAGCTTGTCGACCAAGTCCTCGACGTCGTACGTCACGAGACCGAGGGATGTGATTGCCTCCAAGGGTTCCAGATCACCCACTCCCTTGGAGGTGGCACTGGTGCTGGTATGGGCACATTTTTAATTGCGAAGATCTGTGAGGAGTTTCCAGACCGCATGATGGCTACCTTCTTTGTGGTACAAGTACCATCGCCTAAAGTGTCTGATACTGTTATCGAGCCATATAATGCAACTCTCTCAGTTCACTAGTTGGTTGAGAACTCTGACGAGATGTGTTGGACCGATAATGAGGTAAGTTCGAGGCGGTTTTCGTGACAATGATATCTACTGATCACTTCAGGCTCTCTACGATATCTGTATGGGAACCATTAAACTGCCTAACCCCTCCTACGGGGACTTGAACCACCTTGTCTCCGCCGTTATGTCCAGTGTTACAACCTGCCTCCGTTTCCCTGGGCAGCTCAACTCCGACCTCCGCAAACTTGCTGTCAATATGGTCCTCTTCCCACGTCTGCATTTCTTCATGGTCGGATTTGCCCCTTTGACTAGCCGTTGCGCCCACTCCTTCCGTATTGTCACCATCCCAGAAGCTTACTCAACAGATGTTCGAAACAAAGAATATGATGGCAGCCTCCGACTTCCGTAATGGCCACCACCTCACTTGCTGCGCCATATTCCGCGGAAAAGCCTCTATGAAAGAAGTCGAGGACCAGATGCGCAATATCCAGAACAATAACCACATCTACTGTGAAGTGGTCGGGTCGCGGAGGACAATATCAACAACAACCAGCCCTGGAGGAGGAAGGGGGCTTTGCCGTACACTCTAGCATGTACGGTAAAGTCCAGGCTGAGCCCAACGCCAATCCTAATGACCAAGAAAGGAGGAAAAGGAAGAGAAAGATGCTTGTCCCTTGCCCTAGCTGGGCTGTCTAGCTACCTATGTAGGTTGTCTAGGCCAGGGGGTAGTATCCACCCTACCACATTACTTCGCCGAGTGGATCCCAACAATGTCCAGACGGCTTTCTGCTCCACCCGCCCCCGCGGCCTCAGAATGAGCTCTACCTTCGTTGGCAACTCTACGTCTATCCGGGAGCTGTTCGAGCGCATAGGTGCTCAGTTCACAGCTATGTTCCGGCGCAAAGCTTTCTTACATTGGTACACTGGTGAGGGGATGGATGAGATGGAGTTCACTGAGGCAGAGAGAAATATGAACAATCTCGTTAGCGGGTACCAGCAGTACCAGGAGGCGAGCATTTCTGAGGGAGAGGAGGAGTAGTAAGTCTTCTGAGTTATGACTCGGAATGTCGGCTGTTATTGACTATTCGTGCAGCGCCGAAGAAGAGCGATTGGAGCCCACTAGACGGCAGTGTGGTTTGCTAACAAATTTACAAGCAAGAAAGATGGGATAAGAGCGCGTTGACGCGTTGCGCACTTCAGTCTACCTCCTTACGGCTACCTTTACGCCACAACCGCCCTTTACCTGCTCCCTCCGAGGCTACTAACCCCCCTTGACCTCGCCCTCGAGGGCCCTCGGTACCCTCGCCAAGTTGACCTCGATAACTGGGATCACTGCACGGCCGTGCGGAGTTGGACCTTGAGTGGCAACATGATATCCAAAGTATGACTTACTAAGATGAGTCAAAGCTTCAGCGCAGGCGTGCACTCGATGGGGATTGTGATCGATATATGCATTTGTGGCTACCCCAACAGATTCGAATTGCGTCCATTCTTCGAATGAAACATGTTCCAACTCTCTCTCCTATTTTGCCATTCCCCTCTGCTTGTGCGCATCTCACCTCTCAATGTGCTCCCACATCAACCACACCTATAGTCTAGACCCTACACAATCGACCACCAACCTCAACCCACCCATCCCGTCCCACGCACGCATAACACCAGAAGACATCATCCGGATCGACGGCCTTCTTTATTGCCAGTAGGCGAGGATAGTTCGATCCCCAAAATACGTCTGGCAGGTCAGGCTCGAGAGGATTGCCTTCATTAATGTAGCATCCCGCGTTCGGCCCCGCGAGCTCGGCAAGAGGAGGCGTATATTGGTGTATCAATTTGTTTTCACCTTGTTCTTCCGCTGTCGCGTTCAGGGCTGGCCAGTTGGATGAGGTGACTGTTTTCGGATACCAAGTTAGCTTACAATCGTCGTTGTGGGATGGTGGGAAACGTGATATGCAAGAGGCGAAAGACAAGAGATGTGCCACGTAGCATGGGGGAACAAATCGATAAAAAGCAGTGGAAATTTACCAAATTCCACGTAAGCTTTCCTCCACCCAGGATGGATGCTGTCACTACCTCCACTCGGCACGGCATGCCAAAGACGCGGCCCCGCTATCAAATTGATATCCACATACGATCCAGGTGGAGTAATCTCCTTCAGCGTCTGCATCAAAGTTTCCTGAGGCGCAGATAACGCGTCGGCATCGAGAAATCTATTCGCAACAAGGCCGTCTCCACCCACACCGAAATCCGACGAAAATGCCAAGCTCCACCACGAATAGAAATCAGGATAGCTATACGTATCAAAGATGATAGTAAGTTGTCCAGGCCATGTAGTGTTGACGTACTCAAGCAACGGAGTCAAGGCGCCCACAAGTTCGCTGAGAGGTTTATTTGGTGCCAAAAAGTACCCAATATAGAGTGCTGCAAAGGTCGAGCTGTTGATGGGATAGGAGCCACCTGTGATAACATAGCCGAAGATGCCGGAGTTGATGAGCGACGGATATTGTGCGAGGAGGTAAGCACTTGCGGCCCAGTAGGCTTCGGAATTGGCTGCTGCTGATATAGTAACATTGAGGTAGGCCACTGGCATGGTTGGGAAAGTTTTGATTGTTATGGAAGTAATAACGGCAAAGGTCGAACCACCGCCCTGGCGATTTGAGACGCATTAGCGAGGATCCAAGAACAAGTCTGAAAGGCGGTCAGAGGGGGGCAAACTTACGCCGCGAAGAGCCCAGAATAAATCAGTATGCTGATATTCGTTAACTGTCAGGATATCTCCGGATGCAGTAACAACCTCTATCTCAAGGACTTGATCGGAGCCAGTTCCGTACAGGCCACTGATCGGACTATGACCACCACCAGTTAAATAGCCGCCAACGCCGACTGATTCTGGAACCGCTCCAACAACTGTTAGATTCAACAGTGCTGCTTGGCGATAGATATCTCCCCACACCTCCCCGGCTGCGATTGTTACTGCTGTGTTAGTTATCGCAGATTGACAACCTTTTGGCTGAAATGATTGGTAGAATTGAAGGCCTCGCAGATAGTGCGTCCATATGGAAAGGGAGTTGGGAGCAACGGACCTATCAAACATCTTTGAGAATATGCTACACGTTCCGCGGGAGGAAAAGCCTCACCTGCCCAGGTAATCATGGCCCGTACCTTTGACAACCAATCGGATGTTGTGTTCTCTGGCGAAGTCAACTCCGAGTTTCACCTGCTCTGCATTGGTTGCGTTGACAACATAGATTGGGTATCCTTCTCCACTGCAGGGAGCCGTAGGATCAGGTAGACACGAATCATTGTTGAAATTGTTGCTATCAGTACTGATTGGATCATCCGCGTGAAACGCTCCCGTGGCCCACTGGGCTTCGATGTATGCACACGTGAGATTGTTGAAGTTGGGTTCATTGGCGTGGCAGGGAGCAGCAGGAGGGAGAGGCTTGAGTAGTTGATAGGAAAGAGATTCATTGAACTGTTGCCACTCCGCGAGAGAGGGCCAACCGGGGGTGCCTGGGGCGGATTTGCAAAATGCGTCCGTGAAAGAGGCGACATTAAAGAGGATGAGGCCGAAAGCAAGAGACAGAGCTGTTGTTAAAGCCATTTCCACGATTGTTAGACAGTCTCGATGAGAATGAACGCATTGATCTTTTCTAGACCAATGGGCTTGGTGACAATGGCAGGTATGATCCCAGGAGGAGACCACTCTCCGAGAGTGAAAGTTTTTAGGGAAACAGACGGGGAAGCAGGGACATGCTTTCTCAGAAAGCGGGGTTCCCGCTACCCCGGAATTTCGCTAAAACTAACTGAAAAGGGTTCAGACAAAATGGAGCTTATTTCAGTACCGAGTCCGGCGGTAAGCTGACCTCTTTTTTCGATGGATTGCTCTCTTCGACCGATCACTCCACATCTCCTCGCTTCCCCATTGGCCCGACCATTCTTCCCCAGGAAGTGTGGGTGTCGCAGAAGGAAAATACAGTAGGAAAAATGTGGTAGGAAAATCTACAGCTAAATTTCATAGGCTAACGTTTCGTTCTGGAGCTAATTAGTCTTCTCTTTTCTGGGTAATCACATCTTAGAGTACAAGGTCGCGCAGACAAGTGTCGCGTAGACGAGTGTCGCAAACAAAAGTCCCCATTCGACGTGTTGTTGAAGATCCTAACGACTGTGCTTCTATCCTCGGAGCTCTTCACGAAGATAGCGGTCATAGGGGACAGGAAGGAGCGTGTAGGCGATTTGCGGATAGGTATTAGTGGAAGGATTCGATAAAAGATGTCGTGCGGCACTGTCGAACCTTGCGTGGTCTAGTCAGAAACGCGAGGCAGGAAGGGTACAATATATGGTGGGTAAGCGTAATATGGCCGAACCCAAACGCCACTGAACGAGACTTGTGGGAGCCCACCCAGGCTAAGATGAGAGGGCATTGTTCAACGACAGCCGAGCTCAGTGGCAAATGACGTGAAGGAAAGTGTCAGCGGCACGACTCCAAAGAGTGTTCTTGGAGCTATGCAATCGTTTGCCAAGGCAACGGCACAGACCAGTCTCAGCGACACCAACGCTGCCGCCTACATTCAGAGCTCTGTGGACATGGGAACTCTGTACTTGCGAGGAGCCTCGGAAGAGGTCAGCACCATCAACGAGATGAGGCGGATGGCCAGAGACAGGAGGAACGCTTTCGGACAGCCAATTGTGACCCTTGCCGCAGAGCGCCCGAGGGAAGGAGGAATTGCGTTGACGCTTGAAGATCTAGAGCACCTGCTGATTGATGCCGGGAGAGATGGTTGACTCAATGGTGAGATCATTGAGGCTGCGTTGCGGTTGCATGTGAGAGACGTACCTGCCTATGTGATGCCCGCTGCACATTGGAGCATGTACGTTCTGGGAGGATTTCAAAGGCGCCATCCTACCACCGGTGTCGCCAGGATATCTACATTCCTGTGCACATGGGAGGAGCGCACTGGAGCTTGGCACATTTCGACACGGGCAAATCTGCGAATATATTAGCTCGACTCTCTGAAAGGTATGTGCATGAATTCGTTAACAAGCATTTACCAGTATGAGGACTCTGATCGACGCACACCCAGTCCTTCGCGATGCTGGAGTGTGGAAAGACGCGAGAACCCAGCAGCTGTCGCACTTCAGGGCACACTCGGTACGGGTGATCATCCTCAAGGACCCTTCATGCCTGATCGATCGTGCGTGAATTCTCCCTGTATGACAAGCCACTAGGATAAGCCTCTCCAAGCTGACCACATTCAGACACACCCAGACGGGCAAACAGATGGCGGTGCTGTTGCCACGCCCCTCCCCAACCCCTTCTCCCGTAAGAGAGCGTGGGAACAGCCAAGGAGGAGGAAGACCTGCCACAAGGAGTCAAGGAGCGAATTTGCTGCCGTCTGCGGAGAGCTAACAGGGACCTGCCGAGCACTCTGGTCTTGCGGGAAATCGTGGACGAGAGACTCAGCGAGGCCTAGGCAGGGGATAGAGGTCTGAAGAAACAGAATGAGAGACGATAGGGAGCGTAGGTGGAAGTTGACGCAGGTTAAGTCCCTCTCAATTGTTTCTGCGCCCGTGACACGAGTGAGCCAGCGAAAAATCATTCAGCATTGATCTTAATCAAATCGACCGCGAGTTTGTTCAGGATCTTGCCATGGCTTAAAGAGATGTAATAACGAAAAAAATCTTTTGCCGTTGCTAGATCGGGAGCCTCCATCCCCTCGCGAAGATAGTGGTACCTGGCGCTGGCCTCGCCGGGAGAGGGGAGATTTCGCTGAAGGTCCTTTCGCATTGCCGCGAGGGTCCATCTGGTATAGAGCGTATCAGTATCGAAGTTCGCACCGGGCCGGGAGACGTTGATCCCTTGCTAGACATAATAGTCCAACACTATATTTGATTCTTCTTAGTCTTATTGTTGTACTTCCCGTTGTCTCGAGCGCTGTCTTTCTCTTGGTAGGCTCCTCTCTTGTAACCGTTGGATTCGGCTCTAGCTTCCAGCTCCTCTGCTGTGCCCTTTCGTTTCGCCGTGATGGTGGAGGTGGTGGTGGAGGAAGAGGAAGAGGAGGAGGAGGAGGAGGAGGAGGAGGCGGCGGCGGCGGCGGCTGTTGGAAGGGGGAGGAGGGGAGAAGAAGTGGGAAAGTACGTGTTGTTGATCAAACTGCGGGCATAAGGGAACGGGCTTCCATGCCTTTGAGTATCTGTCTGTCGGATCCACAAGGGTGAGACAATGCGGTTGCGCAGGAGGGAGCTCAAAATAACGTAAAGAAGGGAGTTCATTTTGGGACCCATCCCTGGAGGGTGAGCGTGCACGCGAGTCACTAGGCGCTCACCCTTCACTCACCCGTCGCTCATCCATCGCTCACCGTCGCTCACCCTGCCTCACCCTGCTCACGAGGTGTGAGTGTTAAAGCGGTATGGTGT
>Ga0335072_10010297_pt1 | contig 13473 bp, 16 predicted proteins | sample Lox_Sample_21_FD_206725 | JGI IMG/M metagenome (GOLD analysis project Ga0335072, IMG submission 206725) | Soil microbial communities from Loxahatchee National Wildlife Refuge, Florida, United States - Lox_Sample_2.1 | ecosystem: Environmental > Terrestrial > Soil > Wetlands | place: USA...
TCGACCGTGTCACCGAGCTCCTCGCGCGTCTGCTCGATCTCGACCCTGATCTCTTCGGGCGACCTCTGACCGCCCTCGTCTGCGGCGTTCATCGGCGACCCGCCTTCGCTCGCTGCTTCGTGAATTCCACGTCCTCCTTCACGGTCTCAACCGTCTGTTCGGGCACGGGCGGGACGCCCTTCTTGACCTTGGCCTTGCCGGCCAGCGCCAGGACGCCCGCGATCACGCCGTAGACGGCCGCGACGATCAACGCCGCCAACCACGCCGACACCGCCGTAGCCAACGCCAGGACCGCGCACGCGGTCAGCGCACCGAGGGCGTAGAGACCGAACATACTGGCCCCGCCGAACATCCCCGCGCCCAGCCCCGCCTGTTTGCCTTTCGCGACGAGCTCGGCCTTGGCCAGGTCGACCTCCTGGCGAGCTAGCGTCGTGGTCTGATCAGACAGCCGCTTGAGCAACTCGGCGATCGAGCGATCACTCACTTCGCTCTCGCGACTTACGTCATGTCCGGACATCAGTTCTGGTCCTCCCCTCGCACCCACGCATGCCGTGCCGGCGAGCGCGCCTACGCGGAACGCTCTCTCCCGGAAGTACCCGCCGGCGAAGGATTGAATCTCACCGCGATCACCGGCGTTGTCCAAAATGGTCCCAACCCGGCGGTGACCAATCCTGCGCCACCGCCGGATGTGTGGGAGGAGGAGCGTCTGCGGGCACCGCCCGCGCCCTCGTTGGCGCTGCCGGCCCCCGCGGGACCTTCGTTACCCGAGTCGCTGACCGCGAAACTCCAGAACTGGGAGTGAGAGGCTGCGCTGCGTTCAGGCCCCCCTCGCGCGTCGCCCGAGGTACGTCCGCGGACATAATCGCCCCGGTTTGGTCGGCGTGCGAGCGATCACCTCGGGACCTGGGACGGGACGGCGCGCCCGCTCGCTGCGTAGGCAACCCGACGATGGGTAGCCAAGCAGAATGGACGAGCTCTATCAGGCCGAGTGGTGCCCGTACTCGAGTCGCGTGCGTCAACGCTTCACCGAGCTGGGCGTCTCGTTCGTCGCCCGCCCGGTGCCTGCCGATCGCGCAGATCGGGAGGAGCTGCGCCGCAAGACCGGGACCGATCAAATCCCCGCGTTGCTGCTGGAGGACGGGAGTGCGATCAGCGGAGACGCCGAGGAGATCATCGCCTACCTCGACAAACGCTATAGCGACCGAGCCGACGCCCAGCAGCACCGCGATGCCGCCGCGGAACACGACAGGGCGTGACGCTCGCCGTCGCACCCGTGATGCGGTGAGGCCCGCGCTTCAACGTCATATTCGAGGGTAAAGGCCGATTACAACTCACCAACCCGAGGGAGGGTCAGTGATAACACTCGGAGTAATACTCCTGATCATTGGCTTCATCGCCAAGATCGCGATCCTGTGGACAATTGGCATCATCCTGGTAGTAATCGGGTTGATACTCGCGGTGCTCGGCATGATGGGGCGCGCCGTCGGCGGTCGAGCGCATTACTACTAACGCTTTGGCGTTCACGCCGCGACTCCTCAGAGTCGCCGGCTTCTCAGAGTGAGCGGAGCGCGGGCAGTAGCTCGCGCTCCGCCCGATTTTGCGCTTGTCGCGCCAGCCCGCGGCGTGCGTGTTTCCTGAACTTACCGTCGGGTAGGGCTAGTAAGGAACCACAAATGAGAGGAGCCTCGAAAGTGGGCATCACCGACAAGGTCACAGGCCGGATCAAGAAAGCAGCAGGCGACCTCGCCGACGACGCGTCGCTCCGGCGCGAAGGTCGCCAGGAGGAGCGCAAGGGCGAAGCCAAGGAGGAGCTGAGCCACGACAAGGAGCGCGTCCAGGAGAAGGCCGAAGAGGTCGCGGACCTCGAGCGCAAGACGTCGTAGCCGCGGGCGCTCGAACCGCGCGCCGGCATGTCGCCGAAAACCGTAGCGGTCCTGGACATCGACGGGACGCTCGTCGATACGAACTATCACCACGCGATCGCGTGGTTCCGAGCGTTTAGCCGCCACGGCATCGTCCTCCCGATCTGGCGGATTCACCGCCACATCGGGATGGGCGGTGACCAGGCGGTGACGGCGCTCACCGACGAGCGGACCGAGCAGGAGCGTGGCGATGACATCCGTGACGCGGAGAAGGAGTTGTACTTCCAGCTCATCGAGGAAGTCCAGCCGATGGAAGGCTCGCGCGAGCTGATCGAACACCTCAAGCGGCGCGGGCATGCTGTCGTGCTCGCAAGCTCGGCCAAGGCCGACGAGGTCGACCACTACCTCGATCTGCTCGACGCGCGCGAGCTTGCCGACGCCTGGACGACATCAGCAGACGTGGAGTCGACCAAGCCCGAGCCCGACCTCGTCAGCTCGGCGCTAGAGCGCGTCGACGCCACTCCGGACGATGCCGTCATGGTCGGCGATACACCGTGGGACATCGAGGCCGCGCGCAGGGCAGGTGTACCCACGCTCGCGGTCCGCACCGGCGGGTTCGCGACCGCCGAACTCGAGGACGCGGGCGCTGCGGCCGTGTTTGAATCGGTCGTCGAGCTGTGTCACCGGCTCGACGAGACTCAGCTCCGCTGAGCCGCGGCCGCTCGGGCATCAGGCGGCGATGCGCTTGGCGATGCGCTTGAGCGCGGGCGACTCGGTGTTGTCGTCGAGCAATTCGACGACGGCGCGCTCGACCCGCGTCCGGACGCGATCGTCGGCGACGTCGAGCGAGGGAACCTGCTCCAACGCTCCGGCGATCGTCCATCCCGAGAGGTATCGATCGAACACGCGTGGATCGATGTACGACCTTCGCGCAACCGCGGGCGTGTTCCCGAGCAGCTCAGAGACTGATCGCGCCGCATCGTTGATGGCGCGCTTGCGAGCGGTCTTCGATCCCGCGTCCCGGCGATCGGCGGCGAGCGTCACGGCTGCCATGACCGTCGCATTCCAGGTGCGGAAGTCCTTCGCGCTGACCTCGTCGCCGAGGTGCTCCTTCAGGTAATCGTTGATGTCGTCCGAGCGGACGTCGCGCCATCTGCGACCGTCGCGGTAGGCGAGTAACTCCGCCGGACCGCTACGGCGCCGCTTGAGCGTCCTGACCAGCTCGAGCGAGATGGGATCCTCGATGACCTGCCGGCGACGGGCTCCTCCCTTACCGGGGTAGTCGAACGCGACGGCGTCGTCCTCGATCCGGACGTGCTGCTTGCGGACCGTGGCCAGGCCGATGCCGCTGTCCTCGTCGGCGTACTGCTCGCTGCCCACACGGAACATGCCGATGTCGAGCAGCCGCACCGCCAGCGCGAGCACCCGTTCACGGCTCGGCTCGCCTCCCTCCCGCAGCGTCCTCGCCGACCGGCGCCGCAACCGCGGCAGCGACTCGGCGAAGCCGATCATCCGGTCGAACTTCTGCTGATCTCGGCGCTCGCGCCAGCGCGGGTGATACAGGTACTGCCGCCGCCCGGCGGCATCGACGCCGGTCGCCTGGAGATGGCCGAGCGGGTCGGGACACACCCACACGTCCTCCCACGCCGGCGGGACCGCGAGCTCGCGGATCCGTTCGATCAGGTCGGGGTCATCGATCCGCCGGCCGTGTTCGTTCTCATAGCTGAAGCCGCGGCCCCGGCGTATGCGGCTGATGCCGGGGCCCGAGCAGTCCGAGCGGCGTAATCGCGGTCTACGCATGAATGTCTCGAACAGGCTCGAGCCCCTGACCCCCGCGACAGCGCAGCGCTAGGCGGCGACGCGCTGCTTGTGCTTGCCTTCGGCGAACTCCTCGACGATCTTCGCGCAGAACGCCGGAAGGTCATCCGGCTTGCGGGAAGTGACAAGGCCATTGTCAACCACGACCTCCTCGTCGACCCAGTCCGCCCCCGCGTTGCGCAGGTCGGTCTGCAGGCTCGGCCACGACGTCACCTTGCGGCCCTTGGCCACGCCGGTCTCGACCAGCATCCACGGGCCGTGACAGATCACGCCGGCCGGCTTGTCCTGCTCGAAGAATGCACGGACGAACTTGACCGCGTCCTTGTTGAGGCGCAGCTGATCCGGGTTGGCGACGCCGCCCGGCAGCACCAGACCGTCGTAATCCGACGGGTCGGCCTCGGCGACCGCCACCTCAGCGGTGATCTTGTCGCCCCTATCGAAGTGCTTCCACATCTCGATCTCGCCCTTCTCGAGCGAGACGATGTCGACGTCGGCGCCCGCCTTGCGGACCGCCTCGAGCGGCTCGGTCACCTCGGCCTGCTCGGCCCCGTCGGTGAACAGGAATGCCACACGCTTGCCCTTGAGCTCGTCGGCCATGCCACGGCTCCTTTCGTTTCGATCTCAGGTACTACTCATCCGCTACCCGGGCGAGCCGGGGGAGGAACAGGCTCCGGCTCATGTGAGGAGGACCAGGCAGGCGCGCAAGGCCGCCCCCGGCAGTGCGCTCAGGAGCAGCCCGCCGATCCCGAACAGAACGCCGGCGACCCGGAGTTCGTGTCCCCCACCGTGCAGGTCGAACTCGTCGACGGTTCCGAACCGGTGTAGGAGAACCCCGCGCTCGGTGAGAGGGCCGATTCGGTAAGTCCCGTCGGCTCGATTCGCGAGGCCGGTGAGCACGAGCACCTGTACCCGGGGAAGCGCACACGGCACCCGAATGCCGATGATCGGTCCGCCGCGCCCGAGGCGTCCGGAGCGCTCAGGCGTGCATTACTGATCCTCGGGAGCGATCCCGCCGGTCGGCCGCTCGACCTCGCCGGCGTCCTCGGCCGCTTCTCGCTCCAATCGACCGGATACGCCCTCGGTCGGCTCGAGGTAGAAGATCTCGAGGATCACCTCAGGCGAGCTCATCGACTCGCTTACGTAGGAGCAGACCTGACGGCCGGAGATGCCCTCAACGGCCTCGAGAAACTCGCTGAACATCGCTTGCTGAAAGGTCAACCGGGTCTGGCGGACGGTGTTGAGCTGGCCACGCTCGATCAGCGTTCGCTCGACGGTCAGGAACGCATCGCGGAGCTCCACCACGAGCAGTTCGTCGTGCACTTGATAAGCCCGGGCCTTCGTAGCGCCTCGGCCGTAATAGCGCCGGTGGAGGCCTACGAGCGCGTTCGATATCGCCGCGAGCTGGCCGGTGTCGAGCCGGCGGTCGACGACCGACGCAGTCGGTCGTTCAGACCTCGGAGGATGGGCGGAGTCGTTCACGGTTCGATCAATCTACCGCCCACCACGGGATATCATTGACGATACGGCGCACACCAGATCGGGTCGGTGGTGCGCTCGTTCCCACCCCGCGGGACGGCATCGATGCTTTTGGGGCGTCGAGGTCTCTCCCTCTGATTCTGGAGAGACCCTTGTCCGTGCCTGCTACATCGATTGATCGCGAAGGTCGCTCGTCCGCCTCCGAGCCTGCGGGCGCGAGCGGGCCGCTCGCCGACGTCGCGAACTCGATCGTCCACCTGTACAAGGACGCGTTTGGCCGCGGTCCGACGAAGGCACGCGCGCGCTTCGCCGGAACCGACCTGCTCGTCGTGGTCCTCGAGGACATCATGACCGTCGCCGAGCGCAACCTGCTCGAGCTCGGCGAGGTCGCGCGCCTTCACGAGCAGCGGCTGTTCGTGCAGCTCGCGATTGAGGACCGCAAGCGGTCCGAGGTGGAGAGGATCCTCGAACGGAGCACCGTCGCAGCGATCTGCGGCGTCGACCCGATCCGCGATCTCGCCGTCGAGATGTTCACGCTCGAAACCGGGTAGAGGCAAACGGAAGCCGCCCGCCGTGGACTGAGCCACGCGAAAGACCGGAATGGAGGTGCACGATGGCCAAGGATCACGGCCCGAGCGTGAAGGACGACAAGCAGTACGAGGGGTTGCGCAAGAAGGGAATGAGCAAGTCACGAGCGGCCGCGATCGCGAACTCGCCGGAGGCCTCGAGCCGCGGCGGGAAGCACAGCGGCGGTGGCGGCGGGAGCAGCCAGAGCCAGAAGAGCAGCGGCCCAGGCAGCAGGGGTAACAAGGCCCAGAAAGCAGCGGCCGGCCGCAAGGGCGGCAAGAAGTCCAGCAGCTAGTCGGTGGATCAGCGGCACGCCCGGCCGTCCCCCGCCCGGGTCCGGCCGGTACGCACCGCTTGCTGCCGGCAGGTCTAGGCCGGAACCGTGGCCACGTCTCGATCGAAGTGCCGGTGCGTCGCCAGCGCGCCCGCGAACGCCTCGGCGAACGCGTCGAGCTCGCCGGTGCCGTCGCCCGGCGACGCCAGCGTCACCACGCCGGCGGCGTCACGCAGCCCGTTGTCGGACAGGTTGGCGCCGTTCAGCGGCGCCTCGCGCAACAACTCGACGCCCTCGCCGAACGCGCCCACCGGCTTGGCATGCTTGAAGGCCTCGGCGACGTAGCGGATCGACGCGCCGTTGCCCCGAAGCGTCTCGGCGCTGCCGGCGCCGCCCGCGACGAGCACCGCGTCGTAGAGCACCGAAGCCATCGTCGCGAGCGGTCGATCGACCTTGGTCGAGCCGTCGAGCGTGCCTCCGTGGGGCGCGAGGATCTCGCAGATCGCTCCCCGTGCCCGAAGCGCGTCGAGCACGTGCTCGAGCGATGCTGAGTCGACGCCGTCGGCGGCCAGCACCCCGACCTTGCGCGTCTCGGCGCTGCCGGGCTGGCCGGACTGGCTAAGCGCGGGCGAGCTTCGCCCGTGGTTCGGCTCCGCCTGAGGCGGCGGATCGATTCCGAGCCCTTCGGCCACCTGGCTCGCGAGGTCATGGTCGACATGCGCAAGTTGCTCGACCATGCGCTCGCGGATGTACTCGCGCTCGACCTTACCGAGCTCGAACCGAAGCGCATCGACGATGTGCTGCTGCTCCCAGTCGCTCATCGAGTTCCAGAACAGCGTCGCCTGGCTGTAATGGTCCTTGAAGCTGTCGCTGCGCTTGCGGATCTTCGCGCCGTCGACGCGCTCCTGGTAGTGGCGGTAGGCGCCCTCGTCCACCGACGCCAGCGCCGGGCATCCGCCGCCGATCGAGTTCGGGTGATACGAGACCGGCGAGTTGTCGATCCGGTGCTGGCCGTAGCCGTCACGCTGGTGATGATGGACTTCGGCGATCGGCCGGTTCACCGGCAGCTGCGCGAAGTTAGGGCCGCCCAGGCGGATCAGCTGGGTGTCGAGATACGAGAACAGCCGCGCCTGCATAAGCGGGTCGTTGGTGAAGTCGATCCCGGGCACAGCGTTGGCGACGTGGAACGCAACCTGCTCGGTTTCGGCGAAGAAGTTGTCGGGGTTGCGGTTCAGCACCATCCGGCCGACGATCCGGAGCGGGACCTCTTCCTCCGGGATGAGCTTGGTCGCGTCCAGCAGATCGAAGTCGAAGTCGTGTTCGCGCGCCTCCTCGACCAGTTGCACGCCGAGCTCCCACTCGGGTCCGTTCCCGGACTCGATCGCGTCCCACAGGTCACGCCGGTTGAAGTCGGGGTCGGCGCCCATGATCTTCTGCGCCTCGTCCCATACCAGCGAGTGCGTGCCGAGTCTCGGCCGCCAGTGGAACTTGACGAACGTACCCCTGCCGTCGGCGTTGACGAACCGGAACGTGTGCACCCCGAAGCCCTGCATCGTCCGGTAGCTCTTGGGGATCGCGCGGTCGGACATCAGCCACATGAGCATGTGCATCGTCTCGGGCTGGAGCGAGACGAAGTCGTAGAACGTGTCGTGCGCGGAGGACCCCTGCGGGATCTCGTTGCGGGGCTCGGGCTTGACCGCGTGGACGAAGTCGGGGAACTTGATCCCGTCCTGGATGAAGAAGACCGGCATGTTGTTGCCGACGATGTCGAAGTTCCCCTCGCGTGTGTAGAACTTGGTGGCGAAGCCGCGGACGTCGCGTACGGTGTCCGCCGACCCGCGCGATCCTCCGACGGTGGAGAAGCGCACGAACACCGGCGTCTCCTTCCCGGCCTCCGACAGGAAGTCCGCTCGGGTCACGTCGGAGAGCGAGTCGGTGCACGTGAACGTGCCGTACGCGCCGGCGCCGCGAGCGTGGACGATCCGCTCGGGGATCCGCTCGTGATCGAACCGCGTCAGCTTCTCGCGAAAGTGAAAGTCCTCGATCAGCGTGGGCCCGCGGTCGCCCGGCCTCAACGAGTCGTCGGTGTGCTCCACGCGAACGCCCTGGTCGGTTGTCAGGTACGTGTTCTCGTGACCGACGCGATCGCGTTCGATGTCTCTCAGCTTTGGGTCGCCGTTGCTCACGATTCTCTCCTAGCTCGTCGTACGTCGATATCCCCGCCGTACCCGGTGATTCGTCGCGGTAACAGGCGTGCCGCAATTTCGGGTGGAGCATCGGGCGAGGTCGGGTGGAGCATCGGGCGAGGGCGCACGTACGCATTCGTACGTCGCCGGTTTCGGCCACCAACGCGAGGGACAGAATCGACTCGGGATACGGCGCGGCTCCGGTCACGCCGCTTCCGAAGCGCATAAGCGTCGGACGACGCCCGGGACGCGTAACTGCGGCCCTCGCACGGACCTCGCGTTAGCAACGCCCTAATTGGAGGTTCGATGAGTGTCACCGTCGCGCGCGACTTAGCGCGCCTTACTGACGAACAGCTGCTTCAAATCCACCACGAGAACGGCGACGCCACGGCTCGTGATGAGCTGGTCAAGCGCTTCATGCCGTTCGCGCGGAAGCTGGCGCTCCGCTACATGCACACGACCGAGCCGGCGGCAGACCTGGTCCAGGTGGCGTGCATCGGACTCCTGAACGCGATCGATCGGTTCGAGCCCGGCCGGGGCAAGCAATTCACGGCGTACGCCGCCCCGACGATCGTCGGTGAGCTGAAGCGGCATTTCCGGGACAAGGGGTGGAGCATGCACGTCCCCCGCGATCTGCAGGAGCGGGCATTGGCGGTCAGCCGGCATAGTGAACGCCTCTCCTCGGAGCTTGGTCGTACGCCGACCGTCGACGAGCTGTCCCGAGCGCTCGAATGCACTGCCGAGCAGACTGTCGAGGCGATCGATGCTGCCCACAACTACCACCCGGTCTCGCTCGACACGCCCGTCGACCCGGACGAAGAGGAAAGCTGCCCGCTCGCGGACACGCTCGGCACCGAGGAGGACGGTTTTGACCTGGCCGACGACCGCCAAGCGCTGGTGGCCAACTGGGGCACGCTCAGCGCCATGGAGCGCCAGGTGCTCGGCTTGCGTCTCGGCCAGAACATGACCCAGCGCGAGATCAGCCGACGGATCGGCTACTCGCAGATGCACGTGTCTCGGGTGCTCCGCAGATCGCTTCTCCACCTCGAGGGAGCGGAGGAAGCGGCGGCGGCGATGTAGCGGCTGTCCGACGCGGCCGGCGCCGCGGGCTGCGTTGGTGTCCAGGAGCGACGATCCGTCGTCCGGGTGCCGCGAATAAGATCTGTCCTACTGCAGGCCACGCGCCGGGTCCGGTGACCTAGGGATCGAGTTGGTAAACGGTTGCGCAGCCGAAGCGGCGGGCGGACGCGATGATCTGCGCGAGCTCCCGCCCGAGGTTGGCGCGCGTGGTGCAGTCGGCAAGCAGGAAGCGCGCGCCGGTGCCCGCGACGAACCGCTGCGCCTGCGCGCGTGTCAGCCGGCCCGCGAGTAGGCGTCCGACCTCGGCCTGGCGCTGCTTCGGGCCGGGCTCTGACCAGAACACATCTCCAATGTAGGTGCGGCGCCCGGTCTCCGCCGGGATGTAGCGGCTGATGGGAAAGCCGGCGAGCACTCCGCCTGGCTCTGGGTCGTTGTTCAGGTAGCCGACCGCCTGCCAGTCGCCGCGGGTTATCGGGGCGGTGCTGGGGCGAACGAATCGCCACTTGCCGGTCAGCTCGCTCGCGGCCTGGGGCACGGTGAGCGCGAACACTGCGAGCACGGCGATCGTGCGCCGTGGCGTGACCGGGGGCCAGCGAACGCTGCCGACGCCCTCCACGGCGAGGATCGCGAGGGGGATGCTGATGCCGAGGAACGCGTGCATCGGCTCGTTTCCGAGCCCGTGCTCACCGGCCAGGTAGACGGCGAATGCGGCCGGGGGCCAGACTCGGACGGCGGCCGCGGCGAACGACGCGGGCCTCAGCCGATAGGCGAGCACGGCGGAGGTCAGGAGCGGCGCGAGCATCAGCAACACCTGCCAGGCGGGGACCGCTCCGACGAGCGACTGCCCGGCCAGGCGCCAGGCCGGGTCGGCCCGGTCGAGCACCGCGTAGTAGGCGAGCGGCAGCGCGATCGCGACGAGCACGAGCCCCGGCCGCGAGAAGCGGCGTCGGCGCGGCGCTCCGGGAGATGTGGCGGGGTGCGTCAGGACCACAATCTCGCCGCCGGCAACGATCAGCGACAGGACCGCGCCCTGCCACGGGTGCAGCCAGCTCGCGAGCCCGGCCAGCAGGGCCGCCGGCCACACCGGCGCGGCGCCTCGAACCGCACGCTCGTACAGGAGCAGCGAAGCGACCATCGCCGCCAGCGACAGCACCCCGAACACATATCCCCACGTCCACCACGGCAGCCACAGGTCCTGGAACGTCCCGATCGAGGCGCCGAACAGGGCGAGGACCAATGCCGCCCGGCGACCGGGCCGTCCGCGGAGCTGGCCGTGCACGAGCGCGCGGATAGCGAGGAACGCGCCGCCGATCGCGACCGGCTGCCACAACGCCAGCGCGAGCCACGGCGCCATGCCAATCGCCACCAGGCCCCCCGAGATCGCGATCGCCGGCTGGAGGTAGTCGTGAGGTGACGCGCCCAACACGAACAGGTCCGAAGCCAGGACATGCCGCGACGCGTCCCTGATCCACGCCAGGTACTGGGTAACATCCTGGATGTACACGCCGTTCACCCCGGTCCAAATGCGCCCACCCGTCACGGTCCACCACAGGCCGACGGCCAGCACCCACACCGAAATCGCGGCGAACACGGCCAGCACGACCAGCTCGACCGGGTCAAACCGTTCACGTCTCACCGTGACGCGACGGTTTACGCGCTGGCACCTAACACGGAGATAACGGCGTTATGCGCCTGTTATCAGCCGCGAGCTAAGGGACTGGCGTGCCGGCGTAAGGGGTGACATACGCGCGATCGCTCCTTATGCCCGATGTGAAAGTGTCGGCTTAGGTCGATGATTCAGCATGATGGAGCTCGTTGAGTCAGCCGACGGGACGGGGATCGCGTTCGATCGGGCCGGAAGCGGACCGCCGCTCGTGATCGTCCTCGGCGCGTTCGGCGACCGAGCGACGAGTAAGCCGCTTGCCGCGCTGCTCGCCGCGAGTTACACCGTGTATGAGTACGACCGCCGCGGGCGCGGCGACAGCGACAACGGCCTGCCCTGTTCGATCGAGCGCGAAGTCGAGGACCTGGCGGCGGTGGTCGCGGCCGCCGGTCGGCCTCCGTTCGTCTACGGCCACTCCTCGGGTGGCATGCTGGCGCTCGAGGCGGCCGCACGCGCAGTGGAGATGCGAGGTCTCGCCGTGTACGAGCCGCCGTACACGGGCGACCACGACCCTGGCCCTGAGTTCGGCCAACGACTCGACGAACTCGTGGCCGCCGGGCGGCGTGATCTGGCGGCCGAGCAGTGGCTGGCGATGACGGGCACCCCGCCCGGGGTCATCGAGTCGATCAAACGCAGCCCGGGCTGGGCGCACAGGCAGGCACTCGCCCACACGCTCTCGCAAGATCTCAGGCTCTCGCGCGGCGGGCATGTACCGATCGAACGGTTCAAGCGGATCGATGCCCCGGTGCTTGCGATGGCGGGCGGAGCCAGCCCGCCCTGGGCGGCGTCGACGATCGCGACGCTCTGCGACGCGCTGCCGCACGCCCGCGAGCACATCGTCGAGCGGCAGCAGCACATCCCCGCCGACCCCGTCGTCGCCGCGATCCTCGGCAGCTTCTTCCGCTAACCGTGTCGCGGACCCGGGGTAACGGGCGGTGCGGCCGGCCGTCCCCTGCCTGGTCCGGCCGGCACGCCCCGCTCTTCAGCCGGCTGTTCACTCATCGAGTACCCAAGGATTCGGCGGGTTAACGCAATTGCGTTCCGTTCGCGTTCGTACGTGCCGGTTTACGCGGTGCACCGGCGGGGAGAGACTCTTAAACAGCCGCTCCAGGCACGGCCTCGGCCGGACGGGTGCGGCAGACTGCGTCGGACGACGCCCGGGACGCTTCTTGCGGCCCCCGCTACGGACCTCGCGCTTGTAGTCGACAGGATGGAGGTCCGATGGGCGCCACGATCATGGCGGCGCGCGACCTCGCGCGCGAAACCAACGATGAGTTGTTCGATATCTACACCCACGAAGGCGATCCCGCCGCTCGCGAAGCCTTGGTGGGACGCTTTATGCCGTTCGCCCGAAAGCTGGCCCTTCGCTACCTGCACAGCAGCGAGCCACTCGATGACCTCATGCAGGTCGCGTCGATCGGGTTGCTGAACGCAATCGAGCGGTTCGACCCCGAACAGGGCAAAAAGTTCACGACGTTCGCCGCCCCGACGATCCTGGGTGAGCTCAAACGTTACTTTCGTGACAAGGGGTGGGCGATTCACGTTCCCCGTGAGCTCCAGGAGCGAGCGCTTTCCGTGAGCCGTCAGGCCGACCGGCTGTCCACCGAGCTGGGTCGCTCTCCGACCGTGGACGAGCTCGCCCAGGCACTCGGCTGCACGATCGAGCAGGCGGTAGAGGCGATCGACGCCGCCGAGAATTATCAGCTGACGTCGCTCGATGCCCCGGTGACGGCGGACGGTGAAGAGCGCGCCGCCCTCGCGGACCAGCTGGGAAGTGAGGACGACGGGTTCGAGCTTGCCGAGGAGCGGCAGGCGCTCTTGACCAGTTGGGGCATGCTCAGCGCCTTGGAGCGGCGGGTGCTCGGTCTACGCCTCGTGCACGGCCTCACCCAGCGCGAGATCAGCCAACGGATCGGGTACTCGCAGATGCACGTCTCACGTCTGCTGCGCCGGACGATGCTCACGCTGAACGCCGGCGCGGAGCCGGCACCCGAAGGGGTGTAGCCGGAAGTGTCGAGAATCGACTCCGGCACCGGCGATCAGCTCGGCACGGTCGAGACCAACATCCCGGCGCGCCTCGATCGGCTTCCCTGGTCTCGCTGGCACTGGAAGATCCTCGTGGGCCTGGGGACGGTATGGATCCTCGACGGGCTCGAGGTGACGATCGTCGGTTCAATCGCCGGCGCGATCTCAGCGAAGGGCAGCGGGATCAGCATCTCGTCCGCCGACGTGGCCGGTTTGGCGGCGTCGATGTACGTCGCCGGCGCATGCTTAGGTGCGCTGCTGTTCGGTCAGCTGACCGATCGGTTCGGGCGCAAGAACCTGTTCATGATCACGCTCGGGGTGTACCTGGCCGCCACGATGGCTACGGCGTTCGCGTGGACGCCGCTGTTCTTCTTCGTCTGTCGTTTCGTCACTGGGATGGGCATCGGGGGCGAGTACAGCGCGATCAACTCCGCGATTGACGAGTTGATCCCGGCCAATCATCGCGGGCGGATCGACATCGTGATCAACGGGACGTATTGGGCGGGCGCCGCAGCGGGTGCT
>Ga0335072_10010298_pt1 | contig 13472 bp, 14 predicted proteins | sample Lox_Sample_21_FD_206725 | JGI IMG/M metagenome (GOLD analysis project Ga0335072, IMG submission 206725) | Soil microbial communities from Loxahatchee National Wildlife Refuge, Florida, United States - Lox_Sample_2.1 | ecosystem: Environmental > Terrestrial > Soil > Wetlands | place: USA...
GACATGATGACGGAGAGAAAGCCCACGATCGAAGAACACAAGATCGCGATGTACGGCACGCCGCGGCTGCTGACCTTGACCATCTGCGCCGGCGCCTCGCCCTGACCCGCAAGCACGAACAACACGCGAGACGCGCTGTAGAGCCCGGAATTCAGGCACGACAGCACCGCGGTCAGCACGACCGCATTCATCACCTCGTCGGCACCGGGGATTCCGATCTGCTTCAACGCGGCCACGAAGGGCGACGCGCCGGCCTGCACGGAGTTCCACGGCATGATCACCACCAGTAAAAAGATCGAGCCCACAAAGAAAATCGCGATGCGGGCCGCCACGGCGTTCGTCGCGCGTTGGACCGCACGTTCCGGATCCGCGGTTTCCGCGGCAGCGATGGTCGCGACCTCCGCGCCGACCATCGAGAAGATCACCACCACGATGGTGGCGAAAACCCCGTGCACGCCGTTCGGGAAGAACCCGCCATGGGAGTGCAGGTTGGAGAAGTCGGCATGACGGTGCGGCCACAGCCCAAGTGCGTACATCGTGCCGATCACCAGAAAGACGACGATCGCCGCGACTTTGATTCCGGCGAACCAGAATTCGAATTCGCCATAGGATCCAACCGAGAACAAGTTCGTCGCCGTCATCAAGAGCATGAGAACCAGCGACAGCAGCCACAGCGGCGCGTGAAACCAGTAGGTGATGACTTTCGCGCCGGCCACCGCTTCGAAGCCGACCACGATCACCCAGTAGTACCAATACAGCCAGCCGACGGAGAAACCCGCCCAGCCGCCCAACGCTTGCCGCGCGTATTCGGCGAATGATCCCGTCGACGGGTTCGCGGTGGCCATCTCGCCGAGCATCCGCATCACCAGGATGATCACGACGCCGCACAGCACATACGTCAGGACCGCGGCGGGCCCGGCCTTACCGATGGCGACACTTGATCCGACGAAAAATCCGGCGCCGATGATTCCGCCGATCGCGATCATCATCAGCTGCCGCTGCGACAAGCCTTGTTGCAGTTGCGGTGTGGCGGCCATCAACGGGACGCTAACACCCCGTGCGCGCGGTCGCCCTCGATTCAGACCGGCACGGCGCGCAGCACCGCGGGCAGGCTGGGCAAGAAGTGCGCGGTCGCAAACGCACGAATGTCCTCGGCATCGACGAGCGGTTGACGGGCAGGTAACAACAGCACCAACGCGGCGTAGCGCAGGATGGTGTCGGCCAGCTCGTCGACGGCCTCGGCGCCGATCCGCTCGGCGAAGCCGTCCGGGAAGATCACCCTCAGGGCGGCCGCCATCCGCTCCACCGCGGCATCCCAGTGTTGGTGGGCCAATTCGAGCATCAGACCGGGCTCGTCGGCGAGCATCCGGGTCAGCACCCGGTGCTGCCGGAACCGCACGATCGACAGTGTGAACGCCTCGACGTAGTAATTCGACTGCGGCCTGCGGCTTTTCAGCTCATCGGCGATGTTTGCGAACAGCACCGCGTTTTCCCGGTCGATGACGGCTTCGACTAATTCGTCACGTCCGGCGAAGCGCCGGTAGATGGTGGTGCGGCTGACCCCGGCGCGGCGGGCTACGTCGTCGAGCGCGACCCGGCGGAAGCCGTGCTGCTGGAACTCGACGACGGCGGCGTCGAGGATGGCCTGGGTGGCCGGATCAACGGGGCTATCCGCGGGCATAGCCCGCTCTGGCAAACCCGTTGTAGCGCAACTTCATTGGCAGATGATCCCACAGCCAGTTGACCGGCCGTGACCGCCACACCGCGGCGAAACGCTGGTAGCGGCGCTCTTGGCGGTCGCTCCAGGGCAGGCCGAGCAGCGTGCGGGCCCGCGGCGGTAGGCCACCGGTGGTCAGAAAAGCCGCCACCGGGTTGAACACCGGGGCAACCACCCGCCACGCCAGCGGCGACACCCCCTTGGGCCGCGGGAACCCTTTAGTCACATATCCCACACCGTATTTGGCGGTCGGATGCCCGATCATGACGCGCTCGAGCATGTGGTCCCAGTACCGTTCGAACTCGTCGTAGTCGGCCGGCATCGGCCGTTCGCTGACGCCGTAACGGCGATACCACGTCTTCGACTCGAGGTAGATCTGCTGCTTCTCCTCGTCGGTGAGGCGCTTGACGAACGTGTCGGCGAAGTACAGCACCTGCTCGACGAACGTGGCGTGCGCCCAGTAGTAGGTGTCCGGGTCCAGCGCGTGATACCGCTCGCCGCTCGGCATTTCGCCCTTGATCTGGTGATGGAAATCACGCACCTGCTGACCGGTGTTGTCGTCGTCGGCGCCGTACACGGTCATGAAGATCGGCGGCAGCGAGCGCTTGACCCGCGCCGCGGTGTCGTCGAAGAACACCGAATGGTCGAGCACGCCCTGTCCGAGTTCGGCGAGCATGTTCTGCAGTACCGCGGGCCGCGGGCCGATCAGGAACATCCGGTTGTCGCCGAAATAGCGCCATACCAACGACTGCGGCCCCAGCGGCAGGACGTCAACGGTCGTCTCGGTCGCGGACGGCTCGGGCAGCTCGGTCATGTGAGACAGTGTTACATATTTCGCACTTTGTACCAAGTGCGGATCCGGCGTCAACAAAATGTGACCGCCATGTTGCTTTTCAATACGGCGTGGCTGTGCGGGCACCGCAGCTCAGGGCGGCATTATGTCGCTCATGCCAGACCTTTCCCGCCGGGCTGCACTGCGCCTTGGTGCCAGTGTCGTTGCGGGTGCGGCGGGCGTGTGGACGTTGAGCGCTCTGGTGGACCCGATCGAAGTACCGGCCACCCCCAGCCCATTCGAGCCGGCCGAGCCGGCGGCACCGGCGACGCCTCCGGTCGCCAGCCCGTTGCCGACGAAGGTTTCCGGCTCGTTCGTCTCGGCGGCCCGTGGCGGCGTGCTGACCAACTGGATCATCGCGCGACCCCCAGGCCAGACCGGGCCGCTGCGGCCGGTGATCGCGCTGCACGGGGTGCGCGGGAACGCCAAGCAGGTGATGGGTTTCGGTGTCGAAGAGGGACTCGCGAGCTTGGTCCAAGCGGGCCGGCCGCCGTTCGCGGTGGTCGCCGTCGACGGCGGCGACAGCTACTGGCATCGACGCGCCAACGGCGAGGACTCGGGGTCGATGGTGCTCAACGAGTTGATCCCAATGCTGTCGACGATGGGCCTGGACACCTCACGGATCGGCTTCATGGGTTGGTCGATGGGCGCCTACGGCGCGATGCTGCTGGGCGCCCGGCTGGGTCCGGCGCGCACCGGTGGGATCTGCGCCGTCAGCCCGGCGCTGTACCAGTCGTACACCGCCAGCACGATCGGCGCGTTCGACAGCTACGACGACTGGGTGAAGAACACGGTGTTCGGCCTGCCCGCACTGTCGCAGATTCCGCTGCGGATCGACTGCGGCAACGACGACCGCTTCTGCCCGGCCACCCACCAATTCATCGCCCAGTTGCGCACGCCGCCCGCCGGCGGGTTCTCACCCGGCGGACACGACGAGACGTACTGGCGTCAGCAGCTGCCCGGCGAGCTCGCCTGGCTGGCGTCCTGAAATCGCCTCAGTCGCAAGCTATTTGCTATCACCAACACCGACGAGCAGGCCATCGCCGCGCCGGCGATCATCGGGTTGAGCAGGCCCGCCGCCGCCAACGGGATCGCTCCCACGTTGTAGGCGAAGGCCCAGAACAGATTCGTCCGGATGGTGTGCAGCGTGCGCGCCGAGAGCCGCAGTGCGGTCGGCACGGTGTGCAGGTCGCCGCGCATCAGCGTCAGATCGCCGGCGTCGATCGCGGCGTCGGCGCCGGCGCCCATCGCCATGCCGATGTCGGCGGTGGCCAGCGCCACCGAGTCGTTGACGCCGTCGCCGACCATGGCCACCCGGCGACCGTCTGCCTGCAACAGCGCAACGGCGTCGGCCTTGCCGGTGGGCAACACGCCGGCGATCACGTCGGCCGGGTCGATACCCACGGCGTCCGCAACCTGCCGGGCCGCCGCGAGGCTGTCGCCGGTGAGCAGCATCGGGGTGATGCCCATGGCCTTGAGTTCGGCGATCGCCGCCGCACTGCCGGGCTTGACCCGGTCGGCCAGCGTGATGACGCCGCGCACCTGCCCGCCCCAGGCCACCTGCACGGCCGTCTGACGTGTCGGTGCCAGCAGGTCCACGCCGGCCAGTGAGCCCGCCCTGGACACCGTGACCTCGACACCGTCGACCACGCCGACCACCCCGGTTCCCGGGTCGTTGACGAATCCGCCAACGGCTCTTGGCGTTACGGCTCGCTCGTGTGCGGCCGCCACGATCGCCGCCGCCACCGGATGCTCGGACGCCGCCTCGACCGCGGCCGCGCGGGCCAACACCTCGTCGGCGTCCTCACCCGGCCGGGCCTGGACGTCGTGCATGGTCATCGCGCCGGTCGTCAGGGTTCCGGTCTTGTCGAACACGACGGTGTCGACGCGGTCGACGACTTCCAGCAGCCGCGGGTCCTTGATCAGGATGCCCAGCTGCGCGCCGCGGCCGGTGCCGACCAGGATCGCGGTCGGCGTGGCCAGCCCGAGCGCGCACGGGCACGCGATCACCAACACCGCGACGGCCGTGCTGAACGCCGACGCCGCCGGTTGCCCGGCAAGCAGCCAGCCGGCCATCGTCGCCGCGGCGATCGCCAGGACCGCCGGGACGAACACCGCCGCGACCCGGTCGGCCACCCGCTGGATCGGCGCCTTGGTGTTCTGCGCGTCGCTGACCAGCCTGGCCATCCGGGCCAGCTGGGTGTCGGCGCCGACCTTCGCCGCGCGCACCAGCAGCCGGCCATAGGTGTTCAGCGAGCCGCCGACCACCGCGGCACCGGCCGCGACGTCGACGGGCACCGGCTCCCCGGTCATCGCCGAGGTGTCCAGCGCCGACGCGCCGCCGACGACCACGCCGTCGGTGGCGACGCGTTCCCCGGGCCGCACCACAACGACGTCGCCGACCTGCAGGTCGGCGATCGGCACGCGGATCTCGTTGTCGCCGCGCAGCACCGTTGCGTCCTTGGCGCCCAGGTTCAGCAGCGACCTCAGCGCCGCGCCCGACGCCCGCTTTGCCCTCGCCTCGGCGTAGCGACCGGTCAGCTGGAACACCGTGACGGCGGCCGCGACCTCGAAGTACACCGGGCCGACACCGCGCAACACGGCCGTCGTCGACCACAGGTAAGCGGCCAGCGTGCCCAGCGACACCAGGGTGTCCATCGTCGAGATGCGGTGCCGGACGCCGACTAGCGCGGCGCGGTGAAACCGGTAGCCGCCCCAGAACACGATCGGTGTGGTGAGCGCCAGCGCCAGCCATTGCCAGCCGGCGAACTGCCAGTCCATGACCATCGACAACGCCAGCACCGGAGCCGCCAGCAGAGCCGATCCGATCAGCCGGGCGCGCAGCCGCTCGGCCGGCTGAGCGCCAATCTGATCCGCGGCCACCGACGCCCGGTAGCCCGTCGACTCCACCGCGCGGATCAGGTCGCCGGCCGACACCGCGGCCCCGTGCTGCACGTGCGCCCGCTCGAGCGCGAAATTCACCGCGGCGCGCACGCCGTCGAGCCGGTTCAGCGCGCCCTCGACGCGGGCGGCGCAGGACGCGCAGCTCATCCCGCGCAGGTCGAGGTCTGTGGTGGTCATGCGGTGAAGCGCCGGCCGGTTCGTCGCAGTCGGGCCACGCCGATCACCGTCAGCATCCCGGCGGCCGTCGCCAGCAGCAGGGTCAACAGCAGCATCGTCGGGTCGTAGACCACCGACGTGGTGACCGGCTGGCCCGCGGCGACGGGTGCGTTGGGCACGGTGGAACCCACAGCCGACCAGCTGAACGCGCAGCCCGCCACCGCGGCGCACGCCAGCGCGAGCTCAATGAAGGCACGAAATCTGGCCATTACCAACGTGATTCGAGGTTATCGCCGTCGTCGTCGTGCCCATCGGGCGACCCGACGCGCTCCTCGACCAGCGGGGTGAGCAGGTTGCGCAAATGACGGTGCCGACGCGCCCACGCCTGCGCGGTGCGACCGCCGGTGAGCCGCAGACCGATGCCGGTCCGGCCTTTCGGCACCCCGACCAGTTCGCCGAGCGCGCGGGCGGACTGCCAGCGCTCGACGTCCTTTTGCGACGCCAGCGGGTTGTCGGGTTCCGGGTAGACCTTGACGATTTCGGAGACCCGGATGGTTTCGGTGCCTTGGCGCAGCGTCTGCTTGGTCAGCACCACCGACGTGTGGATGCGCGCGGCCTTGACCTGCAGGGCGACGAAGCTGGTCACCAGCACCAGAAACAGCAGCGGCACCGACAGTTGCCAGCCGTTGCCGTTGGACTTCTCGATCCACAGCATCGCCCCGGCGGCCGCCGGGCCGGCCAGCACCCAAAACCAGCTGGCCCCGACCTCGCGAAAGATCGGTGCGGCGTCGGTATCGGTACCTGCAGTCACGTCGACCATCATCCCCTGCGGTCTCGGGTGCCGAACCAGGTGGGGTCGCTGCTCACCTGGTGAAGTAGGCGTCGGCGTCGCTGCGGTGCAGCAGGAACATCCCGCCGGCGATCAGCACCGATCCGGTGATTCCCGCGACGCCGCACAGCACGGCGAACGCCGGCGGCCAGGTCACCGTGAACAGCCGGCTCGCGACGTAGACCACGGTGGCGATGCCCCCGCCGGTCAATGTGGTGCGGGCCCAGCGGTAACCGGCCCGCATCAGGATCAGGAACGTCACCACGATCGCGCAGACGACGGCGGTGAACAGCCCCGATGCGGCATACAGCAGCGCCGACCCGCGGCCGTGCGACGACCCGACTACGTCGGCGACGTAGCCGATCACCATCAGCGGCACCGCCACCAGCCACAACCAAAAGCCGGTGTCGATGTCGACCGGTCGGGGCTGCGGACCCGAAGGCGGCACCGGCGGAACGGAACCCGTCACGACAACCAGTCGGCCGCGCCGGCGGCCCAGTAGGTCAGCACGATGTCGGCGCCGGCGCGCCGGATGCTGGTCAACGACTCGAGGGCGGCGGCGCGCTCGTCGATCCACCCGTTGGCGGCGGCGGCGGAGATCATCGCGTACTCCCCCGACACCTGGTAGGCCGCCACCGGCACCGGCGAGATCTGCGCGACGGCCGCGAGCACGTCGAGGTAGCTCATCGCGGGTTTGACCATGACGATGTCGGCGCCCTCGTCGAGGTCGAGCTGCGCCTCGCGCAGCGCCTCGCGCGCATTGCCCGGCTCCTGCTGGTAGGTGCGCCGGTCGCCGGACAGGCTGGAGCTCACCGCTTCACGGAACGGCCCGTAGAACGCCGACGCGAACTTGGCCGCATACGCCAGTATCACCACGTCGCCGTGGCCGGCCGCGTCCAGGCCGTCCCTGATCGCGCCGACCTGGCCGTCCATCATCCCACTCGGACCCACCACATGTGCGCCCGACTCTGCTTGCGCCACAGCCAATTCCACGTATCTGGCCAGGGTGGCATCGTTGTCGACGCGGCCGCGTTCGTCCAACACACCGCAGTGCCCGTGATCGGTGAATTCGTCCAGGCAGGTGTCGGCCATCAGCACCGTCGCGTCGCCGAGATCCTTGGCCAGGTCCCGCAATGCGACATTGAGGATGCCGTCGGGATCCGAGCCCGCCGACCCGGCCGCGTCCTTATCCTCGGCGCGGGGCACCCCGAAGAGCATCAGCCCGCCCACCCCGGCGGCCACCGCATCGCTGGCGGCCGAGCGCAGCGAGTCGCGGGTGTGTTGGTACACGCCTGGCATAGAAGGGATGGGGCGAGCGTCCGTTATCCCGTCGGCGACGAACATCGGCAACACCAGATGCCTTGGCTCCAGCGATGTTTCCGCGACCAGCCGGCGCATCGCCGGGGTCGACCGGAGTCGGCGCGGACGCTGCCGGGGCGCGAAGTGGCGACCCGCTGCACCCGGCTCCGCCGCGCTTGCGATCGCCACGACGGTTACCGCCTGCGGCTCTTCTTACGCGGCGGGGGCAGTGCGCCCTCGGCGCGCAGCCTGGCGGCGTGTTCGGCCAGCGCCTCGATCAGCGGGCCCACCGCGGCGGTTTCCGGTTGCACGTCGACGCGCAGGCCGAATTCGGCTGCGGTTTCAGCGGTTTTGGGGCCGATGCACGCGACGATCGTGCGGGCGTGCGGCTTGCCCGCGATGCCGACCAGGTTGCGCACCGTCGAGCTCGATGTGAAGCACACCGCGTCGAAACCACCGGTCTTGATCATCTCTCGGGTGGCCGCCGGCGGCGGGGCAGCCCGCACGGTCCGGTAGGCGGTGACGTCCTCGATCTCCCAGCCCCGTTCGCGCAGACCCTCGGCCAGCGTCTCGGTGGCGATGTCGGCCCGCGGCAGCAGCACCCGGTTCACCGGGTCGAAAATGCTGTCGTAGTCCGGGAATTCGTCGAGCAGACCAAGCGACGACTGCTCGCCGGAGGGCACCAGCTCGGGGCTGATCCCGAACGCGCGGACCCGGTCGGCGGTCGATTCGCCGACGCAGGCGATCTTGACGCCGGAGAAGGCGCGGGCGTCGAGGCCGAACTCGCCGAACTTCTCCCACACCGCGCGCACCGCGTTGGTCGAGGTGAACACCACCCACTGGTAGCGGCCGTCGACCAGACCCTTGACCGCGCGCTCCATCTGGGCGGGGCTGCGCGGCGGCTCGACCGCGATGGTCGGCACCTCGATCGGCAAGGCGCCGTGTGCCGTCAGCCGCTCGCTCATCTCGCCGGCCTGGTCCTTGGTCCGCGGCACCAGCACGGTCCAGCCGTACAGAGCCCGGCTCTCCCACCAGTTCAGCTTGGCCCGGTTATGCACCGTCTTGCCGATCGTCACCACCACCGGCGACGGCGCGGCGGGGTCGGCGCTCAGGATCAGGCCCGACTCGGTCAGCCCGCCCAGCGTCGACTCCACCGAACGCTGCGCGCAGGTGGTTCCCGACGACGTCACCACGCACGGGGTCGTGTCCGCGAGGCCGTATTCGATCAGCGTGCGGGCCGCGTCGGCGATGTGCGCGGACGTAGCCTGCAGGATCAGCGGGCCCGGTCCGGCGGCCAGTGCGCCCCAGTCCACATTCGGGTCGCGCACGTCGGCGACGGTGTGCGACGAGCCCAGCGGCAGACCGGCGTAGGTCGGCACCGCGTCGGTGGAGGCCAGGCCGGGCACGATCTCGAAGTGCAGGTGTGAGCGGGCTACGGCGTTCACCTCGGTGATCACCGCGTCCACCGACAGCGGGTCACCGGACACCAGCCGCACCACGTCCGACCCGGCACGAGCCTCGGCTACCAGGGTTTTGGCCACCTCGGCCGGGTCGCCCAGAGCCGGCCGGATGTCGGGTCCCACCGTCACCACGGCGGCCGGCTGTTCTGGTGCGTCGGCGCCCTCGTTGGTGCCGCTGTCCGACGGCGCTGCCGGTTCGGCCGGCGCAGGCCCGGACACCGGCGGCAAGTCCTTGCCGACCAACGCCAGCACCGGCTCGGGCACGTCGGGGTCGATGAACACCAATGGCGCATTCGCCAGTACCGCGGCGGCCCTCGTCGTCAGCAGAGCCGGGTCGCCAGGACCCGAGCCCACGAACATGATGCGGCCGGGCCTCGGCTTACGCCCTCGCGTCGTCATGTCTACTCCCACCTCGTCTTCGCGCGCGGCTCACGACCGCGCGCCCGACATGAGTTCCCTCGCCCCCAGTTCGAACAGCTCGGCGGCCACCGAGAGCCCGAGCTCTCGTGCCCGATCCGGACTGCCGATACCGGACGCGCGGATCACGTCGGATCCATCCAGCGCCGCCACGCAACTGCGCAGCGACAGCTCCTCGAAGATGCGGCCGTCCTCGTCGATGGACTCGACCACCTCAGCGATCGCCCCCACCGGCGCGGAACAACCCGCCTCCAGTTCGGCGAGCAGAGCACGCTCAGCGGTGACGGCCGCGCGGGTGTCGGCGTCGTCGAACTCCGCCAGCAGTGCCGCCAGCCGGGAATCCCCCGCGCGGCACTCGACGGCGAGCGCCCCCTGAGCCGGCGCCGGCAGCATCTGCACCGGCTCCAGCGTCTCGGTGACGTCGTCGAGACGCCCCAGCCGGGTCAGACCCGCCCGGGCAACCACGATTGCGTCCAAATCACCACTGCTTACCCTGTTCAACCTGGTGTCTAGGTTGCCCCGTAGGGGGCGGATTTCCAAACCGAGACCCAGTGCTCTAAGCTGTGCGGCCCGACGGGGCGATGACGTGCCCACAATCGCGCCGACCGGCAGCTCTCCCAGCACCAATCCGTCGCGGGCCACCAGGGCGTCGCGGGGATCTTCTCTGGGCGGAACAGCGGCGATGACGAACCTTTCGTCCGGCGCGGTCGGCAGGTCCTTGTACGAGTGCACCGCCATATCGACCTGGTCCGCGTCGATGGCTTCCCGCAGCGCGGCGGTGAAGACTCCGACGCCGATGTCGGCGATCGCCTCTTGTGACTGGTCGCCGGCGGTCTTGACGACCACCAATTCGGCCTCGTGGCCGTCGGCCAGCAAGCCGTCGCGGATGCCACCGGCTTGGGTGGTGGCCAGCAAGCTGCCCCGGGTGCCTATCCGGATCACGTCGACCAAGCGGCTACTCGGCCGAATCGGTTGGCACAACGGGCAATTCACCCGCGGTGGCGACCGCGTCGACCGCGGTCTGGTCGAGCTCGAACAATTCGCGCAGCGCCTCGGCGTAGCTGTCACCGCCGGGGGCGCTGGCCAGCTGCTTGATCCGCACAGTGGGCGCATGCAGCAGCTTGTCCACCACGCGCCGCACGGTGCGGGCCACCTCGTCTTTTTGCGCCGCCTCGAGACCCGGCAGCCGGTGGTCGAGCCGCAGCAGTTCGGCCTCGACGACGTCGGCGGCGCGCTGACGCAGCGCCGTGACCGTCGGGGTGACCTCGGCCATCCGCTGTCCGGCCAGGTAAGTGGCGACCTCGGCGGCGACCAGGTAGCGGGCGGCCTCCGCGTCTTCTGAGGCGGCGCGCGCCGACGGTTCACGCTGGATGCGGTCCATGTCGACCACCCAGACGCCCGGCAGCCCGGACACCGCCGGGTCGACGTCGCGCGGCATGCCCAGGTCGCAGATCACCAGCGACTGGTCTTGGCGGTCTCCGGCAGCCAATGCGGTGTGTACGTCGGCCAGCGACACCACCGGACGCACGGCCCCGGTGCAGCTGACCACGATGTCGGCGTCGGCCAGCGCGGTTGCCAGGTTGTCCAGGCTCAAAGCTTCTGCGGCGGTGCCGGATTCGCGGATCTTGCGGGCCAGCCGCTGCGCGCGCGGCAGCGATCGGTTGACGACGCAAATGTTCTCGACGCCGCCGCGGGTCAGGTGGGCTGCCGATAGCGCGCCCATCGCGCCGGCGCCGACCACGACCGCGGTCTTGCCTGCCAGGCCGCCAAGCTTGGCGTCGGCCATGCCCAGCGCGACGGAGACCACCGACGCGCCCGCGGCGTCGATGCCGGTCTCGGAGTGGACGCGCTTGCCGACCGCCAACGCGCGCTGGGCCAGCTCGTGCAGCACCCGGCCGACGGTGCGGTTGGCCTCGGCCGAGCCATAGGCCCTGCGGACCTGGCCGAGCACCTGCTGCTCGCCGACTACGGCCGAGTCCAGGCCGCTGGCCACGGCGAACAGATGCTCGACGGCGGCCTCGCTATAGCGGACGTAGGCGTATTTGGTGAGGTCGCCGAGCGACATTCCGGAATGCTCGGACAGCACCTGACCGATGACTGACAAGCCGCCGTGGAAGGCGTCCACCACCGCGTATACCTCGACGCGGTTGCAGGTGGACAGCACCATGGCCTCGGTCACCAGCGGTGACTGCATCATCCGGTCGATGATCTTGACTTGCTCAGACTCGTCGGTGCTGAGCTGTTCCAGAACGGAGACGGGCGCGCTGCGGTGCGACACACCGAAGAGCAGGACGCTCACGGCTGAATCACCTGGCCTGCTCCCTTGCTAACACCGGTGAACGAACTTGAACCCACGGTAGACGGTTACCTGTTAGGCCGCCAAATTTACGCCTCGGTCACCTACCGCTGGCAAGGTCTTTGCGCAGCCGCGGCTCATCGACCTCCCAGTAGCTGTGCTCGCGACCGTCGAGCAGGATCACCGGCAGTCGGTCGCCGAATTCGGCGCGCAAAGCGGTGTTGCCCGTCGCTGCTTCGGCGTCGACGTCGGCGGTCGACAGGTGGAAGCCGAGTTCGGTCGCCAGTTGCTGCAGTTGCGTATGCGCACGGTCGCACATCGTGCAGTCGGCGCGGGTCAACAGCTGTACCTGCGGGCGGCTCATGGCCCCAGTGTGACAGGGGGGTCAAAGCGTGGTTTCTGACGTCGGAGTGAATTGTGCTGCGCGTGGCCGATGATTACGTTTTATCGCCATGGCTGAGGGCGAGACGCTCCGGGTTAACCCCGACGCGATGCAGGGGGCCTCGCAGGCATTGACGGGTGCGGCAAAGGACTTGCACAGCAGGCTCATTGAGCTTGATGGTCAAGTGCGCGACATGCTGGCCGGCTGGCAGGGCGGAGCAGGCGGCGCATACGGCCAGGTATGGGATCTCTGGCATCGCGGCGCCGGTGAAGTGCAGCAGGGGCTGGCAATCTTGGCCAAGGCGGTCGGTGCCGTCGGTGTCGACTTCCAGAACCAGGAGTCGGTAAATCGCCAGGAAATAAAGGGCGTTGACCGTGGCTGACGCATTCAGTGTGGACCCCGAGGCGTTGGCGGAAGCGGTGCAGCTGATGACCGAATTTGCGCAGCACACCGAAAGCTTGGTCTCGGAAATCGACTCGCTGGTAACGAATCTCCACGAGACGTGGTCGGGTCAGGCTGCCACCGCACATGCTGAGGCGCACCGACACTGGTCGCAAGGCGAGGCAATGATGCGGGAAGCGTTGGCGCAGTTGAAGACTGCCGGCACTACCGCGCACCACAATTACATCCAGGCCATGTCGACGAATCTGGCCATGTGGTCATGAGCTGATGGCTCCACTTGCCGTTGACCCGGCGGCCGTGTCGGGAGCCGGGGCCGCAGTGATCTCGGCCGGCGACGGCCTGGCAGCGGCAATCGGACCATTGACATCCGGATTTGGCGCCAACACCGGCCAAGATGCCGCCGGAGAAGTGTTCGGGCTGGCCTATCAGGACGCCGGCAAGAACTTGTCAAAGGCGGCTGCTGCAGGTATCAACGCGTGCCGTACCGCCGGGTTCAAGGTTGAGGTGTGCGCCTCGAACTACTCGCGCGCCGAGGCGGCCTCGACGATCGGCGGTGGCGGCGCGGTGCTACCGACCCCGACGCAGCCGGGCAACTTCGATGCGCCCGGAGCTCCATGGACGCTGGGACCCGGAACGCCGGAACCTGCGCTGTGGGTAGTGGTCGAAGCATTCGTCGGCGACCTGTGGCCCAACGGCAATCCTGGACAGATGCACACGGCCGCGGGATGCTGGCGCACCTTCGGCGCGGCGCTGCACGGCGTGAAAGCCGCAATGCAAG
>Ga0335072_10010299_pt1 | contig 13471 bp, 10 predicted proteins | sample Lox_Sample_21_FD_206725 | JGI IMG/M metagenome (GOLD analysis project Ga0335072, IMG submission 206725) | Soil microbial communities from Loxahatchee National Wildlife Refuge, Florida, United States - Lox_Sample_2.1 | ecosystem: Environmental > Terrestrial > Soil > Wetlands | place: USA...
AGAGCCGGGGCTTTCGCGGGCATGATGTCTTCCACGTCGACCCACTGCGTTGGGTACTCGCCGGTATAGCACGCGACGCAGTAGTGATTGCCCTCGCCGCCGTCGCAGGCCTTTTGTAACCCATCCAGTGACAAATAGGCGAGCGAGTCGGCTTCGATGAACTGGCGTATCTGCTCGATGCTGTTGTTGGCGGCGATCAGCTCCGATTTGCGGGGCGTGTCGACGCCGTAGAAGCAGGGCGAGATGGTGGGCGGGCAGCTGATGCGCAGGTGGACTTCTTTCGCGCCGGCCTGGCGCACCATGCGCACGATCTTGCGGCTGGTAGTGCCGCGGATGATGGAGTCGTCGATGAGGACGATGCGGCGGCCTTCGAGCAGATTGCGCACCGGGTTGAGCTTGAGCTTGACGCCGAAGTCGCGCACGCGCTGCTCCGGCTCGATGAAGGTGCGGCCGACGTAGTGGTTGCGAATGAGGCCGAAGCGGAAGGGCACGCCGCTCTCGGCAGCGTAGCCGATGGCCGCGGTGACGCCCGAGTCGGGCACGGGGACGATGAGGTCCGAGGGCACGTGCGACTCGCGGGCCAGCTGGCGGCCCATCTCCTCGCGGCTCTCCTGCACCCAGCGGTTGTAGATTTTGCTGTCGGGGCGCGCGAAGTAGACGTGCTCGAAGATGCAGCTGGTCTGGTTGGGCGGCGCGAACTGGCGCGAGGTGACGCCGTCGGCGCTCACCATGACGAGTTCGCCGGGCAGCACATCGCGCTCAAATTTGGCGCGGAGCAGATCGAAGGCGCAGGTTTCGGATGCGAAGACGACAGTCTCGGTGCCGTCGGCGTTGGTGATGCGGCCCATCGAAAGCGGGCGGAAGCCGTGGGGATCGCGCGCGGCAAAGATGCGGTCGCGGGTCATCATCACGATCGAAAACGCGCCGTCGACCTGGCGAAGCGAGTCGGCGATGGCGTCGACCAGGGTGGTGGCGTGCGAGTGCGCGATGAGCTGCACGATGATTTCGGAGTCGGACGTGGTCTGGAAGAACGCGCCCTGGCGCTCGAGATGCACGCGCAGATTGCCGAGGTTGACGAGGTTGCCGTTGTGCGCGATGGCGATGAGGCCGCGCGTCGATTCGACGCGGATGGGTTGGGCGTTGAGCAGCGCCGAGTCGCCGGTGGTGGAGTAGCGCGTGTGGCCGATGGCCATGTCGCCTTTGAGGCGGCCGATGACGTCGTCGGTGAAGATTTCGGAGACGAGGCCCATGCCCTTGATGTTGGCGAGGTGCGTGCCGTCGGCGGTGGCGATGCCGGCGGATTCCTGTCCTCGATGCTGGAGTGCGTAGAGAGCGAGGTAGGCCTGGCGGGCCGCGTCGGGGTGTCCGTGGATGGCGGTCACGCCGCAGTGTTCGCGGAGTTTGGGATCCTGGTCGGAAAATTCCCGGGCCTGAAGGCCATCGTTTTTTGGCGCTTTGTCCCCCGGGCTAAAGCCCGGGGCTTCTACCGTCGTCGTGCATTGCACGACCCGCTCCGCGGTGCTGCGCGCAGGGCGGGACGCGGCTTCGCCGCACGCAGGGGCTAAAGCCCGGTTATTTTCTGGGGCTGTTTCGGCACGAGTAAACTCGTGCCCTGACACAAAGCCAGATTCGTGGGCAACGCTCACCGTTTCGCCGGCGGGGAAGCCTTCGATGAGGAGGCGCTTCACGCGATCACCTCGGCGGCTAGCTGGGATTCGAGGGCGGTAGAGAAGGATGATTGCAGTTCAGCAAGAGAGCAAGAAATGATAGATTCTTCTCGCTCAGACGAAATCTCGAATTGATGCGGCACGGTTTGGCCCACATGATCGGCGCTGCAGCCGAATTGCTCTTCCGCGATGCCGATCACCCTCTCCGCGTCGGCGCATGTGATAAGCACCGTCGAGGCGTACTCCTCGAAAATCATCAATGGCGCATCCGCCGTTTCGTATTCGCCAAGCACTGCTTTTACGCCGATGCCTCGTTCGAACGTCCCCTTCGCCAGAGACACAGCTAAACCGCCATCGGCGATATCGCTTGCTGAATGGATGAGTTGCTCTTCTGACAACATCCGCAGGCATCGTTGGAGCCGTGCTTCTGCTTCCAAATTCAACTCAGGCGGACTTCCCCACAATTGATTGTTCACCGACTTTGCAAACTCAGAAGAGCCAATTTCGCGAAGTGACCGGCGAGCCTTGCTGCTGCCGGTTTGAATAACAATAAGCGCGTCGCCCTCTCGCTGAAATCCTGCAGGCACCGCCTTCGTCACATCGTCCAGAATGCCGACCACCCCGACGACCGGCGTCGGATAAATCCCTTCGCCCTTCGTCTCGTTATACAGAGACACGTTCCCGCCGGTGATGGGCGTGCCCAGTGCCGTACAGGCTTCGGCGATGCCGTCGATGGCCGCGGAGAGCTGCGCCATGATCTCAGGCTTTTCGGGATTGCCGAAGTTGAGGCAGTTCGTAGCGGCGACGGGCGTGGCTCCGGTGCAGGCCACTTTGCGGGCGGCTTCGGCGACAGCGTGCATGGCGCCGAGTTTGGGATCGAGATAACACCAGCGCCCGTTGCCGGCCAGCGCCATCGCGAGCCCGCGTTCGTGACCGGGCGTACCTGTGCCCTTGATCCTCATCACGCCGGCTTCGCCGCCGGGGCCCTGCACGGTGTTGGTCTGCACCATCGAATCGTACTGCTCGTAGACCCAGCGCTTGGAGCAAATATTGGGTGAGGCGAGCAGTTTCTTAAGATCCGCGGTGTAGTCGCGCGGCTTCTTCAGCTCTTCGAGGATGTGCGCGGGCGGGTCGAGCGGGACTTTGATCTGATCGGGCCGCGCCCACGTGCCGATGGGGCGGTTGTAGATGGGGCACTCGTCGGTGAGCGACTGGTTGGGGATATCGGCCATGAGCTCGCCGCGATGGGTGATGCGCAGACGCGGCTCGGCGATGACCGTGCCGACGATGACGCCCTCGAGTCCCCACTTCTCAAAGACGCTGAGAACTTCGTGCTCGCGGCCTTTCTCGGCGACCAGCAGCATGCGCTCCTGGCTCTCGCTCAGCATCATTTCATAGGCCGTCATGTGGGCTTCGCGCTGCGGGATGTGATCGAGATTCATCTCGATGCCAACGCCGCCGCGCGCGCCCATTTCGCAGCTGGAGCTGGTGAGGCCGGCAGCGCCCATGTCCTGAATGCCGACGACTGCGCCGGTCTTCATGGCTTCGAGGCAGGCTTCGAGGAGGAGCTTTTCCATGAACGGATCGCCGACCTGGACGTTGGGGCGTTTCTGCTCGGAGCCTTCCTTGAACTCCTCGCTGGCCATGGTCGCACCGTGGATGCCGTCGCGTCCGGTGCGCGCGCCGACGTAAATCACAGGGTTGCCGATGCCGCTGGCCTTCGCGTAGAAAATTTCGTCGCGGCGGACGAGGCCGAGAGCAAAGGCGTTCACCAGCGGATTGCCGGAGTAGCAGGGCTCAAATTTCGTCTCGCCGCCGAGATTGGGCACGCCGAAGCAGTTGCCGTAGCCGGCGATGCCATGCACGACTCCTTCGACGACGGAGTGATTTTTGCGGACCAGCTCTTCGGACGCGTCAGGGCCGGCGCTGAGCGGTCCGAAGCGGAGCGAATCCATGACGGCGAGTGGCCGCGCGCCCATGGTGAAGATGTCGCGGAGGATGCCGCCGACGCCGGTGGCCGCTCCCTGATACGGCTCGATGTAGCTGGGGTGGTTGTGCGACTCGATCTTGAAGGCGCAGGCCCATCCATCGCCGACGTCGATAATGCCGGCATTTTCTCCGGGGCCCTGCACGACGAGCTTGCTGCGGGTGGGCAGGCGGCGGAGATGGACTTTGGAGGATTTGTAGGAGCAGTGTTCGCTCCACATGACGCTGTAGATACCCAGCTCGGTCAGCGACGGGGTGCGGCCGAGGGCGTTTTCGATGCGCTGGTACTCGTCCGGCGTGATGCCGTGGGTCGCCAGAATCTCCGGCGTAATGGTGGCGGGCGAGGGCGCCATCGCGTGGGGAGTTTTCATGGCCTGTTCCCCTTCATTGTCGCACGGCCCTGGCCGGGCGGGCGTACCGCGCTGGCGCGCGAAAAATGAATCAGGCGAGCAGCTGGATTGAGCCGTCGAGGCACACGCCGCTTCGCGGGGACTGGCCGTCCGGGCACACGCCGCTTCGCGGGGACTGGCCGTCGAGGCACACGCCGCTTCGCGGCAAGATTCAAGAACGGCGGAATTGGCCTCGCGCGGATTCCGGATGATCCCACATTTGCGAAAATCGCGCAGTGGTGGGACACGCGCACGCTCCGTGTTCCGAAAGTAACTGCTTCCCCAGGTGCGGAGCGAACCACCTGCCGATAGGAACGTATAGGTTCGAAGAAGCGATTCTTCTCGCCGGAGGTGGATCGTATGGCGGAACATGTGTGTCCATGGTGGATGGGCCGGCTGCTGCTGAATCCATGGCGGCAGTGGAGGATGCAGCCGGAGCGGTTGCTGGAGCCGTATGTTCGCGCTGGCATGACCGTGCTGGAGCCGGGCCCGGGGATGGGGTTCTTTACGCTGACGCTGGCGCGGCTGGTGGGCGCGCAGGGGCGGGTGATCGCCGTGGATCTGCAGCCGAAGATGCTGGAAGGATTGCGACGCCGGGCGCAAAGGGCAGGATTGGCGGAGCGGATTGAGACGCGGGTGGCGGGATCGGATTCGCTGGGCATCGGCGATCTGGCAGTTGGCGTTGACTTTGTGCTGGCGTCGGCGGTGGTGCACGAGGTGCCGCCGGTGGAGCGATTCTTCGAGGAAATTGCGAGCGTGCTGCGACCGGGGGGGGCGATTTTGCTGGCGGAACCAAAGGGGCACGTGACGGAAGAGAAATTCGCCGGCGAGCTGAGGGCTGCGGACGGGGCGGGGTTGCAGGTGGTGAGCCATCCGGCGCTGCGCGGCAGCCTGACGGCGGTGCTGCGACGGCCGGTAGCGTAAGGCCCAATTCCCGCGAATTCCCGCACGACAACATCAGGAAAGCGCTAAGGGTTCGCTGACGTCCCCGCAACAGTGTGGATCGCGAGCAGCGTTTCGAGCAGCGGTTTCAGGTTTTTGAGATCGAGAGCGTTCGCGCCATCGGATTTTGCTTCGGCGGGGTTGTCGTGGACTTCAAGAAAGAGGCCATCGACACCGGCAGCGACAGCCGCGCGCGCCAGCAAGGGAATGAATTCCGGCTGCCCGCCGGAGACGCCATTCGAACCCGAAGGAATCTGCACCGAGTGGGTTCCGTCGAAAACGATCGGCGCAAATTTGCGCATGATCGCCAGCGAGCGCATATCCACGACTAAATTGTTGTAGCCGAAGCTGGCGCCGCGCTCGGTGAGGAAAATGCGGGTGTTGCCGGCGGACTCGATCTTCTCGACGGCGTGGCGCATGTCCCAGGGGGCGACAAACTGGCCCTTCTTCACATTGACGGCGCGGCCGGTGCGGCCGGCGGCGACGAGCAGGTCGGTTTGGCGGCAGAGGAAGGCGGGGATCTGGAGGACGTCGACGCCTGCGGCGGCGATTTCGCAGTGGGCCGGCTCGTGCACGTCGGTCAGGACGGGCAGGCCGGTGGATTCGGCAAGGCGGCGCAGGATCGCTGTACCTTCCACGAGGCCGGGGCCACGGAAGCTTGTGACCGACGTGCGGTTGGCCTTGTCGTACGAAGCCTTGAAGATGGAGGCGATGCCGAGATCGGACGTGATGCGCTGGATGGCATCGGCCATGATGCGGACGTGCTTCTCGCTCTCGATGACGCAGGGACCGGCGATGAGGAAAAGCTGATTGCTGCCGACGCGGACCGGGCCGATCTCGAATTCAGTGGTCACGGAAATAGCGTATAGCCTTTAGCGCCTGGCGTGCAGGAGGCGAGGTCAGTTGCAGTCCACCTGCTGGAAGTCGAGGCCGAGGAGGAGTTTGGTCACGGTGGCGCAGGCGTTCTGGTGGGAGGTCGTCAGGATGCCGGAGGTGAGGGCGGATTGGCGCAGGTTGTTCACGGCCTGCTCGCGCACTTCGCCTTCGAGGCTGGGATCGACAGGCACGAGCAATCCGGTCTCGCGCTGATAGACGTGAGTCTTCGCGTCGTCGAGCGCGACGGTGAAGATTTGCGCGTCGGGCAGGTGCACGTGAACGGTGCGGCCGGCGACCTGGACCGAGGAGGGCGTGAGCTGACTGAGGTCGACGCCGGCGGTAGCTTCGCCATGGACTTCGAGGATGACGCGATCGCCTGTGAGGAAGGCGGGCAGGATGCGTCCCTCGCGGTCGCCGGAAACCATCTTGTCCATGGAGTAGGAGACGGATTCGAGGCGGGCGAGACGCCGGATCTGCGTGACCACTGTGGGCTGCGAGGTGTCAATGCGGGTAGTGCGCGCGGAAACCAGGGAGGCAAGGCGATCCCAGACGCCCGATTTCGCTGCATGCAGAAACAGCGTGAGAACGGCGATGCCGCCGAGCGCTCCGAGCAGGATGGCAAGGGCGACGGCCGGAAGGAGGCGCGCGCGACGAACGGGCTCAGCGGCGACGGGCATGCTGATTGGATGATAGTGGCGCGGGTATAGGTTATGCAGCTTCGACGCGATAGCCGTCAGGATCTTTGCCGCGCACTTTGCGCCACCAAACCTGGAAGCTGGGCACGTTGACGGTGACGATGAAGAGTTTGCGCAGATGTCCCGGCGGGCAGGCGAGCGGGCGGACGCCGTGCCAGGAGTGCGGAGTGCGCTCAAAGAACAGGCTGCCGTTGCCGCGCGGCTCGAGAGAAGCGGCAACTTTCAGGTCGTCGAACTGCGGCGCGGAGTGGGCTTTGAAGCGACGCTCGGAGTCGAGGATGAGGATTTCGCCGCCCCACTGCGGGCTCCAGTCGGCATCGGTATTGAAGTAGAAAATGTGGGTGGCCAGCTTACGGGCGGCGTCGCAGTGCGGCGAGACGGCGCAGCCCTGCCAGGCGTAATACCACTCGAAGGTGGGGATAAAGGTGCGCGGGCCGAGCACGCGGCGGAGGAAGTCCTGATAGACGGGGCCCTGCAGCTCGGCGAAAAACTCCTGCCACGGCGGAGCGATGGCGAGGGTGGGGCTGTAGTGCAGCAGATAGCGATCGTGCGGGGCCTGGCCGTAGCCGCGCTTCTTGCCGACCTGTCGATCGAACGCCTGCACGTCGGGCAGGGTTTCGCGCAGAGCTTCGTAGCCTTCGGGCGTGAGCGAGCGGTCGAGCGTGGTCCAGGGATAGGGCTCGTTCGCGTGAAAAGCCTCAGGCGTAAGAGCTTCAAGGCAGGCGCGATTGAGATAGTGCATGGAACCCTCTTCAGCGGCGGCGGTGCGGGATGCGCAAAGGAAGGAACGGCGGAGCGGCGCAGGCGTCGCCGCTTCCTGAATAGAAGAGACGGACGTGGAGCGTCAGTGACCGCGGTCACGGAGAACCGACGGGCGACACGCGGAAGATGGGCTCGAGGAATGGGCCATGGAAATCACGGTGAACCATTTGGGTGCGGTGCAGTTTGAGATCAAGGCGCGGCAGCACACGATCGTGAGCGATCAGCCTCCGGAAAATGGCGGGTTCGACGAGGGCATGACGCCTCCGGAGTTGCTGCTGGCGTCACTGGGCTCGTGCGCTGCGTATTACGCGGCCGATTATCTGCGCCGCCATGGGCTGGCGAAAGAGGGCACGCGCGTCCGGGTTCACGCAGACAAGGTGAAGAATCCAGCGCGGGTTGACAACATTCGGATCGAGGTGGAACTGCCGATCGAATGCAGCGATGCGGATCGCGAAGGGGTAGATCGCGCGGTGCACGGGTGCCTAATCCACAACACGCTGCTGCGTCCGCCGAAGATGGAGATTGCGGTGCACGCGCCGGCGGCGGTGTAGTCCTTAGCCTTGCGCGACCGCGATCCTTGCCGGCTCCTCGGACTTCTTTATCGTACGGTTTGCGTAGCTGGCTTTGATGAAGGCCGAGAAGATCGGGTGCGGCTCCAGCGGCTTCGACTTGAACTCGGGGTGGAACTGGCAGCCGAGGAAGAACGGATGGTCCGGGATCTCCACGATCTCGACGTAGGTTCCGTCGGGCGTCGTGCCCGTGATCTGCAATCCAGCGCCTGTCAGCAGCGCCTCGTATTCGCGGTTGAATTCGTAACGGTGACGGTGACGCTCTGAGATTTCCGTCTTCCCATACGCCTTCGCCGCCAGCGAGCCGGGCTGCAGAATGCAGGTCCACGCGCCGAGGCGCATGGTCCCGCCCATCTCTTCCACGCCGGTCAGCTCGCGCAGTTTGTAGATGACGCGGTGCGGGGTCGCGGGATCGAATTCGCTGGAATTCGCTCCCTGCAAGCCGCAGACGTTGCGCGCATACTCGATGCACGCGGTCTGCATGCCGAGGCAGATGCCAAAGTACGGAACCCGGTGCTCGCGCGCGTAACGAATCGCGTTGAGCATGCCTTCGATGCCGCGCTTGCCGAATCCGCCGGGGACGAGGATGCCGTCGTATCCGCGGAGCTGCTCTTCGTAGCCAGGTGCTTCGAGGCCCTCGGCCTCGATCCACGTAACGCTCAGCTTCAGGTTGTCGGCGAGCGCGCCGTGGATCAGCGCTTCCTTTAGCGACTTGTAGCTGTCTTCGTACTCGACGTACTTGCCGCAGATGGCGATCGAGACTTCGTCGCGCGGGTTGTAGCAGCGGTGGACGAGGTCGGTCCACCGCTCGAGCTTCGCATCCGGCGTCTCGAGGTGCAGATATCTCAGCGCCAGCCGATCCACGCCCTCGGCGGAGAACGCCTGCGGCACTTCGTAGATGGAGTCGACGTCGCGAGCCGTCACGACGGCCTGATCCTCGAGGTTACAGAAGAGGGCGATCTTGCTCTTCACCTCACGGGAAAGATGCCGGTCGGTGCGGCAAAGCAGAATGTCAGGCTGGATTCCGATCGAGAGCAGCTCTTTCACGGAGTGCTGCGTCGGCTTGGTCTTCAGTTCCTGCGCGGCGCCGATCCACGGAACAAGGGTGACGTGGACGAAGACGGTGTTCTCGCGGCCCAGTTCCTGGCGCATCTGGCGGATCGCTTCGAGGAACGGCAGCGATTCGATGTCGCCGACGGTGCCGCCAATTTCGACGATGGTGATGTCACCTTCGGCTGCGACCTTGCGCATCGCGTTCTTGATCTCGTTGGTGACATGAGGGATCACCTGGACGGTCTTGCCGAGGTAGTCGCCGCGCCGCTCTTTGAGGATGATCTGCTCGTAAATGCGGCCGGTGGTCCAGTTGTTGTCGCGGCTGAGTTTGGCGTGGGTAAAGCGCTCGTAGTGGCCGAGATCGAGGTCGGTTTCCGCGCCATCGTCGGTCACGAAAACCTCGCCATGCTGAAACGGCGACATCGTACCCGGATCGACGTTCAGGTACGGATCGAACTTCATCAGGTTGACTTTGAGACCGCGGGCTTCGAGAAGAGATCCGATGGAGGCAGCGGCAAGACCCTTGCCGAGGCTGGATACAACTCCGCCGGTCACAAAAATGTACTTCGCGGACATTTCTGCGTCACCTTAATTTGAATTGTGTGCTGGACGAACCAGGCGGGCACGATCAAGTATGGCCGGATTTTCGGGGGAAGGCAAGGGGAGAATAGGGGCCCGTGGCCCCTACTCTTCCCCATCCTTCACCGGGGTGATTGGGTGCTTGTTTTCGGGCGCGTTAGGCGAGACGCCGAAGTCCCAGACGTCGAGGTTGATTTCGCCGGGAGAGAGGATCTCCATGAGGGCGTACTCGCCGATGGCGAGGGGTTCTTTCGGGGTCAGCTTCATCCAGTGCCGGCCGGGCAAGATTTCTGCCGTGGTAGGCACAATATCGGCAGACTGCGTAGCCTTGCCGAGGCGACTGATGCGGATGGCGCCGATGACGCGCTCGCCGGGGCGCACATCGACGCGGACGATGGCGTAGCGGCTATCGGGGGAGCTGTACTGGTTCTTGTCCTTCACGGAACTCGCGCCATGAGTGTCGACCATCATGGCGGCTTCGGGAGCGACGTCGGCAGTGGTGCTGTCGAGAGCGACGTAGAGAACGGGGTCGTTGACGTGGAGGCGGACGGGGGCGGCCTGGCCATTGATGCGGACAGGCTCCTGCGCGCCGTGAAACGAGTCAACGGCGACGCGGAAGACGTTGTGGGCGGCCGAACGGTTCACGTTGCCGGAGGTCTGATCCAGGCGAATGAGCTCGGGGATGCTCTGGTAATTGTCGAGGACGAAGATGCCGTCCTGATCGGGCAGATGGAGGCCGGGGGCGACCAGCGGAACGCGAGCTCTGAGGTCGGCGCGTTCGGCGGCGGCCTCGGCATCGATTTTGGCCGCGTCGCTCATGCCGGTCTCGCCGGCGTTGGGCGACTGGCCGGCGGACGGATTGCCGGGCTGAGGGTTGACGGCCGGGGCGGCGGGGGACGCAGTGCCGGGCTGATGCTCCTGATTCCACTTTTTGGTCGCGTCCCAGTCGATGAGGTTGTAGGGAATCTCTTCCCAGTCGTCACGTTCCGCGCTGAAGAACCGAACGCGATCGCCGTGGACTTCATACTTCATGACGATCTGGTAGCTGCCGTCGGTGAGGATGAGCCGCTGGCGCTCGCTTGCTGGAGGAGCGGCCTGTGCGGTGGCGTGAGACGTGAGGCCGGGCAGAACTCCGAAAGACAGAAAGAGCGCGAGGAGCGCGAACAGGACGGCAGACGTGGGACGAGCTTTCATGGGAACCAAACCTTCGCTGCAGACATTAGATAGGGAAGGGAGGGCATCCGTCACCCGGGCATGCCCAGGTTGGAGGAGAGGCGCGGGAGCATGTCGCGCCGCGGCGCTTTTCGACTATGCTCAGACGTATGGTTTCCCGATCGGCACGAGCCGCCTGGCGTCTGGCGGCCTTTCTCTGTCCTCTTCCCCTTTGCCTCAGTCTCGCGGCCCAGAACACAGGCACCCAGCCGGCGGCCCAGCCGCCCCAGCAGGCCGCCCCATCGGGGGAGGCGCCCCCGAGCCTGCAGCTGCACGATCTGCCTCCGGACTCACATACGCTGACGCCGGCTGAGCAGGCGCAATTGAAACAGCAGGAAGCGCTCAACGCGGCGATGCGGCTGGCCGCGATCGAGGCGCGGTGGGGACCGGAGATGTCGACGCCCGGGATGTCGATCGCGCTGGCCGAAGCAGGACGGACAAAGGCCGCGGACGGCGCCACCCAGCTGACCTATCACATCACCGGATCGGGATTCAGCCCCGGAGAACGTCTCACCCTCGTACGCTGGCCGCTGGGAGAACCAGCCGTTCATGTGATGAGCGGCCTGGTGCTCGACTCCCGCGGCAACGTCGTCTGTGGAACGCCCTCAGCTGCAGCCGCAACGCCCGCCGCGCCCGGTACAGCGCCTGCCGCCCCGCTGGCTCCGGCGTGCACGCAAACGATGCAGGCGAACCAGCCCGTTGAGGTTCAGGCGACCGCCGCGCAGGGAGAGGCGATCCGCGTAGCCCTGGTGGGCGACACGGAAAAGAATGGCGCGGCAGCGAGCGCGGTCCCGTTTCCCCTCGCGCAGGAAGATCAGGGCTGCCGCCTGCAGGTGATGCTGGGCGTGAAGGATGCGGCGATGGTGCTGGTGGAGGGCACGGGATTTCCAGCAAACACCGCGCTGAAGGTGGATACCACGACGCTGGGCGACACGCGGACGATGCACCCGAAGACGAACGCCGATGGGCGGATGGTGTTTGCGGTGCTGCCGGAGGCCAAGGGACAGGAGTCAGGGCAGACGACGGTCACATTTGCAGGAGTAATGCATTACCCGAGCCTCGAGACGGACAAAAATCCCCCGGTGCCGGATCCGGCGTGCAAACCGAGCGTGCAGTTTGCGTGGGGGAAAGGTTCGTACAAAGTGGAATAGTGCTGCGTGCGCGGTGGCACGCGCCTGCGGTAGACAGAAACAGGGGGCAATCGCCCCCTGTTTTCTTTTGCGCAAGGCCGCGCAGATTAGCTCTTGCCTTCGAGGGTGTTCAGCTCAGACAAAAGATCGGCACTGTGGACGTTGGGATCGACCTTGGTATACACCTTCACGATCTTTCCGCTGGGATCGATGAGGAACGTATTCCGCATCGCGATCTGCATGGTGCCGAAGTTCCCGAGCGAGCCGTACTGCTCCACGACCTTCTTGTCAGGATCGGCCAGCAGCGTGAAGCTCAGCGAATCCTTCGTGCAGAACTGCTTGTGGCTGTCGACCGTATCGACCGAGACGCCGAGGATGACCGCGTTGAGCGCCTGATACTTGTCAAGATCACGCTGGAAGTTGTGCGCCTCAATGGTGCAGCCGCTGGTCATGTCCTTCGGATAGAAGTAGAGGACGACCCACTTGCCCTTGTAGCTGTCGAGCGCAATGGGCTTCCCTTCCTGGTTGGGAAGAGTGAAGGTGGGCGCGGTCTGGCCCACTTCCGGCATGGGCGCATTGTCGCCGGCAAAAGCGCGCTGAACGGTGTATCCAGCGACGACGAGCACGGCGACAACCGACAGAGCGATGATGGAAAACTTCGACATTGGGGATTCTCCTTTGGTGTTCCCTCGAGGGCGGTGGGCACGACGGGTCGTGCCGGGATTTCAATCGAAAGAGTGTTTGTGAGGATGAGGACGTCGTTATCGCGGTGCGTTGGATCGCACTCTCGGGGGCCAGAGAATCAAAAGACTTCAGCCGAGCCGGGGCTCGGGCGCGTGCCCACCATTATGCGATTTCCACGGCGATGACCGCAATGCCGGAGGCGTCGGCCTGGGCGCGGAGGGCGTCGCGATCGAAGAGAAGGGTACGGCCGGCTTCGACGGCGAGGCAGGTGGCACCGGCGGCGCGCATGGCCTCGATGGTGCCGACGCCGATGACGGGAACATCAAAGCGAAGGTCCTGTTTGGGCTTGGCGACCTTTACCACGGTAAGCGAGCGCGCCAACGTCGACGCGGGATCGTCGGTGGGATCGCCCAGCGTGCGCATGATCGCGCCGGCCCGCTCAATGGTCGCGTCGGTGCCCTCCATGGCTTCGACGGCAACGCAGGCCTGCGCGGCGATAACGACCGTCTGGCCGAGATCGTACGCCGCCAGATGGCGAGCAACCTCGCGGCCGTAGGCGATGTCTTTGGCCTCGGCGCCGTTGGGCGCGCGGGCGGTGAGGACGCCCGGTGCCGCGAGCAGCGGCTCAAGATACGCGGTCGAGGGGATCAGCTCGATGCCTTCGTCGGCCAGCACTTTGGCTACCGCGCCTAGAAGCATGTCGGTGTTGCGGGTGCGCAGATTGAGGAGCAGCTTGGCGAGGCGCCAGTCTGGCCGGATGCTCGAGAAAATCTGCTTGTGCTTCACCTGGCCGGCCATGACTGCCTGGGTGACGTCTTCTTTGTGGAACATATCGATCAGGCGCGACAGCTCTCCGAGCGAGAGCCAGTGGACGCGGATGGCGGGGTCGGCGGCGGCGCGTGCGTTCATCTCGGGATCGGTCTCCTC
>Ga0335072_10010300_pt1 | contig 13471 bp, 10 predicted proteins | sample Lox_Sample_21_FD_206725 | JGI IMG/M metagenome (GOLD analysis project Ga0335072, IMG submission 206725) | Soil microbial communities from Loxahatchee National Wildlife Refuge, Florida, United States - Lox_Sample_2.1 | ecosystem: Environmental > Terrestrial > Soil > Wetlands | place: USA...
GTAGGAGCCACCAGCTGAAGGACAGATACTTGCGGTTTGTTTCGAAATCGTTGCCGTAGGCGTTAGACTCGAACCCGTCATCGTCTCGATTCTCCAGGCTAATCTTGTTGCTGGAAGTAGGCGGCGATGCCAGAGACACGACACTAGCGAGATAGTTGCGCCGCCCCAGGAGGTTGAGTTGGATGCGCGTAAGCAGTGTGAGGAGAGATAGAGTGTAGATCAAGGTGAATGCTCGGGCGATGGATTGTATTTTCATGTCGTTCCAGAGTTGTGCCTTGGTCCTTGACTTTGCCGGCGACTGTGGAAGTCGAGGCTGTGGCTCCTCGGCCTCATTGCCGCTCTCCACAACCTGACTCGCGTGGACATACTCACTGCCTTGCAAGCTCTTATTCTCATCGCCCGCAACGCTTGGAGCTGCCGAAGGAAGATCCGCGGTTGACACCTCTGATGGTCCCACGCTCCTGGCCAACCGCTCTGCTTTCTGCCTCTGGAGTTCGGAAAGTATTTGTTCGACGGGGAGGGCTTCGAGGATGTTCTCGGTAGCGGTTGGTAAGATGGCAAGGACGGTGAAGGTGCAGTCCTCTTGATTCTGCTCGAAGCGTCGCCGCAAGCTATGCGGAACACAAATCAGCCATGTTCTTTCCCAAGGCAATGGCAACGAGCTTCGAGGGGATCTGACTTACTTATCCTTGGCGATGCGCTCCTCACTCATGCGCTGGCGCGTCTCGGTCAACTTGTTCAAGGCATATTGCGCAGCTAGATAGCCAGCTCCGAGAACACCAGCACCAATGGCAAAGTTTGTGCGATTGCGCTTGAACCAGTTGCGCGCGGATTGGATCATTGCTGAGCGGCAAGGACTGTCATGAAGAGGTCCAGCAATCGAGCCAGCCGAGAAATAAGGTAGAGAGAGGCAGAAGTTGCAGACCGAAACAAGATGCGGATTGATTAGTCGCGTGTCTTCGTTTCTTTCGTCACTTTTGACGCTTCTGAGCCCCTTAGCGCCGATGATGGGATTCTGCCTCGGCTGTCATGAGCCACCAGATGCGCGCCGGGAATCCCCTACACATTTACGGGGCCGTCGCCAATTTTAGGGCCATAACCGCTAGAGTTAGCGAAGGTCCCGCCATGGCTTTTGGGAGCGGACCCGTCCGCACCGCTGCTGTTAACCCGCTTCACGTTCTCGGCAAAACACCAGATCACGAGTGAAGGGGCAAGGCATACAGGCACTCAAGAAGCACGATTCAGGCTTAATTTAACACACATTCCGAGCTCCCGTCATCCCTGGCAGATCCCGCAGCTGTGAATGTTCGAAATTCCTCTATCGTCACCCCACTGCATGGAAATCGAGAACGTGAATATTACTTCGCTTGCTTTCCTCCTTGGTCTTTAGCCTTCGTTTTCTCGCAGACATGGACCAAGGACGACCAAGAGTTCCAGAGTACACGCTGGAAGTATTCACGGATCCTGCGTCGACAAAGGACATCGTCAAAGGTAAGTCACTGAAATGCTGCCACCTACTCTATCAGAGACGACCCGAGAACTTATCAAAGGTGCCAGGCGTCCTCCATACCATTTTCTTCCACCGCTATTTTCTACCTATCACGCCCATGTGCCGCGATATTCTCGACCTCACACTTCCCGTTATCGAGGACGTCGACCTCGAAACGCTGATTGACCAGCGCGCCACCTCTGTGGTAAGGGCCTTGGAGACACCGCCCGCAGGTTATGCTGGGAGCGGCAACAATGGGCACAGTCGAGTCCAAATTGTGCTTCAGTTCTGCGAGACAAAGCGCAAGAAAACGATCTTCTTCGGCAGCGCTGAGGATCAGGTTTGCTGGGAGCAGTGGATCATTGATGTTGTGTGCGCTCGGCCAAAGACAGAGATAGGTACGACATCTAGGCTATAGTGCACCGTACCGCGGCTGACAGTGCATATTGCAGAGAACCGCAAAGTGCGCCTAGCGATGGAGAAGAGCCTGCAAAAGGCAGCGACAAAAATTGTCAACATCGTGAATCGCGATCTCGATCACATTCCACCTATAACTGTCAGCAAGCAGAATCCATTTCCGTATCAGATCCATGTGAATCCGAAGTCTGATAGCTGGGGACAACGTATGGCCATCTTCTGATACGACACATCAAGTCTACTTCACAAAGCAAGCCACTCTGGGTCGATATTTTCGAATACCACGCGCAACGGCAGCCGGAGTTTCCTTTGCGTGGTGAGTCTAAACGGACGACTTCATCCGTACGTGATGGTACGCTCGGGCCACGAGCCGAGTATCTTTGCAAATAGCAAAGATGAAGCTAAGCTTCTTTTCACAGGCACAACGGAGAGGCAGACGTAATGCTGTTCATCTGGGTCTGCCATATCAAGCATCCCAAAATTGCTGCATCACAGCAGAGGGAGGCAGTATCTTACGCGAACGTCCCGATATGAGGGACGTCGGAGTGGCCCGATCATTCTCGGTGTGGATTCCCAAATGCCATTGGATCGCCAGCATCACAACACAGTTTAACTGCCTGGCGTCTTCATGACCGACAAAACTGGGAGCACTGGCCTTAATATTCGGGTAAAACGATTGGATTTCGGTACAATATTTGGGCATTTACGGATATTGGGAGCATTCTGATTGGATTTGAGATCGCCTCGGTCCAATCAAATGCCATACGCCTTCCAGTATGTTTCGTTCTGCCAAGCTTGCTTCAGGCCCTCCTCAATTCCGACGACTTTCGCGGCCTGCTCGGGGAATTTGGAGTTGTCCCACGGCTGCGGTAACAGCGTACCTTCTGTACCTTGAACCAACCTGTGGCTCGCGGCCGTTTCAAGCTTCTCGTCGTTCGCGGCTTTGGCACGAGCTTCCAACTCACGTGCCTCAGACACCGGGCGGTAAATTACCTTGTAAGGCTTACCAGTTACTCGTTCCATGATACCAAAGAGCTCCTTCCAAGTTGGAGAAGACGAAGCAAATCGATATGTTCGCTGTCGAGATGCTGGATCCTTTGGATTGAATGGATCAAGCAGCGTTAGAACTGCTAGCCCTGCCACGCTGTGCATTATCGTCAGATCAGATACTCCTCAAACTACGAACTGGACATACTCCTTAAGGCCGATCAAACTCTGTCTACCATCTTCGTTGCCATACACCTCGGCCGTATGATCAGCATGGTTCCAGCCAAACCGCGGGTAGATGCTCCACTCGGTAAAACGTCCAATGCAGACGTACGACCAGCCAAGGCCATCACCCTGCTCCCGGAGTTCGGCATCGCGCTTCTGCAGATGCTCTCGCGTGAGCACCTTGTCACGATAGTAGCGCTGCGTCCAGTTCTCGCCAACAGTGATGTCGGCGCCGAACTCGCTGGGGTAGAAGTGGCGCACGCCGGCCGCGATGGCCGTGTCGATGACCTGCGGTTGCAGGAAGTTGCCGAAGTTGCCCAGCGGCATCAGCACCGCGTCGAAGCCCATGAACGCCTCCACGTCGCTGTACGTACCGGACACGATCTCCATGCCGCCGTTGGCGAGCGCGTCGAGCGCCGCTTGCTTGGCGGGTCCCGCCGGTCGGTCCGTGTTGTTGAAGGCGGCGATGCGCTTGAAGAGCGCTTTCTGCTCGATGAGGCCGTTGCACACTGCTGTTCCGACGGAGCCCGTGGGCCCGATGACGAGGACTGATGTCAAGACAGCCATAACTAAACGTTCCGAACGAGCTGTATCGCAACTAAGCGTGATGCTCTCAAGTCACTTGGAATACCTTAACGCTTTATATATGTCTATGCTCTTTGGCCCGAGAACCGATACTACCAGTATCATTTATTTGGTCCGGCTGTTCTCCGATCCTTACTGCACGTCGGATGAGTAATCGACACGGGTATCACAACGATTTCACTCACGTTACCGCTGAAGCATATCCCTTACGTGTCGATATCACGTTCGATGTCGGATAATGTTGAAACATGGGATGACTAAAGATGAGGAGCTTGGCACTGAGCGTTCACAATAGGCTGAAGCGTGGAAGGATCATATCCGATGCGTTTTTACATTCTGCAACCAAACACAGGGATATAAGCTCACCTGGAGGAGAACCGCTTTGATTACTGAATGAAGCGCTGCGGAGGCGTTGCTTGGTTTGGACAAGACTCGATCTGTTTCTGGGACGTTTAGGCTTGATTACTACGTCTTAGGACATGTGGAGCGAGCTTGAGCCTCTGGACAGCGGAAGTGAACACAAGCTTGATTAGAGATTATCGTGCGACGAGTGTTGAGAGATCATTGGAATGATTCTTTTAGTCTTTGGCTTCGCCGGATTTCTAGACTCGACCAGAGGCTGGCTCCAACAACCCTGTAATTTCATCGTGCAGACTCAGTAACGTTGAAAAATCTCGGACCCTCCATTTTTCAGAGACACGGCTCTGGCAATTGCTCTTTGCGAGGATCTTTGTGAAGCGGTCACCATATCCGAGGAATGTTCAGCTGGGAAGCACTGCCTTGGTGGCGCAGTTCTCGAGCCAAGCGCCAAGATGATTCCAGGCAAATGGGGTCTGAAAACGCGCAGACGTTGCTGACAATAAGTAAGCTTAAGGAGACAGTCCTAGAAACTGAAGATTTGATTCTTTTTTTTGCGTTTTCCAACAGCATCTGAATTAATCTCCGACTTTCTTATATGTCCCGGAACGGCGGCAACGACGGTGGGCGCGAAAGAGATGGAAAACCGGATCTGTGGAAAGAGGCCTATAAGAAGATGAAGAGCGACGAAGAAGGAAATAAGCTTCTGCAGAAATTTCACGAGGTGGTGAGAGAGGAATCCACAAAGGCTGGAAGTCCAATCGAGCATTTCCGAACGTCCCAAGGTCGCAAAGGTCTCCTCGATCTGATCAGTGCGAAAGCGGAAACGCTTGATACGCGTGGAGGAACGCTAGACAAAGCTTGTAAAATCATGCTACAGGCCAAAGACGTTGTGATGACGGGAGCCGCCGCAAGTCCGCCAGCAGCGGTTGCCGTCGCCGGTCTGTTCATGGCTTTCACGGTAAGTAAGTGGTATTGAAGCGTAACTATCTGTATCTCACGCCCAAATTTAGGTACAGCAGAACTATCGTGCCGAATCCGCTGCCATGCTCGACTGCACATTAAGGATTGCCAAGATCATAGGGCGTCGAGCAGTCGAAGACGCTCAAACACAGTCCAGGTCTCTCGAATCCAAAGATCTCAAAGAGCTGCGCCAAAGCCTACAGTACAGCTACATAGATCTTTACAACAAGCTACTATTTGCCATTACCACGCTCGTCGTAAAGCTCGACAGTCGTTGGCGACGCTGGGTTGACAATGTCTTCGGTTTGTCAGACTGGGCATCGATAAACCAGAGTCTCAAGGATTCCGAGGGCGAATGCATAGAGGATCTCGAGGCTATACATCGCTACAAAGCTGATCCTGGGGTACAGTCGTCACCGTTTCGGAACAAATCTCGGAATATGCTTCATCATGCCGCCGCCATGAACTTCCCAGACAAGGTATACGAGTACGTTGAGTCTCGGTCCTTTGACGTCAACGCGAAGACGTTCAACGGGTCGACAGCATTGAGTTTGGCTGCCGAGAACGGCTATTTCAAAGTAGTGCGGATTCTAAGTCAGGTGAGAGGCGTGGACTTGGATTCGCAAAATAAGGCTGGGCGAACGGCGCTGCATGTGGCTGCACTGCGGCACCGCAGCGCAACGGTGAGGCTCTTGGCTGAAAAGGGCGCAAAGGTCGACGTGAAGGACGGCGTTGGGCGAACAGCTTTTCTGGATGTTGCCAGAGATGGCTTTACGGATGTTGTGAAGATCCTGAAGGAGAAGGGCGCCGATATCAATCAGGTTACGGCAAAGAACGGCTGGAGTGCGTTGCATATGGCGGTTTGGAATGACCGGCTGGAAACGGTGAAATATCTCGTTTCAGTGGGCATCAGGAGAGACATTAAGGCAAAGGGTGGAGTAAACGCTGGGAAGACTGCTCGTGAGTTGGCAGAGGCGGCCAAAAATTTGCCGGTCTTGGAGGTCCTGACATGATGTTCGCGTGATAGCTCCGTTCTTGGCCACAAGCACTGGTGTGACTAGGACTTCTCGGCAATTGGCATTTATATATGTGTCTCGCTATCTCAGAAGCACTTGATTTTTGAACGCATCAACCCAAAGGAATACCACGTGTATTTTACTCGGCTTCGCTTGCCGCTGATGCAGTGGTGCTGCAGCCATCAAGAAACGTGTTGCTCAGAAGGGAGCAGACTGCATGTTTATGATTAATATTAAACAGACAGGTCGTACACGAAGGAATTCAACCACAGTGTTTCTCTGCGGGCCGCTCGAGTCGCGTGAGGAGTCCCCGCATGGGCGGCGCCCTATATGGCGATGCTAGTGCGGAAATACGAGCGCAAGAGGGGCGTGGTAGCAGAACGCCACACGAGAAAGAGCTGTGAGAGGATGCGACAAACTGACAGATGGCATTACTTGATGCCGAGACCGTACCGAGGCCTTATCTTATTTAGGATCATACGCTGCCGGCCATGCCAGATCTCCACCTGGAACTGGGCAGTAATGGATCTGACTTGAAGGAATGCCGCTCAGTGCGAACGAGCCAGGTGTCGCAGCATGAGGCTTGTGACGTTTGATTTGAGAATTCGGCTTCGGCGGGAGAGCCGTGCGTGATCACCGATACGAAAGATAAGCACGGCCAACGCCAATGATCCGATGTGCCACTGCTGCGACGTTACTGTGTGATGGACGCCAGAGGCCAGAGAAACGTTCGAGAATTGGCGGCCAAAACGGCGAGCTCAGCAGCCAGCTGACAAGCAACCCGTACCGGGCGCTCGGAGGCGATCCAACTGCTGAATCGGAACATTCAACCGAGCGGCGATGAGTAGGGTCAGGGATTGTGGAAGCAGCACGGTGATCTTGTTCGCCAGCCAACCTCCAACAAAACACCTCCACCCACCTCCCGTATCAGGGCTAGAGTCGGCGCGCACAACCGCACTTGCATATCAGCAAGCGCGTCGAGCGTCAGCGGTTCGGGGCTCGCCATCGCAAAGCGGTAGGGAATCCTGGGGCGATAAAGCGCGCTATCATGGCTGGCCGACTCCATTTATTCGACTGCTCCCGTTCGGCTTTGCTGAAGAGGCTCTCTTCATCGCTCCTAGAGGACTCCGCTGCCGCCAGACCTCCATTGCAATGGCTGATATCGACGAGAAGCGTGACCTTGAAGCTTCGTACGAAAAGACGCATGTCAGTGCCGAGAATATCGGCGCAACAGATGTCGACGAGGGCTATCTCAACGAGGTGAAGCGCTCGAAAGAGCTGCAGCACAATATCCCCTTCTTCAGGTATCTGCGCGCCGGTGAAGAATGGCTCGATGCGAAGATGGGCGTCGAGCTCCAGGGCATTGATCGGATTCCAGAAGAGAAGAAGAACCCGCCGTCAATCTGGAACGTAAGTGCTGTCTCTGTATCTGTCTATACCCGGCGTTAACTCGCGAACAGATCTTTCTGATGTGGTGGTCTCTTAACATCCACGTCGGTGTCATCCCATTGGGTATTCTTGGTCCCGAATTCGGTCTTTCCCTTCGGCAATCAATCGCTGCCAGTGTCATTGGAACCGCTTTGGGCGCCCTTTGTACTGGTTTCACGGGTACTCTTGGCCCTAAGCTCGGCTTGCGTCAGATTGCCTGCTCTCGCTACTCCTTCGGCTTCTGGGGCGCTAAGCTCTGCAGCGTTTTGAATGTGATTATTGGCGGTGGTTTTGCCGTCGTCAACTACGTGGGTTTTTCTCTCAGTTTCGTTACTGTGTGTAGTAACTCACATCTTTCTCTAGGTGGTCGTCGGCCAAATCCTTAGCGCAGTCTCGGACTACCACATGACGATAACCGTTGGTATCATCATTATCGCAGTTCTATCCTACCTGATTTCCGTCTTCGGATTCAAAATGATCCACACCTTTGAAAAATACTCCTGGATAGGCACTTTTATTTTGATGCTTGTTCTCATCGGCCAGGCTGCGCCGCATGTCGACACTACTCTTCCTGGAGAGGATGGCAACTCAGGCGTTGCGTTCGCTGGTACCTTCCTGACCATTCTCGCCATTAACTTCTGTAAGCTTGAAAGTTCGCTTTTTGTTTCCATATTCTGACCATGCTTTTCAACAGCGAATGCCAGTGGGTGGTGCTCGATGGCGGCAGACTACTACTGCCACTTCCCGGCCACAACACCATTCTGGAAGATTTACACCTTGACTTTCTGGGGCGTCGTTATTCCGACCTGTTTCTCTGTCATTATCGGCTGCTGTCTCGGAAATGCCGCCGTCACTGCAGCGTATGGTCCGTACGCCGATGCATACACAAATCACGGTCTTGGCGGTCTGATATATGCCGTCTATCATCCGACGGGCTGGTCCAAGTTCTGCCTTGTCATTCTTACCTTTTCCGTGCTCGGCAACAATGTTGCCATCAACTACTCGTCAGGCCTGTCCATGCAGCTACTCGGCCACTACTTCCATGCCATTCCGCGTCTCTTCTGGAGCTTGGTCTTTGTTATCGTTGTGGCAATTCTTGCCATTGCTGGCCAGGAGCATCTTTCGATTATTGTCAGCAACTTTGTGTCTTTGCTCGGCTACTGGACCGTCAGCTTCACCCTCATTCTTCTTATTGAAGACAAATACTTCCGCCGTGGGCCGCCGCCAAACGGAGGCTACGATCTCACAGTCTGGGACCAGCCTAGCAAGCTGCCGCTTGGCGCTGCAGCCGTGCTCGGCCTGCTCTCCGGTTATCTTGCTGGCGGTGTTCCAGGTATGGCACAGACGTGGTACATTGGCCCGATTGCGAAGAAGTTTGGCCCCTTTGGCGGAGACGTCGGCATCTTCATGTCGTTCGCTATCACGATTATTGTGTACCCGGTTGCTCGCTATTTCGAGCGGAAGTACACTGGACGTTAAAGCCCGGCCGTTGAAGCCATCTGTGGTTTCGCGCTTGCTTTTTTGACTCTTGTCCAATCGTTCGTGCGACTGGCAGTGTAAATTTGGATAGTTTTGAAGCGCAGCACACGTCAAATGACGAGATTTGAAATCTCATGAGCTACAGTGACTATTTGTGCATCACGATAGCCGTCTTTAAAAGAGGATATTGATTGGCAAATTTCCACCTCATACATTGTACAGCGCAACCGTCCCAGTCTAACATCGCGTGCGCCGTAGTTTCTAGCCTAACGTAGCTAGAGTGACTATCGCCAAAAAACAGAAACGTCATATACAGAACTCTGGCATAACAGAGAAGGAGGTAGACTTGAAATTGCTTGCCAATGCGAGGGAAGCGGCAAACAAACACCATAGATATGCCATCATTCGCGACAGCCATGAGCGATACAGGAAACCAAATCCAAATTGAAAATTCGTGAGCCGACCCTCCCCGCCGATGAACGAAAAGCCGTCAAAAGAACATTTCTCTGCCAGAAAAAAAAAACGCCGCTTTCCATGCGCAACGTTAAATTTGAAAAGAATGCTGTCATCTGTTCTCTTCGCCACTCTTCCGTGGTGGCGCCGTCCAACTTCTCCGGTCGCCGGCGCTCCGCGGCGACAGCGGCGACGGAATGTAGTCTGACGACTCCATGCGCATGAGGTGCGCGGCGGAGCTGAAGTCGGTGGCCTGCTCGAAGGACGGGCGCACGCGGTCCATGCTGCCGCGGAAGCGGTCGTAGCTGGGCCTCGAGCGATCGTAGCTTGGTCGCGCGCGCTCGAAGCTGGGTCGCGGTCGCTCCATCGACGGCTGCGGTGCGACACCGCCGTCCTCTGTGATGATGGGTGGGAGTTCGGTGGAGTGGCCAGTTGGCGCACGACCCAGCCCTTGCAGCTCCGAGACGGCGTAATCGGTTGTGCCGTCGCTGCCGGCGGGTGCGTGTGTCCTGCTGGCGGCGGAGGGCGCGGTGCTGGGACTCATCATGGGCCTGAGGTCTTCTGCCATCTCAGACATATCTTGTTTTCGTTTCTTGGTGTGGTCATCGTCTGAGGTCGAGCCCAGGCTGGCGTCTTTTTCGGCCGGTCCAGGCGGTGCGAGCGCACTGCTGGTCTTTAGATAGTCGAACTTGCCTTGGCGCATTTGTTCGCGAATGATGTCGACGTCGTATGGCCAGAACATCTTCTGCGCTGCTTTAGCTGCAAACCTCGGGAGGAGACAGACGATGACTGTAAACAGCAAAAACGCCCAGAAACTGAGCTGTCCGTAAACTTGAGCGGCAGCGCCGTGGAATGTGAAACCAAGGGTCCCAGCAGTGTAGACACCAGTCCAGAACCAGATGAAAAGGGTGGAGATGGCGTTAAATAGTACGGTCAGCCAGTCCCAACGGTTTGTGTTGAACAGCACGTATGTGTTGACCACAACGACGGCGGCCGTCCCTAGATAGACACCGATGCGCTTGTTATCATCGATATCGCGGCCGTCTTGTGTATTGAATGTCGCGGGTGAGAAGAGCAAGTACGTCATGAAGAAGACCATTACGGACTGATACAGACCATCAAACATATAGAGCCAGAATTTGGGTTGCGTCCACTCCTTTCGCTCAATACCGCGACGGTAGAGCTCCGGTACTGCGAGCGAGACTTTGTCATCTACATCCTGATCGAGGACACCCATGAAAATGACTGGGAGTGACGAGAATGCAAGGTTGTAGAAGAGGATATAAGTGTAATCGAAGATGTACGAGCAGTCGAAGTTGTCGTAAATGTTGTACCAGAAAATAGCCAACGTCCACACGATGGTCTTGGAAACGCGGTTAGCGACTACATCAATTGGATTTAAAGGGGGTGTTACCTTGTAGAAGAAATTCGCGATAGCCTCTCCGAGCCTTTTGTAAGACCAACGGCCATGGACGAGAACCAAGCGCGTCAGGAATCTGAACTGGGCAATGGCAAAATCGGAGGACATGACGGCTTGTCGGCCTTCCTCTCCGGCAATGCCAACACCGACGTGCGCTTCTTGAATCATTGCCACGTCGTTGGCGCCGTCACCGATCGACAAAGTCAAACAGTCCAAGCCGGCCTTGACCATTTGTACTACTGCCGCCTTTTGGCTCGGGCTCACTCTGCAGCACAAGACAGCTCGGCATTGCTTGCAGAGCAGAAGGAATTTCTGGCGTAAAGCATCATCCAGCACCACCTTTAGGGAGTCTCCGTCGATGACGAGCGCATGTGTTGGTGGTGGAGGTACATGGTCGGTTTGTGCAGCTTTTAGCTCTTCGTCCGATCCCGTCATACCGAATGTGCTGAGGTGCTTGTCGAGCTCCGCCTCGGCCACTTTGGCATCTTCATCCACGATCTTAAACACAATGAGGTCCATGTTGTTGTCCAACAGGTTACATGAGAAGCCAATGTTGATCGCGGTTTCGACTTTGTCGCCCGTAAGCACCCAAAGCTTGATACCGGCTTTGCCGAGTAACGCGATTGCATCTGGGACGCCATCTTGCAATCGGTCTTCAATAGCGGTGCCGCCAAGGAGGGTGAGGTCTCGCTCAATGATGTCTGCAACCTCATCGAGATTCTCCTCGCGATCGACGATGGATGCCGCGGCCAAGTCATGTTCCTTGCTCCAGGCTTTGTATTCGTCTTCGTCCAGATCTCGCTCAGCAATGCACAACGTTCTCAAGCCCTCTCTGGCGAACATCTCGAGGTGTTCGGCCGTCGATCTTCGGAGCTCTGGTTGTTCACCTTTCCTCAGGCGTGAGTAGATCATGCTATCCGCGCCCTTGCAGAACAGCTTGATCTTGCCGTCGGGCATTCGAATGATGGCACTCATTCGCTTTCGAGCCGAGTTGAATTCGAGAATATTGAGAATGGTGTATGTTATGTCCTCGCCCAGAACATTGATGATAATTCCGTCCTGGGTGCGACCCAGTACGGTGAAACCGCAATCGCGAGCCGTTGCCACAAGAGCAGCCTCGTCGGGAGACTGAGCTTTGAATTCGATCGTCGGTGTGTCGCCAGCGGTGCGCTCCGAGATGACGGTATGACACAAAGCCAGCGCGAGCATGAAATGCTTGTTTGCCTCTGCTTGCTCTTCTCCAGAAGCACCCCCAAGATCGGCCACAAAATCAGGCGCCACAAAAGTCAGAAGGTCGTCCTGCAGATAGGGATTGTCGTGGATTTTGCGCAAATTCTGCAGCATCAGCTTGCGATCTTCGGCAATCTGCTTGTGCGCCTTTTCGCCTTCTACGTCAACATCAATTCCTTGTCTCTTTTGCATGCCAGCAAGGGCCTCAGTGTACGCCTCGCCGTACGCCTCCCCATTGATGGTGCACTTTTTGAACTCCATGACATTCTGGGTGAGAGTACCCGTTTTGTCGGAGAAGATGTATTCGACCTGACCAAGGTCATCCGAGATATTCCAAGTTCTTGGCATGCATGGGAAGTCGAGCTTTTCGTAGTACATCTCAACGTCGCTGTAAATAAAAATGGCTTGAAGTGTTCGGATGATTTCCAGAGTGATATATAAGGAAATGGGAATCAAATTCTGGAAGAGAATGATGGCTGCCCAGAAGGTGATGAAGCCGTTGATGGCAGGCGTCGAGCCGTACGCACCAAACTCAAACCAGTCCTTTGATGTGTTGGGACGTCCCCAATACCAGCCCTCGACTATCGCAGCGACGAGGCACATGAAGAAAAGGATGACAAAGTTATAAAGGACGTTCCAGTTGAGATCTTTGGAGATCTTGGCGCGCTTGCTTGGCGTGATTCCTGAGTTGAGCATGATCTTGGTCTCGCGGCCCGTGAACACAACCACTCCAAGCGTCCACTCGGTGTTGCGCAAACTGCTGCCACGAGGCAAGAGGTTATTGATCGAGATGGGCTCAGCCATCTGCTGGGTAGGTGCTTCAGGGTCTTTGAAATGCTGCGTCCAGCGCATCGCACCACTGTAGCTGTAGAGATTGGCGTGTGGAGATTCGCTGTCGATGGTGAATTCGGCTTGCTCGCAGTGTCTAGCATGGCGCACGCTTCTTGAACATTGCAGAGCATTTCGGACCTTGAGATTTGTTTCGCCGTCCAAGTTCTTGGTCTCGATGTAGCAAGACCCATCCGCATCAGAAGTTGAGAGAACGACAACATCAGCCGGGACTTCTTCGCCGTCGTACAAACGTAAAATATCGCCAACCTGGACATTCTTCCAGTAGTCCTTCTTGAAACGTGCTTTCTCCTCAGGAACTCTGTGGGGGTTGATGATATTCCCGTAATAGCGCACTGGCGGTGGCACTGAGTCACGGTTGTTTTTCTTTATGGTTTCTGCCCCATTGACTTCTACGGCCTCGATGGCCTCGACTCTTTGGTTGTCTCCTGGTCGAGGAGATGGAACCGGCGTCATCTGAATAGCATCGTCTGCGATGCTAGGTTCGGTAGCTTCGCTTCGCACAGAGTGGAAAGAAGTGCGATTAGTTGCCACTCTCGACATCATTGAAGGGCGTCGAGTGTCAATGGATGG
>Ga0335072_10010303_pt1 | contig 13469 bp, 12 predicted proteins | sample Lox_Sample_21_FD_206725 | JGI IMG/M metagenome (GOLD analysis project Ga0335072, IMG submission 206725) | Soil microbial communities from Loxahatchee National Wildlife Refuge, Florida, United States - Lox_Sample_2.1 | ecosystem: Environmental > Terrestrial > Soil > Wetlands | place: USA...
CGCATGAGGCGCGGGATTTGCGGATGCTGCGGGCATCGGATGGGATCACGATGAATCGGGATCGCGTGCTGCACGATGCGAAGGCGCGGGTAACGGCGCTGGCGGATACAGGATACCGGGCTCCGCTGCCGGTGACCGACATAGCGGCGCCAGGCGAGAGCGTATTGGCGCCGCTGAAGCTGGGGATCTATTTGTTGCGCGAAGGCGAGTACGTCAGCGATCACGATGTGACGGTGGCAACGCATCTGGCAGAGGTGTTGTGCGGCGGTGCTGTGACGCCAGGGACGCCGGTGAGCGAACGGTATTTGCTCGATCTGGAGCGGGAGCATTTCCTGTCGTTGTGCGGTGAGCGCAGGACGCAGGAGCGGATTGGGCACACGCTGAAGACGGGAAAGCCGTTGCGGAACTGAGGGGGAGCAGGATGATCGCGCTTTGCGCGATGCCCAGGGAGGGACCGAAACGAGGGGGTTCGATGCGGGATGCGGTGATTGTGAGTGCGGTGCGAACGGCGGTGGGCAAGGCTCCGAGGGGAGCGCTGCGGACGACACGGCCGGACGATTTGGGAGCGGCGGTGGTGCGCGGGGCGCTGGAGCGAGTGCCGGGGCTCGACACGAGGGAAGTTGAGGATGTGACTCTCGGGTGCGCGATGCCGGAGGCGGAACAGGGCATGAATGTGGCGCGCGTGATCGCCTTGCGGGCGGGATTGCCGGTCGAGTCAGCGGCGATGACGATCAATCGCTATTGCGCGTCGGGGCTGCAGGCCATCGCGCTGGCCTCGGAGCGGATTCGCGCAGGCGGAGCGGAGGTGGTGGTGGCGGGCGGCGTGGAGTCGATGTCGATGGTGCCGATGGGGGGCAACAAGATTGCGGTCAATCCATGGCTGGTAGAGAAGTGGCCGGGCTCGTACATGACGATGGGGCTGACGGCGGAGCGGGTAGCGAAGAAATACGGAATTTCGCGCGAGGACTGTGACGAATTCTCGCTGGGGAGTCACCAGAAGGCGGTGGGGGCAATCGCTGCGGGCAGATTCGCAGATGAGATTGTGCCTGTGACGGTGACGACTACAGCTCCGCAGAACGGCGGGACGAAGCTGGCAACGACGACGGCGGAGTTCCGGATCGACGAGGGGCCACGGGGAGATACGACCGCCGGGGCGCTGGGCAAGCTGCCGGCGGTCTTCCACGCGCAGGGGGTGGTGACGGCAGGCAATTCGTCGCAGACTTCGGATGGAGCGGCGGCGGCGATAGTGATGTCGGCGGAGCGGGCGCAGGCGCTGGGGATCAAGCCGATGGCGCGGCTGGCGGCGTTTGCGACAGCGGGTTGCGATCCGGAGGAGATGGGGATGGGGCCGGTGTACGCGGTGCCGAAGGCGCTGAGGATGGCGGGGCTGACGCTGGATCAGATTGAGGTGATCGAACTGAACGAGGCGTTCGCGGCGCAGGCGCTGGCGGTGATGCGCGAGCTGGGGCTCGACGGGGCGAAGGTGAATATGAATGGCGGCGCGATTGCGCTGGGGCATCCGCTGGGATGCACGGGGGCGAAGCTGACGGCGACAATCCTGCGGGAACTGGAGCGGCGGAAGGCGCGGTGGGGGCTGGTGACGATGTGCGTGGGCGGAGGGATGGGCGCAGCGGGGGTGGTGGAGAGATTGGGATGAGCGGGCACGCCCGACGACACAGGCGCGTGAAAGCGCCAACGGGAAAGTACATTCTCTATATTGCGGTTCCGATGGTAATCGCATTCATCGTCGCGATTCCCCTGATGCGCCACTGGTGGACGCCCGTTCCCGATGAGACTGGCACTCGTTTCAGGCGCAGGTGGTGGAGACCCGGGTGGCGATTGTTGGCAACGGCGAGCGTCTTTATCACGGCGGGGCTATCTATTACCAGGTGGAGGCGCATGTTCGGTATGGAACGAACGGCGTGCCGCAGGATGCCTGGGCGCCCGCCTCGAAGATCTCGGACGACAAACTGTTTCTCGAGTTCTGGCTTGCGCAGCGGTCGAAAACGAGCGGCGTCGTTTGGGAGAATCCGCGCAATCCGGCAGATCGGGTGGTGGTTCTGGACTAAAGGTTTCCTTGTGCCACATTTTGTGTCACAATGTGAGCTATGGACTCGATGACTCTGCGCGAGATTCGGGATACGAAAACTCTGAAAGCGAAGCTCAAAGCGGGAAGAACTCTTGAGCTGAAGGAGAGAAACGTGCCGCTGGCACACATTGTTCCGATCCGCAAGAAGGCCGCTCAGAAAGAGTGGCCGGATTTCGAAGCGCGCGCCCGAGAGATCTTCGGCGATCGAGTGCTCCATGTCGTCGACGAGTTCATCAAGGACCGGCATCGGTCACGCTGGTGAAAGTCTACGCAGATTCCAGCGTCGTCGCCTCGGTCTATCTGCTTGACGTGCACATGCCCGCTGCAATCCAGCTCCTGTCGGCGCGACCCGACATCTGGCTGACTCCGTTTCATGAAGCTGAGTTTGCTCACGTTCTCTCCCAGGGCGTTTTTAGCGGGCGATTCTCACAGCAGCAGGCAAGTCGCACGCACCTCAGCTTTGAGAACGATCGCGATGCGGGTTTCTGGCATCGCGTTCCGTTTCCCGTACAAGCTTTTGAGGCCTGCGCACTCCTGGCTCGACGGTACGGAGCCCGCATCGGTTCGCGAACGCTCGATGCTCTGCACGTTGCGTGCGCGATCGAACTGAAGGCCGAGCGATTCTGGACCTTCGATGAGCGGCAGAAAAAGCTGGCGAAGACAGCTGGACTGAAGACGAACTGATTCATCCTCTGCACGGCGACGGCGGCGTAGGATGGTGTCTCGGAATACGGAGACGTCATCATGGCTGCGACTGCTTTGCCGAAGACGATTGCCGGCGGACATTTTCTGCTGGTGAACGCGGGGCCGGAGGATGTTTTTACTCCGGAAGACTTCTCGGATGAGCAGCAGGAGATTGCGCGGACGACGGCCGAGTTTGCGGAGAAGTCGATTCTGCCGTGCACCACGGAAATCGAGGCGAAGAACTTTGCGGTGACGCGCGAGCTGCTGCTGGAGGCGGGACGGCTGGGGTTGATGGCTGTCGATGTGCCGGAAGCGTACGGAGGGCTCGCGCTCGACAAAGTAACGTCAGCGCTGGTGGCGGATCGGATCGCGGTGTCGGCGAGTTTCTCGGTGAGCTTCAGCGCGCACACCGGGATTGGGACGCTGCCGGTGATCTGGTACGGCACGGCGGCGCAGAAGGAGAAATATCTTCCCCGGCTGGCGAGCGGGGAGTGGATCGCGGCGTATGCGCTGAGCGAGGCGTCATCGGGATCGGATGCGATGAGCGTGCGGACCGTCGCGCGGCTTTCGTCCGATGGGAAGCAGTACGTGCTGAACGGCGAGAAGATGTGGATCTCGAATGCGGGGTTCGCCGATTTGTTCATTGTGTTCGCGAAGGTGGTGGGGGAAAACGGCGGAGAGGGTCAGTTCTCGGCGTTTTTGGTGGAGCGGGAGACGCCGGGGCTCACGATCGGGGCGGAGGAGCACAAGCTGGGGATCCGCGGATCGTCGACCTGCCCGCTGGTGCTGAGCGACTGCGCGGTGCCGGTGGAGAATCTGCTGGGCGAGACAGGCAAGGGGCATCACATCGCGTTCAACATTCTGAACGTTGGCCGTTACAAATTGGGAGCGGCGACGCTGGGCGGGGCGCGGAACACGCTGAAGAACGCGGTGAAATATGGGAAGCAGCGGATGGCGTTCGGGAAACCGATTGCGTCGTTTGGGCTGATTCGGGAAAAGATTGCCGAGATGGCAGCGGGAATTTTTGCGGGCGAGGCGCTGGTGTATCGCGTAGTGGGGACGATTGATGCGGCGCTGGCGGAGCTCGCGCCGGATGCATCGTCGGCGGAGGTGCAGAAGCGGATCGAGGAGTACGCGGTGGAGTGCTCGATTGTAAAGGTGTGGTGCTCGGAGATGCTGGATCGCGCGGTGGATCATGCGGTGCAGATCTATGGCGGGTACGGATATGTGGAGGAGTATCCGGCAGAGAGGGGATATCGCGATTCGCGGATCAATCGAATTTTTGAGGGGACGAACGAGATCAACCGGCTGATCATTACCGGATTTCTGCTGAAGCGGGCGATGCAGGGGAAGCTGCCGCTGCTGGCGGCGATCGGGAAGGTGATGGACGAGGTGATGGCGGGGCCGGGCGCGCGCGTGGAGGAGGCGGGCCCGCTGGCGGCGGAGAAGGCGCTGGTAAAAAGCGCGAAGAAGCTGGCGCTGTTTTGCGCGGGGGCCGCGAGCCGGAAGTACGCGACGAATTTGCAGGATCAGCAGGAGCTGATGGGGGCGCTGGCGGATATTTTGATTGAGACGCTGGTGATGGAGTCGGCGGTGCTGCGGGCGGAGAAGTTTGCCGGGAAGAGCGCGACGGCGGTCGGGCTGGCGCAGCTGAGTGCGGCGCGGTCGTTCCGGGTGATTCAGGATGCGGCGGAGCGGGTGCTGGGGGCGGCGGCGGAGGGGGACATGCTGCGCACGCAGATGGCGATCTATCGGAGGCTGGCGAAGCATGAGCCGGCAAATGCGGTCGCGATCGGGCGCGCGGTGGCGGAGGAAGTGGTGGCGGCGGAGAGGTATCCGCTCTAGCTGGAAGCTGGAAGGAAGAAGCTGGAAGCTGGATTGCGCTGGGCGCGATGCCCACTCAAGCCAACGTCAGGCCTTGAATGGGGCACCCGTCACTCAGGACTTCATCCCAGGAGGCCTTCGACGAGGGCAGCCCATTCGTCATTCAGGGTGGAGCGATAGAAAATGCGGCCGGCGCGCGAGTACCAGTAGTCGGCGTTGGAGAGGGAGCCTTCGCGGCGATGGAGGTAGGCGTGGACGGCCATGCCTTCCGTGGTCTCGAGCTCGTCGACGAGGGCGTGGGCGCGGGTCCAGTCGCCTTTCTTGTCCCACCAGAGAGCGGCGAGGGGTGCGGAGAAACCGGCTGGGGGTTGGGGGAACTGGAGCGATGCGTGAAATTCGTTCGGCGTCATGATCGTGCGCGCCTCCACGCGAAACCCCGCGGATGACCACGCCGGGGCGATCGCAGGTTCAGTCCCGCGATTGTAGCCGGGCAAGTGCGGAAGTTTGTCACTGGATTATTGCAGAGGTTTCCCGGAGGATTCCGGCTGCCGGCCTGGAGTTGGGAAGCGGAGGGGGCAGGAAGCCCCTCCGCCTCTCTCGACGATTACTTTTGCTTGTTGTAGACCCAGGTTTGCTTTTCGTTTTCCTTCCCCGGTGTCCAGCTGGTGTCAGTAAAGGTCTTTCCTCCGGGAGCAAGCACCTGTTCTCCCTGGTCGATGACGGTACCGCCTGACTTGATCTGATATTTGAGTTTTTGTGCGCCATCGGCGACGTAGCAGATCGTGATTCCAGAGGGGACGGTCGGCCCGGCAAGGGTCAGATCCGAGCCGTCGAGTTTGCCTTCCATCGTTTCCTTCCAGCCGGGAATGTCCCACTTCCAGGTGTCGGGGGCGGAGCCCTGGGAGATGACATAGTCGGATGGGGCGCTCTGGGAGGCCTTGATGCTCTTCCAGGTCCCCTCCAGACAGCCGTCGCTTTTGACTTTGCTGTAGACGGTTTCGTCGTGGAGGGGGGTTCCATCGGGGCGCGAGCCGGTGGCGACGATGGTCATGGTTTTGCAGTTGGCGGTGAGCCGGATGTCGTAGGTACCGATGACGGCGCCCCCGGCTTTATCGGTTTCCTTCCACTGGTTGGGCCCGGCCGCTACCCAGGCGGTAGTGGCATTGCCGAGAGTGGGATAGTCGATGCCATTCGCCGTGAAGTCGAAGGACATAGGGCCGTTGGTGAAGTGATCCATCCCGGTGGGCGTCTTGCTGTAGGTGAAGGTGTCGCCAGTCATATGGCTCCTGGCCGTGTCGAGCTTCCAGGTGCCGAACCAGGGGTTGTCGGCAGCGAGGGCGGGAAGGGCGACGGTTGCGGCGAAGGAAAGGACAAGGATGCGAATCGTGGGTTGCATGGGATTCCTCCAATGCGCTGGATTGAACGCGGGCGGCGCGGGGAACGGAACGGCTGGAACGGTCCGCGGGGGAAGGGCAAGGGGAGTGTAGCACCGGGCGAGGAGGTGAGGCGCGGGGGAACGCAGGGTTCGCTTCCGATCGAGGTTGCGGCAGGGGTCGAGCTTCGTCAGCGCCGGCGCGGTGCGATCCCGCGATGGAATCAGGCCAGGTCCCGGGCGAGGCGCGGGGCGGCGTTCAGCTCCGATAATTTCGATCCGGACAACGATCCGACGCACTGGGCGAGCTTGGATCTGGGGATGCTGACCAGTGCGTTGCAGAGGATCCAGCTCTCGTGCCTGAGTCCCCCCGTCGAGCCGCTGAAAGTCAGCGGAGCTGAGTTGCGCGCGTCCGGTCCTGACGGGGAGGCGATTGCCTCCGCTCTACTGAAGGATGAGTTTTCCGATGGTGGCGAGCTGCATGTTCGACGTGCCTTCGTAGATGGAACCAATTTTGGCGTCGCGGTAGAACTTCTCCATCGGGTAGTCGCGGACAAAGCCGTAGCCGCCGTAGATCTCGACCGCCTGGCTGGCGACCTGCTCGGCGACACGCGAAGTGAAGAGCTTGGCGATGGCGGCTTCCTTAACGAACGGCACGCCGGCGCACTTCATGCGGGCGGCGTTGTAGACCAGATTGCGGGCAGCTTCGATCTGGGTGGCCATTTCGGCGAGAGCAAACTGGACGGCCTGGAATTCGGCGATGGGCTTGCCGAACTGCCTGCGCTCCTTGCTGTATTTGACGGCGAGCGACCAGGCGCCCTCGGCGAGGCCGAGCATCTGGGCAGCGATACCGATGCGGCCTTCGTTGAGGGTTTCGATGGCAATCTTGTAGCCCTTGCCGGGTTCGCCGATGACGTTGGCGGCGGGGATGCGACAGTCGTCGAAGAGGAGCTCGCAGGTGGAGGAGGCGCGGATGCCCATCTTGTCTTCTTTATGGCCGACGGTAAAACCCTGGATGCCGCGCTCGACCAGGAAAGCGGTGATGCCGCGATAGCCGGCGCCTGGATCGATGGTGGCGAAGACGAGGAAGAGGTCGGATTCCTGGGCATTCGAGATCCAGAGCTTGCGGCCGTTGAGGACCCAGGTGTGGCCGTCGGCGCGCGCCTGGGTGGCGAGAGAAAACGCGTCGGAGCCAGAGCCGGCTTCGCTGAGTGCGTAGGCGCAGACGGTTTGCTGCGCGAGGCGGGGGAGAAAGAGACGCTGCTGCTCGGGGGTGGCCCAGCGGAGAAGCGCGTTCACGGCGAGGGTGTTCTGCACGTCGACGATGACCGCGACAGCGGGATCGACGCGAGAGATTTCCTCGACAGCGACGACGGCGGAGAAGAAGGAGGCGCCGGCGCCGCCGAGCTCGAGAGGGGCTTCGATCGCCATCAGACCGAGTTCGAAAAGCTGACGGAGGATGCCGGGGTCGAGGTGCTGGGCTTCGTCCATCTCGCGAACGTGCGGCGCGATCTCCTGCTGAGCGAACTGGCGGACAGTGTCGCGGAGGAGGGATTCGTCTTCGGTCAGGGAGGTAAGCGGAGGGATGGACTCGAGGGTGGTCGTCTCGGGCATGCCATACAGGGTACAGGTTCAAGGGGGCAGCTTGCCGGGAGCGCGATCTGGACGAAACTTCTGCGCGACAGACTCATGGCCCGGCCCCCTGGACCGGGCTTATGTTCTGCCTTCGAGGCGGGGCAAAGACCGTGACCGTCGTCACAAGGAACGTGCGCGACCCCGACCAATAATGGCTTGTTGCATGTTCTGCGGAGCGTTTCCCAGGAGGGCTCCGTCGCCCGAATCGTCTGCGGATTTGTCTACGGAGGGAGCTTTGATCCTCGGCATTCTGAAAGAGTCTTTGGCCGGCGAGAGCCGCGTGGCGCTGGTGCCGGAAAGTCTGAGGCCGCTGGTGGCGCAGGGGCTCTCGATCACCGTGGAGGCGGGGGCAGGCGAAAGGGCGGGAGCCGCGGACGAGGCGTATGCCGAAGCGGGCGCGACATTCACGGCAGACCGCCGGTGGATTCTGGAGAATGCTGATCTTCTGCCGGTGCTGCATGTGCCACCGCCGATCGAACAGAAGTGGTTGAAGCCGGGCGTAGCGATGATTGGCTTTTTGCGGCCGCTCGAGGCTCCCGATGCTCTGGCCGAGGCTGTCGAGCGGGGAGCGAGCTTATTCAGCATGGAGTTGATTCCGAGGATCACGCGGGCGCAGTCGATGGATGCGCTGTCGTCGATGGCAACGGTAGCGGGGTACAAGGCAGTGCTGCTGGCGGCGGACCGGCTGCCGCGGCTGTTTCCGATGCTGATCACGGCGGCGGGAACGATTCCCCCGGCGCGGGTGTTCGTGATCGGGGCAGGGGTTGCCGGGTTGCAGGCCATCGCTACGGCGCGGCGGCTGGGAGCGGTCGTGGAGGCGTATGACATACGGGCCGCGGCGGGGGAGCAGGTTCGCTCGCTGGGCGCCAGGTTTCTGGAGGTAGATCTGGGAGGAATCAGGACGGAAGGCGGTGGAGGGTACGCGGCGGAGCTGACGGAGGAGGCGCTGGATCGCGGGCGGGAGCTGATCGCGCGCACGGCTGCGCGGACCGATGCGATCGTCACGACGGCTCAGGTGCCGGGACGGCCGGCGCCGCAGCTGATCGGGCGGGCTGCGGTGGAAGGGATGCGGGGGGGCTCGGTGATCGTGGATCTGGCGGCGCCCGCCGGAGGAAACTGCGAACTGACGCAGCCGGGGATGACGCAGACGATCGCGACACGGAGTGGCGGGGAGGTCACGTTGCTGGCGCCGCTGAACCTGGCGGCGGAAGTTCCGGTCGATGCGAGCCAGCTGTACGCGCGCAACATCGCGAGCTTTCTGGGGGTGATCGTGAAGAACGGGGTGCTCTCTATCGATCTGAGGGATGAAATTTTAGCCGGAGCCTGCGTCGCACACGCGGGGCGGGTGGTGCATCCGCGTGTGGCTGCGTTGCTGGGTGCTCCGGTCCAGGAAGTGGAGCTGACTCGCTAAGGGAGGCCTGCCATGAATCCTGCTGTTCTGATCGCTTCGGTTTATGTTTTCGCGCTGGCGGCGTTTCTTGGCTATCAGGTGATCAGCCGCGTGCCGCCGCTGCTGCACACGCCGCTGATGTCGGCCACGAATGCGATTTCGGGGATCTCCCTGATCGGATCGCTGGTGCTGGCAGGCGCAGCGCGGTATCCGACATTCGCACACATCCTTGGATTTGTCGCGGTGACGACGGCAACGATCAACGTGGTGGGCGGATTCGGCTTGACGGATCGGATGCTGAAGATGTTCAGCAAGCGCAAGCCTCGGAAGAAAGAGGCAGCGCAATGAACCCAACGACGTGGTTCATGGAAGGTACGTATCTGATCGCGTCGGTGCTGTTCGTGCTGGCGCTGAAAGGCATGTCCCATCCGGAAACGGCGCGGCGGGGGATGTTTCTGGCCGAGGGGGGCATGCTGGCGGCGATTGTGGGCACGCTGATCGGCACGCACATTGTGACCTGGACGTGGATTCTGCCGGGGCTGGCCATCGGCTCGGTGATTGGAGTGTGGATGGCCATTTTCGTGCCCATGACCGCGATGCCCCAGCGAACGGCGCTGTCGCACGCGTTTGGGGCCTTTGCCGCGGCGCTGGTGGGCATTGGGGAATTTGTGGTGCGCGGCAGCGAGATGAACGGGGTCACGCGTGGCGCCCTGGGATTTGAGATCATGCTGGGCGCGCTGACGACGACGGGATCGCTGATTGCGGCGGGCAAGCTGCAGGGAGTCCTCGAGGGGAAGCCGATTCAGTTCCGCGGGCAGAATGTCGTCAATCTGTCGATTTTCATCGCGATGCTCGCGTGCTTCGGGATCTTCTGGATACATCCGGCGGCGCAGGCCGTTTTCTACGCCATGCTGGGTGCGGCCTTCGTGTTTGGGGCGATGCTGGTCATCCCGATCGGGTCGGCGGACATGCCGGTGGTGATGTCGTTGCTGAACTCGTATGCGGGGCTGGCGTCGGCGGCGACGGGATTTGTGCTGGGCAACAACGTGCTGATCATCGCCGGGACGCTGGACGGATTCTCGGGGTTCATCCTGTCGGTGCTCATGTGCAAGGCGATGAACCGGTCGATGACGAACGTGCTGTTCGGCGGGTTTGGGGCGGCGGTGGCGGAAGCAACGGCGAGCGCGGACGGGGTGATGCGAGAGATCAGCCTGGACGATGCAGCGATGCGGCTGGCCTTCGCAACGCGGGTGGTGTTTGTGCCGGGATATGGACTGGCGACGGCACAGGCGCAGCACGCGGTGCGGGAGCTGGCGGAGCTGCTGGAGTCGCGTGGGGTCACGGTCAAGTATGCGATCCATCCGGTGGCGGGGCGGATGCCGGGACACATGAACGTCCTGCTGGCAGAAGCTAATGTGCCCTACTCCGAACTGTGCGAGATGGAGCAGATCAATCCGGAGTTTCCGACGACGGATGTAGCGGTGGTGATTGGGGCGAACGACGTCGTGAATCCGGATGCGCGGGACAATCCGAAGTCGCTGATTGCCGGGATGCCGATTCTGGAGGTGGATCGGGCAAAAAGCGTGATTGTGCTGAAGCGCGGCCAGGGGCGGGGCTTTTCAGGGCTGGAAAATCCACTGTTCTTCAAAGCGTGCACATCGATGCTGTATGGGGACGCGAAGTCGTCGCTGGCGCATCTGGCGCAGGCGGTGCAGCACGTTTAGCGGCAGCGTATTCGTGCGCTATGCTCTATAGAGAGGCTCCCCAGACAACCTGGCTCGTGCGGAAGTCCGCGTATGGGCTGCCCGGGCGCCCTCTGAGATGCACCGATGCACATTTCCCCGCTCACCTATGCGATCACTTCCGTGTTTGGCGCCGTGGCCGTCATCATCTGGCGGATTCGCGAAGGGCAGACGCCGGTCACGCTGAAGAAGATTCTGATCCCGCCGGCGGGGATGGCGACGGGGTTCTCGATGTTCGTGGTGCCGATGTTCCGGTTTCCGTGGACGTGGGCGCTGGCGGCGTTCCTGACGGGGGCGATTGTGCTGGCGTGGCCGCTGCTGCGGACATCGCGGCTGCATCGCGAGGGCAAAGTGATCATGATGAAGCGGTCGAGCATGTTCCTGGTGGTGATCATCGTGCTGGCGGCGGTGCGGTTCGCAGCGCGCGGATATTTCGATCGGATCATGACGGTGGAACAGACGGGCGGGTTGTTCTTCATCCTGGCATTCGGGATGATCCTGCGCTGGCGGATGAACATGTTTCTCCAGTACCGGAGCCTGACCGCGGTTCCGGCGAACCTCGACCAGTCGGCGGCGTAAGGCGCGGGCTGGTGCGGCTTCGGCGATGCGGGAGTGCTGGTGCCAGCGTAGTCGACACGTCCACTCTTTTCCGAGATGGGAAGCCGAAACCGCAGATCCTTCGGCTGCGTGACTCTAAATTTTCGTTGCGCCAAAAAAAGGCGCAACGATTTGGAAACTTCGCTCAGGATGACTCTCGTGGTTTTTGGACACGGGAAGTGCTGGTGCGAGCGCTGCCCGGTGCAGCGTCCGGATGCAGCGGGTTCGGGAACCGCAGGTCCTTTGGCTCCGCGACGAATTGCTTCGCTCTGAAGAATTTCAGTCTCTCTTTTCCCGGGGGCAGCATCTATGGGGTGCTGTTCCCCATTGCGCTCTCTTGTGATGTCCCCTCGTTCGGAGAGTGGGAGCGGGCCGCGTTTTCACACTCACAAGCGAGGAAAGAGCATGTCCCACCATCTGGATTCACCGATTGCGCGTCAGGATATCCGTCTCGACATTACGGACCTTTACGTGTTCCGCGGCGAACGCGGAACGGTTTTCGCCATCAATGTTTGCCACTCCATCTTCGGACCGATTCCGGCGCCGGGCTATCACCCCGAAGGGATGTACGAATTCAAGATCGACCTGAACGGCGATGCGGTGGAAGAGGTCACGTATCGTTTCACGTTCGAGGAGCGCGATGCACAGGGACGGCAGCGGTACACGGTGCGGTGCATTCGCGGCGCAGCGGCGACCGATCCTCATGCTCCCGGCAGGGTAGTGGCGCAGGGCATCACCGACGAGCCGGTGACGGTGCCAGACGGGATTCGCACATGGGCGGGCAAGGCGGGGGATCCGTTCTGGATCGAGCCGGACGTTTTGCATGCAGTGGGTCACGCTTTTCAGGACGGCACGACGATCGATCTTTCCGGATGGGATCCGCGGAAGGCGAAGAATCTTTTCGCCGGTCAGACCGTGTATTCGATGGTGCTGGAAGTGCCGGACAGCGAGTTGCTGAACGGCAGCGCGGGAGGCGGGCGGATCGGCGTGTGGGCGTTGTCCACGCTGGCTACGGATGCGGGAGGCTGGCGGTCGATCAATCGAGTGGGACTGCCCATGCTTCCGCCGCTGTTTGCGCAGTTCAACGAGGACCTGGGCAATCGCCTGAACGCGGGGCGGCCTGCGGAGGATTTCGCCACGTACGGGAGCGCGATTACGAAAACGGTGGCCGGGGTGGTGGCGGCATATGGCACCGCGCAGGATCCGGTGGCGTATGCGAGCCACTTCGCGCATCGGATCTTTCCCAACATGCTGCCCTATGAAGTGGGAACGCCGGCGGTGTTTGGGTTTGAGGAATGGAACGGGCGGTCGCTGATCGACAACGCACCCAACGTGATGTTCACGCTGGCGGCGAACACTCCGGTGGCGCTGGGGATTGGGCGCGAGTCGGTGACGTCGAAGCCGCGGGACGTGTTTCCATACGTGCCGAAGGCGGAGGCGCGAACCGAGAGCGAGGACGGTTTGCGGGAGCCGGCTCCGGCATTCTCACAGCCCTCGTGAGAGATTCACGCGCACTTCGAGCCCATCGCCTAGGGGCGTTTGCACGGTGGAAAGATCGAGGAGAGTGCCGTGCTCGAGAGAGCGGTGGTGGAGGACGTATCCGCCAATGAGCCAGCCGAAGGTACTGCCGACGAGGACATCGGACGGGAAGTGCTGGCGGGCGAGGACGCGGGAGACCGAGACAGTGGTGGCGACGCCGTAGACGACGCTTTTGGTGGCGATGCCGTTGTACTGGCCGGCGACGACGTGCGCGAAAGCCCAGACATTCATAGCGTGCTCAGAGGGCATGGACGGGCGGTTCGGCCAGCTTTTGGGACCGCCGGGCCAGAAGCCGCCCCTGGCGTTGTTTGTCATGGGGTTCTCGCGGTCGAGCGCGTACTTGAGGGATTCGTCGAGGATGCCGGCGTCGGCCATGGCTTCGGCGGAGAGGATGGCGGTCTCCCGGAGATAGTCGCTCCCCTTGACGCGGCCGGCGATGTAGCCGCCACCGGCGGCGGCGAAGGGCGCGTAGAGGCCGGCGTAGTCAGAGAGCTTGTTGAATTTATCTTCGCGCGAGGGGTGGACGCCGAGATCCTGGATCGCTTCGGTGTCGAAGTGCAGCGAGACCCCGGTGGCGGCGGCCAAGGGCGCGATCCA
>Ga0335072_10010305_pt1 | contig 13468 bp, 10 predicted proteins | sample Lox_Sample_21_FD_206725 | JGI IMG/M metagenome (GOLD analysis project Ga0335072, IMG submission 206725) | Soil microbial communities from Loxahatchee National Wildlife Refuge, Florida, United States - Lox_Sample_2.1 | ecosystem: Environmental > Terrestrial > Soil > Wetlands | place: USA...
TCTGTCGCGGAGTGTTTCTCATCCGGGGCTCAGGGCCAGCCAGCCGCTTATTTTGTGGGATTCTTTATGGTGCCCGGAGGGGGACTTGAACCCCCACGACCTGTTAGAGTCTGCGGATTTTAAGTCCGCTGCGTCTGCCGATTTCGCCATCCGGGCGCTCCTCTCATCGTATCCGAAGTGCCATGCCCAGCCATATTTTGGCGCAACTGATAGGCGCGATCATGGGTCTATCAGAGCAGCATCTAAAATCGCCTTGAGATTCGCCATGCGCCTTCGCGCCTTACTCACCCTCGGGACCATCGCGGCATTGACGGCAGCCGGATACGCCCAGCATGTTCGACCCAACGCGTCACTGACCCTCCAGCAACAAGCCCTTCAGATGCTCAACCGCTTTACCTTTGGCCCGCGTCCCGGCGAAGTCGAGGCTGTCGTGCGGCAGGGACCGGACGCCTGGTTCGAGCAGCAGCTCAACCCCGCCGGTATTCCAGATACGATTCTTGACCAGCGCCTCGCCGCCTATCCGTCGCTCTACCTTCCCCCGCGCGACCTGCTCGTTCAGTTCCCTTCCAACCAGATCATCCGCCAGGTCGCCGAAGGCCGCCGCCCTTATCCGCCTGACCCCGTCCTCGCCGCAGCCTATGAGGTCCTGGTTGCCAAGTACAACCAGCGCAAGGCAAAACAGGCCATGCAGAACGCCGATGAGCCGACTGATTTGCAGATCCGTAAGACCCGCATGGAGCAACAGGCCTCGGCTCAGGTCATCGCCGATGAGGTCCTCGCCTTCCCCGGTGACCAGCGGATGCAGGCCATCGTGAAGCTGCCCGTGGAGCAGCGCATTACGCTCACACAGTTCGTTCCTGATCCGCAGCGCGGCCTGCTGCTCGATAGCTTCACGCCGCGGGAGCGCGAGCTCTTCTACCTTATGGCCGGAGGCCCCGACGGCATCCGCGTCATCGACAACGAATTTCAGCAGGCCAAGGTTCTGCGCGCAATCTTGAGTGAACGCCAGTTGCTCGAGGTCATGACCGACTTCTGGTACAACCATTTCAACGTCGACATCCGCAAGGACGCGGACCAGTGGTACGCTCCCACCTATGAACGTGACGCCATCCGCGCGCATGCCCTGGGTAAGTTCAGCGATCTGCTTCTGGCGACAGCGCAGCACCCGGCGATGCTCTGGTATCTCGACAACTGGTCCAGCATCGGCCCCGACTCTCAGGCCGCTGCCCGAGCTAAGAAAGAGCGCGGCCTCAATGAAAACTACGGACGCGAGGTCATGGAACTCCACACCGTAGGCGTGGACGGCGGATACACTCAGGCCGACGTCACCAATCTCGCCAAAATTATGACCGGATGGACCATCGACCAACCCCAGCAGGGCGGAGACTTCGTCTTCGACCCGCGCAAGCATGAGCCGGGAACCATCCGCTGGTTCGGCCAGAATGTTCGGGATAATGGCTACGCAGAAGGCCAGTATGCACTCGAGTGGTTGGCCGCGCAGCCGCAAACTGCACACCACATCTGCTATGAGCTCGCGCAGCGCTTCGTCGCCGACGACCCGCCACCCGCGCTCGTCGATCGTATGGAAAAGACCTGGATGGCGACTGACGGAGATATCTCCGCCGTCCTACGCACCATGGTTCACTCACCGGAATTCAACTCCGAGCGCTACTACCGGGTCAAAGTGAAAACTCCGCTTGAGTTTGTCGCATCCGCCTTTCGCGCGACAAACACGGATCCCACCAACCCCGGCGCGCTCGTCAACGAAATCGCCCGCATGGGCGAGCCTCTCTACCAGATGCAACCGCCCACCGGCTACACCACCACAGCCGATCACTGGATGAACTCCGGAGCGCTCGTCGATCGCCTCAACTTCTCATTGCAGTTCGCCGGCAGTAAACTTGGCGGAATCAAATTCGATGCACCGCGCCTGTTAGCTGCCGGTCTGCTGGAAATTCCGGCCGCTCCGCCATCACTTCACAGAAGCGGCCACACCCAATCCATTGCTTTGACTTCATCGGAAAAAGAAAGCGGAGAAGATCAGGCTCTCTCTCTTATGGAAAACATGCTGCTTGATGATCAGGTCTCAGATAAAACCAATGCTGTCATCCGCAATGAGCTCTCCAGCGAGCAGACGCCGCACCCCGCGTCGGCCACAGCCGACGCTCAGAACGACTCTCAGATCGACCCATCGCAGATTCTCGACACCATGACGGCCATGATTCTCGGCTCACCCGAGTTTCAGATGCACTGAGTCGTCGGTATACTGATGTGCGTTCAGCAATCTCCGTGTCTTTTGAAAAAGAAGCAGGAGGGGGCCGTTGTTGGACCGCGGTCCTCAGGCCGCAGTCTCTGCCTCGGCCTTTAGTCTTTCCGAGTTGAAATGCGTGATCAACGCATCGACCACCGGCTGCAGCTTGCCATCCATCACGTCGGTGAGCTGGTGTAGCGTAAGTCCGATGCGGTGATCGGTAAGTCGGTTCTGCGGAAAGTTATACGTCCGAATCTTCTCGCTCCGGTCACCTGAACCCACCTGCTGCTTGCGCTCCTTGGCCTGAGCCTGTTGTTGGCGCTCCATCTCCATCTCATATAGACGCGCGCGCAGCACACGCATGCCCTTTTCACGATTTTTGATCTGCGACTTCTCATCCTGGCAGCTGACAACAGTATTCGTCGGCAGGTGAGTTATGCGCACCGCCGAATAGGTCGTATTCACCGACTGCCCGCCCGGCCCTGAAGAACAGAACGTATCGATGCGCAGGTCCTTCGCCTCGATCTTCACGTCGACTTCCTCAGCTTCCGGCAGCACCGCCACCGTGACCGCCGAGGTATGAACCCTACCCTGCGTCTCTGTCGCCGGAACCCTCTGCACCCTGTGCACGCCACTCTCATACTTCAGCTGCGAATAAACCTTGTCTCCCTCAATAATCGCAATCACTTCCTTTAGCCCGCCTATGGATGACTCCGAGCTGGAAAGCACCTCCACCTTCCAACGGTGCAACTCGGCAAACCGCGAGTACATGCGGAACATCTCCGCTGCGAACAGGGACGCCTCATCACCGCCCGTCCCGGCTCGAATCTCAATCACCACGTTCTTTTCGTCATTCGGATCCCTGGGCAGAAGTAGAAACTTCAAATCTTCCTCAACCTTCGGCTGACGAGCCTCAAGCTCCGCCAGCTCCTGTGCAGCCATCTCACGAATATCTGGGTCGCTCTCATGCAGCATCCCCCGAGCATCAGCGATTCCGTTCACAACCTGGCGATATTCGCGAAACTTCTCTACCACCGGCTCGAGGTCACGATGCTGCTTCGCTGCCTTCTGGTACTTCGGCTGATCAGCGATCAGTTCCGGGTCGGCTAATTGGCGGCCTAAGGCTTCATATCGTGCTTCAATCTGTTCCAAGCGCTCAAACATTGGGGCTTCCTTACACAGCGCACTTGCGCGGCTTTTACTTTGAAATCTAACGAGAAAAGGGCAGAGGGCGGCAGGAGCGGCTGAAGCCGCTAAAGATGGAAGGCACCGAAGGTGCGCGTATGCTGCATAGCCGTATTGATTTTACAATTTATTGGATGCGGAAGCCTCAAAAACGACTCCTATCCCCGCATCTATAGTCATTTACAGGGTCCGCCATGTCCGCTCGATTCCTCGAACTCGCCCAACTTTGTGAGGCGCTCGCCTCCACTAGAAAAAAGCTGGAAAAGCGCGCTTTGATTGCGGTCGCGTTGAGAACCCTAAGTCCGCGCGACGCTTCCCTCACTGCGCTCTACCTCGCCGGAACACCCTTTGCCGAAACAGATCGCCGCACCCTCAACGTTGGTGGATCACTTTTCTGGAAAGCGCTTGCCGAAATCAGTCGCGCGAGCCCGGACGCGATGCGCACCGCTTATCGCCGCCACGGAGATCTCGGCGCGGCGGCCGCTGATCTTTTAGAAGGCCACAAAACCACCGGTGCGCCAATCACCCTCGAAAACGTTGAAGAATCCTTCGCTGTGATCGCTGCAGCTCGTGGCCCGGGTGCAAAGTTACCGCTTCTTCTCGACCTTCTCGATAGATCTGAAACGGTCGAAGCCAAATACCTCGTCAAGCTCGCCATCGGAGACATGCGCACCGGAGTCAGGCAAAGCCTGGTCGAAGAGGCCATCGCGGATTCCTATGGCGCTGAAATTGCAGCCGTGCGAAGCGCAGTCATGCTCCAGGGCGATCTCCAGGCTGTCGTTCTCATGGCCGCGCAGGGCCAGTTGCACCACGCTTCAATGAAGCTCTTTCATCCACTTGGATTCATGCTCGCCAGCCCTGTCGAGAGCGTGGAAAAAGCCATCGAACGCTTCCGGGAAGGAACGGGCGCAATTGACTCCCCGCTGCGCCACGTCATCCTGGAAGACAAGTATGACGGCATCCGCGCGCAGCTCCACTGCGGCGATCCATCACAACCCCGCCGCGTAGAGATATTCTCGCGCAACCGTGAAGACATCAGTGCCAGCTTCCCCGAACTCTTGGAAGCATTTTCCCAACTCAATGAGCCACTCATCCTCGATGGAGAAATCCTCGCCTGGAACCCACGTGAAGGCCGTGCGCTGCCTTTTTCCAACCTTCAGCAGCGTCTTGGCCGCAAACGAGTCTCCTCCGAAATGCTTGAGCGGACGCCAGTAATCTTCATGGCCTTCGATCTTCTCTACCACAACGATAGGCTGCTGTTCGAAAGCCCTCTTTCTAGGCGGCGAACTGAACTTGAAGACCTCGTCAGCCACCACGGAGAAACCGCCGCAAGTGCAACCCAGCGTGGACAGGCTCCACTTTTCAGCGACGGCGCAACTGCAGCCTTCCCGCGGCTCATGGTCGCCGGAGCTACCCGTTTAGAGAGCGCGCAGCAGCTCGACCGCGCTTACAGCGCGGCGAGGTTGCGCGGCAACGAAGGCGTGATGCTCAAAAACCTTACCAGCCTCTACCAGCCCGGGCGTCGCGGTTTCGCGTGGCTCAAGCTCAAACGCGAGCTGGCCACGCTCGATGTCGTGGTCACAGGCGCAGAGTTCGGCCATGGCAAACGTGCTGGAGTCCTCAGCGACTACACGTTCGCGGTCCGCGACGGTGACACATTGAAGAATGTGGGCAAAGCCTATTCCGGCCTTACAGATGCCGAGATCGGAGAGTTAACGCAATTCTTCAAGGAGCACACGCTCGAAAACTTCGGCGGCTTCCGCACCGTCGAACCGCTCAAGGTGTTCGAAATAGCCTTTAACAACGTCATGCGCTCCAACCGCCACGATAGCGGCTTCGCATTGCAGTTCCCACGCATCCTCAGGATTCGGGGCGACAAACCCGTCAACGAAATCGATACGCTCACTCGCGTAGAACAGATTTACAACTCCCAGCCAGATAGGATCATAGAAAGTTAGAATCGGGCCGTGTGCCTGACTTTCTGGCGCAGCGCGTCTGCCTGGTCGGCCATTCCTCAGTGGCGATGTCCGTGTGAGCTTACCGCCTCCACCGGCATCACGCAACCATGCGCCACCGGGCACTCCACATGCTCAAACTGAATCGTCGTGTGATGGATGTGAAAGCTCTGCAGCAGCACGACATTAATCTCTTCCAGAATGCGCGCGCTCTCCGACGGTGGAATATCCGCAATCGTCACATGGCTGGCCAGTGCATGCGTCTGCGATCCCAAACTCCACACATGTAGATCGTGAATTTCCTCCACTCCCTCAATTTTTTCAAGTTCATGGCGTATATCACTTAGCGAAAGCCCGCGCGGCGTGCCTTCGAGCAGAATATTCAGCGTCTCGTGCACAATCGCAATTGACGACCACAGTATCAGAGCAGCAATTCCCAGCGAAAGCCCCGGGTCAATCCAGGTGTTCCCGGTAAAAAATATAGCCGCGCCGCCCACAATCACGGCCGCCGTCGAAAGTGTATCTCCCAGCATATGAACAAACACGCTGCGTATGTTGACGTCATGGCTTACCCGCCACAGCAGCGTTGCAATCGCGCCGTTCATCACCACTCCTGCCGCGGCCACTACCATCATCACACGCGGCTGCGCTTCGACTGGCTCCATAAAGCGGTGTACTGCGGTAAACCCAATCCACACGCTGATCACGATCAGCGTTAGCGCATTCAGAAAGGCGGCCAGTACACCGGCTCGCTGGTATCCAAACGTCTTTTTGTCCGTGGCGGGACGCGACTGGAAGTGCACCGCGACAAAGGAGAGTAGCAGCGCAAGCGCATCCGAGGCATTATGACCAGCTTCTGACACCAATGCCAGCGAATGCGCCTTGAGCCCCGCTAGCAGCGTGATCAACACATAGGTCAGCGTGGCCGCAAGCGAAAAGCGCAGCACCCGCTGCATCTTGGCCGTCGGAGGTGCGTGGACGTGCATACCTTCAGTGTACGAGCGCGCTCAACGCCCTTCAATCCAAACTTCAACCTCGGGCAGAAGGCGATGTAGCTCGCGGCTTACGGGGTATCGCGTGCACCGGAACTGAGTTGGCAGTGTCGCGCAGCCCGCTCCAGTTCTCGGCAACAATAATGCTGTTCGCAGGACGGTGCGGGTTGTAGCGCACTGAGCACGGAAACGAAAGCCGGCACTCGTAGATATTCACGTAATCCTTCAAATGCGTCACGTCCTGCGAGCACTCATACACCACGCCTGCAATCTCGTATTTGTAAAGGATCAGTTGCATCCCACCCGGCCGGCCGCTCTCATGCGCATCCACGTCGGAGATATCAAGGATTGTCCCGTCGATAATACGACCCATCTTCACCAACTGCTCGCGGCGTTCCCGTTCCAGTTCTTCTTCCGTTGGACGTTTCCAGGTTGCGGCCCATGCAACCACACCACCAATGCAAAGTCCGACCGCAGCAATAGCTCCGATCACCGGGGGGTCGCGAAATGAGAAGCCATCCATGTTCAGTTGATTCCAGCTGAATTTCTCGATCGAATAGATGCAGAATACGCTATTGCCACTCCAAATTCTGCGTATATCAGTTCTCTTCGTTTTTCTAAGATTCTCCCACAGAGGCTAGAGAAGCACGGTCCCGTATGATTCGCCAAAGCTCAGGCTTCGGTGCGTTATACTGTGGGCTGAGCATGTCGAACCGAAAGTCTTCGCCTGCCGTGCTTTCGTACGGCTCTTCCGTCTTAGGCTACGAGGCCAAAAGTCAATTTCCGCGCATCCGTTCTACCACCGTTGTCTGCGTCCGTCGTAACAGCAGTGTAGTTATGGCAGCCGACGGCCAGGTCACACTGGGCGAGTCTGTCATCAAGCATTCTGCTCGCAAAATCCGACGTTTGTATCAGGATAAGATTCTCGCCGGTTTCGCCGGATCGACCGCAGACGCCTTCTCCCTCTTCAGCCGTTTTGAAGGCAAGCTTGAGCAGTACGCAGGTAATCTTGGCCGCTCTGCCGTCGAGTTGGCCAAAGATTGGCGTACAGACAAGATGCTCCGCAGCCTCGAAGCCCTGCTCATCGTCTCCGACCCCCACCAGACCTTTTTGCTGAGCGGTTCTGGAGACGTCATCGAGCCTGACGAAGGCATCGCCGCCATCGGCAGCGGAGGCTCCTACGCGCTCGCTGCCGCCCGCGCCCTGCTCGAGAACACCGACCTGTCCGCCCGCGAAATCGCCGAAAAATCGCTGCTTATTGCTGGACAGATCTGCATCTATACCAACGACCAGATCACTATCGAAGAGCTGCACTCTTAAGGGCAGCTCCGCAAGCCCGCCCAAAGGAGGGCAGGCACATATGGCTATTTATTTACCCGGAACTGCGGAAGATCAAGAGCTTGCACTCGAAGACTTGACGCCGCGCGAAATCGTCACCGAACTGGACAAGTATGTTGTCGGACAGAACGCTGCCAAACGGGCTGTCGCCATCGCATTGCGCAACCGAATGCGCCGCCAGAAGCTTTCTCCAGACCTCGCCGATGAAATCATGCCTAAAAACATCATCATGATCGGCCCCACAGGCGTCGGTAAAACTGAAATCGCCCGTCGATTGGCCAAACTCACCAACTCGCCCTTTCTAAAGGTCGAAGCCTCAAAATTCACCGAGGTCGGCTATGTCGGCCGCGACGTTGAATCTATGGTCCGTGACCTAGTCGAGATCTCCATCGACATGGTGCGCGAAGAAAAGCTCGAAGAGGTAGAAGACAAGGCAGAACTCAACGCGGAAGACCGCCTCCTTGATCTGCTCCTTCCTCCGCCAACACCGGCGCCGGTTCCGCCGGCGGCCGGCAACTCTGGTCCGCAGGTTGTCGACGGCAACACGCTCGCTTTCCCCCCATCTAACAACGACTCGCACCAGCGCACGCGCGAAAAGCTTCGCCAGCAATTCAGGGAGGGCAAGCTCGATGACCGCACCGTTGAGATCGACGTGCGAGAGCGCAATGCCCCGTCCTTTGAGATCATCTCCAACCAGGGCGTCGAGGAAATGGACATCAACCTTAAAGATGTTCTTCCCAACATTTTTGGCCAGCGCACCAAGAAGCGAAAGATGAAGGTCGCGGAAGCCTTCGAGTACCTTGTGCAGGAAGAGGAAGGCCGCCTCATTGACATGGATCAGGTCACCCGCACCGCCGTCGAACGCGTCGAAAACTCCGGCATCGTCTTCCTCGACGAGATCGACAAGATCGCCGGACGCGAAGGTGGCCACGGCCCCGACGTTTCGCGCGAAGGCGTGCAGCGCGACATATTGCCTATCGTTGAAGGCACAACCGTCAATACGCGCTATGGTATGGTCCGTACCGACTTCATCCTCTTCATCGCCGCCGGAGCTTTCCACGTTTCGAAGCCCAGCGACCTCATCCCCGAGCTGCAAGGCCGGTTCCCCATCCGCGTCGAGCTCCACTCCCTCACTGTCGAGGACTTCGTCCGCATCCTTACCGAGCCGAAATCCTCGCTTACCCGCCAGTACACAGCCCTGCTCGAAACCGAGGGCCTCAAGCTCGAATTCACCCGTGAGTCGCTCGAGGAAATCGCCCAGTTCGCCTTTCGCGTGAACGAGACGACTGAAAACATCGGAGCGCGCCGTTTGCACACAATCATGGAGCGCGTGCTCGACGAGATCAGCTTCCTCGCCCCTGACCTCACCAAATCATGGCCGAAAAACGACGATGGCGGCCTGCAGCTCGCTGCATCCACCGATTTTGGAGCCACCGTTCCCCTACCCATCAGCGAGCGCGAATCGCCCACGGGCAAGGACAAAGTTGCCGTCATCGATCCGGAATATGTCCGCCAGATGGTCGCCAGCATTGTGAAGGATCAGGACCTGTCGCGCTATATCTTATAGCGCGCTGCGTTCGTCTTTGTAGAATTGTCTCTTGACCGACAGTAACCCATCTACGCTGTTCAGCAACGCTCTCGTTCACGGCGCGAAGCACCTCGGCCATCTGACGACTGCGCGGCGCGATGCAGAGCTCCTGCTTCTACACGTCGCCGGCAAAGATCGCGCCTTCCTGCTCACTCACCCTGACGCCCCGCTCACGCCGGGGCAGCAATCTACATATGAGCAATGGCTTAACCGCCGCGCGAAGCACGAGCCCATCCAATACATCCTCGGTGAACAGGAATTCTACGGTCTCACGTTCCGCGTCACTCCAGACGTTCTCATTCCTCGCCCCGAAACCGAGCATCTCATCGAAGCACTCCTGCAGCTTATTCCGCGCGAAGCCGCAATCCGCATAGCCGACGTCGGCACTGGCTCGGGAGCCATCGCCATCACGTTGGCCCGCAAACTGCCGCATGTGACGATCACAGCCCTCGACGTCTCGCCACCGGCTTTGAAAATCGCGCAGCAGAACGCCGCGCGTCACAATGTCGCAGATCGCATCCGCTTCCTCGAATCCGATCTTCTCTCAGCCGTCGCAGACGAAATCTTCGACGCTATCATCTCCAACCCGCCTTACGTCCCTGATTCAGAAGCCCTCGACCCGCAGGTCCGCAATTTTGAACCAGCAACCGCGCTTTATGCAGGACCATCTGGCCTCGATATCTACCGACGCCTCATTCCGCAGTCCTGGCAGGCTCTAAAACCTCGGGGCTGGCTGTTCATGGAAATCGGCCACGGTCAGCACGACGCTCTCGCCGCCCTACTCTCAGATTGGAATGACGTCGCTTTCATAGACGACCTGCAGCAAATTCCCCGCGTCGTCACCGCCCGCAAGCCTTAGCTCCGCTTACGACCTTGCTCCCGCTGCAACTCACGATACAACTCGCTCTTCGGCACTCCGCGTTCCTTGGCGATGCGCTTCAGCGCATCCATCGCGCTCAGGCCCTCAGTTTTTTTCAACTCATCCAACCTCTCCCTCAACGTCACCGCACCTGACTTCGCGTCAGCCGCGCCGGGCCGTGCTTCAATTAGAAGGACCATCTCACCTCGTATGCGGTCACGTCCGGCAAGGAGCGCCCGCACTTCGCTCACCGTTCCACGCAAAAATTCCTCATAAATCTTCGTAAGCTCGCGCGCCAGCACGACTCTGCATTCTTTGCCCCAAACCAACTCCACATCCGCCAGCGTTTCCAAAACGCGGTGGGGAGCCTCATACATTACTAGCGTGATGGGGTCATCAAAGCGCGAACGAATCTCCTCAAGCCGCGTTATGCGCGCACCCGCCTTCGATGGCAAAAACCCCAAAAACAAAAACTGCTCAATATTCAGACCCGACGCCACCAGTGCGCTCAAAGCTGCATTCGCCCCCGGCACCGGATACACCGAAACCCCAGCCTCGACCGCTGCCTTCACCAAAAGAGTCCCAGGATCAGAGAGCCCCGGCATACCCGCATCCGACACAACCGCAATGCGCTTTCCCTCACGCACCTCAGCCAACAGCTCATCTGTCCGGGCAGCCTCATTGTGCTCATGCATACTCAAGGTAGGGGTACCTATGCTGTAGTGATTCAGAAGTTTCTGCGTCTGACGGGTATCCTCGCAGGCAATGTGGTCGACTGACTTCAGCACGTGCAACGCCCGCAGGGTGATGTCCTCCAGATTCCCAATCGGCGTGCCGACCAGATAAAGCCCCGGTGCAAGCGGCTTGAACTCCGGCGCAAGATCCTCATCGCTCATGTGGTTTCAGTTTTCGCGCTCGAAGCGCCTGTGCTCGGCGAGCAGGCCCATGCTGCTGCTCAGGTTCTGCCAGGTCACAATACCCACAATGCGCCCCCGTTCGGCGATCGGCACCAACGACATCCGCCCGCCTGCGATGCGCCGTATCATCAACCCCAGTGAGTCCTCTGGCTCGGCCACTTGGAACGAGCGCGACATAATCGACTGGACGTACCCGTTCCCGTCGTTGCGCAGTGCCTGCAAAATCCCTTGCCGCGACACAACCCCCACCAGGTTCGCTCCCCGCACTACCGGAAATTCATCCTGCAGGCTATGAATCGCCTTATAAAGAGCGTCCGAAAGCGTGTCCGAGGGCGACATCGTGGAGAACTCCGTAAGCATCACATCGCGCATGCGCACCGTCTCCACCACCGACTGAAAGACCACACCCTGATCTTCCAACTGAGCCCCGATAAAGATAAAAAATCCGCCCATAATCAGCCACGGACTCAGCCCGGCAGCTATTCCATTATTCGGCAGCGCCAACAACGCGAGCCCGGCAATCATGCCCAGCGCGCCAAAACCCTGTCCCATTCCGGAAGCCGCCTTCGTCGCCTGCGCTGCACCGCGTGTGCGCGCCAAACCACCACGCAGAATGCGTCCTGCATCCAGCGGATAGGCTGGCACCAGATGAAGTAAGCCAAGAATCGCACTCAACCATACCGTCGAGCGCATCAGGTGGTTGGCCGTAATCAATGGTCGCGCAATCAGAGATACCGCAGGAGCTGATCCTGCAATCAACGCCGCAACAATCCCTGCAAAAATCAAGTTGGCCGCAGGTCCACTAACGGCGAGCGCCATCTGCACGCGCGGCTCAACCGCGCGTTCTGCGCTGTCCGGAGCCGCATAAGAGAACAGCCCCCCAATCGGCAGCAACAAAATGCTTCTCAGATGCAGGCCGTTCCATGCCGCAGTAATCAGCCGCGCAATTTCGCGCACAAAAACCACGAGCAACAGCACCAGCCATAGCGTAATGCCACGCCACGCACTTACTCCAGCAACGCCCGTCGAGAGAAGGCAAAAACCAAGCAGGAGCACGAAAAACATATGGATGCGGAGATCCACACCAAACCAGCGCCCCAGCGGAAATGACCACGCTCGCATTGCTTCTTTCGCCCCTGCCTTTCGTGCTGTGTCTATTGTAGTGCGTCACTTTGCCGCTCACTTGTTACGATGGTCGAATGCGTGTCATCGCCGGACATTTTCGCTCACGTCCGCTTACCGCCCCCAAAGGCCTCGACACGCGGCCGACCAGCGACCGCCTGCGCGAGACTCTATTCAATGTCCTCGCTCCGCGCATCGCAGGCTCCGTCTTCCTCGATCTCTACGCCGGCTCCGGAGCCGTCGGAATTGAAGCCATCAGCCGCGGCGCACAGGAGACAATCTTCGTCGAGAAGGCCGACTTAGCTTTGCGTGCGATTCGTACCAACTTGGCCTCGTTCGGAATTCAAGGAAACTACAGCCTCGAAACGTATAGCGTCGCTGCAGCCATCAAACGCCTTGCAGCGGCAAACCGCACGGTAAACATAGTCTTCCTCGATCCCCCGTATGGCGAGGTCGGCGAATACACCTCCACGCTTAACCTCCTCGGTGGCGAATTCCGACGATTGCTCATGCCTGATGCCATGATCATCGCGGAACATCTCAAAAAGCTCAATTTGGCCGCAAGTTATGGAGCATTGAACCGCTTCCGCACCCTCAAACAAGGCGATTCGGCTTTAAGCTTTTATTCGCACACGCAGATAGCTGCTGCAGGCTAGGCTTCTTCAAACTGATGTTCCCCTGATCCCAGATTAACTTTAAATGGAATCTCTTCGTCCGTCCGCATGTCCCATCCCACTCCATACAGCCACTGACCCTCGATGCTCGTAATCTGCACGCCCTCCCAAGAAAGCCGTGCTGTCTGCCATGCCTTGCCGCTCGCGCCCCATGCCGTCAGCGCGTGATGCCCTGCAAATAACAGCAGCTTCTGTTCCAGTAGTGCGCGAACCTCAAGCACCGGACGGTACTCCACCTGAGCAAACTCCTCCGGCCGCCGTGTATTTACCAGATATGCATACCCGCCCGACATCGCGCACATCCATTGCGGATCGGGGCAACTCCATACTCCCGTCGGCGCGGCCAGATCGGAAAACCCCAGCGCAAAGGTCCCCAGAAAAGGCTCTTCACCCGAGGGTTGCACGAGCGCTTCCAGGGCGCCGCGCTCTACTTCCTCTGCATGTCTTGGATAAACAAATTGCCGTCGCGGCAAAATCAACGGTCGGGTTCGAAGAATCTTCGCAGTCCAATCATGTGCAAAACTGAGATCGACAATGGCCATCACGCACGTACAAACCGCTCCACTCTCTCGCGCACACTCAATGCA
>Ga0335072_10010306_pt1 | contig 13467 bp, 11 predicted proteins | sample Lox_Sample_21_FD_206725 | JGI IMG/M metagenome (GOLD analysis project Ga0335072, IMG submission 206725) | Soil microbial communities from Loxahatchee National Wildlife Refuge, Florida, United States - Lox_Sample_2.1 | ecosystem: Environmental > Terrestrial > Soil > Wetlands | place: USA...
ACAAAGAGGCACCCGTGTTGGTGGGGTCAACAGGGTATGCCGTTTGGTCGTCTCCCGTCGACGACCCGCAGGACACGTCTACCTTGGCCATCACGACGATCGTCGTGGCTCCGTCGGTAAATGGCAAGGCCGGAATCGGCATAGGCTTATCCCGGACGAATGACATTTGCAGACACTGCGCCAGGCGTTAATGTGTACTACTTTGGCCACGGTTGCGCGCACATGTGACGAAGCGATGGGCATGGAAGGTGGCGAGCGTGGGCCAGATGGGTTGGCCGATTGCGTCGATGAGGCACGCCCTGACCGATCGGAGCGCCGGAAGTGCCGCGTCCGCGGAGGAGAGGTACAAACTCACCATGCCAGCCAGGATCAGGGTGTGGTCGTTGCCGCTCGGAAGCGCCTGTGCTTGCCGCCGGGCCTCGACCGCGAGTCGTGTCAGTTGCCTGGCTGCCGTCTGCGTCGATCCGTAGTGGTCCAGCAGGCTCTGCTGGCCGGCAGCCTGATCCTCGGCGTAGTCGATCAGACTGTCGAGCAGGGTATGCAGGGCGCAGATCGGAGAATACGCTCGCTCGATGCTCACCGACTCGCGCTGGTCGAGTCCTGGATTTGTCGCGGCCGTTACGAGCGCAAAGACGGCCAGCGACGATCCGCAGGCGGCGGCTGTCTCCCACCAGAGCAGGTCGCTATCACCCCTCGCGCGAGCGCGAGCCCAGGCCGCGAGTCGCGGCGGATCGAGCATATGTGACTGGTACTGCACGATGCGCTCGGCAGAGTCGCGCAGGAGGTGACTGATCGCTCGATATGAGGGCAAGCCGAGCAGGCTTTCCCGCGTGGTGTCGGCGAGTGCGACCAGATAGCCGCCGTCGTCATGCTCGGAGTGGTGCTCGTAGTAGTCGTGATGCGCCATCTCGGACGCCACCGCGACGAGCAGAGCCGTGTGCAGTCTATGCGCGTCCCGTGCCTGATCGGAGCACTGTGCCTCGGCGAGCGTGTCGGCGTAGTCATATGCCGCCTGGAAGGCGACGTGAGCGCGGATGACGTGGGGGCGTCTCGGTCGAGTGGCAAACGTTGCGAAGGCGGCCGCCCCCTCCAGGTTCAGGTGCTCGGCGTCGAGGTTTTGTAGGGCCGCCGCCCGCAGGCCCGGAGCGGCTATCGTCTGTGCCCGGCGCCGCCAACGGCGAACTTCGCGGCGGACCCTCGGGTAGACGCCCACCCAATAGCGCAGCGCTGCCGCGCTATACGCGGCAATGCCCGTCGAGGATCGCTGGCTTGGCTGCGCCATGGGCACAGCATCGCGGCCACCAGCCGGCCAGCGCTTGCGACGCTCATTCTTGGAAGGACGCCTGGGCGGGAACGGCCGCCGCGCGGTAGCCCGGCAGGGCGATCACCATCAGCGATATACCCGCGACCAGCCCCAGTGTGATGATGAGATCGAGCTCTCCGACCGAAAATGGCGCTGGGAAGCCGGTCGTCGACCGTAGCCAGCGATCCGCCAGGGCGTGACCGTAGATGCCGAGCGCCGCTCCGTCGACGCAGCCGATGCTCAACAGGATGGCGCTCTCGAATAGCAGCGAGCGCCAGAGCTGCCAGCGATCGAAGCCCTGCGTCTTCAGCGCCGCGAGTCGTTGGCGGCGTTGCCAGATGGCTGTGCCGAGCGCCAGCGCGAGCGCCAGCGCGGCGGTGATGAGCAGCAACGTCGAGATGTCGGCAAGGCTTGACAGGCCGTTGCGCGCGTTTTCGTCGAATTGATGCTCGCGTTCGGCGGCCGTCTGCACGCGAAGGCCGCCCCGGGAAGCCAAGACCTCTGCCACGGCCCGTCGGCCCGCCGCCGGGTTGGCGTCTGGCGCGAGATCGACTTCGAGCGCGGTCGGATCGCTGGTTTGCCAGTCGCGCGCGTAGTCGGCCGTATTCAGGATGATCGTGCCCGCGGGCCAGCCGATGTTGGTCGTGATGGCGGCGATGTCGAAGCGCACCTGGCCCGAGGGTGTGGGGAGCGATACCGGACTCCCGACGTGCACGTGTCGTTCGGCGGCGAAGGCGTTGGAGACGGTGACCCAGCCGCCGGCCCGCAGGCGTGCCGCGGCCTGCGCGGGATTGCCTTCGAGGATTTGTCCCGTCGGCATGATATCCGGGCTGCTCGGCGCCCGCGCGATGAGCCACATGCGGCGGGTCCCGATATCCAATAGCTGACCCTGATACGGCCGCACCGATGCAACGACGGGGAGCCGCGCGATTTGCTGTGCCGTGCTCTTGACCGCAAAGCTGTTGATGGTCAGGTTGTTGCCGCTCGTTGTGACCCAGAGGTCCGTGGTGCCGATGTATTGCGCGAAATTGGCGTCCAGACCCTTGATGAGGTCGGTTCGCGCGCCACCGGTTGCCACGCCACCGTAGATAGCCAGTGCCGCCACGCCCGCGAGAGCGACCGAGCGAGTCGTGGTGGCGTCGAGTTCGATCACCGCGATCGACAACATGCTGCCGTGTCGCCGGCGGCTTATCGGCTTCAGAGCGCCGGTGAGGCCGCGGAAGATAATCGGCACCAGACAGACGGCGGCGAGAGCGAGGATTATCCCGCCGAGTATCGCGAGGCTCGCGTCGGCGGTGACGCCGATCGCCACCGCTATCGCCAGCGCGCAGGCGAGAAGACCAAGTCGCAGCGCGGTGGTCCTTGTGATGCTCTGGCCGGGCTCGCCCGGCTCGTTCAGCACCGCGTCGACCGGGTCGCGGCGCAGGTCAAGCAGCGGCGAGGCGGAGGCCACGAGCGCAGCGAAGATGCCGCAGGCGAACGCTATGAGCACTGTCGAGGGATGGATCACCTGATGTGTGCTGACGGGGAATGCCACCGCGAGATAAACCGGTGCCTGCTGGAAAAGGGTGCGGGCAAAGACGTCACCGAGGACGACGCCGACGGCGGAGGCGACGAGTCCGAGCATGATCGCCTCGAACGCCAGCATCGTCCGCAATTGCCGGGCGTCATAGCCCTGGAGGTGCAATTCGGCGACGAGCTGGCGCCGCTCGGGCACCGTGAGCAGCATGGCGTTGAAGGCCAGCAGGCACCCGATGATGACGCTGATGCCGGCGAACAGCGTCGTCGATTGATTGGTTGGCTGGGCGGTGGCATCGAGCAGCGTCAATTCGTTATCGGCGGGCTCGACATCGACCCGACCGCCGGCCAGCCGGCGCAGCTCTTCTCGCACCCGGCTTTCCGTGCCAGACTGCGTGTGGATCAGAACCTGCGTCACGCGGCCGGGCAGCTCGGCGAGCGCCTGGGCGTTGGCCAGCAGCGCGACCGCGACGCGACTGTTTGCCAGGGCGCCGATCGCCCCGCTGTTGAGAACGGCGCGCACGAGCACCCGGTGGGTGTCGCCGCTGGCCAGCAGTCGCACCGACCCGTTCGGTTCGGCGCCGATCTGTTCACCGACGTCCGATGGCAGTCCGATCCCGCCCGTGAGGATGGCCGAACCGGCGCCGAAGTCGCGCGTCGCCGAGCCCCCCAGCCTCACCAGTCCGGGCGTAACACCGACGAGCTGGATCGACTGCCTGCCGCGCCGCCCGACGATGACCGCATTGACTCGCAGCAGGAATGCGGATCTTTCCACGCCCGGCAGGTTGGTCGCTTGGACAGCCAGCTTTTCGCTGAAGCCGTCGGGGGAGCGCGCGGCGAGCTGAAGCTGCGCCGAGCCGTTGACCGCGGTTATCGCCTGCCTGGCCGAGCCCGTCAGGCTCGTGTTGGCGACCAGCACGCCGAACACGAGCGCAACTCCGGCGGCGATGCCGCTGCCGGCCAGGAGCTCCTGCATCGCGTGGTCGCGCAGCCGAATCCGGTACATGCGAAACAGCGAGCTGAGGAGCAGGCCGCCGAGCTGCGGCTGCCATGCGCGCCGCCGTCTCATCCCGAGACCACCCGCAGGTCGGCATCCAGACCCGCCGACAGATGCCCGTCGCGCAGCGTGTGCGACCGATCGACGAACGCCGTCGCCTGGGGATCGTGCGTGACCAGCAGCGCCGGGATATCCCGTTCGCGGCAGATGTCCCGGAGCAGCCCCAGCGTCTCGCGGCCACGGGCCGAGTCGAGACTGCCCGTCGGCTCGTCCATGAGCAGCACCCCGGGCTTGTTGACCAGGGCACGGGCGATGGCGACGCGCTGCCGCTCACCCATCGAGAGCTGTCCCGGCCGGTGGCCCATCCGTTCTCCCAGGCCGACGCGCTCCAACCAGGGCCGCGCCTCGCGATGGGCATCGTTCATGCTCCAGCCGTCGGAGATCAGCTTCACGGCGGCATTGTCGAGCGCCGTGCCGCCCGGCATCAGGAAGAACGACTGGAACACGAAGCCCACCTCGCGGCGGCGGTAGAGCGCCCGATCTTTCTCCGACAGCTTCGATACGTCGCGTTTGTTGAAGCGCACAACGCCGGCGTCAGGCGCGATCAGACCGGCCGCCAACAGCAGCAGCGTGGTCTTGCCCGACCCACTTGGCCCGTACACGGCGACGAACTCGCCGGACGCCACCCTCAACGAGACACCATCGACCGCGCGCACGATCTCCTCGCCGGCCCGGTAGTGCTTGACCACCCCGTGCAGCTCGAGGACGCTCACGACGCCGACGGCTCGGCGCCGCCACGCCGGAAGGGCAGCACCTTGCGTCGAGAGTCAGTCGAACGCACCCGGCCATTATCGACCGTGAAGATCCGCGGAGCTCCTTCCAACGCGTGCGCTTCCCTGGAGGCGATCACCACCGCCATGTCCTTGTCCCGGCCGAGCCGGCGCAACTGCGCATAAAGCTCCCTAGCTTCGCTCGGACTCGCCAGAGTCGCCGGCTCGTCGACGAGCAGCAGCCGCGGCTCGCGCACCAGCGCCCGCGCCAACTCCACCCGAACGCACTCACTCGACCCCAGTTCGCCCGTCAAGAGATCCTCGACGTCGGCTGCCTCCACCCGCTTGAGCACACGCCTGGCGAGCGCTTCGGCCTCATCCCAGCCGACCTTGCAACCCACCAGCGGATAAGCGATGTGCTCCAGCACGGGCCGGTTGCCGCGCGGGCGCAGCTCAAGCCGAGCCAGCCCGATCCCGCCACGTCGCCGCTGCCTGACGCGCTCCTCGGTGTCCATCTGCGCGAGGTCTTCCCCGTCGAAGAGGATCGCCCCCTCATCCGGCGTCTCGATACCCGCAGCCAGACGGAGCAGCGTGGACTTGCCCGAGCGCCTGACACCCCAGAGACCAACGTATTCGCCGGGGTCGATGTCGAACGACACATCGGTGAGCACCGAGACTTCGCGCCGCCCGTCAGTGGAACGCTGGGAGACGTTCTGGAAAGAGAGCAGAGCCATACCGGCGAAACCGCGCCGAGGCTAGCGCGATCCGAGGAAGTCTTCGATGTCTCCCCGGACTTCGGAGATAGAGATCAGCTCGCCATCGAACTGCCGGCCGAGCGCCGCCCGCGTCCGGCTCACCATCCGACCCTGCCACGAGATCGGCGGCTCCTCGGTCCGAGCGTTCGCCTGCAGCGCCTCGATGACCTCCGCTTCGTATTCGTCAAGCATCGCCAGCAACGCAGGCGCGTCCTCGGGACGCGAGAAGATCAGTCGAGCATGGATCTCGGGGCGCATGATGCCCAACGAGACCGGCGCCCCGATCCAATCCGTCCGGGCCTGCTCCGCGGCCGGCGTCGGAAAGTAGATCCGCCTGTCCTTGCTGGACTCCCTACCGCGACGCCGTCCTTTCGCCGGCACCTCCTCCGACCGCACAAGACCCTCCTTTTCGAGCCCTTCGAGGATCGGGTAGAGGTGTTTGGCGTAGATGCGCCAGCTCGGCCCCAGCCGCCAACGCAGATACGCCGCGATCTGGTAGCCATGACCCGGGCGTTCCAACACCACCGCAAGCAGCACCGCCCGAAGCGGCGACCGCCCGAGCAATACCGGCTTCTTTTCAGGCTTGGGCGATGCCACAGGCTCGATCTTCGAGAGCGGAGGACCGTCGGGCTAAGGGTATCCGCCCAGTTATCGATCCGACAAGGCATGTTTCCTACTATCCGAATGGGCCTCAATTATGGGTCTCAACGAAAACGGGTCACGCGGACCGCAGCCCGTATGCGGTGCGCCACAGTCTGAGCACGGGGTGCAGGATGCGCGTCAGCGTGCCTCCTGAGCGGATGAGGCGTGTCGTGGTCTGGCGTAGGGGGGGTGCGAGGGCGCTGTCGCGGGTGAGGTACATGGCGAACATGGCGGCGGCGATGACGGCGTGCTTCTCGCCGGCGGGCAGCGACCTGGCTTCCTGCAGGCAGCGGCGCATGAGCTCGCCGACGCGCTGGTTTGCCTGGGTCGGCGTCGGGTAGTGCGCGAGGTAGCTGTGGTTGCCGCTGGCGGCGTCCTCGTGCTGGTCGACGTAGCTGTCGAGCATGGCGGTCAACACGGAGATCCAGGGGAAGTAGGCGCGGAGCGTTTCGCTCAGGATGCCCTCGGGGCAGCCCGGTTCGCTGGCCAGCGCGAGCAGCGCGAAGACGGTGAGGTTGGTGCTGGCTGCTGCCGTCAGCTCGAACCAGTGGGCCTCGTGTCCGGCTGGAAACTCCCGCGCGGCCCAGGCCTGGAGCACGGCGTCGCGCTGGTGGGCGTCGGGGGCGTGGTTCAGGGCGCAGGCCTGGCCGCGGGCGGCTTCGCGAAGGAGCGCGTCGTGCACGTCGGCGAGGGACGGCAGCTCTTCACAGTGCCCCCGGCAGGCGGTGACGAGCGTTTGCAGGTAGCCGCCGTCCTCGCGCCAGGGACTGTCGCGGTAGTGGTCGCTAATGGGGCTTCGCGGCTTGAGGGCGTCCACGAGCGCGCGGTGCAGTCGTAGGCCGTTGGCGAGGCCCCGGCCGGCGCTGCGCTCGTTGACGTTGTCCAGGAAGTCCCAGATGATCTCGTAGGCGACCAGAAGCCGCAGCAGAGCCGTGGAGCGGGCGCACGGAAGTATCGAAAACGACACGGCGCCGTCGATGTGGGTCCGCTGCTCGCGCAGGGCGTTCAGCGCGTCGGTGCGCAGGACCGCCTCGGGGATCGCGCGAGCCAGGCCCCGCCAGCGGGCCACCTCGCGTGCCGCCCGCGGCAGGCCCCAGGCGAGCTCGCGGACCGCCGCCGCGATGAGCGCCCGCAGCTGGCGGGCGTCGAGCGGGCATGCGTCAGGCTTGGCGGCGAAACCGGCTCGGCATGGTGTCAGTAGGCGGGGCTCTCGGTGCTTGCGGGCACGCGAACGACCAGGTATCCCGGCAGCGCGACGGCGGCGAAGGCGATTACGCTGACCAGCGCGAAGCTCGTGATCGCCGCGAACACTTCGACGTTGAAGACGATCGGAAAGCCGGTGACGGTCGCCAGGAAGCGGCTGCCCAGGAGTTGGGCGTAGAGGCCGAAGACGGCGCCGATCATGCAGCCCACCGCCAGCAGGATGCCGGCTTCGCAGAGCAGCCAGCGTCGCAGGGTGGCCTCTTCGTAGCCCTGGACCTTGATGAAGGCGATCAGGTCGCGGCGCTGCCAGATCATTGCTCCCATCGATCCGATGACCGCCAGAATCGCCGCGATCAGCACCAGCAGCCTGATCTGGGTCAAGCGGGATAGGCCTTCCTTGGCGATCGCGAAGCGACGCCGGTTGCGTTCGGCTGAGGTTTCCACGACCAATCCCGGCGGTACGGCGTGGGACCGCTGTATGCGGCTGCGGACCGCCGCCGCGCTCGCGCCGCCGGCGGTCTGGATGGCGTAGGCGGTCGGAGAGCTGTTCGGCCAGGCCGCGGCATAGGTCGCCGAGCTGAGTATGAGCACGCCCGGCGCCCAGCCCAGGTTTGTCGTCAGCGCGGCGACCCGCAGCGTCATCGGCCGCGGGGCGGGCAGCGTGAAGGTCTGTCCGACTTGCAGATGGCGTTCTTCGGCGAGCGCCTGGGAGAGCACGGCCCAACCGCCGTGCCTCAGGCGCTGGGCGGCGAGCGTGGGATCGCCGCTGAGGACTTGGCTTGAGGGAATTGGGTGTGAGAGACCGGGAGATGGCGCCAGCACCCACAGGCGACGGCTGCCCCAATCCAAGAAACTGCCTCGAAACGCGCTCACCTGACCCACGCCCGGCACGCGCCGCAGCGCGGTCAGGTCGATCGCTGTTGGGGAGAACGGCGTCGTCGGCTGGACATTCAGCCGACCCCTCGGCAGCACCCACAGGCCGGCGGCGGCATCGACGTCGGCGGAGGCCGTGTTCAGGCCGCTTTCGAGGTTGCTCTGGATGCCTTGAAACTCGACCACCCCGAACACCGCGACCGCGACGGTCGCCGCGATCGCAAGCGAGCGCACCCGTGTGTGGACGGTCTGCAGCTCGGTGACGGCCAGCGCCGAGCCGACTCCGTCCAGCAGCTTTGACAGGTACTCGAACAGCCGCACCAGGGCATCAAACAACAGCGGCATCAAGACGACAAGAGCCACCACCAGCGTGATATTGCCCACGAGCGCCGCCCGTGTGTCAAACAAGAGAATGGTCGTCGTCATCGCCAGGCAGCCAAGCCCGATGGCTACCCGCGCGGCGGTCCATCCGCGACCATGATCGGCGCGGTCCGCAAGCGGCTGCAGCGTGCGGGTGAGTATCTCGCGCATCGGCCAGAAGACACCGGCGATCGCGGCGGCCATGCCGGCCGCGATGGCGAGCGCAAAGCATTGCCATGTCACCACCCGGTTGTTTCCGACCGGGAACGCGACGGCCAGGTAGTTCGGCGTGCCATGAAAGACCTGGAGCGAGAGGAAGTTGCCCAGCACCAACCCAAGCACACAGGCGACGGTGCCGATCACCGCCGCATCGAACAGGAGGATCTTGGCGGTGTCCCAGCGGCTTGCGCCCTGCGGGCGGATGTCTTCGACGAGCGCCCGCCGGGAGGGCACCGTGATGAGCATCGCGTTGAGCGCGAACATGAAACCGACGAGGGCGCTGATCCCTGAGAACAGCGCCTCGCTCTGGCTCTCGGGCGCCACCGCTTTCGCGAAGAGCTGTCCGTCGAAGGTCCCTGGCACGAGGTTGACGTGCCACCGCGCTGCCAGGCGCCCCAGCGCCCTGCGCACAGCCTGTCCATGAGCGGGGCTGTAACGCACGAAAATAAGGTTGACCTTGCCTGCCGCGCCGGCCACGTGCTGGGCGTATCCAATGGGAGCCACCGCCACCGGGCTATGCACGAGCCCTCCTATTTCCGGCTGGCCGAGCGTCGTGCCGACAAGGGTTTCGACGTATGTCGCGCCTACCTGCAGCTTGGCGGTTTGCAGGGGACCGGCGCCGATTTCACTGGCCAGTGGCGCCGGCAGCGCGATCGACCGCTGGCCGGCGAGCTGCCGAGCGCTGAAACGACGGAGCAGCGGCCCGCTGGCACGGACCTGTTGCGGGTTGACGCCCAGCAGGTAGACCGAGCGTTCCCCGCTGCGACCAATCACGTTCACCTGCCGGTCGAGCACCGGCAGCGCCACCTGAACGCCCGGCAGACGTTCCACTTCGCCGAGCAAACGCTCGCTGACGCCTTCCGGTCCCCTGGCCTCGAGTTGGACCTGGGCGCTACCGACGAGCTGCGTGTTGAGCTGCGTAATCGAGCTCGTCAGGCTCGTGCCGGCGACCTGCGAGGCGAACAGCAGCGCGACGCCGATCGCGATCCCCAGGACGGCGAACGCCTCCTGGATGAGCGCGGTTTTCGACTTGAGCCGCATCTCATACAGGAAGACGATGCCTGACAGGTTGATGCCCGCCACGATCAGGCCCTCTCGGGCAGCGCTCCCGCGGGCTGCGACGGTCCATGGTCGGGCCGGTACTCGGTGAGGTGTCCGTCGCGCAGTTCGTGGACCTGGTCGGCGAAGTGCGCCGCCTGCGGGTCATGGGTGGCGAGCACGAGCGCCATCTCGCGCTCGTGGCAGAGATCGCGCAGGAGCCCGAGCACCTCGCGCGTGCGCTGCGTGTCGAGGTTCCCGGTGGGCTCGTCCGCGAGCACCAGCTCGGGGTCCATGGACAACGCCAGCGCGACGAGCACGCGCTGGCGCTCACCCATCGAGAGCTGCTCGGTACGGTGCCGCAGCCGCTCCCCGAGACCGAGCCGGCAGAGCAGCGGTTCGACCGTCGGCTGGGCGCGGCGCACATTGGCGAGCAGAAGCTTCAGCGAGGCGTTCTGCACGGCTTGCGCGCCCGGCATCAGGTTGCGCGGCTGGCCGATGATGCCGAGCTGCTTGAGCCGGTAGGCATGGCTCTCCCTGCGCGACATCTTCAGGACGTCCCGGCCGTTGACGAGCACCTGGCCGCTGTCGGCGCCCTTCAACCCGGCGATCAGTTCCAGCAGCGTCGTCTTGCCCGAGCCGCTCGGCCCGTACAGTGCGACGAATTCGCCCCGCCCGACCGTCATCGAGACGCCGTCGACCGCCCGGACCGGCTCGCCAGCAGCCATGGGGTAGTGCTTGACGAGGTCGCGCAGCTCCAGCATCTACGTCGAGCCTACGTCACGCGAACCCCCGACGCCCGCCCTGTCTCTGTCAGGAAACGCGATGATCTTGCCGCCGTCCATCTCGCGTCCCGCCATCAGCCGCAGCGACCGTTTTGTCGTGATCGACCAGACCCGGTCGGCGAACATCGCCGATTCCAAGTCCGAGCTGCTGATCAACACCCCGCAGCGAGGCTCGGAGGTCTCGACCAGCGAGCGCAACAGATCGGCCGCTTCCTCGTTGGCGTGGCCGCCGCGCACATCGAGCAGGTCATCGAATATCACCAATTGCGGACTGCCGGCAAAGCCTCGCGCGAGTCCGACGAGCAGGCGCTGCCAGTTGGACAGCTCGCCCCAGCGCCGCCCGAGGCAGGGCTTGCCGCCGACCTGCTCGATCGCCTGCGCCGCTGCTCGTTCGGCCTCACCGCGCTTGGTGCCGTGTAGCGCCAGCGGCAGACCAACGAACTTCAGGACGTCGAGCTTGAGCTTGGGTCCGCGGTCGTCAACCCACCTGACGGTATGGCCCAACTCGCCGCGCAGATCATCCCGCCCATCCCTCGACGGATCGACGCCGCGCCACACGGTGCCTTTATCCGGGCGCTCCAGGCCGGCGGCTAGCTTGAGCAAGGTCGTCTTGCCGGCGAACTTCGAGCCCGTGACCGCCACGATCTCGCCCGGCCTCACCTGCAGAGAGACATCGGCCAGCACTTCCGCCCATTCACAGCCGCGTCGATAGCCCTTCCAGACTCCCTCGATCGAGAGTCGAGGGCCTGCCATCACGCCGCCTCACCAAGGGCAAGATCCTTGAGGAGCTCCTCCAGTTCGTCGCCCAGCCGTTCGAGGCGTTTGGAGATCATTCCCCACAGCGCCGCTTCGTCCTTGTGCTGGATCCATTCGAGCCTCGCCCGCACATCCACAGGCTTGGCTTTCGTGCGCCGCAGGCGCTGCTCGCGCAGGACCCGCCCGTGAGCGACGTCGTATGCCGCTGTGTACACCTCCTGCTGCTTGCGGACAAGCCGCACCAGCTCCGCGATGTCGTCCCGCTCGACGAACTCGAGCTTGAACTGCAGCGCGTCGCGGATCAGCGGCGGCAATTCGCTGCTGAGCAGCCAGTCACGGAAGTACTCGATCCCCTCGGTGGTGGCCTCGTAGCGATCCAGCGATGATTGGCCCGCCGGGTTTCTCTCCACCAGCCGCAGAAAGCCTTTGTTTGCCAGACTCGGCATATTGTCATATGCCGACCCGCCGGGAAAGCGCGCCGAGGGGAACCGGTCGATCAGGCGCCGCGCGACGCCGGCCGCGGTATCCGGCTGCTGGATCACCAGCGCAAGAACCATCATCTGCGGGGTGGGATTGCCTGCGTTGAAACTCGACATGGCCGGATACTAAACCAACCAGCGATTTTCGTACGGTTTGCTCGAATTACGCCAGACTATAGACAGTATGCGGGCCACGTCACAAGCCATCATGCCCGGCCCAGGACCGGCGAGTGGGAAACATTTGGGCGGAAACGAATGCAGCAGCCAGGCCAATATACGCAGCAACCTTGCCAGCGCGCCATGTCTGTGCTAATCGCGGTCACCTTGGGCGCAGGCGCGAAAGGGAATGACCTCGCCGGCGTCGGTCAAGCGGCCCGACATGACCCTGAGCGATCCCTTGCCGGTGATCGTCAGCACCCGATCGGCGAACATCGCCGACTCCAGCTCTGACGCGCTCATCAGCACGCCGCAGCGCGGCTGGGATGAGTCCATCAACGAGCGCACCAGGTTCGACGCCTGCTCGGTCGCTGGTTCGCCCAGGGCGTCCAGGAGATCGTCCACCACAACCAGCCGCGGGGCGCCGATGAAGCCTCGCGCGAGCCCGACGAGCAGGCGCTGCCAGTTGGACAGCTCGCCCCAGCGGCGCCGAAGGCACTCACGCGCGCCGACCCGATCGAGCATCTGCGCCGCCTCGCGCTCGGCCTGCCTGCGCCCGCGTCCGCCGGGTGCGACCGGCCAGCCCACGAATTCGGCGACCTCGACCTCCAGGCCCGGCCCATTGCGATCGGCCCAGCGAACCTCGCGGGGCCTGTCCGCCAGCTCGGCAAGCGGCCGGCCCCCGAGCAGGACCGTGCCGTCATCGGGGCGCTCGACACCGGCCGCGAGCTTCAGCAGCGTCGTCTTGCCCGCGAGCCGGCCGCCGACGACGGCCACGACCTCCCCGGGCAGCACCTCCAGCGAAACGTCAGCGAGGACCGGCACCCACACCTCACCGCGCCGATAGCCCTTGTGCACACCTGTAATCGAGAGCAACTGGGACGTCCGGTCGTTCATAGCCCCGGACGGTACACCATGAGAGGCAGTACAACAGGCGTCCATTTGGCCCTCGGGCGCGACTGTTCTAGTCAAGTATATGGACTTGATGGGGACTGGCGCTCACCAATCACACCAGGTCTGGAATCGGCCAGCTTGAACGCGAGGAGGGACGGTCGTGGAAATCGCAGAAGTCATCGCATCTGGCAGTGCCGGAGCACCGGGGGGCGTCGCAACTCTCAATAGCAGCGGCGAACTCGTTGAAAAACAGCTGCCGAGTTCGGTGGTGAGCGACAGTCGTGGTTTGGCGGCTGGGGACCTTCTCTTGTTCAACGGTGCTTCATTTCTTCGTTTCCCCAAGGGCTCAAACGGCCAAATCGCGATGGTGTGCTCAGACGGTACTATTCGCTACGAGAATGCTCCGCGCATAAGCCTCGACGCTTGGGTATTGAGTGCTACGGGAAATATCACGGCGAAGCTCGAAGAAGCAATTGCCACCGCCAAGGCACAGGGCGGTACTGTATTCGCCAGTGCAAAGGAATATATCGTTGACGGATGGGTTCTCACTGGGACGACAAACGTTGAAGGGGCCAACGATTATGGTTCCCCAGCGACGATATTCCGTGCGGAAAGCGGGTCAGCAAACGAAGCCCAGGTCACCCTTGCCACCGGATACCAATCAGACGTTCATCTCAAGAATATTGCGTTTTTGCCAAACGGCAACGCCACTCAAGAAT